>Ga0210400_10000890_pt1 | contig 30957 bp, 31 predicted proteins | sample IncBWH26MmetaG_FD_155456 | JGI IMG/M metagenome (GOLD analysis project Ga0210400, IMG submission 155456) | Forest soil microbial communities from Barre Woods Harvard Forest LTER site, Petersham, Massachusetts, United States - Inc-BW-H-26-M | ecosystem: Environmental > Terrestrial > Soil >... | reverse complement strand
GGTTCAGCGAGCGGCCGTAGCCAGGGTCGCGACGAAGCTCGCGGAACTGGGATACGCGCGGGCCGAATGGATCGAGTCTCCAATCCTAGGCGGCGAAGGCAATCGCGAATTCCTGCTGCACGCAGAGTTTTCGGCGCCTGCCATCGAGTGATTCTGTACAATCGGAGGTCCGATGTCAGACGAAAAGTCCGAATCGAAGCCCGAAGACATGCCCCAGTCTCCCCAAGGCCCAACTCGCCAGAAAATCGTTGCTATCATTTCGAAGCCGGACCGTCCGGAATTATCCGAGGCACTGCCGACGCTGGAAAAATGGCTCCAGCAGCACAAGTACGCAGTGGTGGTAGACAAGGAAAGCGCCGTCTACTTCTCGGCGTCGAACGTAGTACCGCGAAGTGAGATGGCGACTCTGTCGCCGGACCTGGCTCTGGTGCTCGGCGGCGACGGCACACTGCTTTCGGCGGCGCGCGCGGTTGCGAAGGTCGGAACCCCGATCCTCGGCGTCAATCTCGGCACGCTCGGATTCATGACCGAACTTCCACTGGCGGATTTATATCCCGCCCTGGAGGCGATCGAGAAAGGTCACTGCATCGTAGATAACCGGTCGATGCTGAGTTGCTCGCTGGTGCGGGGCGGTGGGATCGTGGCAACTCACACCGCCCTGAACGAACTGGTGGTGAGTAAGAGCTCCATCGCACGCCTGAATCACTTCGAGCTTTTCGTCGATGCGGAATTCGTTTCGAGTTACAAGGCCGATGCTCTGATCATCGCTACCCCGACCGGTTCTACCGCATATTCTCTCGGAGCGGGCGGGCCGATCCTGAAGCCGGATGTAGCCGCCTTTGTCATCACTCCCGTCTCACCCCACGGTTTGACGCATCGTCCGGTAGTGGTGCGCGACACGGTGGAGATCGAAATCCAGGTCAAGACCGGACAGGAGGAAGCGTACCTGAGTCTCGATGGCCAAGTCGGCATGCCAGTGCGGGATGGCGATACCGTGCGCAGTGTGAAGGCGGAACATCCGGCCCGGCTGTTACGTTTTCAAAAAACATTTTTCGAAGTGCTGGCGACAAAGCTCAAGTGGGGAGAGCGGTGAAGCCACGGCCTCTAACGCCGACCGATCCAATCCGCTTCTGTAGAGACCTGGCTCGCCGCGTCTCAGACCTCAGCAGAGAGAGCCGCAGCAAGCTGCGTCTCTACAGTTATTCGGGAGCCAAAATGCAACGCTGTTTCTTGCAGGTAGCGAGCATTCTCGCTTGCGCATTGTGCGCCCTTGCGCAGACTAACCCGGCCGCGGACCTCATCATCCAAAACGCGCGGGTCTGGACGGTCGATCCATCGCGCCCGGAGGCTGAGGCGGTTGCCATTCTAGGCGACCGCATTGTTGCCGTCGGATCGAGCCAGCAGGTGAATGCCTGGCGCGGACCCCACACTCGCACAGTCGATGTCGCCGGGAAGCGCTTGTTGCCGGGCTTCAACGATGCACACGTGCACTTCATGGATGGTGGATCGCAGCTTGACAACGTAGAACTCAATGACGCCAGCAGTCCGCAGGAATTTGCCCGCCGCATTCGCGACCGCGCCGCGAAAACTGCCATGGGCGAGTGGGTGCTCGGAGGTGATTGGGACGAGACGAAGTGGAATCCAGCGGAACTGCCGACCAGGGAATTGATCGATCCGGCAACGCCCGAGACCCCGGTAGCCGTGAATCGCTATGACGGCCACATGATTCTGGCAAACTCGTTTGCCTTAAAGCTGGCAGGCATCACCGCGCAGACGCCAGAGCCCGCGGGCGGAGTGATCGTCCGCGATCGCCAAGGAAATCCGACGGGCGCGCTGAAGGACGCGGCGATGGATCTGTTATTTAAAGCCGTGCCACCTCCCAGCCACGATCGGCGCCGCCACGCCATCGAGCGCGCGCTCGAACACGCCGCCTCGCTCGGCGTGACCAGCGTGCAGAACATGAACCCCGACTATGCCGACATCGCGATCTACTCGGAATTACTCGGGGAAGGCAAGCTGACCACGCGCATCTATGCCGCGCCGCTGATCACACAGGTGGATGACCAGGTGAAGATCGGCATCCGGCGGGCGTTTGGCGGGCCGTATCTACGCATCGGCGCCGTGAAAGCCTATGCAGACGGTTCGCTCGGATCGGCCACGGCGTATTTTTTCGAACCTTTTTCGGACCAGCCCGGCAATCGCGGCCTGCTCTCTGACGAGATGCATCCCATCTCCCTGATGCGCGATCGCATGATGCGGGCCGATGCCGCCGGATTGCAGATTTGCACTCACGCCATCGGAGACGCTGGAATTTCTACGATCCTCGACATCTATACCGAGATCGAAAAGGCGCACGGCAGCCGTGATCGCCGCTGGCGCATCGAGCACGCGCAGCACATGGCGGCCAAAGATTTTGACCGCTTCGCTCAATTGAACGTGATCGCGTCCGTGCAGCCCTATCACGCCATCGACGACGGCCGCTGGGCTGAGCGCCGCATCGGACACGACCGCTCGAGCCGCACCTACGCCTTCCGCACGTTCCTAGACCACGGCGTTCGCCTCGCATTGGGCACGGATTGGAATGTCGCTCCACTCAATCCCATGCTCACGCTTTATGCCGCCACAACCCGCGCGACGCTCGATGGCAAGAATCCGAATGGATGGTTTCCCGAGCAGAAGTTGACTGTTAAAGAGGCGGTTGAAGCCTATACGATGGGTTCGGCTTATGCGGAATTTCAGGAGAATGAAAAAGGTTCGATCACTCCAGGGAAACTGGCCGACATGGTGTTGCTGAGTGATGACGTGCTCAGCATCGATCCCATCAAGATTCGGGACGTCAATGTACTCAAAACCTGGGTCGGCGGCAAATTGACTTACGATGCCCAGGCCGCGAGCCGTTGAGCACTATGGACGACAGCTTTCTCGTGTGGGGACTGGCGGGACGCCGGGCTCTCCACTAAAACTTCTCCATCCTCATCTGATCCTGCACGCTCTCTCGTCGCCTTATCATTCTCGCCTTCGCGCCATCTACCAGCACTTCCGCCGCGCGACCGCGTGTGTTGTAGTTCGATCCCAGCACCGACCCATAGGCGCCAACGTCCAGAATCGCCAGCAGCTCTCCTTCGCTGACCAGTGGAAGTTTTCTGTCCCGCGCAAAAAAGTCGCCCGTTTCGCAGATCGGTCCCACCACGTCGGTGATTTCCGTTTCGCGCGACCCGTATCTCACCGGAACAATCTCGTGATACGCGCCATATAGCGAAGGACGCAGCAGATCGTTCATCGCTGCATCCACAATGAGAAATCGCTTGCGACTATTCGTTTTCCGGTAGATGACGCGCGTTAGCAACACGCCCGCCGGTCCCACGATGGACCGTCCGGGCTCGAGCAACAAATGCACCTTCAAGCCCCGCAACGGAGCAAGGATCGCTTTCGCGTACGCGGAAATTTGCTTCTCGAAACGCCCCGGCGCTCCCTCGTAGGAAATTCCCAAGCCGCCACCGGCGTCGATGTAGCGAATGTCATGGCCCTGCTCCCGCAGCACGCGAACCAGATCGGCCACGCGTTCGAGCGCCGCCTGAAAGGAACCGACATCGGTAATCTGCGACCCAATGTGGACGCTCACACCTGACACTGTCAGATAAGGCTGCTCAGCGGCCTGCGCGTAGAGCATCCGCGCCTCGGGAATCGGCACGCCGAACTTGTGCTGATGCAAGCCAGTTGAAATATATGGGTGAGTCTTTGCCGAGACGTCGGGATTGACCCGCACCGCTACCGCCGCCCGTTTCTTCAATCGCGTCGCGGTCGCGGAGAGTAAGTTCAACTCTGACGCGCTTTCAATGTTGAACAGCAATATCCCCGAGCGGAGGGCGAGTTCCATCTCCGCGGCGGTCTTGCCCACGCCAGAGAACACAACTTTTCCCGCGGCTTCGCGGTTCACGCGCAGAACTCGTTGCAGTTCTCCGCCAGAAACCACGTCGAAGCCCGCCCCCTCGCGGGCCAACAGTCGCAGAATCGCCAACGTCGAATTGGCTTTGACCGAATAGCACAGCGTGTGCGGAATGGAACGAAACGCTCGGGTGAAGGCCTTCACTCGTGCGCGGATCATCGCCGCGGAATACACGTACAGCGGAGTTCCGCGGCGCCCAGCAAGGCCTTCAAGTGCCACGGCCTCGCAGTAGAGTTCGGTGGGGCGATCGGCCGAACCAGCGGACCGAAGCGGTCGGCTTGGACGGGGCAAAGCCCCGTCACCACACGAATATCCAAAGGCGGGTGAGCGCAACGCTTGCGATTCGCCGGCGCGATTCATTTGCGTTTGCCCGGCCCGGCTTTCACTTTGATGGCCACCACTGTCTGATCGTCGAACGTGTCCACTCCGGCGGCATGTTCGGTGACCGCTTTGAAGATCTCGTTGACCACGCAGTCCGCGGACTTAGTGGCGCAGCCGGCGACGATCGCTGCCACACGTTCCGGGCCGAAAGAATGACCATCCCGGTTGCGTGCATCGAGAATACCGTCGCTGTAGAACACGAACAGGTCGCCCGGCTTCGCCTTGAAATTGAGTTCGTCGTAATCGGCTTCGTCGAACAGCCCCAGCGGCAATCCGGTCGCCTCGATAAACTCGATCTTGCCGTCATGGCAGTAGATGGGCCGCGGCAAACCGGAATTGGCCACCAACATCGTCCTCCGCTCGTCGTCCCATACCGCGTAGATGATCGACACAAACTGCGCGGCAATCCGCCGTTCCGCCAGCGAGAGATTCACGGCTGACAGCATCTCCGCCGGGCCCGGCTCAATCGGCGCATGGGAACGCAGAATGCCGCTGACCAGCGCGGCATAGATGGCGGCGGGCGCGCCTTTGCCGCTTACGTCTCCAATCGCGATGCCGAGGCGCGACAACGAATAAGGAACAAAGTCGTAGAGATCGCCGCCGATAGCGCGGGCTGGCACAAACTTTGCCTCGACTTCGAGATGCGGCATCTTCGGAAGCGAATGCGGCAGCAATCGAAACTGCAGTTCGCGCGCCAGCGCCAGATCGCGCTCCAACCGCTGTTCTTGCCGCGCAATCTCCTCGTACAAGCGCGCATTTTCAATTGCGATCGCAAGCTGCGCCGCGAGTGTGGTCAGGGTGCGCTTGTGATCCTCGGTGAAATAGCCGCGCCGCGTGTGCTCCAGATCGAGGACGCCGATCACTTTCTCCTGGTAGATCAGTGGGACCGCCAGTTCCGAGCGCGTCTCTGGATTCACCGCGATGTAGCGGTTACTCTTGGCGACGTCCGGCACTAGCACGGCTTCCTTGGCCTGCGCGGCAAATCCCACCACTCCGCGGCCCAAGGGGATATCGTGCTTGAGATGCAGCCGCTCCTCGAAGCGCTGCGAGAACCGGTGCTGCAGTTTTTCTCCCGTCGGATCCACCAGAAGGATGCTGAACATCTGGTAGACGATTAACCGGTTGAGCAACTCGGCGATGCGCCTAAGGAGTTCGTCCAGGTTCAAGATCGACGTGAGTTCGCGCGCAATCTCGTTCAGCAGCAGCAGGGTTCGAGCCTGGCGAGTCGTGCGCGTGTGGAGTCGCGCGTTCTCGATACCCACCGCCATGCGCGACGCAATCAAGGTCAGCAGGCGTTTGTGCTCTTCCGTGAAATAACCCTTTTCACGCGCCTCAATGTCGATCACTCCAATCACCCGGTTCTTGACGATCAGCGGGATCGCCAGTTCCGAGTGAACGTTGGGCACGGCCTCAAGGTAGAAGCTTTCCTGCGTAGCATCGGCCACCAGCACTGCTTGTCGGGTCTGCGCGGCGCGTCCCGTAACGCCCTGACCCATTTTCACGCGCAAGCGGTCGGCGACTTCTGGTGGATACCCCACATGGAAGCGGACGTACAACTCCTGCCGTTGCTCGTTCAGCAGCAAGATCGCAAAAATTTCGTAGTCAATGACCTTACGGACCAATTCCGCCACACGTTTTAGCGTGGTTTCCAAGTCGAGCGTGGTGTTCACCACGTCGGCCACTTCCAGCAGGAGGGGGTCCACCTCGGAAGCGCGTTCAGTTTGCGAGGCGGCTGTGTTCACAACCTTCATCATAGCAGCCGATGGGATTGGCTATTCCACAGGCTCATTTGTGGCCGGTAATTTCAAAATCAACAACGCAGGTTCTTACAATCACGGGTAACAAATTACAAATCTTAAAGGTTTTCCAGCACGCAGATGTCCGGAAGATTGCGGTATCGTTCCGCATAATCCAGTCCGTAACCGACCACGTAGGCATCCGGGATCGTGAAGCCGATATATTGCGCCTGGATAGGTTGTTTGCGGCGGGAAGGCTTGTCCAACAAGGCCGCAATGCGCAGCGACCTTGGCCGATGCCCCTGCATCAGCCTCGAAATGTAGTTCAGCGTCAGCCCGGTGTCGAGGATGTCTTCGACAAGAATTACGTTGCGGTCCGCCAGAGACTGATCCAGGTCTTTAGTCAAGCGGACTTCGCCGAGCGAGTCCCACGCCGCATGGCCCGCCGGGTCTTCTTTCGCTGTGGGGCGGTTTCCATAACTCGAGACTCCGATAAAATCGAAGGTGGCGTCGAGCGGAACCTGGCGCGCAAGATCGCTCAAGAAAATGGCCGCGCCTTTGAGAACGCCGACAAAGATTATCGATTGACCGTGAAGATCGCGCGCAATCTCTTCTCCCAGCTCGGCGACCCGCTTGGCTATGGTTTCTCGTGACAGCAACACTTTGAGTTCGGGCATTGAGCACCATCTTATACACGACTTTGGGTGCAACCGAAATGGTTTAAATCAACTCCAATATTCTCGAGGGCCAGGGCGCGCTCATTGCGCGCTTCCGTCCGCGTCACTAGAATGCTGATTCGCACGTCGCCAGGAGCGTTTAGTGAACCTTAAAGGAATTCAACTCACATGGCTGGGGCATGCCACTTTCCGCGTCCAAACACCGGAAGGGAAGACCCTCTATGTCGATCCATGGATTGCGGGTAATCCCAAGTGCCCGGAGAGTGAGAAGAACGTCAAGAAAGCCGACGTGCTGATCTGCACCCACGGCCACGGCGATCACATCGGGGATGCGGTTGACGTGGGCAAGAAGCTCAATCCGATCGCCGTTGGCATCTTCGAGCTCTGCATGTGGCTGCAGAAAAAGGGCGTCAAACAGATCGCCCCCATGAACAAAGGCGGCACGCAAACCGTCGCGGATGTGAAAATCACCATGGTGCATGCGGTGCATTCCTGCGGCATTCAGGATGGCGACGAGATCGTCTATGGGGGCGAAGCGTGCGGCTATGTGCTCGAATTCTCGAACGGAGTCAGGCTCTATCACGCGGGCGATACCAACGTCTTCAGCGATATGGCCATCATCCGCGATCTCTACGCGCCGAGGATTGTCATGTTGCCCATCGGCGACCATTTCACCATGTCGCCGCGCGAAGCTGCCTATGCCTGTAAACTGCTGCAGCCGGAAACTGTCATCCCCATGCACTTCGGTACTTTTCCTCAGCTGACCGGAACGCCAGACGAGTTGCAAACACTTGTGCCCAACGTGAAAGTGTTGGAACTAAAACCGGGGCAGACGATTTCGTAAATCTTGAACGTTCTTATTCTTAAATATTCTCAATCTTAAACATTCTTAACGATGTCTTCACAAATCTTTAACGATGGTTCCGTACTCTTATCACCGAGGCCGCGTCGAGTCGCGGCAACTTTGGACGGCAAGGAGGAGCATGACCGATCAATCCGCAAGCGCTTACTGGCGAATGGGCGGAATTACGGTTCCTGAGGTTGAAGACTACTTGTATGCGATGCTGCCACCGCGCGATGAAGTTCTCGCCGAGATGGAGGCTGACGCAAGCAAGAACGATGTGGCGATTGTCGGCCCCGCCGTCGCTCGAGTGCTTTATCAACTGGCCGCAATCAGGGGCGCGAAGAAAATCTTCGAAATGGGTTCGGCCATCGGCTATTCCACCATCTGGTGGGCGCGGGCTGTGGGCGACGGCGGACGCGTCATCTACACCGACGGCGATCCCAAGCGCGCCGATAAGGCCCGACGCTACTTCGATCGAGCGGGCGTCAGCCAGCGCATCACGATTCGCGTGGGCGACGCGCTCGAATTTCTTTCGGAGGAGAAAGAACAATACGACATCATCTTCAACGACGTCGATAAGACCGACTACCCGCGCGTCTTTCGTTTAGCGCTTCCGCGGCTGAAAAGCGGCGGACTTTTTATCGCTGATAACGTTCTGTGGAGCGGCAAGGTCCGCAAGCCCAACCCAGACGCTCAGACCAAGGCCATCCTCGAATTCAACAAACTAATCTGCGAGTCCCCAGAACTGTTTACGACTATCCTACCGATCCGCGATGGAGTTGCTGTTTGTGTGAAGAAGTAGGGAAGCGAAGCAGGGGAGGCGCGGCCTACTCCGGCGCGGTGCTAGAATTGGCGCTTCCCATTACACGCGATGAAGACCCCAATACTCTTGCCCGTGGACCAGATTCCGGAAACTCTGCCCCGCTCTCAAGGCCAGCCGCGGCCCGACTCCTGGGCTGATGTCCTGGTCGTGGGCGCTGGCCCCACCGGCATGGCTTGCGCCATTGAGGCTCAGAAGGCCGGCTTCAAGGCTCTCATCGTCGACAAGGGATGCCTGGTCAATTCCATCTATCGCTATCCGAGTAACATGGTGTTTTTCACCACGCCGGAGCTGCTCGAGATTGGCGACGTTCCTTTCACCACTGCTCTGGCGAAGCCCACGCGGCTCGAAGCGCTCGAATATTACCGCCGTGTTGCTGAACATTATCACTTGCCCATCCGCCAGTACGAATGGGTGAAGACGGTTACAGGTGAAGACTGCAATTTTCGCGTCACCACGACCGACCGGCACGACGCCATCCATGATTATCGTGCGCGCAAGATCGTGCTCGCCACCGGCTACTACGATCTCGCCAACCGGCTCGATGTCCCCGGCGAAGACCTGGACAAGGTCTTCCATTATTATCGGGAGCCACATCCTTATTTTGATACGGATGTGGTTGTAATTGGCGGCAAGAATTCCGCGGCCGAGGTGGCGTTGGATTTGTGGCGGCATGGCGCTCGCGTTACTCTCGTCCATCGCGGACCGCAGATCCACGGCAACGTAAAGTACTGGGTGCGTCCCGACATCGAGAACCGCATCAAGGCCGGCGAAATCACCGCGCACTTCAACAGCACGGTGCAGGAAATCGGCGATGACTATGTCGTGCTGCGAACTCCGTCCGGATCTCGTCGTCTGAAAAATGATTTTGTATTCGCGCTCACTGGGTATCATCCCGACTACGATTTTCTCAGCAGCGTAGGCATCGAACTTTCCCCTGACCAGCTTCGTCCCGTCTGCGATCCGGAGAGCCTGGAATCCAATGTTCCGGGAGTCTACGTTGCCGGAGTGATCGTCGCCGGATCCAAGACAAGCGAAATCTTCATTGAAAACGGCCGTTTCCACGGCAAGCTGATCGCGGCTGACCTTAGCCTGAAGCTAGGCGGCGTAAACCCGAATTTTCCCCTTGACGCAACTTAACGAAAACAGGAAAAGGCGCTTCACCCGAAGAATTCGGTCGTTCAGGAGCTGACTCGGTTATGTGATCCACCCCGCCAGCGGCAAGGACATCCGAAGAACACTGTAGTCTCACCTCAGGTATGCCCGGTATTCAAGGAACACGGGTCCTGAGTTAGCGTCGCAGGACCACGTCTGTGTGTTTTGAATCGTCAGGGCATTTATAGTTACGGCGATCGTTCTTCGAGGACTTCGGGGGAAGCATGGGTTCGTTGCGCATCCTTATTGTTGATGATCATGAAACCGTCAGGCGGGGACTTCGCGCTCTGCTGTCGACTCGCCCAGACTGGGTGGTGTGTGGGGAAGCCGCAGACGGCCTCGAGGCGGTCGAGAAAGCGAAGAGCCTGCGACCGGACGTAGTGGTCATGGACATATCCATGCCCCGAATGGACGGAGTCGAGGCAACTAAAATCATCCGGCAAGAAGTGCCTGAATCCAAAGTTATTATCGTCAGTCAGAATGACCCGACTGAGGTCAAAAGGCAAGCCGCAGAAATAGATGCCGGCGGCTATGTGGACAAGGCCGATCTGGCCCGAGATTTGCTCCCCACGGTTGAAAACCTGGTTGCAGATCGAAGTGGAAAGAAAACCAAGAAGGTGCGGGGGGCAACGGTTGCACGAAGAGGTGTCTCCCAACGAAAGCTGGTTGAACGGACGGACAATTTGCTTGCTGCTATCGTGGATTCCTCCGACGATGCCATCATCAGCAAGACACTGGATGGCATAATCACCAGTTGGAATAAGAGCGCAGAGCAAATGTTCGGCTACACCGGCGAAGAAGCCGTGGGCCGACACATCACCCTGATCATTCCCGAGGATCGACGGGACGAAGAAGCGAAGATTGTTGAGCAGCTCAGTCGAGGCGAGCGAGTCGATCATTTCGAGACTCTCCGCGTGCGCAAGGATGGAACCTTGCTCGACCTCTCACTTACGATTTCTCCGGTCAAGGATGCTACAGGCCGCGTGATTGGCGCATCGAAGGTGGCGCGAGACATCACCCAACGAAAGCAGGTTGAGCAAGCGCTGGCGGAGCGAGCGCGGCTGCTCGATTTAAGCAATGACGCAATCTTTGTTCGCGATGAGGCGGACCGGGTTACATATTGGAACCGAAGCGCGTCCGACCTCTATGGTTACACCCGCGAGGAAGCAGTGGGTCGCGTGAGCCACGAGCTGTTGCGTACTGAATTCCCCGAGGCGCTGGATAGCATTATCGAACAACTTCACCACGATAATCGCTGGACCGGCGAACTCATTCATACACACAAGAACGGTAGCCAGATCGTAGTTGCCAGCCGGTGGGCGCTTGATCGGGACGACGGCGGGAATCGGAAGCGCATTCTCGAAACGAACAATGACATCACCCAACAGCGGCGGAACGAAAAGGCATTGCGTGAAAGCGAGGAGCGACTCCGCACGTTGTCCGATGGCCTTGAAGTTCAAGTACGCGCCCGGACTCAAGAGTTGGAGGAGCGAAATGCCGAAATCCTGCAGCAGTCGGACCAACTCCGCGAGCTGTCGAACCGTTTGCTGAAGACACAAGACGATGAACGACGACGCATTGCGCGCGAGCTGCACGACAGCGCCGGCCAGCTCATCACGGTACTGGGAATGAACATTGCCGGCATAGCCAAACACGGAGAACAAAACCCGTCGCTTGCTGAAATTGTAGAAGACACCCAAAATCTGGTTCAGCAGCTTAGCCGGGAGATCCGCACGACGTCCTACTTATTGCATCCCCCCTTGTTGGATGAAAACGGCCTGTCCCAGGCGATTCATTGGTATATGCAGGGTTTGACGGAACGTACTGATCTGGAGATCGAACTTAACATTCCTGAGAACTTTGGCCGGCTCCCCGCCGACCTCGAATTGACGATTTTTCGCATCGTACAGGAGGGTCTCACGAACATTCATCGCCATTCCGGCAGCAAAACTGCGACCATACGCCTCTCTCGCAACGCCAATAGCGTATTGCTGAAGATTGAGGATCATGGCAAAGGAATCTCTCCCGAAAAGCTGGTTGCGATTCGAGCGCAGCGCACGGGAGTAGGGATCACGGGAATGCGCGAGCGTGTGCGCCATCTCAAGGGCGCCATGGATATTCAGTCGAACGGAACGGGCGCCACAATCTCGGTCACATTCCCAATACCGGTGATCCCTACGTCGATTGCTACGTCGGGATCAGACCGTATACTTCAATCATTGGAGGCAACCGGATAGGTTCTGCGTCGCGATTCCGGACAAGACGATCATGCGCATTCTCATTGCAGATGATAACGACGTAGTTCGCCGTGGAGTCGTGCGGCTCTTGTCCGAGACGGGGTGGAATGTCTGCGGGGAGGCGAGAGATGGTTCAGAAGCCCTTCAAAAAGCACGGGAACTTCTGCCCGACGTGATCCTGCTCGACTTCAGTATGCCGGGCATGAATGGGTTGGAAGCTGCTCGTCATCTCCGGCAGGAACTGCCTGACGCGAAGATCCTGATGCTTAGCCAGCATGATCCGATTCAGTTGTTGCCGAGCGTTGTCGAGGCAGGCGGGGACGCATGCCTCGACAAAAGTCGCCTGAGCACAGATTTGTTGGCGAGTATCAAGAGCATAGAGGCTCTTCGGGCGCTCTCCCGGGAAGGTCCGGTGGCGTGATTGCACTCCGGCGCCGCTAGCTTATTTGGCGGCCCACTTCTTGAAAGGCGGCTGGAGGAGTGGGCATCCTCTCTTCCTCTAGAATCGTGGTTTATACTGACTCCATGTCAGAGCCCGACTCCAAAACGTTTTACCTGGAAACCTTTGGCTGCCAGATGAATGCGCACGACTCCGAGAAAGTGGTCGGGACGCTTCTGCAGCAGGGGTACCGGCAGGTTCCTACGGTCGAAGAGGCGGGACTGGTGCTTTATAACACCTGCTCGATTCGCAACAAGGCGGAGCAGAAGGTCTTTAACCGGCTGGCGGATTATAAGAAATATCGGGCGCAGGGGAAACAGTTTGGCGTCCTCGGGTGCGTGGCGCAGCAGGAGGGCGAGAAGATTTTTGAGCGTGCTCCTTATGTGTCGCTCGTATGCGGGTCGGCTTCGTATCGCAAACTTCCGCAGATGCTGGTGCAGGTGGAGGCTGGCGGGCAGCGCGTTACCGGTCTTGACGATCGCTTAACTGATGAATGCTTCGAGACTGAGTTCACGGCTCGCACGAATCCACATCGCGGGTACATCACGATTATTGAGGGATGCGACAAGTTCTGCGCTTACTGTGTGGTGCCTTATACGCGCGGCAAGGAGCGCAGCCGGACTTCGTCGTCGGTTCTCGAAGAAGCGCGACAACTGGCCGACTTGGGTTATACGGAGATTCAACTCCTCGGGCAAAACGTGAATTCTTACCGCGATCCCGATGGAAAGAAAAGTTTTGCTGAACTACTGGCGGCTCTAGCGGAGGTCGTAGGGATCCGGCGGGTGCGATTTACGACTTCGCACCCTCGGGATTTTGGGCGCGATATCGTTGACGTCATCGACGCTGTGCCAGCGCTTTGCGACCATGTGCATCTGCCGGTCCAGAGCGGGTCTACCCGGGTGCTTGATGCCATGCAGCGCCTTTATACCCGGGATCAGTATCTCGAGCGCATCTCCTGGATTCAGGGGGCGCGGCGCGATATATCTCTCACCAGCGATCTGATTGTTGGATTTCCGGGGGAGACGGAAGCGGAATTTGAAGAGACGCTTTCGTTGATGGACGTAGTGGGATATGACAGCGTGTTTACGTTTAAGTATTCGCCGCGTCCAAACACTCCGGCGCTGGGGCTGGAGGATGCGATTCCGGATACGGAGAAAGCGCGCCGCCTGGCGGTGCTGAATGACAAGCAGAAGCAGATTGGAGCGCAGCGCAATCGGCGGCACGTGGGGCAGGTGCTCGAGGTGATGGTGGAAGGGAAGAATCCGGCGCGCGGACAGTGGATTGGGCGGACGTCGCAGATCAAGGTGATGAACTTTACTGTCCCGGACGGCGTTGAGCTTCTGACTGGGAGCTACGTGCCGGTGCGCGTTACGGGGAGCTTCCCGAACAGCTTGGTGGGAGAGATGGCTGGCTAGTGATTTTCCGTAGAGACGCGGCTTGCCGCGTCTTCTGCCGCAAGGTGAGGCGGGCACGCCCCGTCTCTACGGGTGAGTTGCTTTGAGGTTTTATGGAAGTCGAAATGAAAATTCGCGGGTTGATGATGGATCCGGTTTCGAACATGCCGATTGTGCTGCTCAAGGACGTCGGCAGCGACACCGTGCTTCCGATCTGGGTGGGCGTATACGAAGCCAATGCCATCGTGCTTGAAATCGAAAAAGTCAATACTCCGCGGCCAATGACCCACGACTTGATCAAGAATGTACTCACCGGTCTCGACGTGATGGTTCACAAAGTCGTGGTGACGGAACTGAAAGAGGATACCTTTTACGCCGTGATCTGGTTGGAAAGGGAAGGGCAAGTGGTCAGCATCGACTCCCGGCCGTCGGACGCGCTGGCGCTGGCGCTGCGTGTGGATTGCCCCATCTTCGTTGAGGACGAGGTTCTGAAGAACTCGAAACAGGCTGCCAATCCGGTGCCTGCGGTTAGCAGTGAGGAACTCCGCAAGTGGCTCGAAGACCTGAACGATGATGATCTTGGCAAGTACAAGATGTAGGCAAGGCAGCAGTCAGCTTTCAACCGTCAGCTCTCAGCTTGTTTCCGGGCTTTGTGGGAAATTCAGGCGTTCAATGGGATCGTTTTTCGTTGGGTTATTAGCGCTCCGGCCCCTCTTCTTTTTCTTTACTGCATTTGCGGTTGCGCAAGGAAATTCGGCCACACCCGCTTCTGTTTCCAATATTCCGCCTTCAGGATCTAGCATCGCGGTGCGCGCTACCTCAACGATGAACGTGGCTTCGGAAACGGGCGGAGCGTTCATGAGTCCCTCGAAGTGTGACGCCGACGGCAATCTCTACATTCGCAAGTACGCCACGGACCGGCCGCTGCTCGGGCCGGTAGTCAAGATCGATCCGGACGGTAAGCGCACATCGCTTTTTGACCCGGCTGCATTTTCGCAGTTGGCTCTAGACCGTGCTGACGCCTTTTCGCCGGCGTCGGATGGAGGCATGTATCAGATTGCCCAGAGTGGTGTGTCGAAGCCGCGGATCTACGTGCTGCGTTTTTCCTCCGATGGATCGCCTTCATCGCCGACTCGTCTTGGCGCCGACTTCGAGGTATATACGTTCGCGGCGTTTACGGATGGAAATTTCCTGGTCTCGGGCGTGAAGCGCGACGTGCAGAATAAGAGCGATCGCGGACGGAACTTCACTGCGGTGTTTTCCGCCGATGGAAGGGAACTAGCACAACTGTCGCTTCCGGAAGCGCGGGGAAGCGCTAAGGCAGGGACGAAATCAAACGCAATAGCGCATCAGAACGCAGCCCAGAAGGATGTTGAGAAGCCGGCGCCGACTCTTGATCTGGCGGATGCCGAAGTTGGAAGCGACGGCAACCTCTACGTCATGCGGGGCTCTACGGCGGCGCTCGTCTATGTGATCGCGTCGAGCGGCAAGATTCTGAAGACAATCAAGGTCTTCGCGCCTCTGCCCGGCGCCGTGCCCAGCGGCTTTCACGTTTCCGAAAATCGGCTGGCGATTTCGTTCTCGAACCATGACAAGCAGAGCCAGACGATAGTAGTCGCGGACGCTCAGACTGGGCGGAAGATTGCCAGTTACACCGATGCCACTGAGATGAGTGGATCGTTTGCCTGCTATTCGGCCAACGATGGAGTTTTCAGCTTTTTGAGACTGGGAGAGGGAAATGAGCTGGAAGTTATCCGCGCAGAGGCCCAGTAAACGCGGCCGCCGCCGAGACGCGGCAAGCCGTGTCTCGACAGAAGTCGCTCGCAATCGCGAAAATTGCCGCCATGCCTGATTCCGCCGAACAACTTCAGCGTATTTACCTCGCAGGATTCGACCTTCAGACCTTTGAACGCTATCCCAAGTGCATTGGAGTAATGCGCGACAACTGCGTCGCCCTGCTCGTCCCGGGCGTGGACGGCTTGCAAATCCTGGGCACGCCTGGCTGGCGGATGGGTGAAGTAATGGGCGTGCTTACCGAAAGAGAAGGCCACAAAGTATTCCAAGCGAAGACCGACATTGTGGAAGCTACGCCGGAGCGGCTTGCGCTACTGCAGAGGTTCCGCCAAGACCTCGCCGAAGCAATGAGCAGAGAGATGTAAGATCCAGAGAATGGCATCACCACCATAATATGATGCGTATTATGCAGTATTGACATCATATGTGCTTGTGTGACATCATTGTCTGCATGCGAACAACCCTCAGCCTCGATGATGATGTTTTTCAGGTCGTCAAGACGTACGCCGAAAACCGGTCGCTGGCGATAGGAAAGGCTGTTTCTGAACTCGTTCGGCGCGGGCTCAGTGCCCCCGTGAAGACGCGAGTGGTTAACGGCCTTGTAGTCTTCGATGTTCCCGAAGATAGTGAGGCGGTTACCTCCGACCTGGTGAAGCAACTGGAGGCTGACGAGCCGTGAGCTGCCTGCTGGATGTCAACGTGCTGATTGCGCTCCTCTGGCCTCCGCACGAGGCTCACGCGCGAGCGCAACGGTGGTTCGCGCAGAATGCCCGTCACGGATGGGCGACCTGCGCCATGACGCAGGCCGGCTTTGTTCGGATCGTCTCGAATCCAATCTTTTCACGGCGAGCTGTTTCGCCGCGCGACGCGCTGGAGGTGCTAAGTGGCAGTCTTCAGCACCCGGCGCATCACTTCTGGACCGAAGATATAGGAGTGACCGAAGCCCTCGCTCACTTTGGACAACGCCTGCTCGTACACCAGCAAGTCACCGACGCCTACTTGCTTGGACTCGCGATCCATAAGAAGGGAAGACTGGCTACCCTCGACGCCACCCTTTCGTCGCTACTCTCCGAACAGAGTGCCGCACGGACCCGCCTCGTGCTTCTCTGAATCCGGTACGGGCCGCACCGGCGAAAAGTTATCATCTACCTGTTACCATCTGCTCCCTCATCCAGTTCAAGATGGTCGGAATCAACTCCGCATAGAACTTGCCGTTGACGGTGAAGCCGTGGGTCATATCATCGATCTGGATATAGCGGGCGTGTCCGGGGTGAACCTGGTTGACGGTCCGAGCGATGGCCTCGCTGTCGGATCGGCTCATGATGTTGTCGGCGGTGCCACGAATGACGAGTACGTGCTCATTCACCTTCTGCCAGGTTTCACCGAGGTTCAGGGTCTGCAATTGCTGATAGAACGCTGCTGGGCGACCGTACTGGCCATCCGGAGAGTCGTACCATAGACTCTTCCATTCGGGATGCTGGCTGATGATTTGGCCGGGCGCCATTCCTTTCATCAGGTACAGAGTGTAGAACTCGACAAAGGCCTTAACAGAGGTGTTCACATCGGCCGGTGATTTGCCCTCTTCCATCAGGCGGCGGCGTTCCAGATCCAGCATGTGTTCGTACCAGGTGCGACCCCAGGAACTGGCTGCAATGTATCCGCAGACCGGATGCCCGCGGGGGACTAAGGGCGCGGTCCCGCCGCCGTTGCTCAGGCCGACCAAGAAGATCTTCGCTGGGTCGATAAAGTCATACTTGAACATTTCATCAAAAGCTGACTGATAGCCGGAGAGTTCTTCGGTGAAATTGGCCTTTCTGCAGTCGCCCTCGCTCTCGCCGACACCGGGTTTATCCAGTCGCACGGTCGCGTAGCCGGATTGCTCGATGAGGCGGCGCAAGAGAATGCCGAAACCATCCTGTGTCTCGGCGTCGGCATATTCCACGCTGTCGCAGCTCAGCCAACCCACGAAGAAAATCGCAGGAACCTTGCCGGTAGCGGTTTTCGGGCGGGTGATGAAGGTTCGGAGGCGCTCGCCACGGCTGTCTTGTGCCCATCCGTAGAGCACCTCGACATTCTGAAAATGCTCGCGCTGGGGCTCGGGGAGCGCAGTTTGACCCGGAAGAGAAGGAGTGGCGGCGGCGATGACCATCAAGAAGATGACAGCGGCGCTGTTTCGGACCATGGCAGAACCTGGAAAGTGTTCGATGTAGAGACGTCTAAGGGAGCTTAGAGTGATCAAGATACGGGCGGAAAAAGGGTGCCAAACGTCCGGTGGTGATTGACGAGGTTTTCTGAATTCTTGACATAATACCTGTTATCGGACATTACATGTGAGGCACACTCAAGCCCCCCGGCGCGTCCCCATCACTCTTTGTCCGACTACGTCGAATGTCTGCACCGGCAAGAACGTCATTGACGCATTTTGTGGCTAGCATGAGCCCGAACGCCAGTATCCATGTGGTGATACAGAGACCCGACAAGAGCGAACGCCCGAGGGAAGGCAGAGAAAGGGTATGTCAACACAGCGTGCGCAGTGTTAAAGGCAATCAGAATAAAGTATGCAAACCCGTGCGCAGACTCGTGCCGCCTCAGTCTGCGGATCCCGCAAACACGATGCTAGGGTGAAAGAGCGTGCCCGCGATTCTTGTTGCGATTGCGATCAGGTCGCGTTGGCCGCAGAAGACCTTTACCTGTGGAGCGCGAGACATTTCGGGTAGATTCACGGCGCGTCCGCTACGGATGAACGCCGCGCTTTCTTCACTCGCGGTGACGCTCGGCAACTGCGGAACTAGCTTTCTGGGATGGACAAACAAAGACTCAGCACTTCCCTGCTCGATGGCGGCTTCCAGCGCTTGCAACGAATGGGCATCTTCGAGTGCGAACTCGGCGACAGCGGCGCGCCTCAGACTGGCCAGATGAGCGCCGCAGCCGAGTTTCTGGCCCATTTCGTGGGCCACCGCCCGTATGTATGTGCCCGAGGCCACGCGCGCGCGAAAGTCGGCTTGGTCGGCCGTTGTCGCGAGTATCTCGAATTCCTTAATCTCTACTTGTACTGGCTTGAGTGTGACCTCCTGCTTCTTGCGAGCCAGTTTGTAGGCGGGCACTCCGGCAATTTTTTTGGCGGAAAACGGCGGCGGCATCTGCTCGATGGTTCCGCGAAACTGAGCAGCCAGGGCGCGCACTTCATTCCAATTGAGGTGCACGTCTTGCAGCGGCGTGGTGGGCTCGCCGTCTGCATCATAGGTGTCGGTAGCAAAGCCGAAGCGAATCACTCCTTCGTAAGTCTTCTCCGAATGGACGTAGAACTGAGCCAGGCGCGTGAGGTTGCCGAGGACAATTGGGAGGACTCCTGTGGCCGAGGGGTCAAGGGTTCCGAGATGACCGACGGAGCGCTGACCGAGAATTCGTCGCACGCGATTGACCACGTCGTGCGAAGTCAGCCCTGGCGGTTTATCGATGACTATGACGCCGTTCATAAAGATTTGTAATCTGGTAATTTGTAATTGGTAATTTGATTCCTTAATCGTTACGGTATCAGCGGTCTTGCTCCAAATTGCCTATTACAAATTACAACTTGCCAATTAAATGATTCCTCTTCGTGACGATCAGCCCACTTTCTCGACACCGTTTGTCAATTATTTTCTGATCGTCCTGAATGTGGTGGTTTTTCTTTGGGAATTCTCGGTGGAGATTCAAAGCCACCGAGCGCTGAATTTGTTCCTGTCGGCGTTGGGCATTGTTCCTCAGCACACGCTGGCCGTGCTGACCGGACAATCCTATGACGGACTGACTACCGCCATTCTACCGTTGTTTACCTCGATGTTTCTGCACGCTTCATTCTTACATGTGGCTGGGAACATGCTGTTCCTGTCGATCTTCGGCGACAACGTCGAAGACTACCTCGGACACTTCCGGTATCTGGTGTTTTATCTGGTCAGCGGAGTGGTGGCCGGCACTACCCACATCCTGCTCAATCAGGCCTCGGCCGTACCCAGTGTCGGCGCGAGCGGCGCGATTGCGGGAGTGATGGGTGCGTACTTCATTCTCTATCCACGGGCGCGAGTGCTGGTCTGGTTTCCGCCGATATTTTTGTTTCACGTTCCGGCTTGGCTGATGCTGGGATACTGGTTCGTGGGAAATTTCCTGAGCGGCTTCGCCACCGCAATCGCCGAAACCAGCCAGACTTCGGGCGGGATTGCTTTCTGGGCTCATGTCGGAGGCTTCGTCGCGGGCGTGATCATGATTAACTTATTCGGCGAACGACCGCACCGATACCGCTATGGGACGTGGTAGGGAGCTTTCAGCCATCAGCTTTCAGCCCTCAGTAAAGGAGGTCTGCGGTACTTGTTAGCGGCGCGGGGCTGGCGCGGGACCGGGAGGCAGAATCTCTGGGTCTTTGGAACCAGAGTTGGAACTGGAATTATTATCGGCCTTCACTTGCTGGCGGGTGACGAACCATACGGCGGCAGTCCAGGTGGGAAAAAGATCGGCGCCGGGGATGAGTTCGGCTGCTAGGGTCGGCAAGAAGGCCCAGTGCCATCCGAGGAGACGGATCAGAACGAAGGCGACAACCAGGTCAAGCAGTGAGTCTGCCGGAGAGACGCCACCTTCGGCGAAGAACGGGAACGCGGCGATCTGGAGGGCATCGGCGGCGATGGCCACGGCCCACGCCAGGCGCTGCTCGGGCTGTTTTAGCGAATCGAAGTAGGTAAGGAATGACATCGTCTTTTCTCGGCGGGTGCGTGGGCTTTGGTCGTTGGTCATTCGTGATCCGGCAACCACGCAACCCACTTCTCGTTGGATGCCTACGCGAGACCCCGCGTCGATATTGTAACGCCTCAGGACTCCCGTAGAGACGGGGCTTGCCCCGTCTCCGCCCCCATCGTCCCCACTTGGCCCGTCAGTCGGAGACGCGGCAAGCCGCGTCTCTAAGGGGAATCATCCTTCCTTTACAGTGTGCCGCTTGAGGGCATCACCACGATTTTTTCTACGGTCGTGTTTTCGGGCAATCGCAGGGCGTCGACCACCGTGCGGGCTACGGTTTGGGCGGACATCATTTTGCGCCTTGGCGCTTTGGGCCACATCGTGTCCCAGATCCGAGTATCGGTTGCGCCAGGCATCAGGGCGATGACCCGAATGCCCTTCGGCCTCAACTCTTCGCGCAATGTGTTGGTAAACCCGAGCGCGCCATGCTTGGACGCATTGTAGGCCGCCGATCCCTGGAAGACGCGCTCGGCGGCGATCGAGAGATTGTTCACGATTGTGCTGCCGCGTTTCATCACCGCGAGCGCCGCCTGCGTAACCAGGAACAGGCCGTTAAGGTTGGTGTCGATCACTTCCATCCATGTGGGATAGGGCAACTCGCCGACGGTACGATTGGGATGTCCAATACCAGCGTTGTTGATGAGGATATCGAGGGGCTTGTGTAATCCGCGGACAAGCGTGAAGAGGTAATCGACCGAGTCGGGGCTGCGGACGTCGCAGGATTGAGCCAGCACCTGAACATTCAGTTTCTCCAGGTCCACGCGCGCCTTGATCAAAGCACGCTCGTCGCGGCCGGTGATGATCAGATTGCATCCTTCACGCGCCAGCGCGCGGCCGATGGCGAGACCGATGCCGCGGTCGGCGCCGGTGATGAGGGCGAGGCGGCCGGAGAGCAAGGGTTCGTTCAGCTGCCTTTTGCGAAATCTGAGTTTGTGCTTCGGCATGCGGTTTTCAGCTTATGCCAAGCGGCGCGATCTTACGAGCAGGAAGACTACGATCTGGCAATAATCGGTTACCGCAGACCCTAAGTTGGTGTGACCGCAGGCAGCAACTGCCGAGCTGCGCTCGGCTGGGACAGAGGGCGCCCGTCCCCACGAGCTTGCTAATTACACGCCATTCGTTCTCTGGCGGATCAGCGACAGAAATTCGGTTCGTGTTTCCTCTTCGTTACGGAAGCAGCCTAGCATGGACGACGTCACCGCCGACGAATGCTGCTTCTCGACGCCGCGCATCATCATGCACAGATGCCGCGCCTCAATGACTACGCCGACGCCCTGCGGTTCGATAGTGTTCTGGATCGCCTCCGCAATTTGCGTGGTCAGCCGCTCCTGGATCTGCAAGCGGCGCGAGAAGGTTTCAATGAGGCGCGGTATTTTGCTCAGGCCGATGACTTTTCCGTTTGGGATATAAGCCACATGCACCTTGCCGAAAAATGGCAGCAGGTGGTGCTCACACAGGCTAAACATTTCGACGTCTTTCACGATCACCATCTCGTCGTAATTGACCGTGAACAGCGCCTTACGCAAGAGCGCTTCGGGATCGTCCTTGTAGCCCTTGACGAGAAATTGCATGGCCTTGTGCACGCGCGCTGGCGTACGCGAGAGGCCTTCGCGATCGGGATCTTCGCCGAGGCGGACAATCATTTCGCGCACCAGGTCTTCGTAGGTGGCGCTGGTCAGGGTGTTTGGTTCAGTGGTTGATTTCATAGGATCCTGGTCGTTAGTCGACTTCTCCCGAATACTCAAACGAATTCATCATCGTCTCTTCTATTCGTATCTTTTCTAGATGAGCCTTGCCGAAGCCGCGCTTCACAATATCGTAGATCGCAATGCATAGGTTTTCCGTGGTCGGAACTTGCCGCGCGAAATCTGACAGCAGGTTCAGATTCTGGTGATCGTAGCGCTCGAGGATCTGGCTGTGCACGAAGCCGTCCAGATCGACCAGATTGCATATCATGCCGGTCTGGTCATCGACTCGTCCGCTGACCGTGACTTCGACGGTGTAGTTGTGCCCGTGTCCGTAGGGATTATTGCACTTGCCGTAGGTCGCGCGGTTTTCTTCCTCCGACATTTCGTCGCTGTGCAGGCGGTGCGACGCGGAAAACATGTACCGCCGGGTCAGGTGCGCCTTCATGATTCTCCGTAAAAATCTTCGCCGTAAAAATCAACGAACAGGTCGGGCGTTTCGTATACCCGCACGCGGTGCAGCTGCGTTGCATCGAGTTTCGGGGCAAGGCGCTGCCAGATGGCGATGGCAAGGTTCTCAGTCGTCGGAATCCTGGTGAAGAACTCTGGAACTTCCTTGTTCAGGAAGCGATGGTCGAACGCGTCGAGCACTTCCCTGCTCATGACGTCCTTCAATTGCTTCAAGTCGACGACGAATCCCGACTTCGGATCAACCGCGCCCTTCACGGTGACTTCCAGGGTGTAGTTGTGCCCGTGCCCGTTGGGATTATTGCACTTGCCGAAAATGCGCGCGTTCTCTTCGGGCGTGAACGCCGGATTGTGGTAGAAGTGCGATGCGGAAAATTCCGCTTTGCGTGTGAGATAAACCATAAAGGCAGCTCTTAGCATTTAGCAATTAGCTTTTGGCTCTCAATCCTTGATTCTCAAGTCTCGAAATTGTTTTTGAGGCTTGCACTTTCGCGGGCGTACTTCCAGTTCGGGTCCCGGTTCTGTAGGCACGGCCCTTCCAACTTACTTGGCCATTCCCATGGGCCTTCTTCGAGCGCAGTAATAGATAGGCGAACATCGGCAGACCGAAAGTGATTGCGATCAGGTTATTCGCAGTCGAGAAATGCGCGATGCGAATTCGCCGGTACACCAATGCCCAGAAAGTGGCGAAGGCAATCGCAATCCATACGAAGTGCCAACTGGCTGCGCCGGCAAGGGCGACGCCAAGCGCCGAGCATGCCACAACCCACAAAAACAGACTCTGGATGGCGAGCCGTTCGGGGTGAGGAAACAAGAGCGCCAGATTTTTCGTCCATCCCTCGCGAATTTGAGCCCAGCCGCGGTACATGCGCGTGCGAACGGAGTCTCCGCCGTAGCGGAAGTACACGCGCTGACCGGCCTTGCGGAAGAGCCTGGCCAGCGCCACATCCTCAAGTATTTCCGCCGCCACCGCGGCGTGCCCGCCCACGGCGTCGTAGGCTGCGCGCCGGACAACAATATACTGCCCGTTGGCAGCTGCAATTCCGGAACCCTGATCGCGCACTTTTTGCGGCGGGTACTGCGCCGCCAGTTCGGCGAAGATTACGGGCATCACGGCCCGCTCGGCAAAGGTCACAACCAACTGTTCAGGCGAGTAGGACAGCAAGTCTGCCCCCTCCCTTTTCGCTTCGGCCAAAGCGCGCGCCAGCGATCCCGGTAAATGCACGGTGTCCGCGTCGGTGAACAACAGCCACTGCGCGCGCGCCACTTTGGTGCCCGCAATTACCGCATTGTTCTTGCCCGTCCAGCCGTTTGGCAGAGGATCCGGCGAGAGCACCCGCACTCCGGCAAAACTCTGCGCAATCTCGCGCGTGCGATCGGTGGAACCATCGTCGACCACAATGATCTCGAAAGCCGCGCCGGTTTGGCCGATCAGCGACGCCAGACAATCGCCGAGGCTAGCCTCTTCGTTCCGTGCCGGAACGATAATCGATACCTCGGGGATCGCGCCTGGACGTGAACCATCCATAAGTCTATCTATCGGTTTTTCGCTATTATAGCGGGGTGAGACAAACGCTTCTTGCCGCGCTTCTAGCTATTGGATTACTGGCTGCCCTGATCGGATGCTACAGCGGAGGCCGTCCCTCTCGTATCGGTTCGAGTGCGCCGGACTTCACCGTGGAAGATTCTGACCACAAAGTCACGCTCAGCCAGTTTCGCGGGCAGGTGGTCGTGCTGAATTTCTGGGGAACTTTTTGTCCGCCTTGCATTGAGGAGACTCCGTCTCTTGTCCGGATGCAGGATCGGCTTAGGACGAAAGGGGTCGTCGTTCTAGCCGTCAGTATCGACAGCGATGACGCCGCATACCACAAATTTTTGAAGGACTATAAGATCAATTTGATTACCGTCCGCGATGGGGCACAGAAATCCAGCTCTCTCTACGGTACTTTTGGCTGGCCCGAGACGTACGTGATCGATCGCAAAGGAATGATCCGTCGCAAATTTATCGGGGCCGTGGATTGGAGCAGTCCTGAAATTACGGAGTACTTGAGTAAATTATAGTTTTGCTCCGGAATCCGAACTCTCGCCATCCCGAACGAAGCGGGGGATGACAAATTCCAGTGGGATCTACAGCTTCACCTTCCGCAACCTTAGCGAGTTCGTAATTACCGACACCGAACTTAGGCTCATTGCGGCTGCGGCGAAGATCGGGCTCAGCAGCAGTCCGAAGATCGGATACAGCACGCCCGCGGCGATCGGCACACCGATCGAATTATAGACAAATGCGAAGAACAGGTTCTGCCGGATGTTGCGCATCGTGGCCTGGCTCAGCTTGCGCGCCCGCAGGATTCCTTCAAGGTCTCCTTTAAGTAGCGTAATGCCCCCACTTTCGATCGCAATGTCAGTTCCCGTCCCCATGGCAATCCCAACGTCCGCTTGCGCCAGCGCAGGCGCGTCGTTGATGCCGTCCCCCGCCATGGCGACGAGGCGCCCTTCGCTTTGCAGCTTTTTGACAATCTCGGCTTTTTGCCCCGGCAGAACCTCGGCTTTAAAGTCTTCGATTCCGAGGCTGTTCGCAATCTCCTGCGCCGTACCCTGATTGTCGCCAGTCAGCATGACCAAGCGGATTCCCTGGGCCTTCAGTTCGCGCAGCGTCCTCGCACTGGACGGCTTCAGCGGATCCGCGATCGAAACGTGCCCGGCATACATGCCGTCAACCGCCACGTAAATTGAAGTGGAGCCGGGGTAGCTAGCTTCTAAGGTTGCGGTCTTGCTGTCGAAAACACCCGTCGCTCGCATTAAAGCTCTGTTTCCAATCGCGACGCTCTTCCCTTCCACAGTTCCGCGTACGCCCTGTCCCGGCGTGGACTGAAAATTGGCGGGCTCGCTCAAACTCAGCTTCAGTTCATTTGCCTTCAAGACAATCGCTGCGGCCAGCGGATGCTCACTGGCACGCTCTAGGCTCGCTGCCAGCCGCAGAATCTCGTTGCCTGAGATGCCAGGCAAAATCTCTGTCGTCGAGAACGCCACTACCTTCGGCTTGCCGTCGGTCAATGTTCCAGTCTTGTCGAAGACGATCGTATCTACCTTTTCCAGCGTTTCCAGCGCCTCGGCATTCTTGATGAGCACGCCCGCGTGCGCCCCGCGTCCAGTGCCGACCATGATCGCCATCGGAGTGGCGAGGCCCAGAGCGCACGGACACGCGATGATCAACACGGCCACGGCGTTGACGATGGCATGCGCGAAGCGCGGCTCAGGTCCGAAGCTTACCCAGCCGATGAAGGTCAGTACCGCAATCGCAATCACGGCCGGAACAAACCACCCGGCAACTTTATCCGCCAGCCGCTGGATTGGGGCGCGCGTGCGCTGCGCCTGGCTGACCATTTGCACGATCTGCGCCAACATGGTCTCGCTGCCGACGCGTTCGGCGCGCATCACGAGGGACCCGTTGCCGTTTACCGTCGCGCCGATCACATGCGAGGCTGGCGTCTTCTCCACCGGTACGGATTCGCCTGTGATCATGGACTCGTCCACTGTGCTCGACCCCTCCAGCACAACGCCATCGACAGGAATCTTCTCGCCGGGGCGCACCCGCAGCCGGTCTCCCGGCTTTACCTCTTCGAGCGGAATATCCCGCTCCGAACCATCTTCGCTGATCAGGCGCGCCATCTTCGGGCTCAGATCGAGCAGCGCCCGGATCGCGCTCGACGTCTGGCTGCGGGCGCGTAACTCCAATACCTGTCCGAGCAACACGAGGGTGACGATCGCTGCTGCCGCTTCAAAGTAAACGTCGGGCCGATCACCCATGCTGCGGAACGACACTGGAAAAATCCGGGGGAATAGCGTCGCTATAACGCTGTACATGTAAGCGACGCCCGTGCCCATGGCGATCAACGTAAACATGTTGGTGCTGCGATTTACCATCGACGTCCATCCCCGCTGGAAAAATGGCCAGCCACCCCAGAGGACGACCGGCGTGGCGAGAATGAGCTCAAGCCATTGCAGTATTGAGCTCCACGGCGATGCCGTAAACAGGCGCGGCCGCAGCATGCTTCCCATAGCGATGGCCAAGAGCGGCACGGTTAGCGCCAAACTTATCCAAAACCGCCGCATCATGTCGCGCAGCTCGGGATTATCTTCTTCGACCGTCACCATGCGCGGCTCGAGCGCCATGCCGCAAATCGGACAATTCCCTGGCTCCGCGCGCATGATTTGCGGATGCATCGGGCAGGTGTACTCTCGCCTGGTCGCGGGGAGCGTTGGCGATTCGGGGTCGAGCGCCATTCCACACTTCGGACAAGGACCCGGCCCGATCTGCCGCACCTCCGGGCACATGGGGCACACGTAAGCCCGCGCGTCTTTTCCGGTTGCGCCCGGCAATTGACCATCAGGAGCGGATGGCTTGCCCATGGTTGGCATGACCAGGGCCGGTCCACCCAGAGACACGAGTCCCGAACCCATCGGCTTGGGGGGGGATGACAGAATCTTCTCAGCGTTCGCTTGGAACTTCGCGAGGCAACCGGCGCAGCAGAAGAAATACTCTTTTCCCTTGTATTGCGTTTGGTAGCGAGCGTTTGCCGGGTCTACATCCATGCCGCAAACGGGATCTTTTTGCTTGGCGGGGGACGACGCGGCGTTCGAGGTGTCTACAGGATTGAGGTGGTCCATCGTTTCGTTGCCAAAAAATCGTAGATTCCAAATTCGCAGATCCCATCCGGAGTTGCCGTGATTACAGGCGGCTGCCGAGCTGCGCTCGGCTTGGACACCCGAGGGCGGTCGTCCCTACACGAGATCGCGCTTGGCGGAATCCAGACCGTATCAGATACTGCTATTAGATAGTTAAAGAGTAAATTTGGAATCTTAATTCCTTGGGAGAAATATAATGACCTACCTCGAAGTCGCTTACCGCTACCAGACTCCGCCCGGAGAGGCTGAGTTGCGGGCCATTGACAGTGTCCGCGAGGTTTACGGAATCCAGTGCATTCAGTTCAACGAGAAAGAGCGGACGGTGCGCGTGCTGTTCGACGCCTCGCGATTGAAGGGTGACTCCGTCGCCAAGTTGCTGCGACAGGCGGGGATCGACGTACAGGATCAGATGGTGGTCGCCTAATACTGGGATGGGATTTCGGTGGGATATCTGACGAGAGGTGGTACTCCGCCCGTTTCCTTTCTAACCCTTATCCGGGGAGGGATTTAGGGGGGAAGGCCGGAAACTGAGCGGAGTGCACGCTCGGCGACAAAACCGGGGAAATTGCAAGGGGCACCCGGAAAGACCTCTGGCCGAAGTATTTTCCCGAATGCCCCGTTGCGCGCCACTTCGTCTGCCCTACACAGAAGCATGTTGTGTGCCATCGCTAACGCGTTGCCAGTACAGCGGGTTGGAAGCTGGGTCGGGTAGGTTTTGCGCTGGGCTGGAAACTTTTACTCTGAATCTACGGTTTTTTTCCATCTTCAGAAAGGCCGCCGATTTCCACAGCCAGCGCGGGATTTGGCGGGAAATGACAACGCCTTCGAACCCCGGATGGGGTTTATCGCCTCAGCATCTCCATTGATTGAGGTTGGCCGAAATGATTTTGTTTCCGTTATAATTCGAGGACGCAATTTCAACACGATGCGCCCGTAGCTCAATTGGATAGAGTGCATGGCTACGAACCATGAGGTTGGGAGTTCGATTCTCTCCGGGCGCACCATCTTACCAATCCAGTCTGCGTTGAAAACCGCCGTCCCGCGGAAACCCCTAAGGAGAGACTCTATGAAAAGCATTCTCTGGGCCATGTGTCTGCTGGTGTTAGTCCGTCCGGCAACCGATCTTTGGGCTCAAGTCAATCCCTATAAGGACGGTACTCCTGGGGTCTTCGGGTATCGATCTGAAGTGCTCGCTGAGGTGATGATCCAGGAGGACAAATTCCTGCGTTTAGCGGAGGCTGTACCGGCCGATAAATACACTTGGCGTCCTGCGCCCGATGTGCGCTCCTTCGCCGAAGTGTTCCTGCACGTCTCGGCTGCCAACTACAACATCTATAAACTCGTTGGAACGCCTCCGCCGACCGGCGTCGAGGTGAAGGGGCTGGAGAAGTCCACCACCGACAAGGCAAAGGTGATTGCCACGCTCAAGGATTCGTTCGCGCACGCCCGCAAGGCGATCGCCGCTATGCCCGACGCCGACCTCGACAAGAGCCTGGACTGGTTCGGTGGAAAGAACACGGAACGTGGCCTGCTTCTGTTTGTCGTTCGCCATGCCGCCGAGCACCTCGGCCAGTCAATCGCTTATGCGCGTTTCATCGGGGTCGTTCCGCCGTGGACCGAAGACGCGCAGAAGCAGCAGAAACCAAAACCAGAGACCGCACCCAAGGCGAAGCAACAATAATCATGGAATGAATTTCCTGCCGGTGTGTAGCCGCAATCAACTTTGCCGGGCCACCGCTGTCAGCACCGTGCTCCTAACTTGTCTGAACGCTTCCGAAGCGGGATCAATGAGATCAAAATGACCCGCGTGCGGAATCTCCAGCAACTCTGCCGACTCTCCCGCCTTCTTTTTTTGCATGACATAATTGCGGCTGAACTGGGGCGGCACCGTGTCATCATCGCCGCCGTGGACCAGCCACTGCCGCGCGTGCCGAATGCTAAACTCCATCGGGTTCGCTTCCTGGTAGTGCTCCGGCACCGCGTCCGGTTTGCCGCCCAGAAATTCCGCAACGGCGTCGTGGCTTAAGTGCAAGGCGAAGGCTTTCCTTAGATCGACGACTCCCGCCAGCGAAATCGCACGATGGAGCGACGTCTCATGCGCCGCCAAACACAAGGCTAGTTGCCCGCCCGCGGAGTGTCCCATCACCACCAACCGGCTCAGGTTTAGTTGGAATTGCGAATGTTCCTGCTGAACCACGCGGTATGCGGAACGGATGTCCTCAAACGTACCCGGCCATCCGCCACCGGGATTACCGACTCTCCGGTACTCGACGTTGAATGTCGCGATGCCCGCTCCTCGCAGCGCTTCGCACAGGTGCCCGGTGTGCGCGAGGTCGTATTTCGCCCGCCAAAAACCACCGTGGATGTTCAACAGAACAGAGTGCGGGCCCTTGGCGCGCGGCAGACGCACTTCAAGAAACTGATTGGGGTCGGTGCCATATCTGACCCGCTGGTCGGGTGGCGGCTGCGGGTGAGTGAGAATGTCTTCGGCGGACATAGATCGGCTCCCCGTCACAAAGTTATAGCGAATCCGAAGATGCCGCCTATGCCGAATCGAGAGGTGCCGTGACGGCGGCAGTTGCCGAGCTGCGCCTCGACTTGGACGGGCGAGACGCCCGTCCCCACACGAACGCGCTAGCCCTGCTTGAGCTTTAGCTTGTTCTTATTTTCTTCAATGAAAGCCTTAAGATCGGGAGCAGCGTCGAGCAGCCTGGTCCATTGTTCGTAGTAGAGGGTCACGGGAAAACGGCCCAGTCCGTAGACGCTGACGCCACCTTTCTCACTCACACGGAACTCCATCGCGCCGCTTCTCTTCTTGGTCTCGACTTGCTTTTCCAGATCGCTCAGGCGCGCTTTCAATTCTTCATAAGTTGGTTCTGTCATGAATGCACCTCGAATGTCTTTTTATTTATCTTTTTATTTATCATAGGGGCAGTAGAGAGCTTTCGTCGAGTCGAGCGTTTGCGATTCAGTTGAGGACAGCGTCTCGGCCACGACCGGGCGGGGAGCCCGACACTCCCCTGGCTTCCGCTCCACTTGCTTCCTCAGAAAAACCGGCCTACTTTGAAGAAGAACTTGCGGTGCTGGTTATCTCCGATGCTTCCCCCAAAGAACATCGGGCCGAATAACGTTTGAAACAGAACTCCAACGGTTGCGTCCTGCGCGACCTTGCTCGCGTTCGCCGGTTGACCGTAAGCCTTTCCCGCCTCATACATCGTCAGCAGATATACATTCTGCTTTAACAGCGGCGAGATTTCCCGCACTCTGTAGAGGAATGCCGGCTGCAGCAGAAAATACTGGTTCGTCAATAACTCGTTCGTTCCGTAAGCGCCGAGGCGCAGCGGGCCGCCGAGGCTAAAGGGCGGGAATCCGGTGTTCCTGGTCGAGAAAGCGGTGCCTCCTGACGCAAAGAACAGCACGGACGACTTCTGGCTCGTCCGCTCCGCCAGCCCGATACGCAGTTCTTCAGTTGGTACCACGTCCGAGGTGCCCGGAGCAGTGTCATAAAATTTAAATGTCGACTCCAAGCGCACTCCCCGGCGCGGAATCACCGGATCATCAAAGCGTTCGAGCCGGTAATGCACCGACGTCATTCCGAACCGTCCGTGGACCGCGGGCGCCACTGGAATCCCTAAGTCCTCGTTCACCTTCCGATATCCGGACTCGTATCCCACGCGCAGTTCCGCGTCCCGTCCAAACGTATAGCCCAGGTCCATGCCGCCGCCCATTATGCGGTTGCGGTACTCGCCCAGAAGTTTGTTGCGCTGATATACGAAAAACGGACTGCTGTCGGCGATTCCATGCACCGCGACGAACCAGCCCGTATAGGACGTGAAGGGATGAAAGTATTCTGTTTTCAGTCCGTACTCGGAGCCCGCGATGAAATCGTTGCGCCACTCCGACCCGAATCCACCGACATCGAGGAACGTGA
>Ga0210400_10000889_pt1 | contig 30992 bp, 27 predicted proteins | sample IncBWH26MmetaG_FD_155456 | JGI IMG/M metagenome (GOLD analysis project Ga0210400, IMG submission 155456) | Forest soil microbial communities from Barre Woods Harvard Forest LTER site, Petersham, Massachusetts, United States - Inc-BW-H-26-M | ecosystem: Environmental > Terrestrial > Soil >... | reverse complement strand
GCGGCTCCCTTGGCTGCGTTGCAAATCACAGCCTGGCACTATGATGCCGTCGGGGGCCGTCCACCCAACATGAACACCAGCCTCTGGACCGTGGATTCCGGGCTCGCCGCTGCGCGACGCCCCGGAATGACGGAGCGGCGCCAATAGTCACCGCGACGAGAAGATCGGCGAGAGGAGTAAGCACCTTCGCGTCCTCTGCGTTGCCTCAGCGTCCTCCGCGTTGAGGCGTTTTACCCGAACCTCACCTCGCGGCCGTCATCGGAGGCCTGTTTGATCGCATCGACCAGCCGGTGCAATTCGACTGCGGTCGCGAAATCCGGCAGCCGGGCCTCGCCGCCTCGTATCGTCCCATCGCGAATTGATTTGGCGAACAGCGTGTACATCTGGCCGACATTGCTGGCCTCGCCCGACGGCGTCCCGAATGCGGTGAAGGTGAAGCGCCCCGGCACCGGCATCGCCGCCAGCGTGTCGGTGCCCTTCGCGCCGTGCAGTACGACCTCGCTCAGCTGCGGCGAATCTTCGCCCGATGCGACCAATGTCCCGTCGCGGCCATAGATCTCCATGCGATAGCCGCTGCCGGCGAGCGGAATGGCGCCGACATGGCTCGACGCCACAGCGCCATTCGCCAGCCTGCCGCTGATCAGGATGTTGTCGGGCGCGGTGACGTCGAGCCAGGTGTTATTGCCGGTGTCGAGCCATTGCTTCGCCTGGGTCGCCACCACCGCCGACAGCCGCGCGAAATCGCCGGTCACGAAACGCATCGCGTCGATGGTGTGGCCGTTGGCGATCGTCAGCGTGTTGGCGCCGAGCTCGGCATCGCGCTGCCAGGTGCGGTGCGACGGCCGCGACAAGACGCCGTCGCGGATCATGCTGATATGGACCGCCATCATCTCGCCGACGAAACCGGCCTCGACCAGTTCCTTCATGTACATCACGGTGGGATTGACCCGCGCCTGCAGCCCGACCGCCGTGACCAGCCCCTTGGCCTTGGCCAACGCCGCCAGCTCCACCGCCTCCGCGGTCGTGCGCCCTAATGGCCATTCGCAATAGACGTGCTTTCCGGCCTCGAGCGCCGCCTTGGTCGGCTCGTAATGCGACGGCACGCGCACGACCACGGCGACCGCGTCGATCTCCGGCGAGGCGATCATCTTGCGGTAATCGTCGAAGGCGAGCCGCGCCCCGTAGGCCTGGCGCGCCGCCTCGGCGCTGTCAGCCCGCGTCGTGCAGACCGCAATCAATTCGACATCGGCGCTGGCCCGCGCCGCCGGCAGATGCGAGCGCGACGACCACGTGCCCCTGACGCTGGCGCCGATCAGCCCCAGCCGAATCTTGTCCGCCATCTCGCTCCTCCGTCTATGCGCCTTCGCAAAACCCCGCGGCGGTCCTATTGTAGCCCCGAACAGAGGCGAGTCAGCCGCCCATGAGCTGGACAACCCCCGTCAGCTGGAGGATATGCCGATGATCTACGAAGTCCGCACCTACACCCTGCGCCCCGGCACCGTGCCCGAATTCGAGGAGCGCTATGCCAAGCGCCTCCCGGCGCGCTTGAAGCACTCGCAACTGGGCGCCTTCTGGCACACCGAGTTCGGCACGCTCAATCAGGTCATCCACGTCTATCCCTACGACGATCTGCAGCACCGCACCCGGGTGCGCGCGGCATTGGCGCAGGATCCCGAACGGAACGCGCTGCCCGGCGGCCAGGAATTTATTGTCGCGCAGGAAGCCGAGATCATGACCCCGGCGCCGTTCATGCGCCCGCTGGGCAGCCGCGATTACGGCGCCGGCAATGTCTATGAGATGCGCACCTACACCTATGCGCCGGGCGATCTGCCGAAGGTGCTGGAGGCGTGGGCCAAGGCCGTCCCGGCGCGCGAGGAGCTCTCGCCCCTGGCGGCGTGCTGGACCAGCGAGCTCGGCGGGCTGAACAAATTCGTCCACACCTGGGTGTACAAGGACGTCAACGAGCGCGCCCGGGTTCGCGACGCCTCCCGCGCGCCTGGCCGGGCGTGGCCGCCGCAGAGCGGGGTGCGGCCGATCCGTCAGGAAAACAAGCTGCTGATCGCGGCGTCCTTCTCGCCGGTCCGCTAGCCCGATGCAGCGTGGCTCCGCAAGGGGTCACGCCGTCTCGCAATCGCATCGCCGGCGCCCGGTCGAGGACTGGGGCTGGGTGCTGAGCAGGCCCTACAAACGGCCTTCCTGAACGAGGCGCTTCTTGATCGACAAGATGTGCGCCTCGCCATCGCGCAGCGCGTCCGGCGACGTGTGGACCGAGTAGTAGCCGGGGACAAGATCGTGTTGGTGCGGAGCGGCCGAGCCGAGCACGAACTCGGTGTCGCTCAGCGCCTCGCATTCGACCGCTTCGCCCGACGGCTCGAAAGCCGCGAGATCGCCATGCCGCAGTTCGTCGGGTGCCAGCAACACACCCGATGCGATGGCGACCCAGAGGATCGTGTGGTCCGCCGGGGGCTCGTAACGCCAGCGCTCGCCGGCCTTCAGGCGTACCGCGAGATAGTTGATCGGCGACGGGGATGCGATGGCGCTGGAGGCGGACCCGTAGCTGCCGAGGAGGATTCGCGCCGGACCGTCTTGCGGCACATCTTCGGGCGCCTGATAGGTGCTGATGGTCGGACCCAATTCGAGTTCCGGCGGCAGGGCGATCCACAGCTGGAAGCCGCGCGTCCGGCCGGCTTTGTCGAGCCCGCCGCCGTGCCACATGCCGCGCCCAGCCTGCATCCATTCGACGCCGCCGGCCGGCAGCGTGCCCCGGACATTGTCTGGATCGATATAGCTGACCGCGCCTTCCGCGACGTAGGTCAGGGTGGCGATGCCGGAATGGGGGTGGAGGGGCGCGTTGAACGGCGCGCCCTCATGGTCGAACAGGTCGAGAAACACGAATGGCTTCAGCACCTCGCCCAAATCGGACGGGCTCATCAAACGTGTGACGGGGCCGTGCGTCCGGCCGCGGGTGCGCTGGACGATCGTCCGCGCCAGGCTTGGAGGCGGCGGTTTAGTTAGGGCAAGGGTCATCGGGGGTTCCTCTGAAAGTTCCGCGGAAACCGGAGCCGCCGCCGCGCAGTGGCTGCTCAGGACGCGCCGGCGCGCGCCGCCTTCAAGGCTGCGGTCCACCACAGCAGATCGTCGATCATCGTCTGGGCCGGCGCCTCCAGCTCGGCCAGTCCAGCCTCGACGTCGCCGCCCTGGAAGTGAGCCCACAAGGTGGCGACCGGGATGTGGACCGTCGAGCGGATCGGGGCGAGCTGAAGCTCGATCGCCGTAAGGCGGAGCTGCTGCACGCTGCGTGCGCCCCCGGCGGAGCCATAGCTCACGAAGGCCGCGGCCTTGCGGTTCCACTCCGGATAGACCCAGTCGATCGCGTTCTTGAGCACCGCCGACGGTCCGTAATTATACTCGGGAGTGACGAAGACGAAGCCGTCGGACTGCGCGATGGCGGCGGTCCATCTTTGCACGACCTCGTCCTCGTAGGCCGGGCGACCCGGCATCGCCGGCGGTACCGGCTGATCGAAGAACGGCATCGGAAAGTCGCGCAGATCGAGCAGCCGCGCGTCGACGCCATCGCGCTTCTTCAAATGCTGCAGAATCCACTGCGCCGGCTTTTCCGAGAAACGGCCCTGGCGGGTGCTTCCGACAATGACGGAAATGACGGTCATGCTTTTCATCCTTGTTGGTAGGAAAACTTCGCCGCCCATTCTGGTATCAAATCGCAACCTGGACTAAGTTAGATACCGGCGCATGGTCCGCAAGAACGCACAGATCTGATACCAGGGCACACCGAGATGACCGTCCAACTCCTCGATCCCGGCGGCGAAGATTGCCGCATAATCGGCTCCATCCTGGCGCGCGTCGGCGACAAGTGGACCGTGCTGATCGTCGTCCTGCTCGCTGATGGCCCAAAGCGCTTCAACGAGATCAAGCGAATGGTCGGCGGTATCTCGCAGAGGATGCTTACCTTCACGCTGCGGGGATTGGAGCGAGACGGCCTGGTGACGCGGACGGTCTTCCCCACCACGCCGCAGCGCGTCGATTATGAATTGACAAAGCTCGGCGGCACCTTGTGGCGGGCCGTCGAACCGCTCAGCTTGTGGGCGCGCGCTCATCTGGGCGAGATCCTCGCATCGCGGGAAGCGTTCGACGGGAAGGACGCGCGCTAATGCGTGTACTCGCCAGATCGGACGTGGGGCTTGCCGCCTTCCGGGCTCCGCCTAATCGTCCGCTGCCGCGGCGGCCGGCACCGGCTGGCGGCGCGGCACGCGAACCAGCAGCAACAAGGGCAATGACGCCAGAATCACGAACAGCATCAGCGCGAAATCGTCGATATAGCCGATCATCGCCGCCTGCCTTGTGACCTCGTGATTGAGTGCGGCGATCCCCGACGGCGTCGTCAGATCGAAATGCGGCGGCAGGAACGGCGCCTGCGCCAGCGGATTGTCCGGGCGCAGATGCTCGATCAGCCGCGAATGCACGATCTGGGTGTTCTGCGACAGCTGGGTTTCGAGCACCGCGATGCCGATGCTGCCGCCGAGCATGCGCATCAGGGCGCGGATCGCGGTGCCCTGGGTCAATATATGATGCGGCAGCCCCGACAACGCGAGCAGGTTCAATGGCACAAAGGTGCAGCCGAGCCCGAAGCCCTGGGCAAACCCGGCGAACAGGATCGGCCCCGACCCCATCAGCAGCGAAAACCCGGTCATCTGCCATAGGGAGGCCGCGGTCAGGAGGAACCCAACCAGGATGAACAGCCGGTTGTCGACCTTGTTGATCATGCGGGCGACGAAGAACATCGCGATCATCGTGCCGAAGCCGCGCGGCGCCATCATCCAGCCGGCGTCGAACACCGGGTAGTTCATCAGCACCTGCATCATCGACGGCATCAGCGCCAGGGTGCCGCTGAGGATCATGCCGACCCCGAACATCAAGAGGCTGCCGGCGACGAAATTCGGGCTCTTCAGCAGCTCGCGGTTGAGGAACGAGCGCTCACCGGCCGTCACCGTGTGGACGATCAGCAGGTAGAAGCACAGCACCGCAATCGTCGCCTCGATCCAGATCTCGGTCGAGTGAAACCAATCCTTGATCTGGCCGCGGTCGAGCATCAATTGCAGCGACCCGACCCCGAGGCTCAACATCGCGAAGCCGAACATGTCGAACTGGTCGCGCAATGTCGGGCGGGACGGGCGGATGAACAGGAAGACGCCGATCGCGCACAACGCTCCGACCGGCAGGTTGATGTAGAAGCACCAGCGCCAATCGAAATTGTCGGTCAGCCAGCCGCCGAGGGTCGGGCCGATGATCGGCCCCATCATCGCGCCGGTGCTGAAGATCGCCATCGCGTAGCCGTGGCGCTCGCGCGGGTAGATCGTGAACAGGGTTGCCTGGCCGAGCGGCACCAGCCCGGCGCTGCAGATGCCCTGCAACACGCGGTAGAGCACCAGTTGGTTGAGGCTCGTCGCGGCGCCGCATAGCGCCGAGGCGATCGTAAACCCGATGATGGAAGCCAGAAAAATGTATTTCACGCCAAATCGGCCGGCGAGCCACCCGGTCAGTGGCATCATGATCGCCGAGGAGACGATGTAGGACGTCAATATCCAGGAGATCTGGTCCTGCGAGGCCGACATGCTGCCCTGGATGTGCGGCAGGCAGACATTGACGATCGTCGTGTCGAGCCCCTGCATGACGCAGGCGCAGATGACCGTCGCGGTCGTCATTCCCCGGTGTGGAACCGGCGGGGCGCTCTCCCCTCTCACCGCGCGCACCGCCGCGCGGCCCGGTCGCCGGTCATCGGCCGCGCCTGGTCGTCTGTCTTATCATCGTCACATTTTATACACGCAGCCCTCCTCGCTTGTCGCGACCACCCAAGGATTACCCTTGGATGCAACAAGCGTAGGGCGGAAGAGCGCAGCGCATTCCACCAAGTATCGCAGCGGGCTGGGGCGGCGATATGCCGGGCCTTTGCCCGGGCTTGGCCCGGCCATCCACGTCTTGACGGCCCCTTATGAAAAAGCCCCCGCCGAAGCGGGGGCAGTTGGTTCAGGGAGACCGCAGCCTGAAGGGGCGCCGGCCAAGAGGTTGTTCGTCTCCGATCACCGAGGCATCCCCGGCCTGGCCGATCACGTTTTGCGCGGGTGTCGCCGGCCGATGCATCTTCAGCTCGCGAGCTTGCGCTCCTTAGCGAACGGGCTGAGGCCGAGCCAGGTCTGCATGTCCGTGGCCAGCTGGCGGTCGCCGGTCAGCAGCATGTGCTCGGAGGCCAAGGCCGCTCGCACCGTGTCGAGGCCCATCCAGATCGCGGTCATCGTGCGCAGGTTGGTCGAGACATAGAGATCGACATCGAAGCCTGGGTCGATCGAGCACAGATCGACGCCGCCGTCCGGCTCTACCAGCAGCCACCATGACCGCTGCCCCGGCGGCAGTTCGGGATATTGGAATTGGATGACGCTGCGGCGCTTTGGCATCGGGTTCGGGTCGAGGCTGCGGCGCATGTCCCACATCAGGAGCGGCGCGTCGAGATGCTGCAATGACAGCTCGCTCTCGACCCAGCGCTGGCCCCAGACCCCGAAGGCCTGCACCAGCGGTTCCAGTTCGCGGCCGGCGGCGGTCAACTGATACTCGAAGATGCCGGGTTCGGTCGGTGACGGGGTCCGGCGGATTACCTTGGCGGCTTCGAGTTCCTTGAGGCGCTGCGACAGAAGCGCCGGCGACATCCGCGGCACGCCGCGCCGCAGATCGTTGAACCGGGTCGAGCCTGCGACGAGTTCGCGTAGCAAGACGATGGTCCAGCGCGTGCACAGGATCTCCGCCGCCATCGCGACCGGACAGAATTGCTTGTAGCTGCCCTGCGTCATCGGGTGCCTCCAGGAAAGCGCGATGGCGAGATTAGGCCCTCGGGGCACACCCGCATAGTTCAGTTTCTGTATCAGGCCGATTCAGTTCCTGAACTAGCTGCACGGCTGGCGTTTCGCGATCCTTCGGCACCGGGCCAATCCTGGCTCATCACTAACGAAGGAGGCGGTTATGCCGCTCGTCGACATCCAGCTGATCAAGGGCGTTTTCAACCCCGAGCAGAAAAAGCGGATGATCCAGAAAGTCACCGACGCGATGGTCTCGGTCGAAGGCGAGGCGATGCGGCCGGTGACCTGGGTGCGCGTCCAGGAAATCGAAAGCGGCGAATGGGCGATCGGCGGCAATCCGCTGACCGCCGCCGATGTCAAGAAAATGGCCGGCTCGGGAACCTAAACCGGGCAGGCGTTTCAGGAGGCTAACATGTCAGTTGCTACGATAACGAGGATCGACCCGGGCAAAACCGGGACGGGCTCGATCGATTGGCTCGCGCGCGCCGATCGCATCGCCGAAGAGATCGCCGAGGCGGCGGCGCGCCACGATGCCGATGAGAGCTTCGTGTCGGAAGGCTACCAGCTTCTCAAGGAGGAGGGCTTTTTCAAAGCCCTCGTCCCCGCCGAACTCGGTGGCGGCGGCGCCGGCTACGCCGAGATCTGTCATGCCATCCGCCGCTTGGCGACGGGGTGCGGCGCGACGGCGCTGGCCTTCTCGATGCACTCTCACCTCGTCGCGGCGGCGGCGTGGCGCTGGCGGCATCAGAACGCGCCGACCGACGGGCTGTTGAGGCGCGTCGCGGCGGAGAATCTGATCCTCGTGTCGAGCGGCGGCTCCGACTGGCTGAAGAGCGCCGGCACTGCGACAAAGACCGAGGGCGGGTTTCTGATCAACGCCCGCAAGATCTTCTCCAGCGGCTGCCCGGCCGGCGACCTGTTGATGACGAGCGCGGTCCATGACGACCCCGACACCGGACCGACGGTATTGCACTTCGCGGTCCCGTTGAAGGCCGAGGGCGTCAAGATCCTCGACACCTGGCATGTCCTGGGGATGCGCGGGTCGGGCTCGCATGATGTCGAGCTGAAGAACGTGTTCGTGGCGGATGCGGCGATCTCCGGCCGGCGCGAACAAGGCAAATGGCACATGCTGTTCCACATCATCAGCATGCTCGCCTTTCCGCTGATCTACTCCGCCTATCTCGGCGTCGCCGAGGGCGCCCGCGCCAAGGCGCTGCAGATTGCACGTAGCAAGGCGGACGACGGGAACCTGACCTATCTCGTCGGCGAGATGGAGAACGCGTTCGCGGCGGCGGAGATGGCGGTGGAGCAGCTGATCCACAACGCCGAGACCGCGATGCCCGGCCCCGAGACGACGAACCGCGCGGTGATCGGCCGCACGCTCGCCGGCCAGGCCGCGATCAGGACGGTCGAGCGCGCGATGGAAGCCGCCGGCGGCGTCTCGTTCTATCGCGGCGTCGGGCTCGAACGGGCCTTTCGCGATGTCCAGGGCGCGCGGTTTCATCCGCTGCAGGAGAAGGCGCAGCTGCGCTACACCGGCCGCCTCGCATTGGGATTGGACATCGACGGCTGAAACATAAGGCCGGCAACGAACGCCCGCTCGGGGTCGGAGCGGGCGTTCGCGTTAGCGCGGCTTATGGCTGGCCGGCCGGCGTGAACCCGTCGGTCAGCGTCTGCATGAAGCTGACGATCGCATCCTCCTCGGCGTCGGTCAGGCCGAGATGTCCCATCTTGGTCGTATTCATGTTGTCGGTCGTTTCCGGCGCCGGCCAGCAATTCGTCCCTTCGCCGGAATCATGCGGCTGGCAGCGCGGCAGGGCGTCGCGCGTGTTGTAGAAATGCACGATCGCCTTCAGGCTGGTGAAATATCCGTTGTGCCCATAGGCCTTCACGAAGTCCGGGTTCGGCCGCTTGTCGACGTTGCGTAGTGTCGGCACCTGCATTCGCCCCTGGTTGGCCGGCGCCAGCGGGGCCCATCGCGCATCCACCGCCGAGGGCAGGCTGAGCACATGGCCGTTGGCGAGAAAACTGCCGACCCCGCCATCGACGAATGATGCTCCCGCCGGGTTGGCGACATAGCCGAACACGTCGGGCTTGCCTTCCGCATAGTAGGGAAGCCGCGGATTGGCCGGGGTACCGATATTGCTCGCGGTGAAGTCGGTGAACAGCGGGTCCTCGCCCGGCCCGCCGTCGCGGTGACAGGAATTGCATTGCGCCTTGCCGCGAAACAGATCGTAGCCCGTCTGCTCCTGCGGCGTGAACTTCGCCTTGCCGGCGAGCACGGCGTCGTATTTCGAGCTGAACGCCGTCACCTCGGCGGAGGCCTCATAGCCGGCGATCGATTGCGCCATCTGGTCGAATGTCGTGCCGGCTCGGCCGCGATCGACCGGTCCGAGATGGACCGGCAATGGGTCGGCGGCCGGGGGCGGTCCCGGTCGGTCGCAGACCTGCTCGACGTCTTTCGGCCAGTCGATCGCGAAGGCCTGCTGCCCCCAGACGCTTTCGAACAGCGCGCGATAGGGCCGCTGCGAGGCGCGATAGACAAAGCACGCGATATCCGGCAGGCCCATCTCCACCGGGTTGGTCGGCGGCCCCTGCGCCTGCTCGGCGGCCGGATTGCCGAGCCGGCGCCCGGTCGCCCGCATGTCCCAGAAATTGCCGCCGACCAGGTCGTCCTGACCGCGGTTGTAGTGCAATACCGGCGACAGCGGCGCGTAGGTGTGCGTTTGCGGCTTGCGGTTGCTGAACCGCGTCCGCACCGAGCCGGGATAGGCGCCGGTGGTGCGATTCAGCTCCGACACCGGACCGGTAAAGCCGGTCTCCGGCATGTGACAAAACGTGCAGGCCTCGTTGCGGTACACCGAGAGCTGCTTGTCGTACAGGATCAGCTTGCCGAGCAGCTCGACCTGCTGGACCTGGTTGTCCGGTGCCTTCGCCAGCCGCTCGGCCGTCTGCGCCTCGATGCGGTCGATCTCGGCCTCGACCTGCGCGATCTCCTGCAAGGCCTGCGGCGAGAGGTTGGTGCTGGCGTCCTGCGCGCTCGCCATATCCGCCCCGAGTGTCGCGACGATCGCCGCCGCCGACAGACACAAGAGCCGTGCCGTCATGTCCATTCTCCGAGCGCGAGCCGCTATCGAAACAGCGCGGTGAATGTGAACTGACGACAAAACGGGAGAAGCGCCGTGGGGTTCATCGCTCGTCGCGCGACTACCGGACGCATCCCCACATCCGACCGGTTCAGGCGCGTCGAGCGGCTGTGCTCGGAACTCGCACTCAGCTGGCTTCCCACAAAAACCACCCCGTGCCTGGGCTTGTCCCGGTCATCCACGTCTTGAAGCGGTCCAATCCGTGCCAGGGAAGACGGGGGTACCCGGCGCAAGGCCGGGCACGGGGGCTGGTGCCTCACCCAAAGGCCGGGCTATCGACACCCGGCGCTGTTGTCGTAACCTGCCGCTCTCAGGCGCCGGCGAGCGAGGGGATCCGATGACCGAGACGGGAATGACCACGACAACGACCCGGCGCACCGTGCTGCAAACTGCCGCGGCGACCACCCTGTTGGCGATGCCCTTCGTGCGCGGCGCCCATGCCGCCGGGAAACTGGCGGTCGGGTTCTGGGATCACTGGGTCCCCGGCGGCAACGACCCCCTGGAAAAGCTCTGCCATGAATGGGCCGCGAAGGAGAAAGTCGACATCAAGATCGATTTCATCACCTCGAATGGCGACAAGGATCTGTTGACCGCCGCCGCCGAGGCGCAGGCGAAAAGCGGCCACGACATCATGCAGCTGACCGCCTGGTACGCGCCGGGCCACGCCGCGAGCCTCGAACCGGTCGACGACATCATGGCGCAGCTGATTCAACAGCATGGCGCCGTCAACGCCGGCGCCGAGTATCTCGGCAAGCAGGACGGGCATTGGATCGCGGTGCCGACTTCGTATGGCAGCACCTTGTCGCCGCCCTGCGCGCGCATCGATCTGCTGAAGCAGATCGTCGGGCTCGATGTCACCAAGATGTACCCGGCCGGCGCGCCGCCCGACAAGGAGCTGACCGCGGCCTGGACCTGGGAGTACTTCTCGCAAGCCGCCGAGAAGGCCCACAAGGCCGGCTTTCCGTTCGGCATGCCGATGAGCACGACGAGCGACGCGGTGCAATGGGTCGGCGCGATGTTCAACAGCCATGGCGCGCAGCTGGTCGACGCCAAGGGCGAGATCACGGTCCGCAGCGATGCGATCCGGACGGTGCTGGAATGGTTCAAGAAGACCGTGCCGTTCTTCCCGCCGAGCGTCTTCGCTTGGGACGATGCCTCCAACAACAAGGCGCTGATCTCCGGGCAGAGCGCCCTGATCTTCAACGCGCCGTCGGCCTGGGCGGTCGCCAAGCGCGACGCACCGAAGGTGGCCGAGCAATTGTGGACCTTCCCGACCCCGATAGGGCCGAAGGGCCGGCACGTTTCCGGCCGCTACCGCTATTGGGGGATCTGGAATTTCTCGGCCAACAAGCCGGCGGCGAAGAGCCTGTTGCTCTATCTGTCGACCAAGGAAGCGATCGGCAAACTGCTGCGGGGCGGCCAGGGCTTCGACGTGCCGCCATTCGACAAGATCGACTCGCCGGTCTGGGCCGAGGCCGAGCCGCCGAAGGGCACTCTCTACAATTTCCCGGCACGCGGCGACGTCATCGTGTCGGTCGCCGGCCATCCGGCGCCAGCCCGGATCGGGGTGCAGATCTATTCGCAGGGCACGATGTGCAAGATGATCGCGCAATGCACCCAGCAGGGTCAGTCGGTCGACCAGGCGATCGCCTGGGCCGAGAGCGAGCTCGAAGGCTACATGCGCACCTGACCGCCGCGCGCCTCATCCTGCGAAGCGGAGGTGAATTCACCGGAGCGCTTCGAGGACCCCTCCCCCGCGAACGGGGGGAGGGAAGGGGTGGGGGCTAGCCGAGCCTGGGGCGCCGAACAAGGAGGAATAATCCAATGGCAGACACGATTTCGGGCCATGCACACCTGATCGCCGGCGGCTTTCCGCCCGGTTCCTACGCCGGGCACGACCACGACTATGCCCGGCTGCGGCTGTTGGGGCTGCTGGCCGAACGTGATATTCCGGCCTCGGTCGCCAACGATTTCGCCGACATCGAGAAATGGCTGCCGCTCAGCCAATTGCTGATCACCTATGTCGCCGGTCCCTACCCGGACGCGGCGCAGACCGGCGCGATGCGCCAGTGGATCGAGGCGGGCGGCCATTGGCTGGCCTTGCACGGCACCAGCGGCGGCCGCGCCGAGCGGGTCGAGGGCTCGCGGTCGCGCCGCACCGTCAAGAGCGAGCACCACGCCCTTCTCGGCAGCCGCTTCCTGACCCATCCGCCAATCTGCGAGTTCCGCGTCGAGGTAACGGCCGATCATCCGCTGACCGACGGGCTTGGCACATCCTTCGTCGTCGAGGACGAGCCCTATTTCGTCGAATTGCAGGATCCAGCCTCGACCAAGATCCTGCTGACCGCGGATTACGGCCCGAAAGCTATATCATCGGCCTTTGGCACGCTCTACCCGACCGACACCTCGCTGCAAGCTGATGGCAAGACCCGCGTCGTCGGCTATACCCGCGACATCGGCAAGGGCGGCGTGACCTATTTCGCGCTCGGCCATTGCCACAACCCGGCGATCCGCGCCGCCCGGACCCCCGACCCCGCCGACAAGACCCCGCCCGTCTTTCACGGCGCCTGGGAGGCCGACGGGTTCATCACATTGCTGCGCAACGCCATCGCCCGGAGCACGGCCGCCTGATTGCCCTTGACGTCCGCGAAGGCTCTGACGGTTTCGTCAAAAAACGGCGGCAGTTCAAGAGCCGCCGGCTTTCATACAGTGGCCTCAACGCCCGTTTATCGTCCTGGCGGCGAACGAGTTAGCCTGTTGCGACGTTTATCTGGGGCTAGCCATGAGCAAATCCGCACCGACATCAGGCTCGCAGGAGCCGGAGACGATCTCGACCGGCAGCGCCGGGCTCGACGACATCCTGGGCGGCGGCTTCGACGCCGAACGGGTCTATCTGATCGAGGGGCGCCCCGGCACCGGCAAGACCACCTTGGCGCTGCAATTCCTGTTGGAGGGCGTGCGCCAGGGCGAGCGGTGTCTCTACGTCACGCTGTCCGAGAGCGAGCGCGAATTGCGGACCGTCGCCACCCGTCACGGCTGGAGTCTGGCGGGCATCGACATTTTCGAACTGGTGCCGCCGGAAGCCAGCCTCGACCCCGACCAGGAGCTGACGCTGTTTCATCCCGCCGAGATGGAGCTCAGCGAGACCACCAAGAACATCCTCGACCGGGTGGTGGCGGTCAATCCGCGGCGCGTCGTCTTCGATTCCCTTTCCGAGATGCGTCTGCTGTCGCAAAGCTCGTTGCGCTATCGCCGGCAGATCCTCGCGCTGAAGAATTTTTTCGCCGGGCGGCAGTGCACGGTGGTGTTGCTCGACGATCAGTCATCCCAGGACCACGATCTCCAACTGCACAGCATCGCGCATGGGGTGATCACGCTGGAGCAGCTGTCGCTGGAATACGGCGCGGAACGGCGCCGGCTGCGGGTCGTCAAGATGCGCGGCATGAAGTATCGCGGCGGCTATCACGATTTCACGATCGAAACCGGGGGGCTCGCCATCTACCCCCGTCTGGTCGCGGCGGAACATCACAAGGCGTTCCTCGGCGAGATGACCTCGACAGGTTCCTCCGAACTCGACGCCTTGCTTGGCGGCGGCATCGAGCGAGGCACCAGCATGCTGCTGATCGGCGGCGCCGGCGTCGGCAAATCGTCGGTCGCGCTGACCTATGCGATGGCCGCGGCGCAGCGGGGCGAAACGGTTGGCGTGTTTGCCTTCGATGAGGGGCTAGGTACGGTGTTCGCGCGGGCTGCCGGGCTCGGCATGCCATTGCAGGCTCACGTCGATTCCGGCGAGATCCGGGTGCAGCAGATCGACCCGGCCGAGATGTCGCCGGGCGAATTTGCCCACAGGGTCCGCCAGAGCGTCGAGCACGACGGTGTTCGCGTCGTGATCATCGACAGTCTGAACGGCTACATGAACGCGATGCCGGAGGAGCGTTTTCTCGTCCTGCAGATGCATGAGCTGCTCAGCACGCTGAACCAGCTTGGCGTCGTGACGATACTGGTACTGGCGCAGCACGGGTTGATGGGGCCGATGCAGACGCCGCTCGACATCAGCTACCTCAGCGATGCGGTGCTGATGCTGCGGTATTTCGAGGCGGAAGGCCGGGTACGGCGCGCCATTTCGGTCGTCAAAAAGCGCAGCAGCGCGCATGAGGATGCAATCCGGGAATTCCGGCTGACCGCGGAAGGCGTCAAGGTCGGCCCGCCCCTGACCCAGTTCCAGGGCATTCTCTCCGGCGTGCCGAATTATCGTGGCGGCGTGAGCCCACTGCTTCCGAACGACAGCCTCGCCGATCGATGAGCCACCGGATCGATCGCGGCAACAGCGAGCGGATCCTGGTGCTCGCCCCGACGGGCCGGGACGGCGATGCCGCCCGCGGACTCCTCGAGCAGGCCGGCCTCTCGGCTACAGCCTGCTCCGGGATAGACGAGTTGCACAGCGAGTTGGCGGCTGGTGCCGGTGTCGCCGTCATCGCCGAGGAAGCCTTCCTGGGTACCGATCTCGGCCCCGTCTTTGATTGGGTTCGGGACCAGCCGCCATGGTCGGATTTCCCGTTCATCATTCTGACCACGCGTCGGGATGACCCGCGATTGCGGCGATATACGCTCGGCCTGATCGACAAGCTGCGCAACGTCACGCTCCAGGAGCGCCCGATCCAGACGGTGACGCTGGTCAGCGCCGTCCAGGCGGCACTGCGAGCCCGCCTGCGCCAGTACGAGGCAGCCAGGTATCTGAGTGAACGCGAGCAGGCGGCGAGCCGCCTCGAAGAGCTGGTGCGCGAGCGGACGGGGCAGTTGCAGGAGGCGAACAACCGCCTGATTGCCGCTCAGGAGAGCCTGACGATGGCGCTCGAAGCGGCCCAGATGCGCACCTGGAACCTCGACCTCGGCGACTTTGAGATTGGCGGTTCGCCTGAACGAGACCTGCCTTCCCGGGCAGACATGCTGTTGGTCGAGTGGAGCGGGGATGTTGGTAATCGGCTGTTGCCGGAAGACCGGGATGCGTTTGCCGCGGCATTCCAGCAGGCATTGGCGACCGGAAAATTCCGCCTCGAATGCCGCCTTGTCCGGCCTGATGACGAAGTGCGCTGGATCGTGGCCGAAGGTCGTCTCTATCGCGGCGAGCACGGCAATCCTCTCCGCCTCGCCGGCACGATCCGGGATGTGACCGAGCGGCGGCAGGTGGAGGAGAGCCTGCGCCAAACCCAAAAACTCGAGGTGATCGGTCAACTCACCGGCGGCGTTGCTCACGATTTCAACAATCTGTTGACCGCGGTGCTCGGCAATATCGAGCTGGCCGCCCTCCGCACACGCGATCAAAACGTCCTCAGCGTTCTGAAAAGCGCCGGCACCGCCGCCGAGCGCGGCGCGAAGCTGACCGGCCAATTGCTCGCCTTTGCCCGCAAGCAGCACCTTGCGCCGCGCGTCGTCAGCCTGAACGAGCTCGTGTCGAGCATGGGCGATCTGTTGCTGCAAACGATCGGCGCGGCGATCCGCATCGAGACCGTGCTGGAGAAGGATCTTTGGGCGGTCATGATCGATCCGACCCAGTTGGAGCTCGTGATCCTGAATCTGGCGATCAACAGCCGTGACGCGATGCCGAACGGCGGTCGGCTGACCATTGCCACGCGGAACATAGCGGTGTCGGACCGGCATCGCCCGGCCGGGCTCGCCGAGCGGGATTATGTCGCGATATCGGTCAGCGACACCGGCTCGGGCATGACGCAGGACGTGGCGGCGAAGGCGTTCGAGCCGTTCTTCACGACCAAGGCCATCGGCCAGGGGACTGGGCTGGGGCTGAGCCAGGTCCTCGGCTTTGCGCAACAATCCGGTGGCGAGGTTCGCATCGATACCCGCCTCGGACGGGGCACCGCAATCACCATCCTGTTGCCGCGAAGCAGCGAGTTCTTGCCGCGGGTGGTTGATGAGGACCAGCCGGTTGCGCATGACGGCCGGGCCGCCACCATTCTGGTCGTGGACGATGATGAAGCCGTCCGGGAACTGACGGTTGAGGCGCTTCGGGCGATGAATTATCGGGTGGTGGAGGCGGGTAACGGACGTACCGCTCTCGATATGCTCGGCGAAGCCGATACCATCGACCTTGCCTTGATAGACTTGGTAATGCCGGGCATGAATGGCCGGCAATTGGCGACCCGGATCCGGGCAGCCGATCCACAGCGCGCCATTCTTTTCATGACCGGATACGACGATTTGTCGGAGCCCGATGATCCCTTTACTCAAGAAATGATGATCAGGAAGCCCTTCAAGCTGGTCGAACTCGCTGCTGCGGTCGAGCGCGGCCTTACGTTGCGCGAGCGCGAACGGCCGGCATGGAATGTGACGCCGATCCGCCAGCCGCATAAAACATGATCGAGGGCCGGTGCGGCGCCATTCGGGCACCGCACCGGCGAGCCTCGGTTCCGGCTACTTCGCGGCGTCCTGCAGCACCGGCTGCTGCGCCGCCTTCAACACCGCGGCGGCTTCCTTGGCGACGGACGTGCCCTCGAAGAAGCGCGGGTTCTGCGTCCCCCACAGCCGCACCGCGTTGGCGAACACGAAGTCGCGGAAATTGTCGTTCGTCAGAACGCCGTCCTCGACCAGCTCATAGGCCTCCGGCAATGGCTCGCGCATGTCGATCACGTCGAAATGCCCGATGTCGGAGCTGTAGATCGCGTTCAGCTGGACGCCAAACGGGTTCAGCTTGAGGAACGCGGTCGCGTTCATCCGGTCGTCCGCCTCGCAGCCGAAATAATACGGCGTGGCATAGAGATCGACCCAATCCTGCTTGCGGGTGAGCTTGCAGGCGCCGAAATCGTCAAGATCGTCGATGCCGCCGGTCATGTGCAGCTCCGGATCGGGCCACCCGTCGCGCTCCTGGAGCGCCGCGGCGTGCTCGGCATAGCCGTATTTCTCGACCAGCTCCATCAGCAGCTTACGGTCGAGCTTGTCCGGGCGCATGTTGTCGAGCGCCTTGATGTTGCGCCGCTCCCAATGCTCCATCAAATCGCCGAAGAGCTGCGCGCCCCAGCCGACACCGCCTTCGAGGAAGGCGAAGCGGAGTTCCGGGAAACGCCGGGTGACCCCGCCGAGGAAGATGCCCTTGGCGGCGGCGTGGCCGGCATCGGCGAAATGGCCGATATGGTTATAGGTAAAGTTGGTCGGCGAATTGCGCAGCGCCTGGTTGCTGCCGGCGCTGTGGAAGGTCGGCGCGATGCCGACCTCGCGGCACTTCTCCCAGACCGGGTCGTAATCGTAGATGCTGTCGATGCCGAACACCTCGTACCACACGGCGAGGCGGTCGGCGTCCACATTGCCCTTCGGCACCGAGGGGGTTTGCCGCGGCATCGCGCTTCCGAACATGCCGACCTTGGAGCCGAGCTCCTTGGTGACGAAGTCGAGCTCGGCGATCGCCTCCTCCGGCGTGTGCATCGGGATGATCGCGGCCGGGGTCATCCGGTCTTGGAGATCCTTGAAATAGCCGGCCGAGACGATGTTGTAGGCCCGGATCACGGCCCGCCTCGTCGCATCGTCCTTGATGCGCGGGAGGCGCAGTCCGGCGGTCGGGTAGATGATCGCGAAATCGGAGCCGATCTCGTCAAGCCGCTCATACAGCAGATGCGGCATCATCGCGGTGGCGCGGTCATAGGTGTTGCCGGTCTGCCGGGTCCAAAAGCCGGGCATCGACACCCGGCGGCGCCGCCGTTCCTCGACCCCGCTCAGCAGGGAATCGCGGTGGCGCGGTCATAGGTGTTGCCGGTCTGCCGGGTCCAAAAGCCGGGCATCGACACCCGGCGGCGCCGCCGTTCCTCGACACTGAGCAGCAGGGAATCGCGCGTCACCGCCATCGCCGCCAAGAAGCCGTCCGCCGCCTTGTCGCCGCCCACCTTGCGCATCTGCTCGCTGAACACCGGATCGTATTCGACCCAATGGCCATCGCCGTCGATGACCGGGTGGTTCAGCTTGGCGCGAATTTGGGCTGGGGTGAGGTGGGCGTGACCGCTCATAGGTTCCTCCGGAAAGCTAGGAATTCCGCTCCTCGCTGCCTGGGCAGCGATTGGCGCTCAGCTTGCACCGCCGATTGAGCCTCGGCAATCGATTTCATGAACGCCGTTCAGCGTTGCGCGCATGGCAGAAGCGCCAACAATTGCGCTGCAGGCGCTGTTGCTCGGGGTGAGCCGAAATCCGCGCTTCGGCCGCTCTCTCAGGCGCAACGCTGCTTCTGCCCGGTATCGGAGGCGCGCACGATCGTATCGATCAGGCGGTGCCGTCTGACGGCCGCATCGAAGCCCGGACTGGCCGGCGTGCCGGTGCGGATGCTCTCGCCCAGCTTGGCGTAGAGCTGGGCAACATTGTAGGGCGAATCCGACGGCACGCTGTCTGGCACGAAGCGGTACTTTGCCGGGATCGGCAGATCGGCCAGCTTGGCGCCCTTGCCCCCGGTGTTTGGCCCTTGCGCCCCTCGCAGAGACAATTCCTGGCGCTGCATCGAGCCGCCGGTCGTCGAGGCGAGCACGAGATCGCCGTCGCTGCCATGGATCTCGAACAGGAACTCGGTGCCGCGCGCCATGCCGCCGCGGATCTGGAACGAGACGACCGCACCCTCGCCGACAATGCCGCTGACCGCCAGCTGATCGGGGGAGGTTAGCGGAACGACGCCTTCGTCGTCTGTCGGGATCCGATCGCGCTGGCTCAGCGCAAAGGCGGAGATCTCGCGGAATTCTCCGAGGCAATAACACAGCGCATCGATCTGATGCCCGCCGGTAATCGTCATCAGATTGGCGCCATTGGCAAAATCGGCCTGATAGGAGCGGTCGATGGTTTTGCCCCAGTTCGGCGCGCAACCGATCATCGTCGCGGTGAGCACGCGCCCGACATAACCCTCGGCGATCAGGTCCTTTACGTAGTTGAGGGTTGGCGACAGTTGGCCCTGCAAGCCGACCGCGTGGCGGATGCCCCGGCGCTGGGCGGCATCGAGCATCTCCGCCGCCTCCTCGGTGTTGCGGCCGAGCGGCCACTCGCAATAGACGTGCTTGCCGGCCTCGATCGCGGCCATAACCGGCCGGTAATGATCGGGCACCTTGACGCTGACCGTGACCAGGTCGACATCGGGATGCTGCGCCAGCTTTTCCGGGTCGGAGAAGGCCAGCGGCACGCCGTAATACCGCGCCGCCGCTTCGGCGGATTGCTGCCGGCCGGTGCAGACCGCGACGAAGTCGAACTGCGGCAGTGCCTTCAGCGCGGGGATATGGGCGATCGAGGCAAATCCCCGGCTGGCGCTCGCCCCGACGATCCCGACGCGGATTTTGCTGCTCGCCGCCATGAACCCCTCCCGCGAAACACGATCTGCCCTCGACGATCCTCATGTTAGGCTATGTCGGGCCAGATCAGGAGAATGCAGATGGATCGGACAGAATTCGAGGCCGAGTTGCGGGCGCAGGGCTATGGCGAGGTGGTCGACCGCCGCATGGAAGCCAATGCGCTGAACCCCGAGCATGCCCACGAATTCGATGCCCGTCTGCTGGTCCTGGAAGGCGCGATGACGATCGCTTCCGAGGGAAAAGAGCGGATTTATCGCGCCGGCGACACGTTTGAGATGAGCGCCGGCTGCCGCCACTCCGAGCAGTGCGGACCGGAAGGCGCCCGGTACCTCGCCGGAAGGCGTTATCCGGCAAAGGGTTAGCCGCCGGCGCCAAGCCGATCCGAGAGCGGCTTCCGATTTCTGCGGGGCATCGCGGGAGCTAAGTAGCCCGCCGATCCGTTTTGCTGGTGGTCCTTGCCGGCGAAACGCGGATGATCAACGATCTCTGGTACAAGAACGCGGTCATCTACTGCCTGTCGGTCGGCGCCTATATGGATGCCAATGGCGACGGCATCGGCGATTTCACCGGCCTGATGCGCCGCCTCGATTATCTGCACGGCCTCGGCATCACCGCGATCTGGCTGATGCCGTTTCAGGTCTCGCCGCACCGCGACGACGGCTACGATGTCTCGGATTACTACGGTGTCGATCCGCGCTACGGCACGCTCGGCGACTTTGTCGAATTCACCCACGCCGCGAAACAGCGCGGCATCCGCGTGCTGATCGATCTGGTGATCAACCACACCTCGGACCAGCATCCCTGGTTCAAGGAGGCGTGCAAGGACCCCAATTCGAAACACCGCGACTGGTACGTCTGGTCGAAAAAGAAGCCGGCCAACGCCAATACCGGCATGGTCTTCCCCGGCGTGCAGAAATCGACCTGGACCTATGATGAACAGGCCAAGGCCTGGTACTTCCACCGGTTCTACGACTTCCAGCCCGACCTCAACACCTCGCATCCGGAGGTGCAGGCCGAGATCCTCAAGATCATGGGCTTCTGGATTCAGCTCGGCGTGTCGGGGTTCCGCATGGATGCGGTGCCGTTCATCATTTCCACCAAGGGTCCTGACGTTCGCGAGCCCGAGGAGCAGTACGACATGCTCCGCATGTTCCGCGAATTCCTGCAATGGCGGCAGGGCGACTGCATCGCGCTGGCCGAGGCCAATGTGCTGCCGGAAACCGATCTGGAATATTTCGGCGATGATGGCGACCGCATGCACATGATGTTCAATTTCCAGGTCAATCAGAACCTGTTCTACGCGCTCGCCTCGGCCGACATGCGCCCGTTGGTCAAGGCGTTGAAGGCCACCAAGCCGCGCCCCGCGACGGCGCAATGGGGCATGTTCCTGCGCAATCACGACGAGCTCGATCTCGGCCGTCTGACCGACGAGCAGCGGCAGGCGGTATTCGCCGCCTTCGGGCCGGATCCGGAGATGCAGCTCTATGATCGGGGCATTCGCCGCCGCCTCGCACCGATGTTTGACGGCGACCAGCGGCGGCTAGAGCTCGCCTACAGCTTGCTGTTCACCTTGCCCGCGACGCCGGTGATCCGCTACGGCGACGAGATCGGCATGGGCGACAATCTGAAATTGCCGGAGCGCAATTGCGCCCGCACCCCGATGCAATGGTCGAACGAGCCGCAGGGCGGCTTTACGAAGAGCGACAAGCCGCACGTTCCGGTGATCAGCGGCGGCCCCTACGGCTACGAGCACGTCAACGCGGCGATCCAGCGCCGTCATCCCGAGTCGCTGTTGAACTGGACCGAACGCATCATCCGCATGCGCAAGGAAGTCCCGGAGGTGGGCTGGGGCGACTTCACGGTCATCCCGACCCGCGATCCATCCGTGCTGGTGATGCGCTACGACTGGCGCAACAACTGGGTCTTGTTCGTGCACAATCTCGATGCCAAGCCGCACGAGGTGCGTTTCTCGGTCGGGCTCGACGGCGACAATGCCGAGCACGGCAAGCTGTTGGTCAACCTGCTTGCCGAAGACCACAGCCGGGCCGGCGAGGACGGCAACCACCGGCTGGTGATCGAAGCCTATGGCTATCGCTGGTACCGCGTCGGCGGCCTCGACTACCTGCTCCGCCGCACCGAGGTCGACGAGCCGCTTCACCCCAAGACCGGCTGACGCTGATAGTGCGGCGTAGGACAGCCGTCGCTAAAAGGACCCGCTTTCGCGCGATTCGGGACTATGCTGCCGCTCACCACGACAGCCGAAGGGCGGGTGCCATGTTCGAGGGTTTCACCAGGACGGAGGTCGAGACCACCTCCTCCCAGTTTGGCGGGGCGCGCATTCATTTGCGGCATGGCGGCGACGGCCCGCCCCTTCTGCTGTTGCACGGCAATCCGATGACTCATGTCTCCTGGCACAAGATCGCGAACCGGCTTGCCGAGCATTTCCATGTCGTTGCCACCGATCTGCGCGGCTATGGCGACAGCGTCGGCCCGGATGACGCCGGCCCGAACAACATCAACTACTCGTTCCGCGCGATGGCGCAGGACCAGGTCGAGGTGATGGAGAAGCTCGGCTATCGCGAGTTCTTCGTTGCTGGGCATGATCGCGGCGCCCGCACGACGGCTCGCATGTGCCTCGACCACCCCGATCGAGTAAAACGCGCCGCGCTGGTCGACATCCTGCCGAACCATCACATCTGGACCCACACCTCGAAGGAATGGGCGATCCGCTCGTGGCATTGGGCGATGATGGCGCAGCCCTACGATTTTCCGGAGCGCATGCTCGCCGGCATCCCGGCGCAATATTTCATGGAAAAGAAACTGTCGAAGCCCGGGATCGGGCTCGGCTTTTTCGATCCCGAAGCCTTCGCCGAATACGTCCGCTGTTTCAACTGGAAGACGATCAAGGGCTCGTGCGCCGATTACCGCGCCTGCCCGACCTGCGATTTCGACATGGACAAGGCCGATTTCGAGGCCGGTCGCAGGATCACGGTGCCCCTGTTGGTGATTTGGGGGGCGCGGAGCCACACGGAGGGCGTGCATGGCGACGTGCTCGCGGTCTGGAAGCGGCATTACGCGACCGATGCCTGGGGCGGTGCGCTCCCCTGCGGTCATTACGTGCCCGAGGAAGCCCCCGACGAGACCTACCAGCACTTCATGCGGCACTTCGCGTCCTAGACCGCTGCCTGCAGCGCCCGCGCCAGGGCGCAGAAATCGGCGACCGAGAGCTCCTCGGCGCGCGCGGTCGGCGCTATCCCGGTCGTCGCGAGCAATGGTTCGACCGGCACCCCGAGCGTCCTGAGGCTCGAGCGCAGCATCTTGCGGCGCTGGCCGAACGCGGCAGCGGTAATCCGTTCGAGCGCCGCTTTCTCGGTTCTCGCGAGCGGCATGGCGCGGGGCTTTAGTGACACGACGCTGGAGGTCACCTTCGGCGACGGCACGAAGGCGCGCGGCGGCAGGTCGAACAGGATCTTCGGCAGGGTCAGCCACTGCACGATGACCGACAGCCTGCCATAGGCCGGGCTGCGCGCGGTCGCGACGAGGCGTTCTGCGACCTCGCGCTGGAACATCAGGGTCAGGCTCTGGTACTCGCCGATCCGGTCGAGCCAGCGCAGCAGCAGCGCGGTGGCGATGTTGTACGGCAGGTTGGCGACGATCCTGCGCGGCTCGGGGGTCAGCGCCGCCGGGTCGAGCTTCAGCGCGTCGCCCTCGACCAGCTCGAGCCTCCCAGGATACGCGGCGGCCAGCTCGCCGAGCGCGGCGAGGCAGCGACGGTCGCGCTCGATTGCGACGACATGGGCGGCACCCTCTTCGAGCAGCGCCCGCGTCAACCCGCCGGGTCCGGGTCCGACCTCGATCACGCTTCCCGCCTCGAGCGGCCCGGCGGCGCGCGCGATGCGTCGCGTCAGATTGAGGTCGAGGATGAAATTCTGCCCCAGGCTCCGCTTCGCTGCGATGCCGTGCCGGGCGATGACCTCGCGCAACGGCGGCAGTGCCGCCGGATCGAGGCTCACCCGCCTCGGCGCCGCGCCGCCGTCTCGGCGGCGAGCCGCAACGCCGCAATCAGGCTGTCGGGCCGGGCAAGGCCTTGCCCGGCGATGCCGAAGGCGGTGCCGTGGTCGGGCGAGGTGCGGATGAAGGGTAGCCCGAGCGTGACGTTGACCGCGCCGTCGAAATCGAGCGTCTTGATCGGGATCAGTGCCTGGTCGTGGTACATGCACAGGGCCGCGTCATAGCTCTGCCTTGCCGCCTCATGGAACATCGTGTCGGCGGCGAGCGGACCCCGCGCATCGATGCCGGCGGCGCGCAACTCGGTGATCGCCGGGGCGACGATTTCCAGGTCCTCATGGCCGAGGCTGCCGCCTTCGCCGGCATGTGGGTTGAGCCCGGCTACCGCGAGCACCGGCGCCGCGATGCCGAAATCACGTTGCAATGCCAGGTGCGTCACACGCCCAGCCGTGACGATCATCGCGCTGGTCAGTACTTCGATCGCGCGCCGTAAGGCGAGGTGGATCGTTATCGGCACGACCCGCAACTGCGGCGAGGCTAGCATCATGACGGGGGTGATGCCCGATGTGCCGTAGAGCCGGCCGGCCAGCTCGCCGAGATATTCGGTATGCCCGGGGTGAGGAAACCCGGCTCGGTACAGCGCTTCTTTGTTGATCGGGTTGGTGACGAGCGCCGCCGCCCGGCCGGCTTGCACGTCGGTGACCGCCCGGTCGATCGCGCCGATCACCAGGGCCGCGTCAGCCGTCTCCGGCCGCCCGGGTTCGGCGCCGAGTTTGCCGCCGACCGGCAGAACCGGCAGCGCATTGGCAAAGACCGCTGGCGCACCCGATCCGGCATCAATCGCCTGCACCGGCACCGCCCAGCCGAGCCTTGCCGCCAACGCGGTCAGGCGGTCGGGATCGTCGATCAGATAGAACGCCGGCACACCTTCGCCGCGGCGCAGCCAAGCCTTGAGGGCGATCTCACCGCCGATTCCGGCCGGCTCGCCCATCGTCAGGGCGAGTGGTAGCGATATTTGTCTCACGCCCTCACATCGACAAAGGCGGTGCGCCGCAGATCGCGCAGATAGCGCCGCGACAGCGTGTCGAAGCGCTGGCGCAGGATCGATTCGGCGATATCGTCGCGGCTCAGGCCGCCGGTGTTGCCGGCCGTCTTGCCGCACACCATGATCACGCCGACGCCGTTCTTCTGCACGATCGGCTGAGACACCTGGCCGACCGGCATCGCCTCGATGACCTTGCGCATCTCCGGGGCGATCTGGCTTGCCGCCAATTTGCCCTCGCTCGACAATTGCGGCGACTTCTCCTGGCCGATCTTGCGCATCGTCGGGCAATCCTTGGCCTGCCCGCGCACCGATTCGGCTTCCGCCATCGCGCCGCGCCGGGCGGCTTCGCCCGCCTTCGCTGGAAATGGAAACACCACCTGCACGATGTCGAAGACCTGATCCTGCTCGCCACCGCCGGCGCTTCCGGTGCGGCGGTCGAGCACCAGCAGGAGATAATACCCACCGCCGGTGCGTATCGGCGCCGACAGCTCGCCAGGCCGCAGCGTCGCAACCGCCTTGGCCAGTTCGGGCGCCAGCTGATCGGGGCGCACATAGCCGATATCGCCGCCGACCGCCGCCGTCGCCGATTGCGAGAATTGCCGGGCGACCGCGGAGAACCGGGCGCCCTGCTTCATCTGCGCGGTCAAGCGCTCGGCAAGCTGCCGCATCTCGTCGTCCTGCGCCGGGTTGTCGACCGCGAGAAAGATCTCGGCGACCCGGCTTTGCGGCTCGCCGGCGTGTTCCTTGACCCGTTTCAGCGAGTCGTCGATCTCGGCGTCCGAGATCGAGGCGGTTTGCGCCGCCTGGCGCTTGACGAGCTTCACCCAGACAATCGACGCGGTCAGCTGGTCGACCAGCTGGCCACGATCGAGGCCGCGCGCCTTCAGGAACTCGTTCAGCTGGCCGGGCCGCATATTGTTCTGTTTCTCGATCTGCTCGAGGCCCTTCTTGAGCTCCTCGTCCGTGGCGGTCACGCTCTGCCGCTTGGCTTCCTGCAATTGCAGTTTCTCGTCGATCAGTGAGCGCAGCACCTGCGGCGCGAGGCGCTGGCGGGTTTCCGGGGTGTCGGCGATGTTCGACGAGAGCATCACCATACGGACCCGCGAGATCAGGTCGAAGACCGAGATTACCTCGTCATTGACCACCGCGGCGATACCGAGCTGTGGCGCCCCTCCGGCAGGGGGTTGCTGCCCCGGCGTGGTCTTTCCAGGTGGCGCCGCCGCGGTTTGTCGCCTTGCGGGTTCGGCCGATGACGCGGCCGCCGATCCGATGACCAGAGCGAGTACCACCGCGCCCAAGCTACGCACGGCCCCCAAGCTACCCAACCCACCCAACGTAACCAACATCGAAGACCGATCCTCGAACCACCACCGGGCCACTAGCCTACACCCTCGGCGCGCGAGTGTCAGTGCCGAGAGCCCTTTAAGCAGGCAGCCGTGCCACGCCCGCGGGCGTTAGTCGAGTTTTAACCATTCTCGCTCAGATGTTCGACTTCTGGTTGGGGGGAGACTGAGATGCCTCAGGACGAATGGTTTTTGATTTCCGTGCCGCTGGTGATTTTTCTCGTCGTGATGATCGCCGCGTCGCTGACCTTGCCGCAACCTTGACTCGGGCGAGCGGCCCCTGCCGTCTTGCCGCGACCCTAGAACAGGCTGCCTTGTGTCGACAGCAGGTTGCCGCCGATCTCGCCGAGATTCTTGAAGACGATGCTGAACATGACCGAGATTCCCGGGGTCACGTCGCCGCTGCGGATTCCCGACTGGGTCACCGCGGCGATGAACGCCATGCACTCGTCCTGGTAGACCCCGGCCACCGTTGCATAGAGGCTGACGCTGTTTGATTGCGGCGTCGCGACGCCGTTGATGAAATTGGTCGAGTCCGTCAGGTTGAGCGTCTCGCTGCCGGTCAACGACCAATAGCGGGTCAGCTTGGCGGTCGCGTTCAGCGTCAGCTGCTCGCGCTTGCCATAGAGGATGTTCTGGCCGGTCGCCGAGTTGGTCACGAGATCGCTTTGCGTTTGCGGCGCAATCAGCAAGAACGTGCCGCCGACCCGCAGGCTCTGGGGCCCGACGGCGACGCCGACCTCCTGGGTCTTGTTGCTCAGGTTGCCCTTGTCGAACCGGAAGCGGTAGATCAGGTCGAGATAGGAGTTGGGCGACATGACGACGCGCCCTACGACATCCGACAGGCGCTGCGCCGCACCGGAGCCGGGCGGCAGGAACGGGTTGTTCTGGGCGCGCCAGCTCTGCCCGATCAGCATGCGGTAATTGCCGGCGTCCTTGTTGTAGAGGCCGAGCTTCATACCGTAATCGACGCGCTGGCCGGTATCGAGAATGTCGTAGCCGGCCAGCCGGTCCCGCCGGAACAGGTCGGAATCGCGGAATTCGTAGCCGATGCTGTCCTCATCCGGGATGCGGTGGCGGTTGCCGGAGGAGGGTCCGACATAAGCGCCGGCGATCGGCTCGATCACGGCGGTGGTGTCCTCGCCGCGATTGACCAGCGGATAGCTCCAAGTCAGGCCGAGCTGCGGGAAGGCCCGCGCCGCCAGGAAACTGGTGCTGATCGGCGTGATCGGCGGCATGCCGTTCTGCGAGAAAAAGCTGCTCGGCAGGTCGGGGTTCGACTTCGCGCTCAGGCCATCCACCGAGTACGCGTCGCCGCGCACGCTTGCGCTGAACATGTATTGACCGCCGATCCCGTCGCGAAAATTCTTGTCCCATTCGCTGCCGAGCGAGAGCCGCCGCGTCTGCGTCCCCACTTCGCGGAAGATGTTGAGGAGGTTGGCGTTGAGCTTCCATCGGCCGCCCCAGGAATCGGGCTCGCTGACCCAGTTGCGGTTGGCGACCGGCATCACGATCGGCTGCGTCGAGTCCCCGAGCCCCGGCGTCAGCGGCTGAAAAACATAGGCGTTGATGTCGGTCGAGGCTCGTGGCTCGAAGCCTTCGAGATAGCCGCGGCTGATCATCGCGTTCAGCAATGGCAGGCCGAACCCGAACCGCAGCAGATAGGTCTGGTCGGAGACGCGCTGCAGCTGGAAGCCGGTGCGGTAGGTCTCGTCCAAGTCCCAGACGCCCGAGGCGTTGACATGGCCGCGCCATTGATGGTCGGTGCTGGTGGTTCCGTTCGCCCCGACATTGCTGTAGTTGAGGCTGCCGATCGCGTCGAGAGTGCCGTTGCCGAACCTCTGGCGGTATTCGGCGGCCATGACGGGGCCGGCGCGGCTGGTATAGCGCGGCGACAGCGTTAGATCCTTGTCGGTATCGATCACCCAATAATACGGGATCCCGATGTGGAACCCGGTCGTGTTCGAATTGCCGAAGCTCGGCATCAGGAACCCGCTTGCACGCTTCACGCCCGGCTCGGGCTGCGACAAATACGGGCTGTAGAATACCGGCCAGCCGTCGACCTCCATGACGACGTCGCGGAACTCGATCAGCTTGTATTCCTTGTCGTCGCTGATCTCCCGCGCCTTCAACTGCCAGGCTGGTGGCGCCGATGGGTTGTCGCGGCATAGATCGCATGGCGAGTAGACGCCGCGGCGCAACTCGAAGCGATTGCCATTGATGCGCCGCGCGGTATTGGCGGCGAGCCGGGAACGGTCGGCGAGCAGCATCCGCACATTCTGCGCGAACGCATTGTTCATCGAATCGCGCAATTCCATGAAGTCGGCAAAGGCGATTTCGCCGGTCGGCGTCAACAGGCTGACATGGCCGGACGCGGTAACCGTGTCGGCGCGCTGATTGTAGCTGACCGTATCGGCCAGCAGGACCTCGCCGCCTTGCGAGATCTCGACATGGCCCTTGGCGACTGTGAGACCGAGTTGCTCGTCGTATTGCACCTCATCGGCCTGGAACACGACCGGCGCGTTGCGGTCCTGCCGATAACCGCCAACCGAAAGTTGCGCCGATGCCGGGGCGGCGGCGCACAGCAGGCCGAGGACCGCGATGATCAGGAGGAGCCCTGCGCGTCTCGTCATCGGCCGTCTTGCAGGTTGGGGGAACCGGTCATTCGTCGTGTTCAGCCCCTGAGGAAGCTCGACCAGAAAGCTCGTCAACCTATCGTCAAATGTCCGTCGCCTGCCGTGTCAAATCAGACGCATCGCCTCAGCCATCCTCGAGATGCAGCAGCATCGAGGCGCCGAAGAGCATGCTTACGCCAGTCGGGGTCCAGGCGGCCAGTAGAACCGGGATCTTCGCCGCCAGGCCGAGCGCGAAGACGATGTCGGACAGGAAATACAACAGGAACCCGGCAGCAACACCGCTGACGATCATCAGCGTCGTGCCGCCGCGGCGCTGCATCCGTAGGCTGAAGGTCGCTGCCACCAGCACCATCGCGCAGAACAGGAAAGGCCGTGCCAACAGCACGTTGAAATGCAGCCGATGGCGCTCCGCCGAAAACCCGGATTGTTCGAGCAGCGAAATGAAACCGGGCAGGTCCCAGAACGACATCGTGTCGGGCGAGGCGAGGCTCTCCTCGATCTTGGCGGTGGTCAGCTTGGTCGGCAGGCGCAGTTGGGCGAACGGCTCCGGAGCTTCGTTCGGGCGAAAGCGCTGTCCGTCCTCGACCAGCCAAAAGCCGTTTTCGAGCCGCGCCGACTTCGCCTCGATGCGCGAGGTGAACGCCATCAGCCGGTCGATGAAAAACACCGTGACCGCGTCGAGCAGCAATTCAGGCGCTGCCCGCCTTTCGCCGTGGATCAGGATCTGGCCGTCCGCTGCATCGCTTTGCCGCAGCCACAAGCCGCGCTGCGACAAGGTCATCGGATCGGCGGTCTGCCGAAGGATCCGATTGTCGAGCTTTTCGAAGCGCGCCTCCATCGTCGAGGCGATCGGGTTGAACACCGTGACTGCGATAACCCCGACGACCAACGCCACCAGGACCGCCGGCATCAGGAATTGCCAAACCGACACGCCGGCGGCGCGGGCCACGACCAGCTCGTTGCTGCGGGTCAGCCGCCAGAACGCCAGCATCGTGCCGAACAGGATCGCGAACGGCATTACCTCCTGCGCGGTGTGCGGCATCTTCAACGCCGCCATTTCCAGGAGGACCCCCCAATTTGCCTGCGCCCGTCCGCCGCCGCGCCGCAACAACTCGAGGTAATCGAGCAAAAACGTCACCGCGACCATCGTGCCGAAGACACCGGCGAACCAAGCGAAAAATTGTCGGGCGATATACCCCGAGAGGATCCGCGCGAGCTGCAACGACTTCCCCCTTCGGCTCCCCCTGCCGCGCCCTGGCACTCGGATCCTAGCCGACCGTCGCCGGCCGCCAGATGCCGAGCCTGATCCCACCGAACCGCAGGATTCCAAACCCGAGCCCCAACGGCAAGAGATCGATGAAATACATCAGCGGGATCGCGCCGTAATTGCTCGCCGCCAAATTCTTGACCGCGAGGTCGGTCGACTGAAACAGCAACGCGAACAGCACCGCCAGCAATACCCGTTGCGGCTGGCCCCGTCGGTTGAATTCGCCGGGTAGCAGGCAGGCAAGCGGGATCATCACGAAACTGAACACCGAGAGCGGCACCGCCAGGCGCTGGTTCGCCTCGACGATAAAGCTGCGGTACGTCGCCGCATCGATATTCGCCGGCGGGAAGAACAATTCGTCGAGGAAGCGCTCCTGCGCTTCGCGGAACCGCACGACGGGGGCATCGCGCAATGTCGCCAAGTCGAGCGTATAACTGTCGAAGGTCAGCACCGAGAGCTTGCCGGTGGCGCGATCGAAGCGTTGCCGGTTGCCATTGACCATGATGATGCGCGAGCCGTCCTGGGCATTGGCGAAAGCGCCGCGCTCGGCGAAGATCGTGACCGGCTGCTGCGGGTCGCGCTCGTCGTTGATCAGGATCCCGGTGATCTCGCCGCGCTCGTTGCGGCTGCCGACATAGATCGTCAGCTTGTCCGAGATGTTGGTGAAGGTACCTTCCTGCAGGAGGCTCGAGACGAAGCGGTTGCGGATCTCGAACTGCAGATCCTTGAACTCGCGGTTCGAGGCGGGCAGGAAATAGGCCGACAGGCTCATCAGCGCCAGGAAGCCGATGCCGGCAAGGATCATGACCGGGCGCGCCAGGGCGAGCGGGCTGAGACCGGCGGAGCGCATGACGACCAACTCGCTCTCTGCGGTCAGCCGGTTGAAGATGAACAGGACGGCGATGAACGCGCCGATCGGTAGCACGATGTCGAAGAAGCGCGGCAGGATCAGCAGCGCCAGATACAGAAAGACCTCCACCGACAGGCCGCGGTTGACGATCAGATCGACGAGCCGCAATGACTGGGCGAGCCACACCGCCGCGCTGAGCGCCGCGGTGACGAACAGCGTCACGCTGAGGCATTGCCGCAGGATATAGCGGTCGAGGCTGGTCATCGGCAGGGTGACTGGCAAGGTCATCGCCGCCGGATCATAGGGGGCCGGCGTCGGCCCGGCCATAGCATTGCCGCCGCACCGACCTGTTCGCCAGGGTCCGTCATTCCGGGACGGCCCAAAGTGCCGGGCCGGAATCCATGTGTGGACGGCCCCCGGTTTGCAAGGTTTGGCAGCTTGAACGGGTCTGGTCGATTGCGGTCATGTGTCCGGCCTGTGTGTGCGGTCGGCTCGACCGCTGGCCCAGATGGGT
>Ga0210400_10000886_pt1 | contig 31104 bp, 25 predicted proteins | sample IncBWH26MmetaG_FD_155456 | JGI IMG/M metagenome (GOLD analysis project Ga0210400, IMG submission 155456) | Forest soil microbial communities from Barre Woods Harvard Forest LTER site, Petersham, Massachusetts, United States - Inc-BW-H-26-M | ecosystem: Environmental > Terrestrial > Soil >... | reverse complement strand
GTCGAGCCTCGCACGATCATCCTGCCTGTGGTCGACGGGAAGGATATCCGCTTCACGCGACTCTCCACGGACGAAGGGCTATCACAAACGCGGGTGATCCAGATCGTGCAGGACGATCAGGGCTTCATGTGGTTTGGTTCACAGTATGGGCTGAACCGATATGACGGCTATACGTTCAAAGTGTTTAAACACGAGCCGGGACGCGCCAACAGTCTGAGCGGCGTTTTCATTTACTCGCTCTTTAAGGACCGCTCGGGGACACTTTGGGTCGGATGCGATGAGTTCCTTGATAAATTCGATCCGGTGACCGAGACCTTTACTCACTACCGTATTGATACCACGGGGGCGCAAGGCGAAACAGTTCCCGTCACCAACATCAGCCAGGACCACACGGGGAGATTATGGCTGTCCACCAGCAGGGGCCTCTACAAATTCGATCCCTCGTCGGGGCAGATCATCCCCTATCGTCACGATCCCAACAACCCCTTCAGCCTGAGCAGCGACGCCATCAGAACAACCGGCGAAGACAGGGAGGGGACGTTCTGGGTTGGCACCAGCGAAGGGCTGGATGAATTCGATCGCGATACAGGGAAGGTTACCCTCCGCGTTCCGTTGCAGAACCTTTCCGAGACATCGTTCTATGAGGACCGCTTCGGCGTGTTCTGGATCTTCCAGATCACAGGAGGCGGGTTGGCGGTCTTCGATCGAAAGACGAATACGCTCACTCATTATTCCTTCCATGAGGGTCACCTTTCTGACGCGCTCATGACCGGGGCTATGACCATGCTTGAGGACCGGGACGGCACTCTGTGGTTTGGTACGTTCGGCGATGGCTTGGTCAAATTTGACCGGCAGGAGCGGAAGTTCATCCGCTACCGTAATGACCCCGCGAACCCGGATAGTCTCGGCGAAGACAATGTGGCTACCCTGTTTCAGGATCGCGAAGGAAACATTTGGGCGGGCCTGCACATGATGGCTCCCAACCGATTTTCCACCAGACCCCCGCTGTTTGAGAAATTCAAGCACGAACCCGCCAACCCAAACAGCTTGAGTGGGACGATGGTGAATGGCATCTATGAGGATCGCGAAGGAATCCTGTGGATTAGCGCAATTAACGCCCTCAATCGCGTCGACCGCAAGACCGGACAATACAAATTCTACCTAACCGCGGTATCAGGAGTCAGTCCGCGCCCGACGGCGATCATCGAAGATCGATTGGGTTTTCTGTGGATTGGGAGTGACAACCATGGATTGATTCGTTTCGACCCGAAGACAGGACTGTCCAGGACGTTCCGGCACAGCCCAAGCGATCGATTCAGTTTGAGCAGCGATCGCATCACTGGGCTGTTCATCGATCACGCCGGTACGCTTTGGGCCACCACCCACAATGGTCTCGATCGTTTCGATCCGGCGACTTCTCACTTCACCGTGTACAATCTCGACCAGCAAAGCGCTGCCCAGATAGATGTCGAGGTCAAGGAGGACCGTCAGGGAGCGATATGGATCGGCACGCATTCCTCGGGGCTGCAACGCCTGGATCCAGTCACCGGGCGATTTACCGCTATTTACAAGCACAACGTAAATGACCCAACGAGTCTGAGCAACAACCGGGTAAACTCCGTGCTCTTCGATCACTCAGGGACGATGTGGGTTGGCACTCAAGACGGGCTTGGCAAATTTGACCCCAAAACAGGCGGATTTAGGAGCTACTACGAGCAGGATGGCCTTTCCGGGAATGCCGTGAGCTGCATCCTTGAGGACAAGCGGGGCACTCTATGGATGAGCACAAACAACGGGCTGTCAGCATTCGATCCGGCCAGGCAAACATTCAAAAGCTACTCCACCGCGGACGGCCTTCCAGGCGCTGACTTGGGCGGTTGGGGCGCTTGCTTCAAGAGCCCCAGTGGCGAGATGTTTTTTGGAGGATTCAGTGGAGGCGTAGCATTCCATCCCGACAACGTCGTGGACCGCCCATACGTTCCCCCTGTCGTTCTCACTGATTTCCGGCTTTTCGGTCGCCCCGTGACGGTTGGAGATGATTCCCCGCTCAGGAAGTCCATCGGTTACACCAGCGCCCTAAGTCTTACTCATAACCAGAACGTGTTCTCGTTGGAGTTCTCCGCACTCAGCTATTTCAATCCGGCGACCAACCGGTACCGCTACAAGCTGGACGGATTGGATCGCCAATGGCACGAGGTGGGAAGCGACGAACGGTTGGTGACTTACACGACCCTACCGGCAGGGACCTATACCTTCCGTGCGCAGGGCGCAACCAGTCGGGGCGACTGGAACGAGCCGGGCTTGGAATTGCGTGTCGAGATCCTGCCTCCGTGGTGGAATTCTTGGCCGTTCCGTGCGCTATGCGCCGCCGCTTTCCTAGGAGTGCTTTGGGTTCTGTACCAATCCCGTACCCGGACATTGCGGCGTCAGGAAAGAAAACTTCGGGATGTAATCGAGACCATTCCGACATTTGCCTGGACCGCTTTGCCAGATGGCTCCGTGGACTTCGTCAATCGCCATTGGCAGGAATACACAGGTTTGTCCAATGAAAGAACGGCCGGCTCGGGTTGGCAAGCGGCGGCTCACCCGGAAGACTTAGTGCGAAATGTGGAGAAGTGGCGGGCGGCTCTGGCGAACGGTGAAGCCTTCGAAGATGAGGTGCGTTACAGGCGTGCAGCGGATGGGCAATATCGTTGGTTTCTGTCTCGCGCCGTGCCGCTCCGGGATCATCGCGGCAAGATCCTTAAATGGTACGGAACATCAACAGATATCGAAGATCGCAAGCTCGCGGAACACGAGCGTGAGCAACTGCGGGCAGACCTCGCACACATGAATCGCGTGAGCATGATGGGCGAATTGGCGGCCTCGCTATCTCACGAGTTGAAGCAGCCAATCGCGGCGGCAATCACGAATGCGAACACCTGCATCCGGTGGCTTAAGCGGAACCAGCCCGCCGTGGATGAGGCGCTCGAAGCCACAAGCAGAATCGCGAAAGACGGAGCTCGTGCTGCTGAGATTATCGACCGTCTACGCGCATTCTCCAAGAAGTCTCCTCAAGAACGTGAGTTGGTCGATGTAAACGAAATCGTCCGCGAAATGCTCGTGATGCTGCGGGGCGAGGCGAACCAGTATTCGATCTCGACCCGAACGGAACTATCGCCTGATCTTCCCAAAATCACCGCGGACCGGGTGCAGCTCCAGCAGGTGTTCATGAACCTCATCCTCAACGCTATCGAGGCCATGAAGGACACCGCTGGTGAACTTACAATCAAGACGGGGATGAGCCACGACGGTCAACTGTTGATCTCCGTCAGCGACACTGGAGTGGGATTGCCGGATGAAAACGTAGACCAGATTTTCAACGCTTTCTTCACGACAAAGCCACAGGGAACGGGGATGGGCCTGGCGATCAGCCGCTCCATAATCGAATCACACGGCGGTCGCTTGTGGGCGATCTCGAACAACGGACGGGGCGCAACGTTTCAATTAACCCTGCCTGTCGAAGTGAAAGCGTCATCGCCATCGGTCGCCTGACGCCCCAGAGACAGACGTGGCGATTGTAATAGGGGAAGTCGATCCGCCAAGACCGTCCGGTCTAAAATGTCGACTATCCGCCCGTCCGCACAATACCGCGTGTCTCCGCCGCAACCTGGTGTGCCTTTTCTGTGCTACGACCTCTGCGCTCTCAGGGTCTTTGCGGCGATCTTCTTTTCTTTCCGTTCCCAATGTCCTACAAACCCTCCTCGCCGCCTTGTCCGACCGGGCGGTTCTCGCTACAGTGGGAATACCCGTTTCCCGTAATCACGGGAGAAAGCCAATGAACCCTATCGCCATTGCTTCGCTGATTCTCGGCCTGTTGCTCGTCGGCCTCGTCGCCTGGGTGCTCCTCCGCCTCGTTGGTGACCAGAAAAAGAGCCAAGCACTCGAATCGCAGATGAATGAACTCCGCCGGGACCTGCTCAACCTCTCCACCACTCAGGCGCAAAGCACCTCGAAAATCGAAACCATCGCCGGCACCGTCGCCACACGCCTCGAAGCCGTCACCACCGCTCTTAAAGACGGCGTAAAAGACTCCGCGCAAATCACATCGAAACTCACCGCCGAATCCCAGGCCGCCATGTCCCTGGAATTGAAAAACACTCGCGAGCAGATCAATCAGATCCAAAACCAGCTCGGCGAAGTCCAGCAGGCCGGCAAGCAGATGTTTGAGACCGCGAACACCCTCGAGCACATTCTTGGCGGCGCGAAGTCCCGCGGCTCACTCGGCGAAGTCACGCTCGAACGCATGCTCGAGGATTCGCTCGCGCCCTCCCAATACTCCCGCCAATACCGTTTCCGCAGCGGGGAAGCCGCCGATGCCGTCATCTTCCTGCTCGACAAAAAGAAGATGGCCATCGACTCCAAATTCCCTCTCGACGCTTACCGCCGCCTAAGCACGGAAGGCGAAGAGGCCCGCCGCCAGTTCGTCACCGCCGTGAAAAGCCACGCCGATTCCATCTCCAAGAAATATATCGTCCCCGATGAGGACACCCTCGACGTGGCGTTGATGTTCGTCCCCAGTGAAACTGTTTTTTATGAAATTTTGACCAGCGTGGACGGCAAAAGCCAGCCCCTCGATGAATACTGCCGCAGCCGCAGCATCTTTCCCGTTTCACCGAACACGCTGCACGCCAATCTGCGCGTCATCGCTATGGGCCTCCGCGGCATGCAGATCGAGGAAAACGCCAAGCACCTTTCCGCAAATCTCAACGGCCTGCGCAAACAGCTGGACACCTTCACCGAATATTTTGAAAAAATCGGCACCCACCTGAAGAACGCCCAGCAAAGCTACGCCGAAGCCGACAAGCGCTTCGACAAAGCCAGCAACACTCTCGACTCCCTGGTAAGCGCCAGTGGCGCCGCTGATCCGGCCCTCGAAGACGCCCAGGGCACCCTGGCGCTCCCCGCCACCGCCACCAAAAAATCCGTATGACAGGGCAACTCTTCTCTGCGCTCCGACCTCTGCGCTCTCTGCGCCTCTGTGATGAGTCCTTTTTTACTCTTTGTTTTCTGCCGCGCTTTTCTTCGCTTGAATCCGCTCATCCATTTCGTCCAGCGACCTCGGCCAATCCTCGCGCAACAACCGGCTCAGCGCCCGGTCCGCAAGCAGCTTCCCGCCAGTCTGGCACTTCGGACAATAATTCGTCTCATTCGACGCATACCGGATCCTCTGTATCTTCGTTCCGCACCGCCGGCAAGGCTGCCCGTATTTTCCATGAACAAACATCTCTTCCCGAAACGCAGTCACTTTCTCCGGAAATTTCCCGCGGGCTTCCTCACGCAGCCTGTTCGTCCACAAATTCAGCGTCTCGCGTGTCGCCTGATACAGATGATCGATCGCTTCCGCCTCCATCCGCCGCGTCAGCAGTACAGGCGAAAGCTGTGCATGAAACAAAATTTCATCCGAATACGCATTGCCTATTCCACTGAACAAATGCGGGTCCGTCAGCGCCCGCTTCAGCGTATGGTTTTCTGAAGTGAGTACGGCGGCAACCGCATCGCGCGTCGCAGAAAGCACTTCCAGACCGGCCGGATCAATCTCCGCCATCGCACCTTCGTCCGCGAAGAGATGCAGCGAAGCCCGCTTTTTCGCCCCCGCTTCCGTCAGCGTCAGCGTTCCCGAATCAAACTCAAACGAAGCCAACGTTCGTCTTCCGTCCGGAACCACTGCCTTGCTCTTCCAATGCAATCGCCCAGCAATCATCAGGTGAAAAACCAGCCACATCCCGTTGTCGAATCCCAGCGCGATCCGCTTCCCGATACGCCGCAACGCAGTGACCTTGTGCCCCTGCGCCAAATCGATCGGAGGCAGCGCCGTGCGCAGCAGAAACGGCCCCGCGATGCGCACTCGCTCGAGAACATGGCCGAAAACACGCTGCTCCAGCGCCTCAAGATACACGGCAATGTCGGGAAGCTCAGGCATCTTCGGGTTCCCTCAAGCAACTTAGAGCCATACGTGGATAAATCAGTTACGCGGCGCGCCGAGCGGAGCCACCAGCCGGATCGAGATCATGAAGTTTCCTCGCCGCTTTCCGGTCAGCTCGAAATTCGCCACATTATCCTCGCTGCCGCTGGAGACGGCGCGGGCCAGCGGGCCACCCTGCAACTCCGCGATTTCGGGGGCCAGGTTTCGCGCCTCCAGATTCAGCTTCGTGGTGGTTCCCTTCACACGCACCGTCAATTTGCGATGCTCGCCGGGTGCAAGCGCTGATTTTCCGGCTTCGAGCTCCAGCGAAACGAATACCACCGTAAACGCCGCCGGACTCTTCTGCCCGCAAGTCACCTGAACCTGCGTCGGCCCGGGCTGCAATTCAGCAGGAGGAAGAATAGCAAGAGACGCGGGCGAAGAGGCCAGCACAAGTCCGGGGAGACCGTGAATCAAGACGCGGTTCGCATCGGCATCACCGCAGAATCCATGTCCCAGGAGCTCAAACCGGTCGCTCAACGAAGCCAGGCGCGGCGCCAGGGCGACGTCCATCGTGGCGGAAGGGGATTGCACCGAACTCACGATCGTGCTGGCAACCCGGCCTGCACGGCCCCGAATTCCCACATAGATTTTCTCGGCATTCAGCGGGGCCACGAACAGGGCGCGGCCGGTTAAATCGGTCCTCAGCGTGTCCCCATTGGAGAATTCCAAGGTGACGCCGGGAGTCAATCGTCCGCTGACATCGAGGACAGCCAGGGTAGCGTGTTCGCCACTGACGATTTTGCGCGGCAGGATTACAATGCGGGCGCCGGAAGCGGGAGGTGGATCCTGTGCCGAAAGGCTCCCGGCCACAAAGGCAAGCAAGGCAAAAGCGAACCAAGCCAAATTTAGGGGTTTCGAGGTGATGGGCACACCGAGATTGTAGTGGAGATTTGCCCGGCACAGAAGGCCGGGAGGCCATCCAGAGCCGCTCTGGAGGCGCGGCCGTCACTTGCCATTTACCCGCCGGAATCGAATAATCTTGCGAATTGAAAGTAGGGTAAGTGTTAGGTATCGAAAGGTAATCAGTTGGATGCAAAGCCTTTCCGAGCAGCAAGGTGTCTGCTAGCGTGGATAGTACAAAAGGACCGGGGTGTCTACGCCGGGGTTACCACTTGTGTTCACGGCAAGGCTTGAAGGAGAGGCTGTGCAGATCGTCAGCAGCGGCTTGTCAGACGTTGGGCGTGTGCGTACCAACAATGAAGACTCCTTCCGCATTGTGGAAGCTCTGAATCTTTTCATCTTGTCAGATGGGATGGGGGGAGAGGCACACGGCGAAGTTGCCAGCGCAATGGCGGTCGATGTTGTGAACAAATATTGCGAATCGGGGAAGGAAGATTCGGGCGCGACGGTGCTCGACGAAGCGCCATCGAACTTCAGTTCGCGGACCCGCCGGCTAAAAAATGCCGTAACACAGGCGAATTTTCAGATTTTCCAGTCGGCGCAGCAGAATCCCGAACAGCGCGGCATGGGCGCGACGATCACAGCGTTGTGGCTGAACGACACGCTGCTGAGCATCGCGCACGTGGGTGACAGCCGGGCCTACCTTCTGCGCAGTGGAAACCTGCAGCAGCTGACCAATGATCATTCGCTGGTGGCGGAGCAGGTGCGACGTGGCTTGATTACCCCGCAGCAAGCGGAAGAAAGCGAAATGCAGAGCGTGCTGCTGCGCGCGCTGGGTGCTCATCCGGAGGTAGAGATCGACGTGGATGAGGTGGGGATTATCCCGCGCGACGTTCTGCTGCTTTGCTCGGACGGGCTGACCCGCATGGTGACGGAGCCCGAAATTGCGGGCGCACTGCAAGCGGAGATGGTGCCGTCGGCGGCAGCGGAACGATTGATCTCGCTGGCCAATGAAAACGGCGGAATTGACAATGTCACAGTGATCGTCGTGCGTTTCGAGGATGACGCCAACAAGGGTTGGTTCTCCTGGATGCGTCGCGGCTCGGCCAAGAAAGACTAGAACCTCCTCGGAGGCGATTGCATGGCGAAACTCAGCCTGATGTTCGAAAACAAGCTGGTGAAAGAAGTGCCGATCGGCAGCCGCCCGGTGACGATTGGCCGTTCGCCGGACAACGATCTTCCTGTTGATAATCTCGCGGTCTCCAATTATCACGCGCGAGTTTATTTCGAAGGCGGCCGCCTGGTAGTGGAAGATCTGGACAGCCTGAATGGAACGTTTGTGAACGACCTGCGGGTGGAACGCGCCACGCTGCACGACGGCGATTCGATCTGGGTCGGGAAGCACCACATCAAGGTGGACGCAACCGCCGATGCCGCGATTCCCTGGGACACCGGGCGCAAAACCGCCGCGCCGAAGATCAACGAAACGATGGTGCTGGACACGCGAGTGCGCCGCGAAATGCTGCAGCAGGCAGCCGCCATGGGCGAGCGGGCGCAATTCTCCGCGGGGCGCATGAAGGTTGCCACACTCGTGATTCTGAGCGGCAAGATCGACGTAAAGGAATTCACGCTCACGAATAAACTCACCGTGATCGGGAAATCGCCGATGGCGACCGTGCGGCTGAAGGGATGGTTCAAGCCGAAAATGGCTGCGCAGATCAACCAGCGCGACGATGGCTACTATCTCGGGACCGGCGACAAGGTTCCCACCGTGAACGGCACACCGATTACCGGGACCGTCCGGCTGAACGATGGCGATTTAATTGAAGTGTGCGGCGTCCGCATGAATTTCATTTTCCGCGAATAGTCCTCCCACCCGATGCCAACCGCTCCCGAAGGAGGCCGCCGCCACGGAAGCATGCATCGCTTCCGCGACCTTATAGCCACGTGGTGGCAGCACCGCGCCGTGTTCCTGATCAGCGTTGCAATTACGGTGCTTTCGCTGGGCGTATACATTTTCACCTTCGTGGGAGAGCGTAATACGCCCCTGTTCGATTTCCTGAAACGCTTTGAATACAGCACGCTGGACACGCGTTTCCGTTACCGGCCCGCCAGGTATACGCCGCCGGATCCCCGTATCGTAGTTGTGTCGATCGACCAGCGATCGCAGGAAGTGCTGGGCAAGTGGCCGTTTTCGAGAAAATATTTCGGCGAGATGCTGGACGTGCTGCGGGAAGATGGCGCGCGCGTGGTTTCTTTTGACGTGACGTTTGACAAGCCGGATCAGACTGCCGCTCCCATTCGCGCCCTGTGGGCACAGATCGAGCGCGACAAGAAGAATGGCAAGCCGCCCGACCCGAAGCTCGAAGCCCACGTTCTTGAACTGGCAAAGGAGTTCGACGCCGACTCGCAATTCGCGGCGGCGCTGCGGCGGTTCGGGCCCGTGGTGCTTGGAAATTTCTACCTTCAGGCAAATGAAATTCAGGGAATCGATGACGCGGCGCTTAACAAATACGCCGAGATGGTGCAGTGGTATTCGCTGAATCGCAACGCGCTGAACCCCGCCACGGGCAAGGCCGACTTCACTTCCCTGCTGAACAACTACCAGTTTGAAGGGACGCTGTTCACGGCGACGATTGCGAATATTCCGCAGCTTGCTCCGCCGGAAAATGACGAGAAGACGTCCATCGGCTTCTTCAATATATCGTCCGACGCGGATGGAGTGTTGCGGCGCGCGTTGCTGGTGCTGCCCTTCGGGCGCTCCAGCAATCCGGACGATATTGACCTCTATGGCTCGCTGGAAGTACAGACGTTGCGGCTTTACCTGGGATTGAAGACGGAGCAGGTCACCGTGAACTACGGCTCCACAGGTGTGGCTTCTCTGCAATTCGGGGACAAGCTGACTGTAAAACCGGACTGGCTGGGCCGCGTGCTGATCAATTATCGCGGGCCCCGCGAGACGTATCCGTATTATTCGATCGCGGACGTTGTGAATCACAAATGCAAGGCCGGGACATTCCGCGACAAAATCGTGCTGGTGGGCGCTTCCGCGACCGGGATCGGCGACCTGCGCACTCCTCCCTACGGCGGTATCGAATATCCGGGCCTTGAAATCCATGCCAACGTGATTGACAACATGCTGAACAACGGATTCCTGATCCGCGGGGCACATCAGGAAATTCTGGACCTGCTGCTGATTCTGCTTTTCGGGATTCCGCTGGGAACGGCAATGGCGCTTGTTTCGCCGCGGTGGATGTGGTTTGGATTGGCGCTGCTTCTGCCGTTCGGATTATTGATCTATGTTTCTTTCCTGCGCGGCTATTGGCTGAACTTCACTTTGCCCGCAGGAACCCTGACGGCGAATGTAATGCTCGTGTCGCTCTACCGGGCCCTGGTGGAGGAAAAGGAAAAGCGCAAAGTGCGATCGGCCTTCGGACAGTATCTGAGCCCGGAGGTCATACGACGGCTGCTGGTGAATCCGCAGCTCGTGGAGCCCCGCAAGACCGAAATCACGGTGATGTTCAGCGACATTCGCGGATTCACGACGATCTCCGAGAAACTCGACGCGCAGGACCTGGCTCTTTTCCTTAACGGCTACTTGTCGGACATGACGAAAATCGTTTTCGACACCCAAGGCACGCTCGACAAATACATCGGCGATGCTGTGATGGCGTTTTGGGGTGCGCCCTTTGAAGAGCCGGATCATGCGGCGAATGCGTGCAGAGCTTCACTGGCGATGATGAAGACCGTGCGCGCCCTGCAAAAACAATGGGAAGCCGAGGGAAAACCGATGCTGGATATCGGCATCGGGCTGAATTCGGGCCCGGCGAGCGTGGGCAACATGGGGTCTGCGCTGCGTTACGGCTACACGGCGCTTGGCGACACGGTGAATTTGTCGTCGCGGCTGGAAGGATTGAACAAGGAATACGGCACGCACATCCTGGTGAACGAATCGACGTATGCGGCGGCCAAAGACGCCGAATTCCTTTTCCGCGAACTCGACATTATACGGGTAAAAGGCAAATTGCAGCCGGTAACGATCTACGAGCTCGTGGGGAAGCTTTCAGAAATTGAGAAGGACCCCGGCTACGGAGAACTGAAGCAAAGGTTGCAGGATTTTGCGGCGGCGCGAGAGCTTTATCGCAAGCGGGAGTGGGAACAAGCTCAAAATGCGTTTCAGGAAATCCTCAACCGCGCGGCCGACGACGGACCTTCCCGCATGTACTGGAAACGCTGCCAGGAGTACCTCTTCGACGAGCCGCCGGTTGGATGGGACGGCGTTTTCACGATGACGCACAAGTAGGAGCCAGGCGTTAGATTTCCTTATATCGGCCCAAGAAAAGGCGCCCGCCGCAGACGGCGGCCGCTACGGCAGCAGGAAACACATAGGAGACGAAGTAGAGGCCACCTTTTACGGTTAGGCCGCTTCGGGAGTTGGTGAGCGGGTCCACCTGAAGGTGGACGCTACGATTTAGTGATTAGGCCGCAAGCGATGCGCGGTGGGGCGCCGCCGCCGCTGCCTTCGGCAACTGCATGAATCACGATGGCTGTGCCGCCGTTGCTGAAGACGGAGTGATCGTCATTGCCCATCGTCACGTTCGGGGCAACCGTGGAGACATGAGCCGTGCCGTCCTTTCCCACGATCAAGGAGAAATCAGGAATGTCTCCCGCAGGCATGGAATCGTGGGAATGGCCACCCGCGCTGAAATGCGGGCCTGCGGACTTGAAATCCGGCGGATCGCACTTTGCCATCTGGTGGATGTGAATGGAGTGCGCGCCCGGGGGAAGGTTTTTGATGTCCAGAACAATCTTTACGCCTGACGCGACGGGAGACAGCGTGGCCGTGCCAACTGCCTGACTTTCGGTGTTCACGATGTTCACCACCAAAGGTTTTGCGGAAACGTTCGCGGGAGACTGCTGGGCCATTGCGACCCCGGAAAATGCAAACAGCGCTGCGGCGCAGGCGAGAATTTTCATGATTGTCCTCTTCGGTTTGAAAGTTAATGGGGCCCGACGGAAACCTGAATTCCAGCTCCCCTAATGTACCCCAAAGCGCCTGAGCCGAGCATGAATTTGTTTGCTCAGGGGCTCGCGACGCAGCGGTGACATCCCTTCGGCCTGCAAGGAGGGAGCTGCGCAAGTTTTTTGTTGAAAATGCCGGTGGGAGCAAGAAACTGAACAGTTGTTCGAAATAATTTCGGGAACACAGAGTGCCATTATGGCCTGCTTGCCGCCATCCAAAGGGCCGATAATTCCAAACGCAGGCGGCGAAAAAACCAGGTAGGACGCGGCTTTCCGATGAATGAGCGGGTCGATTGAATCCCTGGGCGAGCCGCGTACCCAAACACGGGGTTCTGATAGTCTAATAAGCGTGTGAAGCTCGAAAAATCCTGGGCGCAGGGGCGCAAATGCAGGGTGTCCGCGTTCAAAAAAATCAAGGTAACTAACACGAATTTATGTGGATAGTCCGTTTAGCGCTTTCCCGGCCGTACACGTTCATCGTAATGGCGATCGTGCTCGTGTTATTGGGCTCCTTCGTCATTCCACGCACCCCGACGGATATTTTTCCGGAAATCAATATTCCGGTTATCTCGCTGGTGTGGACGTACACCGGATTGCAGCCGCAGGAGATGGAACAACGAATCACGTCGAACGTCGAGCGCGGCGTGATGGTGCTGGTGAATGACGTCGAGCACATTGAATCGCAATCGCTGAACGGAATCGCCATCATCAAGATTTATTTTCACCCGGGGGCCAACATTCAGACGGCCCTGGCCCAGGCAACGGCTATTTCGCAGACATTTTTAAGAAACTTGCCGCCCGGTACCACGCCGCCGCTGGTGATTATCTATTCCGCATCCACGGTGCCCGTTCTGCAGGTGGGCCTGAACAGCGACAGCCTGAGCGAGCAGCAGATGTTCGATTACGGGAACAATTTCATTCGCACCCAGATTTCGACGGTGCCCGGCGCTTCGATGCCATTCCCGTACGGCGGCAAGTCGCGCGTGGTTTCGGTGGATATTGATTCGGCCGCGATGCAGGCGAAGGGGCTGTCCGCGGTGGACATCGTGAATGCGGTCAACGCGCAGAACCTGATTTTGCCGACCGGCACGGCGAAGATGGGCACGCTGGAATACAACGTCGAGATGAACGGCAGCCCGAAGACGATTGCGGAGCTGAACGATCTTCCGGTGAAGACCGTAAACGGTTCGACCATTTACATGCGGGACGTTGCGCACGTGCGAGACGGCTTTACTCCGCAGACCAACGTGGTGCTCACCAACGGGCAACGCGGCGTGCTGATGAGCATCTACAAGACCGGCAACAACTCCACGCTTTCCATCGTCGACCGCGTGAAGCAGGTGCTGAAGGATTACGGGCCCTCGCTGCCGAGCAGCCTGCAAGTCAGCAATTTTTTCGACCAATCCATTTATGTGCGGGCGGCGATTCAGGGCGTCTTGCGCGAGGCGCTGATTGCGGCATGCCTGACGGCCGTCATGATTCTGCTTTTCCTGGGGAACTGGAAAAGCACGCTGATTATTGCGGTTTCGATTCCACTTTCGATCCTGGTCAGCCTGTTGTGCCTGAGCGCGCTCGGCGAAACGATCAACATCATGACGTTGGGCGGACTGGCGCTGGCCGTGGGCATCCTGGTGGACGACGCGACGGTGGAGATCGAAAACATCAACCGCAACCTGGCGATGGGCAAGGAGACCGTGCAGGCGATTCTCGACGGCGCGCAGCAGATTGCGGTGCCGGCGTTTGTTTCGACGCTGTGCATCTGTATTGTGTTCTTGCCGATGTTTTTCCTGTCGGGCGTGGCGAAATACCTGTTCGTGCCGCTGGCGGAAGCGGTGATATTCGCGATGCTGGCCTCCTACATGTGGTCGCGGACGATTGTGCCGACGATGGCGATGTACCTTTTGAGTGCGGAGGACGAGTATCAGGCCGACTTGCACGCGGGCGAGAAGATGGGCTTTTTCCGCCGCTACCAGCAGTCGTTTGAGCATTCTTTTGAGAGACTGCGCGGTGGATACCGCCGCGCGCTGACCGCCGCGCTTGACCACGCGTGGGCTTTTTCCGTACTGTTTCTGGGATTTTGCGTACTTTCCGCCGGGCTGACTTTTTTCCTGGGCCGCGACTTTTTCCCCAGCGTGGATGCGGGGCAAATCCGGCTACACATGCGGGCACGGACAGGATTGCGCATTGAAGAGACGACGAAGCTGGCCGATCAGGTCAATCAAACAATCCGTCAGGTGATTCCGAGCCGGGATCTTCAGACAGTGATCGACAACGTGGGATTGCCGTATTCGGGTATCAACCTGACTTACAGCAACTCCGGAACCATCGGCACCTCCGACGCGGAAATCCTGGTGCAGTTGAAGCAGGAGCGTGGCAAGCCGACGAGCGACTACATCAACGAGTTGCGGCGGCGCCTGGCCACGGAGTTTCCCGGCGTTCAGTTTTTCTTCCAGCCCGCGGACATCGTAACGCAAATTCTGAATTTCGGAACGCCGGCGCCGGTGGACATCGAACTGATCGGCGCGAACCAGGCTGCGAATTATGAAATCGCGCAGCGTCTTGCGAACAAGATGACGCACATCCCGGGCGCGGTTGACGTGCACGTGCAGCAGGCGTTCGACGCGCCGACGCTGTACCTAGATCTGGATCGGACGAGGTCGCAGTACGTGGGCATGCAGGCGCGCGACGTCGCGCAAAACTTGCTTGTGTCGCTCTCCTCGAGCTTCCAGACTTCGCCCAATTTCTGGCTGGATCCGAGGAACGGCGTCAGCTACAACATCGCCGTGCAGACGCCTCAATATCGCGTGGACTCGTTTCAGGCGTTGCAAAACACTCCCATTACCGGCGCTGGGGCGGGCGTGACGCCGCAAATTCTGGGGAACCTGGTGCAGACGAAGACCGTGGCACGCCCGGCCTCCATATCGCATTACAACGTGCAGCCGATGATCAACGTGTACGCGTCGGTGTACCAGAGAGATTTGGGCGGTGTTGCGCGGGACGTGCGGAAACTGGTGCGCGAGGCGGAAAAGGAATTGCCGCGGGGCAGCCGCATCGTAATTCGCGGCCAGGTGGAGACAATGGACTCCTCCTTTTTGGGGTTGGGAGTCGGGCTGATCGGCGCGATTGTGCTGGCGTACCTGCTGATCGTGGTGAATTTTCAGTCGTGGCTGGACCCGTTCATCATCATCACGGCATTGCCGGGAGCGCTGGCAGGCATTTGCTGGATGCTCTTGATCACCCATACTACGCTAAATGTGCCTTCGCTGACCGGGGCCATCATGTGCATGGGGGTGGCGACGGCCAACAGCATTTTGATGATTTCTTTTGCGAGAGAGCAGATGATAGAAGGCAAGGCACCCCGCGAGGCCGCGCTGGAAGCCGGCTACGTGCGCATACGTCCCGTGATCATGACGGCGCTGGCGATGATGATCGGCATGGTGCCGATGGCCATCGGCTTGGGCGAAGGCGGCGAACAGAACGCACCGCTGGGGCGCGCGGTGATCGGCGGCTTGCTGTTCGCCACCGTGGCGACATTGTTTTTTGTACCGTGCGTGTTCTCGATCATCCATGGATGGCTGGAGCGGCGCAGGCACCGCGCCATGGGAGCGGAACCCGCAATCTCTTAAGAGATGACGAAAATGTTTTTGGAGAGAAGGAATGACAACCGAAGGTACGGCAAGCGGTGACAGTGGCAGGCGGGTGTATAAGAGGGGCCCGCTCTTCACGGTGTTTTTCGTGGTGGTGGCAATCCTGATCGTGGTGGGCGGCATTCTGCTGTTTCAGCGGCGCGCGCAATACCAGGCGCTTGCGAACGAAACGGAAACCGCGGCGATTCCCACCGTGGCGATTATCCACCCAAGCGTGGAAGCCGGCGACGAAAACCTGGTGTTGCCGGGGACGCTGCAAGCGTATGTGGAGTCCCCGATTTATGCGCGCACCAACGGGTATTTGAGAAAGTGGTATCACGACATCGGCAGCCGCGTGAATAAGGGCGAACTGCTGGCGGACATCGATACGCCGGAAGTGGACCAGCAGTTGGGGCAATCACGAGCGGATTTGAACACCGCGAAGGCGAACGCCCAGCTTTCCGACATCACCGCGGCGCGTTATACGGAGCTTTTGAAGACCGATGGCGTTTCCAAGCAGGAAGTGGATAACGCCATGGGAGATCAGGCCGCCAAGCGCGCCACCATGCAATCTTCGGAAGCAAATGTGCGCCGACTGGAAGAGCTGGAATCGTTCAAGCACATCTATGCGCCGTTCAGCGGCGTGCTGACGCAGCGCAATATCGACATCGGGACATTGATTAACGCGGGGAATGGCGGCACGTCGCAACAGTTGTTTTACCTGGCGCAGACGGATCCGATCCGCGTCTACGTGAATGTGCCGGAGGCGTATGCACCGTCGATTCATCCGGGAATCGGCGCGTACCTGGAGTTGACGCAATATCCCGGCGAACAGTTCCGCGGAAAAGTGGTGCGCACTTCGAATTCAATCGATCATTCGACGCGCACCTTGCTTACGGAAGTGGATGTGCCGAATCCGACCGGGCAATTGCTCCCGGGGGGTTACGCGCAGGTACATCTGGAAGTGAAAGTAAAGGGTTATCGCCTGCAGGTGCCGGTGAATTCCCTGCTCTTCCGCTCAGAAGGATTGCGGGCGGTGGTGGTGGATTCGAATCACAAGGCGCGGTTGCAGATTCTTACCATCGGACGGGACTACGGCGTCACCCTGGAAGTGATGAACGGATTGAAGGCCGATGACTGGATCGTGCTGAATCCACCGGACTCGCTGAATGACGGGCAAGAGGTGCATGTGAAGGAAGTGCCGAATCCGATCGCTCCCGCTGCCGCACCACCGAAGAGTGCAGCACAGCCGCCAAGCCATTCCTCGGCTCCCGTGGGGAAAAAGCCCTGATGCCGGTGGACAAGAGAACCATCAAAAATAAGGTGTGTAAGCTGGGGACGCTGTTCCTCGTTGGATGGATTGCGGGCTGCACAGTCGGGCCAAATTACAAGAAGCCGGCGGCGCCGGTACCCGCGAAATGGGATGTGCAGCAACCATTCCGGGAAGCCGAGCCGAAAGACGCGGTACCGAAAACGACTTGGTGGACCGTCTTCCACGACGACCAATTGAACGCACTAGAAACTGACCTGCTGGCGGCAAATCAAACTTTGAAAGTTTCCGTGGCGCATTACCGGCAGGCACGGGCGTCGGCCGCGGTGCAGAACGCCACGCTTTTCCCGACACTGGGCGTGGGGGCGACGGCCAGCCGCCAGCGCTACTCGGGCGACCGGGCGACCGGATCGAATTTCCCGCTCACGGGACCGGTCACGCAGAACAGTTGGACGATTCCCTTCACCGTCAGCTATGAAGTGGATCTGGTAGGGCAACGGCGGCGAACGATCGAGGCCGCACAAGCTTCCCTGCAGGTGAATGCGGCGGACCTGGAAAATGTCCGGCTGATTCTGACGGCGGAACTGGCGGCCGATTATTTCAGCCTGCGGCAACTGGATACGGAAATTGCATTGCTGCTGCGCACGGTGGATGCGCTGCAGAAGGGGCTGGATCTGGTCAATTCGCGGCACCAGGGCGGAGTGGCGTCCGGCTTGGACGTTGCTCAGGAAGAAACATTGCTGAACGCCACGCGCACCCAGGCCACGCTGCTGAAGCAACAGCGTAAGCAATTTGAGGATGCGATTGCGACCCTGACGGGGCGGCCCGCGCCGGATTTCCATCTGGCGGCGCAAGAGCTTTCCGCGGAACCGCCGAATCTGGACACTTCGTTGCCTTCGGATCTTCTGGAGCGGCGCCCGGATATCGCGGAGGCGGAGCGGGCGATGGCCGTGTCCAACGCGCAAATCGGAATTGCGAAGGCGGCTTACTATCCGTCGCTGCAGCTTTACGGGCAGGGTGGCTGGAACTCCGCAAAAATCTCGCAACTCTTCAATGCAGAGAGCGGTGTGTGGGCCATTGGCGCAAACCTGGCGGAGAGTATCTTCACCGGCGGCGCCCGACGGGCGCAGGTGCAGTTTTCGCAGGCGGGCTATGACGCCACAGTGGCAAGCTATCGCGGCACGGTGTTAACCGCGTTTCAGGAAGTGCAGGACAACATTACGGGGATCGAGGTGCTGCGTACCGCGCAAGAATCGCAAGCACAAGCGGTAGACGCCTCACGGCGGCAATTGGATATTGCGACTTCGCGTTATGTCGGCGGCCTGGTGAGTTACCTGGACGTTGTGAATGCGCAACAAAATTTGCTCAGCAACGAACAGGAAGCCGCCATCATTCACGGCCAGCGGTTGGTAACAGCGGTTCTGCTTGTCAAAGCGCTGGGCGGCGGCTGGGACGCCACAAGCCTTGCCGCGATGCAGGAGAAGGCGCACTTGAAAGATATCGTCGCGCCCTGACCAAATAGAAAGTTGTCCGAGCGTCTCGATTCGATTTTACCCTCGAGGTGGCAGACCGGAAACCGTCTGTCGTTCGACTCCTGATTGCCGGCCTCGATATCAACTTTTCGACATTTTCTTTCGGTGCCAGAAGCCGGTGTTACACTTCCCTTCCACATCTTGCCTGCAGGGAGAGTGCGGCTTGGTCGAACACTCCTATGTTTTCCGAGACATTGCGATGGTTTTTGCGGCGGCGCTGGTGTGTGGATTCCTGGCGTGGCGGCTGCGCCAGCCGATTCTGATAGGTTACGTGCTTGCCGGGCTGCTGCTGAGCCCGCTCACACCGGGGCCGCGCGTCCACGATGTGAAGAATTTCGAAATGATGGCGGAAATCGGCGTGGTGCTGCTGATGTTTTCCGTCGGCATCGAATTTTCCGTGTCCGAGCTTTTGAAGGTGAAGTGGGTGGCGCTGATTGGCGCGCCGCTGGGAATTCTGCTTTGTGTCGGGCTCGGCGTAGCTGTGGGCGCAGTTCTGGGCTGGCCCCTGATCCAGGGGGTCGCAGTTGGCTGCATTATTTCCGTGGCCAGCACGATGGTGTTGCTGCGTTTGCTGATGGACCGCGGAGAAATGACGGCGGAGCACGGGCGGCTGATGGTGACACTGTCGCTGGTGGAGGATTTAGCGGTGGTGGTGCTGACGGTCCTGCTTCCCAGCTATTCCCCCAGCGGGGGAGCTGCGTTGGGAGAGGCCGCATGGAAAGTAGGCAAAGCGATCCTCCTGCTGGTGCCGATCGCGGTGGCGGCCTGGAAGCTGTTTCCTCTTTTGTTGGCGCGAGTGGAAAGGACCTGCAACGACGAAATCTCGTTGCTGCAGGCACTGACGATTTGCCTCGGGATTGCTGCCTTAACGGAGGCGGTGGGGCTATCACTCGCTCTGGGCGCTTTCCTGGCCGGATTATTTCTGGGAAATTCGGCGTTCACGCACAAACTGGCACACCAGACGCAATCCTTGCGCGACGTTTTCGTGGCGTTCTTCTTTGTGTCCATTGGACTGCTGATGGACCCAAGCACATGGAAAGTAAGCTGGCCGCTGATTCTGCTGCTTGTGGGGCTGGTGCTCTTCGGAAAATTTGTTGTGTGGACCGGCGTCGTGTGGCTCTTCCGCTATCGCTTCCGGACAGCCTTTCGGGTGGGGCTGGGCCTGACGCAAATCGGAGAGTTTTCGTTCATCCTGGCGCAGGTTTCGATGAAGGCAGGGCTAATCTCTCCAAACTTGTATCACGCAACCCTGGCCGCCTCTCTGGTTACCATTCTGGCCAACGCAACCATTTTCCGATTCTTGAGACCTGTGCCCGGAGAAAGCCTGACTTCAGTCGTCCCAGCCGCATCGCCCGCTTCGGTTTGAACTGTGCTACGAAGACGCGTCGGTAAAGATTTCGTCGGATTCGTGATGCGAATCGGGAAGCGACGGCTCGACGGCATGGAACACAAAGCGCCCTTCGAGTTCCACCTGGTCCAGCGATTCGCGCAGCTCCATCCTGGCGGAAATGACACCGCCGAGCATCGAAAGCAGGCCCGCCACAAAGAACACAGAGGCCAAAAAGGCGGCGGGAGGAAAAAACCAACTTGCGACCAGCGTAAGGCTGCAAACAATCAGTATGGCAACGGCGGTCAGAAAATAGAGCAGGGCCCTGCGGATCAACCGGGCGCGCTCGGTCACCTGAAGAGTTTGGGTCCGCAGAACTTCCAATAGCTGCTGATGATCCCCCGGCCCCTCTTTCGCCCATTTCTCCTGTTCCCGAAGCATTTCGCGCTGGAACGTGCGCAAACGCGCCACAAGAGCCGCTAGCCGGCCGTAGAACGCGAGCGACAGCAACCCGCATGTAGAAATGATGACCACGGGCACAACGGAAACGCTGATAATACTGGGCCACTCCGGAAAACTCACGGCAACCTCCTCCCCAAGATTCACAGTAACAGCCGGGCGCCTGCCGGGCTGTGACGCATTACCATGCGGAGAGAGGGATGTGCCCACACGTAAACAGTTCGGAGAACGCCTGCACTACCCCGGCAGGATGGTTTCCTGACCCGCCACAACTTTCCAGCCCCCGACACGATTATTCAAATAGACATGAGTTACGCGAGACTGCCGGGAGAAATCGTGGCCGTTACGCGCGCCGCGTGCGCTCCAGATGCAGGTCACTACGGCGACGGGGCCATAGATACGAACGCGAATGTCCGTGGCGATAAAGCTGGAGTATTTGGTCTCCGAATTCTGGATACTGGCAACCAGCTTGCTCCGGTCCATGACTTCTCCCGACGGAGCCGTTCCAAGGTAATCGTCATTGTAGACGCGCTGGAAGAAGCTGGGATTGTTCAGCCCCATGGCGTGAGCCGTCTCTTTCTCAAGCGCCACAAGCTCCACCGCTTCGATCTCCATGTCTGCCGTGACGGCCCGGTCTTTTCTTTGCGCTGGAGTGAGCGGTGACACATTCTGCGCCGGAAGCACTGCGGGAGAAAACAGCAGTGCCGCCAACAGCAATCCTAAATATTGATTCAACATAACTTCCCCCTGGCCCCGAATGGCAATCCTGAAGGTGCGCTGCACCTATTCTCCGGACGGCTCTACTTAATAGCTTGCACTTTCCCATCAAGAATCAGGAGGGTTTGGAGGGCAGCGTTTGTCCACTCGGTTAAGACGAGGGCAAAGGGGAAAAACAGGGGGATTGCCCGTCTTTCGGGGCGGAATCTGCGACAATTTAGGGAAGCGCATGGCGAACAAAAACGAAATTGAGCGGGCGGCGCAAATCGTTCATGAGGGCGGATTGGTGGTTTTCCCGACCGAAACGGTTTACGGACTCGGGGCGAACGCGCTGGACGCGAGCGCGGTTCGCAAAATTTATGCGTTGAAGGGGCGCCCCGTGACGAGCCCGCTGATTGTGCACGTGGCCAGCATCGAGCAGGCCAAGGAACTGGCGGCGGAATGGCTACCGGAAGCGGACCGATTGGCGCGTCAATACTGGCCCGGCCCGCTGACCATCGTCGTCCCCAAGAAACGGACGATTCCGGACGAGGTGACCGCAGGACTCCCGACCGTTGGCTTGCGGATGCCTCGGCATCCGTTGGCGTTGGAACTGCTACGCCTTGCCGGAGTACCGATTGCGGCGCCGAGCGCGAACCGATTCACCCAACTTTCTCCTACAACGGCCGCGCATGTGCGCCACGCGTTCGGACAAGAGACGCCATTTTTGCTGGACGGCGGCCCATGCGAGGTGGGGCTTGAATCCACGGTGATTGCGGTTACGCGGGAAGGGCTGGAAGTCTTGCGGCCGGGCATGGCTCACGTGAGCAACGCGGTTGCTGCCGCCGCCAGCGAGGGCGAAGCGCATCGCTCTCCCGGGCAGCATCGCAAGCACTACAGCCCGAAGACGCGGATCGTGCTGGTCAGCCGCGGGCATCTGCCCCAGGAAGGCAAGGGCGCGTACCTTTGGCTGGACTACAACGCCGCGGCGACCGGCAAACTGCGCATGCCGGAGAAACCGGATGAATACGCTGCGGAACTTTACAGCGCGCTTCACAAGCTGGACGCACAGGGCTTCGACTGGATCGCCGTGGAGCTTCCACCCGACGTTCCAGAGTGGGCAGCGATTCGCGATCGCCTGGTTCGTGCGGCCTACTGAAGTTGTTCCCTCTCACCAAGCAGCGTTTCATTTTCACCGAAACACGCTACAATTCGCGGGTTACGACTGGAGGATTTATGCGTGGACCTATTCGTTTTCGCTCGGTGCTGGTGTTCAGTCTGTTGGTTGTCAGCTCCATTTTTATTTTGGGATTGCGGGACCGGACGCCGGCGCAGGGCATGACGGCGGAGAAGCCCTTCGTCGTGGAGTACTACTATAAGGTGAAATGGGGCCATGCGGATGAGTTCGTCACTCTATTTCGCAAAAATCATTATCCGGTATTGAAGAAAGAGGTTGAGCTGGGGCGCATGCTGCGCGTTTCCGTGGTGGCGCCCGTGTATCACACGACGGAAGACGGGCGCTGGGACTATCGCGTGACGATTGTTTACAAAAACGCGGCGGTGGCACATGACAATTTTGATTCCGCGGCGCTGATCAAGCAGATGTATCCGGATCAGGAGACGTACAAGAAGGAAGAGCAGCGGCGGTTTGAAATTCTGGACGCGCACTGGGATTTGCCGGTTAAGGACGTGGATCTGGAAGCGAAGTAGCGTTTGACGGAGAAGAAAGAGATTTAACCCAGAGGTCGCAGAGGAAAGAACGCAGAGTTCTCAGAGATAAGGGCCCGTCCGCCGCGGCGGACGGGCCGTAGAAAAGCAGGCAGGGCCACCTGAAGGTGGCCGCTACAGATTGTCGGTGAAGAATTTGGTAACGCGCTCCCAGAGAATGCGTTGGGCCGGCGGGTCGCTAACGCCGTGCCCCCGGCCGGGAAAGGCCATTACCTCGACGTACTTCCCGTCGCGAATCAAATCGTCAACCAGGGAAAGCGTATTGGAGTAGTGCACGTTGTCGTCCCCCGTGCCTTGCGCGATGAGCAGTTTTCCCTTGAGATTGCCGGCGTACTTAACCGGCGAGGAATCCTTATAGTTCTGCTCGTTCTGCGGCAGGAGGCCCATGTAGCGTTCGGTGTAGATCGTGTCGTAAAAATGCCAGTCGGTGACCGGCCCGCCGGCAAAGCCGACCTTGTAAATATCCCCCGCTTCAAACATCGCGTGCAGCGTCATGTGCCCGCCGTAGCTCCAGCCCCAGATGCCGAGGCGATTCGGATCCACATAGCGTTGTTCGCGGAGCCACGCCGCGCCATCGCGCTGGTCGGATAGCTCTTGTGCGCCGAGATGCAGGTGCAAAGGCTGTTCGAAAGTGTGGCCTCGCCCCGCCGAGCCGCGATTATCGAGCGAGAAAATGATGTAGCCCTTTTGCGCCATCATCTGGTGCCACAGGAATGTCGCGGAGCGCGACCAGGCATTCAAAATCACCTGGGCGTGCGGCCCGCCGTAGGTGAATGTAATCACGGGATATTTCTTCGAGGGGTCGAAATTCGGCGGCTTGATCATTGAACAGTTGAGAGTCACGCCATCGTGCGACTTGATGGTGAAGAATTCGATGGGAGAAAGATGATACTCGGCGAGTTCGGGGACTTTGTCTTCCTCAAGAGTTGCAAGCTTTGAGCCGTCAGCGGTGTAGGTGTCGCGGCGCGGCGGCGTCATGGCGTTCGAAAAAGTGTCCACGTAGGATGCGGCGGTCGGGGAAAAGCGAACGCCGTGCGTGCCGCCCTCTTTGGTGACGCGCGCAAAACCTGCACCGTCGAGTGAAACGCGGTACAACTGCCGTTCGATCGGGGATTTTTCCGTGGCGGTGAAATAGACGATGCCTTTCGCTTCGTCCAGGGCATCGACTTGCGTCACTTCCCATTCGCCTTTGGTCAATTGGGCTAGTTGTTTGCCGCTGAGGTCATACAGGTAAAGATGGCGATAGCCTGTGCGCTCGCTGGACCACAGAAATCGTCTCGAATCTTTCAAGAAGCGCAAGTCATCGCTTACGTTGATCCAGTTGGGATCCTTCTCGGTAAGGATGGTGGAGGCTTTTCCGTTGGAGACGTCCGCCAGCATCAAATCGAGATTGTTCTGCTCGCGATTGAGGCGCTGGATGGCCAGGTGTTTGGAATCCGGAGTCCAATTCACGCGGGGAAGGTAGATATCGGTTTCAGCGCCGGTATCCATCAGGCGCGTCGCGCCACCGGCGGCCGAAACGACATACACGTGCACGATGGGATTCGCGCCGCTGGGTACAGGATACCGCTGAAGCTCGGCCTCGCCGGTGTAGGACTCGAAATTCAGCAACGAGAATTGCGAAACTTTTCGCTGATCCATTTCGAGATAGGCGACTGAGGCGGAATCAGGCGACCACCAGTAAGCGGTAGTGATGTCGAGTTCCTCGGGGTACACCCAGTCGAGTTCGCCTTTGCGAACGTCTTCCGTGCCGCCCTCCGTCAGGGCGTGCGCTTTGCCATCGGCGGTGCTCACCGCCCAGAGATTGTGACCGCGGATGAAGCTGACGTATTTGCCGTCGGGAGAAATTTTGGGATCGGCGAGTTCTTGCGTTCCAGAAACCAAGACGCGGCTGGTCTGAGATTTCAGGTCGTACCAGGCGAGCGAATTCGCGCCCTGAAAAAGAATCGCTTCCCCGGAGGGCGCCCACTGATAAAGCGGCGGCGCGTGGCGGCCGAGGCCAGTGGCCTGGGTGTTGGCTGCGGCGGGATTGGTAAGCGCCGCGTCCCACTTGTCGCCAGGGACAAGTACGGAGCGTTGGCCCGTGGCTGGGTCTACAACCCAGAGTTCGCGGCGCGCAACCTTCCCTGTGCCGATGGTTTCGACGTAGCTGAGGCGTTTGCCGTCCGGCGTCCATGCGAGGCCCGGGCTCAAATGGCCCGAGAGCGAAGGAGCCCGGAAAATACGGTCAACGGTGAGTTCACTGGAATTCGCAGCGGTTGGGGATTGTTGTGCATAGCCGGTAGCGGCGGCGGCCAGAGCGACGAGGCCGGAGAATACCAGGATTCGAACAGTCTGCTGGCGGATCATGCTTGCTCCTTGAAAGATTGCAAGATTATTGTGCGGCACGAAGGCAGGAAATACCAAAAGCGCCCCCGACCGGGCCCGGGCCGTTACATGCTAGCCGGGGGGCCAGCGGAAATTGCGGCCGCCGAGGAGATGGAGGTGCAAGTGGAAAACGGATTGGCCGGCACCACTGCCGTTGTTGAAGACGGTGCGATAGCCGGAGAGCAGGCGTAGCTCCTTGGCCAGCTTGGCGGCAAGGAGTTGCAACTTGCCCAGTAGCGCCTGATCGCCAGGTTCGGCATCGTGCAATGCGGCGAAATGTTTCTTCGGGCAGATGAGAATGTGCGTGGGCGCCTGCGGGTTGATGTCTTCGAAGGCGAACATCTCGTCATCCTCATAGACGAGCTTCGCGGGAATCTGTTTCGCGCCGATTTTACAGAACAGGCAGTTGGGGTCCATCTACTTCACTCCTGAGCGAACATTTTCATCGAGCCGAATCACCATCGGTGAAAATCCTTCGGTGTTGCGAAGCTTTTCGCCAAAATCCTGAGCCGCTTCCTGCCCGGAAATCCTGCCGACGCGCACGCGATAGAACGCGCCGTCAGAAGAATCATACTGCTGAATATAAATGGGAGAATAACTGACGCTCAAGCGATCCCGCAGCCGATCGGCGTTGCCGCGATCGTGAAAGGCCCCGACCTGCACGGTGAAAAAGCCGGCGGTGACATCCACGTTGCCGAGGACTTCGATGCGCACCGGAACCACGCCGGGGCCAATGGATTCGATTTCGCGTGCGGCGGCCTGCGAAAGGTCAATGATGCGGTTGTCCACAAACGGGCCGCGGTCGGTGATGCGCACCGTGGTGCTCCTGCCATTGTTTAGATTTGTGACGCGCACCATGGTTTCGAACGGCAGTGTGCGATGGGCCGCGGTGAGCTTATTCATATCGTAGACTTCACCGTTTGAAGCGCGGCGGCCATGAAACGGATTGCCGTACCAGGAGGCGTTGCCCTCTTCGGTGTAGCCGACAGCGGGCGGCGCCTGGGGCAGCTTCCCGCGTCTCGGATGGGCGGGCGCCGACGAAGCTGGCGGGCTGGGTGGAATCGAAGTTTCCCGCTTGGCGCTATCCACGGTTTCCGCGGGAGCGGCGGCTGGCGGGGCGGGCGCGGGCTGGCGATCTGCGATCGGGCGCTTGGCGGCGCAACCCAGCAAAAGCTGAGTGGAAACATAGAGCAGGGCTAAGGAGTGGAGCCGGGCCGGTTTCACGATTTGGCGTCGGTCGAGGTTTGCGAACCCCGGGCCGCCACCCGCGCCTCCAGTTTGCGGGCGGCTTCGGAAAGTTTTTCGGAAGCTTCGCGGAGAACCTGGGCGGTGCGTCTCTCGGTGGCTGGGGCCACCTCCTCGTCAACGTATTTGCGGAGGCGAGTTAACTCTTCTTCCAATCGCTTGCCAATCTCTTCAAATTTGTCCATGGCAGCCCCTTTTCCCCACGTTCCGGAACGCGGGGCGAGATTCCGGTATTATAGGAACGCGCAAAAGTGCATGCAAGGAGGAGTGTTGGCCCTTCCGTATAGTTGGCAATACCGGGTGGACCGCTGGAAGCAGATGTTTGGCGGGATGTTTGGAGGAGGCGAGAAGCGGCCGCAGTTGTGTCCCGCGTGCGGCGCGCTGGTGGGTATTAATGCAACTCGATGTCACGAATGCGGAGCCAACCTTCGATTCGGGCTGGCGGCATGGAGCAAGGGTCTGGCCGAATTTTTCGGAGGGCACGCACCGGTGACGGTGGGGATTCTGATCCTGAATATTGTGTTCTTTGCCGCCGAACTGATGGGCACGATCCAGTCGGGGCAGTTTGGAGGCCTTAGCATCCTTTGGGGCATGAATGGAGAGACGCTGTATCGGCTCGGAGCGTGCTTTGGCCCGAGTATTTTTCAGGGGCACGAGTGGTACAGGCTGATCACCGCGATGTTCCTGCACGGCGGCCTGATTCACATCGGTTTCAACATGATGGTGTTTTTGGACCTGGGCCCGATTGTAGAGGAGGTTTACGGCTCCGCCCGGTATCTCTTCCTGTATGTGGTGATGGGCGCGGCAAGTTTCGTGGTAAGCAGCCTCGCCGGACATTTTTCCCTTGGGGCCAGCGGCGCAATTTTGGGCTTGGTCGGGCTGATGATTGCCATCACCACGCGGCGGGGCGGCACGTACATGCGTGAATTGCGTTCGCGGCTGATTTCCTGGGTCGTCGTGATTTTTGTGATGGGCCTGTTGTTCACTCGCATGCAGACGGACAATTGGGCACACGCCGGCGGATTGGCTGCGGGTTTCCTGCTGGGCAAAGTGTTCGCCGATCGCCAGCCGTTGAACGGCCCGGAAAAAACGCGGGCTTATGCGTTGGGTTGGGCGGCGGCTGCCGTGGTTCTGGCAAGCATTGTGTTCATGGTGTTGCATTATCGCGATCCGCTTCCAATGTGAGCAACTCGCAGTGAAAGAGCGCGTCGAAGCCAGCAATAGGCCGACTTTCTTCATGCCGCCAGGAACATCAGGCAGAGTGGTGCAGTCGGCGAGCGACGGTGACCGCGTAGTGGAAGCCGGAAATGATGACGAACGCGCTGACGGCGTAGGCCAGGTAGTGGAGGAGAATACTGACGCGCACGTTGGGATAGGCTGCACCGTAGACCGTGAAGAAGACCAGGGATATTTCGAAGAAGGTTGTGGCCTTGCCGAGAAGGCTTGGCGGGAACGGCCGGTACCCTTGAATAATCAGAATGACGGCGGCGACGACCAGCAGTAAAACATCGCGGCTGATGACCAGAATCGTCACCCACCAGCCAATTTGCTTTTCCATCGCCAGTACGATGAAGGACGAGCTGAGCAGCAGCTTGTCGGCGATCGGGTCGAGATATGCGCCGAGGGCGGATTTCTGGTCCAGGCTGCGTGCCAGCAAGCCATCCAAGCCGTCCGTGGCGGCGCTTACAAAGAGCACCAGCAGCGCCCACTGATACTTTTCATACAGAATCAGGATCAGGAAAAACGGCAGGAAGCCGAGCCGCAAGAACGTAATTTGATTGGGTACGGTCCAGATCCGGGCTTTCATTGTTGAAGAGGATAACGCAGTTCAGGCGAACTGCGCGAGGTAATCCATCAGCGAGCGGCCAATCTTGCGTTGAAAAATCTCGGCCATGGAGGGGATGGAGCCGGAAGGCTCGTCGAGCGAGATGCGCTCCACGCGGGTCATGGGAAAAAAGATGGTGGGCAGCCCGATGCGCTCCGCATCCAGTTGGTTGATCTGGCTGACGAAATGGTCAAAGGAATTCAGGTCGACGCCGCGCATGGTGACGCCGCTCGGATTGATTTCCAGCAGAATGCCCCAGATCTTTTCGCGGGGCGAGTGCAGGCTGACGATGACGATCGAATTGGGATCCATGAACCTTTCCAGTGTGAAACTACAGTTTACTGCCTGGGGCGGGGATATTCGCGATGAGATTTAGCAGGAGGTGCCTTACTTTTCAGCGCCTGGCCCTTTTTCCGGCAGTTTCGTAGGCATGGTTGAGCCACGCGAGAGCGTCGTGCAGGTCGGCATCGGAAGCCAGCGTGAACGAAATCCATCCTTTGCCCGGTGTGTTACCGCGGACGCGAAGGTCGGTCTGCGCACGCTTTAAAAGGACCGGGGACATCAGATCAAATTTCAGAAGGATGGAAGCGTCGGAACCGAATCCCCGGGAGTTAGGCAGAGCGGCGAAGATTCTTTTGCCGCGATAAAGCGCGCGGAATCCGAACATGCGCTTGGCGATCACCCCGGGCCAGGAGAGTAATTCGGATTCGAGCAGTGCCGACCAGCGGCGCGTTTCTTCCGAAACAGGCAGAAGTTTTGGACGCGGGGCAGCGGGCTTCCTGCGAATCGCCGTGGATTTCACGGTTCTCACTGCTTTTCTACACCGGCATGACTGCGGGACCGCTCGCGGGCAAATGAAGCTTTGGCTCGGTCAGCGATTGCACCTGCTCAAACGTCGCGTCGGGCGCAAGTTCGCGGAGGACGAGGCCTTGCGGGGTGACGTCGATGAACGCGAGTTCGGTGACGATATGGTCCACCACTTCGACGCCGGTCAGCGGCAGCGTGCATTTCTCCAGGATTTTTGGCTTGTTGTCGCGCGTGGCGTGCTCCATCGCGATGAAGACGCGCTTCGCGCCCGCGACAAGATCCATTGCGCCGCCCATGCCCTTCAGCATTTTGCCCGGGATCGCCCAGTTGGCGAGCGTTCCCTTTTCATCCACCTGGAGCGCGCCAAGGACAGTAAGGTCAACGTGGGCGCCACGGATCATCGCAAACGAATCAGCGGAGGAAAAATAACAGGTGCCGGGAAGTTCGGTGACAGTTTCTTTTCCGGCGTTGATGAGGTCGGGATCGACTTCGGATTCGAGCGGATACGGCCCTACACCGAGCATGCCATTCTCCGATTGTAGAATGACATCCATGCCAGCAGGCACGTAGTTGGCGACGAGCGTGGGCATGCCAATGCCGAGGTTTACGTAGTAGCCATCCCGCAGTTCCTTGGCGATGCGGCGGGCAATGCGTTCGCGTTTTTGTTCTTCGGTTAGAGGCATAAAAAGCTCAAAGTCGACAGCCGACAGTTTACAGCTAAGAATCTATAGGCCGATCTGAAGACCGGCCACTACACTTTTTGCACCATGTGCTTTTCGATTCGCTTTACATAATTGGCGCCCTGGAAGATGGCGTTGACATAGATGCCCGGCGTATGGACTTGGTCGGGTGGCAGTTGGCCGGGTTCGACGAGTTGCTCCACTTCGGCGACGACGTTGTCCGCAGCGGTGGCCATCACGGGATTGAAATTGCGCGCGGTCTTGCGGTAGACGAGATTGCCCCAGCGGTCGCCCTTCCACGCCTTGACGAATGCGAAATCGCCGCGCAGGGCGCGCTCCAGAACGAAGTAGCGGCCATCGAATTCGCGCGTTTCCTTGCCTTCAGCGACCATGGTGCCGTAACCGGTGGGGGTGTAGAAGGCCGGAATGCCCGCGCCGCCCGCTCGCAGGCGCTCGGCGAGCGTGCCCTGCGGATTTAGTTCGACCAGTAATTCACCGCTCAAAACCAGCTGTTCGAACAGCTTGTTTTCGCCGACATAGGTGGAAATCATTTTTTTCACCTGGCGATTTTGCAGCAGCAGGCCAATGCCGAAATCATCCACCCCGGCATTATTACTGACAACGGTGAGATCCTTCGTGCCTTTGGCGCGCACGGCGGCAATCAGATTTTCCGGAATGCCGCACAAGCCGAAGCCGCCCATCAATACGGTCATGCCATCGCGCAGATTGGCGATGGCGGCGTCGGCGGAGGCAATGCGTTTGTCCATAAAATAGAGCCGATCGATTTCTCGAGAAGAAGTGTACTCCAACTGCTGCAGGCGTGGGAGTGCGTCCGGCGCGAAAGAAAGTCCAAGCCGATGATTCAACAGGCGAGGAGAAGTTGCGAGCGGAAGGCGTGGGGCGTGAGGCCCGTGATGCGGCGAAACTCGCGCGTGAAGTGGCTCTGGTCGGCGAAGCCGGTGAGCAAACTGATTTCGGCGAGGGGCAATTCGTGATCGAGAAGATAGCGGCAGGCAGCCCGGATGCGCAAGCGGCGAGTGTATTCGCCGATGCCCTCGCGCTGGAAGCGGCGGAAGACGCGAGAGAGGTGCACGGGGTGCACTCCGGCTGTGGCGGTGAGGTCATCGAGCGTAAGGCGCGCGCAACATTCAGCGTGTAATTTTTCGAGCACGCGGGCGAGCCACGGCGGACCATGCTTCTTCTCCTGTAGAGGAAGCCGCGCCGCGAGGCCCGTCACTTCGGCCAGCAAGCTTTCCACGCAAAGCGGGTCTGCCCGCTCAACCGCAAATGTTTCCCGAAAGAGCTGCATCGCCAGCCAAAACAGCGGGCCCCCGCGTGAATCCTCGCATCCCTGGTCGAGCTTGCCGGAGCATCCGGCGAGACGCGCTTTCCAGCCGGATCGCAGTTCGACGTGAAAGAAGCGCAAGCCGCCCGGAGCGATTTCGTCTTGATGCGGAACGCCCGCGGGGCGGAACATCAGCGACATGGGAGAAAACTGTTTTTGCTGACGGCCGTAGCGCTCGCCGTAATAGCCGCGAAGCAGCAAGCCAAAAAACGGCAGCTCGTGCGAGTGCATCGGTAGTTTGCGAGGCACCGGATGGTGCAGATCGCTGAAGATTGCTCCGGAATGCTCCAGACGATGGCGGACAGCGCCGAAAAATTGGCCGCCTTGA
>Ga0210400_10000884_pt1 | contig 31113 bp, 25 predicted proteins | sample IncBWH26MmetaG_FD_155456 | JGI IMG/M metagenome (GOLD analysis project Ga0210400, IMG submission 155456) | Forest soil microbial communities from Barre Woods Harvard Forest LTER site, Petersham, Massachusetts, United States - Inc-BW-H-26-M | ecosystem: Environmental > Terrestrial > Soil >... | reverse complement strand
TCCTGCAACAACAACCGTATACACCATCACCGGTACAGCCGGAACTTGCTCTGCCGTTGCAACAACAACCGTTACCGTGAATCCCCTGCCCGTGGTTACTGTCAACAGCGGAACGATCTGCATAGGCCAGCAAACTGCAACACTTACAGCCGGCGGTACTTTTACATACTCCTGGAGTCCGGCAACAGGATTAAGTTCCGCTAACGGAACTTCCGTTACAGCAACACCAACAACTTCTACTTCTTACACCATTACCGGAACAGATGTGAACGGTTGTGTGAACACGGCAACTACTTCGGTAACCGTGAATCCGCTGCCAATAATAACTCTTAACAGCGCTTTAATTTGTGCGGGAGGTTCGACCACACTTAATGCAGGTGGCGCTTCTACTTATGCATGGAGTCCGGGAACAGGATTAAGCGGAACAACCGGAAACAGCGTTACGGCAAACCCTGTTGTTACGACAAATTATACCGTAACAGGAACTGATGTAAACGGTTGTATAAATTCAAACACAACGACTGTTACCGTTGTAACTAATCCTACTATTACTGTAAACTCAGCTACGCTTTGTATCGGAGCTTCTGCAAATCTAACAGCAAATGGCGCTGCTACTTATGTTTGGACTCCCGGAACAGGATTAAGTTCTACAACAGGAACAAGTGTTACGGCCAATCCTGTAACAACAACAATATACACGATTACCGGAACAGCAGGAACTTGTACAACAGTTGCAACAACAACCGTTACCGTGAATCCCCTGCCCGTGGTTACAATAGGAAGCAACAGCCCGATCTGTGTAAATCAAAATTTAAATCTTACTTCTTCCGGTGGTACAGGATATTCCTGGAGCGGCCCGAACAGTTTTTCTTCTCTTGTGCAAAACCCAACTATAAACGGTGTTACTTTGGTTAACGCCGGTGTTTATACGGTTACAGTGACTAATGCCAACTCTTGTGTGAATACGGCAACTGTAAACGTGGTAATTAATTCTTTACCGGTTGTTGTAGCTACCGGCGCTACGGTTTGTATCGGAGCTACCATTAATTTAGGTTGCAATAACAGCGGGGTTACTTACTCATGGAGCGGACCTAATGTTTACAGCTCTAATCAACAAAATCCAAGCATTCCCAATGCAACTGCAAACATGGGCGGAAGTTATGTGGTAACTGTTACTGACGCGAACGGTTGTGCCAGCGGAAACGTGGCAAACGTGGTGGTAAACCCTTCTCTTACAATTAACGCTACCAACAACGGACCCATTTGCCGGAACGCGACATTGGTTTTAGCAACGGGCGCAGGGGTAAGCTGGTCGTGGAGCGGGCCTAACGGCTTCTCTTCTGTTTCGCAAATTGCAACCATACCTAATGCGCAGGTTAACGCTTCGGGTACTTATACCGTTGTGGGAACGGATGCTAATGGTTGTACAGGCACAGCAACTACAACGGCAATTGTAAATCCCCTGCCAACTATTACCGTCAACTCGGGTACTATTTGTGTAACGCAACAAATTGCCACCTTAACCGCTAACGGAGGAACTTCTTATACATGGACGCCTGCAACCTCTTTAAGCAGTGCTAACGGAAGTCCTGTTAACGCCAACCCGATGGTAACCACTGTTTATACGGTTACCGCCAGTGATGCAAACACCTGTGTAAATGTCGCCACTGCAACGGTTGTTGTAAATCAATTACCGACCGTTACTGCCAACTCCGGTGTAATTTGTTTCGGAAATTCAACAACATTAACAGGTAGCGGCGCTTCGACTTACAGTTGGACACCTTCGGGAAGTTTAAGTGCCGCAACCGGAAGTTCTGTAACTGCAAATCCGACTTCAACTACCTCATATACTGTAACGGGCACAGATGCCAATGGTTGTTATAGCACCGGCCTTTGTTCGGTAACCGTAAATGCTTTACCAAACATTAATTCAGGTTCGGGAACTATTTGTTTCGGAGCTACAACTGTACTTAACGTAACGGGCGCTAATACATATTCATGGTCGCCGGCAACAGGTTTAAGTTCCGCAAGCGGCGCAAGTGTTTCTGCAAGCCCGGCAGGCACCACAACTTATGTGGTAACAGGAACTGACATTAATGGTTGTAAGAACTCTGACACAGCTATTGTTACGGTAAATCCATTACCGGTATTAAACGTGGGGCCGAAAATGACAACCGGCTGCGCGCCTGTTTGTATAACTCTTGCAAATACTTCTGCTGCTACGGGAACCTGCAGCTGGAATTTTGGTGATGGCATGACTTCTTCCGGTTGCAATCCGTCTCATTGTTACCCCGGGCAGGGTACTTACCACGCGGTGCTTACTTTAACCGATGCCAACGGTTGTAAAAATAAAGATTCAGCCACAACTGTGGTATATCCTATTCCGCACGCTGATTTTTATTACGGACCGCAACCCACAACTATTTTTGAACCGAACATTACCTTTACCGATGCGTCCGGCGGCGCTGTGATTTCTAACTGGAACTGGACTTTCGGAGACCCTTTAAATTCTACCGCAACAACTCAAAATACTTCATTTAATTACCAGAGCCCGGGCTCTTATCCGGTTCATCTTGTCGTTACTTCTAATTTCGGATGTATGGACTCGATAACAAAAATTGTTGTCATTGACGAAGATTATATGATTTACATTCCCAATGCTTTCTCCCCCAACTTTGACGGGGTAAACGATGTTTTTATGGCTAAAGGGGAAGGGCTTAAAACTTTTAAACTTTACATCTTTGACCGCTGGGGCGAACAGGTTTTCTTCTCCGACGATATCAACAAAGGATGGGACGGAAGGTTTATGGGCAAAGGAAATGATATCCTTCAGGAAGACATTTTCGTCTGGAAAATTGAACTCAAAAACTTTAAAGGTGAACCCCATCAATTAAAAGGTACCGTATCACTGATCAAATAGTTTGTTATTTCTTTACTCCGTTTTTCTTTTCAAATTCTTTAATCATATCCTGATCGGATTTAGTCATTAATTTTATAGCGGCATCTGCGTCTTTTGCCATCGGCGATTTAGGGAACTGTACTTTTACTTCTTCATATAAAGCTTTTGCTTTAATATAATTGTTCAGTTTGTAATCATAGAGATTAGCCATGCGAAACAAACACTCCGCGCTGAATTTAAAAGCTGGATATTCTTCGTAACACTCTGTATAAAATTTTATAGCCCTGTAAGGTTGGTTGATATTTTCGGTAATCTCTCCTGCTTTAAAAAGAAAATCAGGGGTCTCCGGGTATTTATGGTAATTCTGATAATACAATTCATAAAGGGAAACCATTTTTTTTGCTTTATCCTGATTTAATTCTTCTGTGGCATAAAGTTCCTTTTCCATCGCTTCAATTTGTTTTAATAAATCTTCGCGGCCAGGAACTTCTTTCGGCACAATGTGTTCAACAGGCTGAGCAATGGTTGAGTCCTTTGTAACGATAGATTCTTTTGAATCAGGTTTTTGATTACATGAAGCAAAAAATAAAACAGAAACACTAAAGAATACTTTTTTCATATTTCTACTTTTTATAAACTTTGGTTTTATAATCGGCTGAGAATTTTCCTTTAGTAATATCGTTTAATTTACCTGCTAATAACTTTCTACGCAAAGCGCTTATGCGGTCTGTAAAAAGTTTTCCGTCAATATGGTCATACTCATGTTGTATTACGCGAGCCACAAGCCCGGAAAAAGTTTCTTTGTGTTTTTTAAAATTCTCGTCGCGATACTCAATGGTAATAGTGGGCCTACGCAAAACATCTTCGCGTATTTTAGGAATGCTCAGGCAACCTTCGTTAAACTTCCACTCCTTACCTTCTTCTTCTAAAATATGTGCGTTTATAAAAACACGTTTAAAATCTTTAAGAAGCTCGATTTCTGCCTTGCTTAATTTCTCATCGTCTTCATCATCTTTGTCGCGATCGGCAAAGGGGCTTGCATCAACTACAAACAAGCGAATTGCCTTGCCTACCTGTGGCGCCGCGAGACCTACACCATTAGCATTATACATGGTTTCAAACATGTTTGCGATGAGATCATTGAGGCCTGCGTAATTTTTATCAATGTCAATTCCTGTTTTTCTCAGCACAGGGTCTCCGTATACTACAACCGGTAAAATCATTTTTTCTCTTCTTAGTTTTCTATCGCTTTAACTCCGGGCAAACTTCCTTGTTCTATATATTCCAGCAAGGCACCGCCTCCGGTAGAAACATAGCTTACTTTGTTTGCCATATTATATTTATTGATAGCAGCAACCGAGTCGCCGCCACCGATTAATGAATAAGAATTTTTTGCTGTTGCGCTTACAATGCTTTCTGCCACTGCTCTTGTTCCGTGTTCAAAATTACTCATTTCAAAAACGCCCATGGGACCGTTCCATAAAATGGTTTTTGAATTTTTAATTATCTCGCAATAATTTTTTTCGGTATCAGGGCCAATATCTAATCCCATCCATCCTTCAGGAATAGTATTTATGGGCGAATTTTTATGCGCCGCTTCATTGGAAAAATTATCGGCAATGATTGCGTCCGTTGGTAAATGCAGTTGAATACCTTTTTGTTTGGCTTTATCAATTAAATCTTTTGCGATTTCCATGCGATCATCTTCGCAGAGTGATTTACCGATTTTTCCACCCATCGCTTTTACAAAGGTAAAGGCCATACCGCCACCAATGATAATATGCTGCGCTTTATTCATCAATTGCTCAATGATTAAAATTTTATCGGAAACTTTTGCACCGCCAATGATTGCAGTAAAAGGTTTTTCCGAATTATTTAAAACTTTTATGATGCTGGCTACTTCACCTGCCATTACATAACCGAAACATTTATGCGCCTGGTCAAAAAATTTAGCTATGATAGTTGTTGAAGCGTGTGCACGGTGAGCTGTGCCGAATGCATCATTTACATAAACATCCCCGTGTTTAGCTAATTTTTGCGCGAAAGCTTCATCGCCTTTTTCTTCTTCTTTGTAAAAGCGTAAATTCTCAAGCAATAATACTTCACCTGCTTTTAAAGAAGAAGAAATTTTAAATGCTTCTTCCGAAATGCAATCGTTTACAAATTTTACTTCCGTTCCTAATTGCGCCAAAACATTTTTTACAATATGCTTTAATGAATATTTATCGGCAGGGCCTTCTTTTGGCCTTCCTAAATGCGACATGAGTACAATACTGCCGCCGTCTTTTAAAATTTTCTGTAATGTGCGAATTGCAGCTTTGATGCGTGTTTCATCCGTTACTTCAAACTTATCGTTCAGCGGCACATTAAAATCAACGCGGATTACCGCACGTTTACCTGAAAAATTTATTGAATCAACCGTTTTCATTTACCGAATTATGAGTTATTGATTTGCTGATTTATTTCTTACCTGTACTTCCGAAACCACCGGCACCACGTTCTGTTTCTTCCAGTTCTGTTACTACTTTCCATTCGGCAGTTTCATGCCGTGCAATGACCATTTGTGCGATGCGCTCGCCGTCGTTAACCATAAAAATTTCATTAGATAAATTTACAAGAAGCACTTTTATTTCCCCACGATAATCGGCGTCAATAGTTCCCGGCGAATTTAACACGGTAATTCCGTTTTTAAATGCCAGGCCACTACGTGGACGAATCTGCGCTTCGAATTTTGGTGGTAACTGAATAAACAAACCTGTTGGTACCAAAGCACGTTGCATGGGTTTTAATTCTACCGGCGCGGTTAACTCGGCGCGTAAGTCCATTCCGGCACTGTAGTCGGTAGCGTAGTTAGGCAAAGGGTGCCTGCTTTTATTTACAATTTTAACCTGTAGCATTGGCTCGTTTTAAATTAGGGAGTTCAAATTTAATAAACAACCAGCAATAAATCAGCAATAAAATATTGTTTAATCCCAATTCGATTAGGCGGTTAGAAAACGCATTTTTCCATAGCAGCGAGGCAAAGTAAAAAGCCAACGCAAAGCCAAAGAAGAATACAAAACTTCGCACATTATACTTAGTAGGGTAATATTTTTGAGAAAGGAAATACGAAATCACCATCATACAACCGTAAGAAGCGAGGGTGGCCCATGCAGAAGCCATGTAACTGTATCTGGGAATAAAAATAAAGTTTATTGCCAGGGTTATTGCCGCACCGAAAATGGTAATGAAAGCGCCGAACTTTGTTTGTCCCGTTAATTTATACCAAACCGAGAGATTGTAATAAATTCCCAAACATAAATTGGCAATTAATAAAATGGGCACTACGCCTAAGCCTTCCCAATAATTTTCGTTCACAAAATATTTTATCCAACGGATGTTCATCATGGTTGCGAGGAACAGGAAGGAACAGGTAATGATAAAATATTTCATCACCAGCGCATTCAGTTTACGCGAGTCTTCCTGCTTGGCGTGATTAAAAAAGAAAGGCTCCGCCGCGTATTGAAAAGCCTGCCGGAAAATAGTCATGAGTATGGAAATCTTATAACAAGCGCCGTACACTCCCAACGCGTGCATGCCGATACCGGCAGGTAACAATTTTTTCAAAATAATTCTGTCAAAAGTTTCGTTAATCATTCCCGCAAGGCCTACCACTAATAAAGGCAAAGCGTAACGAATCATTTCCGTCCATAATTTTTTATCGAAAGTGTATGTAAAGCCGACAAATTGTTTAGCCAATAAAAGCAAAGAAAATAAATTGGCAAGGAGTGTAGCAAGGAACGCATAACCGATTCCTATTTGCGGATTATATAATTTACCTAAAGTTGAGCTTGTTTGATTTGCCAAATCCTGTTCGTACGCATTTTTACAAAAGTGAATAAAGAAAATGGTAATGCAGAGATTAACAATAATATTGGCTAATTTGATAAATGCAAATTTAAGCGGCCTTTGTTCCGCCCGAAGGCGTGCAAAAGGAATAGCCATTAATGCATCTGTTGCAATAATAAAAACCATCCACTGAATAAAATTTACATTATTGGCGTAGCCCAATTTATTTGCAATAAATTCCGAAGAAAAAAATCCTAATAAAGCAAAAAATGTAGTTGTGCTTAATAAAGAAATAAGAGCCGTACTGTAAACCACATTTTTATTTTCGTTTTTGGTGACGAAATTGAAAAAAGCGGTTTCCATTCCGTAAGTAAGAATGACATTCAGAAAAGAAATATAAGCGTAAATTTCGGTATTAACGCCAAAATCAGAAGGATTGGTAAACTTATACGTTAAAAGAGGAACCAACAGGTAATTTAAAAAACGCGGCACTATCGTGCTAAGGCCATAAATAGCTGTTTGTCCTGCTAATTTTTTTAAGGGGTTTGCCACTCGTTATCGCTGAATAACGGGAAAATTACGATTTAATTTTCTCAATGAGAGAGGTTGTTGAAAAACCCTGTGTAAGTTCAACTGTTACGATTTCTCCACCACGGGCCTTTACGATATCAGCCCCTACAATATCTTCGGGTTTATAATCAGAACCTTTTACAAGTATGTCGGGTTGAATGGCTTTTATCAAATCGTAGGGAGTATCTTCATTAAATAAAATAACCGCGTCAACAACCTGCAAAGATGCCAGTATAAAAGCCCGGGTTTGTTCATTGTTTACGGGCCGTTCGGGAGCTTTATTTAAACGTTTTACCGATTCGTCAGTATTAACACCAACAATTAAAATATCGCCCAACGAACGGGCTTTGCTTAAATAATCTACATGGCCTTTATGCAGGATATCAAAACAACCATTGGTAAAAATAATTTTTTTATTGAACATGCCGCGCCATATCTGAATGCGTTGCAGCAAAAGTCTTTGTTCAAATATTTTTTGCTCAAGTATTTTCTGGTACTCCATTTTTTTCGCGATTAAGCAAAGGTAAAAGTAAAAAGCATAATCCTCCAACAATTATTATGGCTATAAACTGAGCACCCCAAACAATCCACGGGAAGGAAGTCTGAACTCCGTTAGCAACTCCGTAAAACACCAATATACCAGTTGAAATAATCTGATACAAACCAATCCCACCGGGACTTACAGCAACACCCAACGTACCAAGTAAAAGGATTACCAAAGCGGGTTTTATTCCTAAACTTCTGGTTTCATCAAAACACCAGAAGCAAACATACAGGCTTAAAAGATAACAAAGCCATATTAAAAAACTTTGGAAAATAAAAAGTGCAGGGTTTTTTACATCTTTTACAGAACGTAAACCTTCGCCGAAATTTTTGAGCATAGCACCCATTTTTCCTGTTAAAAGAGTTTTTATTTTTTTCCGGAAAAGGATCAATACAAAAATGAATAAAGTAAAGCCCCCAACTAAAATATAGAGCAGATTTGTGTTTGCAGAAAGTTTCTTTTTCAATGGCTCCGTAACATATTCATTGGTAAGATCCGTTAATTCACTAAACTGTACCGCAAGCGTAATAAAGAATAATACAAGCATTAAAAGTACATCAACAATACGTTCTGTTATAACCGTACCTAAAGCCGACGCGAACGGAACTTTTTCATAACGCGCAGCCACACCGCAACGACTGATTTCACCGCCACCACGAGGTGTTGCAAAACTTACAACATAACCTATCATTACCGCGGCAAAAGAGTTTTTAAATGAAATACTGTGTCCAAGCGGTTGAAGCATCGAATCCCATCTCCATGCACGCAAAACGTGTGCAAGAATGCTTACCAAGGCGGAAAGAGTAACAACTAAATAATTGGCATTTTTAAATGATTGCTTGGTAATTTCAATCTCGCTATCGGGAATGTTATGAAAAGAAAGCCAAACCAAACCCGCTCCTATTGCGGCAAAAACTACGAGCTGCAATATGGACTTCAGTTTTTTATTCAAAAAATTTAGGCTTTTAACCGGTTTGTTTTTGTTTCGGGAAAAACTACTACCGGTTTGTGATTTTTTCTTTCCGCATATTCAATCAAAGCGTACGAAACGATAATAATTTCATCGTTCACTTCTACTTTGTGCGAAGCCGGGCCGTTTAAACAAATAATGCCGGAGCCTCTTTGACCCTTTATTACGTAAGTATGAAAACGTTCGCCGTTGCGATAATTATATATGTCCACTTTTTCGTTCTCGCACAAATCAGCGGCATCCATTAAATCTTCGTCAATGGTAACGCTGCCTATATAATCTATATTGGCTTCGTTAATGGTAACCCGGTGTAATTTAGATTTTAAAACTTCTATTTGCATAGCGGATACAAAGGTAGGAATTATTTAAGGATATAGAGTTCAGGATACAGGATTTAGGGATGCCTTAAACAGCCCCTATTAGCTGAAATTCAAATTTTATAGAATTTACTTCTTAGACCCGGCGTTTGCCATTAAAAACTCACGGTTCATGCGGGCAATATTTTCTAAAGAAATTCCTTTAGGGCATTCTATTTCGCAGGCACCGGTTACTGAACAGGCTCCAAATCCCTCTTCATCCATTTGAGAAACCATGCTCATTACACGCGCTTCTTTTTCAACTTGCCCTTGTGGCAACAAAGCTAATTGAGAAACTTTTGCAGAAACAAACAACATAGCCGAACCGTTTTTGCAGGTAGCTACGCAAGCGCCGCAACCGATACAAGCCGCAGCATTAAATGCTTCGTCCGCATCGTCTTTCGGAATTAAAATATTATTAGCGTCTTTTACATTACCTGTATTCACGGAAACAAAACCTCCGGAAGCAATAATTCTATCGAAAGAACTTCTGTCAACCGCAAGGTCTTTCACTATCGGAAAAGCTGTGCTGCGCCAGGGCTCTACAACAATGGTATCACCATCTTTAAAACTGCGCATGTGCAACTGGCAGGTTGTAACACCTTTTACCGGCCCGTGAGGACGTCCATTAATAAACATACTGCACATACCGCAAATTCCTTCGCGGCAATCATGGTCGAAAGCAATGGGTTCTTTTCCTCCACTAATAAGTTGCTCGTTTAAAACATCAAACATTTCCAGAAAAGACATATCCGGGGAAATTCCAGTTACATTATGTGTTTCGAGGCTTCCTTTGGCATCTTTATTTTTCTGCCGCCATACCTTTAAAGTAAGGTTCATGTTTCCGTTTCCGCTCATAGTATTTTCTTTTTTAGTGATTAGGAATTAGTGCTTAGGGGTAGCGGCTAATTCCTATTATTAATTTTTACTTTCTATAGATGAAATTAAGCTGTGTAACATTTTTTTACTTCGGATATGGTTCCTCTTATTTGTAATAGTTCCTGTTCTCCCATATAACACGAGTATAGAGCCTGACAAAACCTCTGTGGCACTTCCTTTAGCAATTATGAGTTGGTTAATATACATTTTTGTTGTCCTTGCTGACCCTTCGTATATATTTAACGATACAGAATTTGAAGCTCTCCTTATTTGAGAAGTCAAGCCAAAGATTTCTTCTCTTGGAAACTTTGCTGTTATCTTATAAACTTCAACCGAAAGATCAATTGATTTTTTCCAAACAATTAAATCCTCAAATGAATTAATTTTTCCCATACTAATCTCTAAATCCTAAGCACCAATCACCGGCTATTAAGCGTAGTTACGTTGTGCTAATTTAATATTCTCGAATTTCAATTCCTCCTTATGAAGTTCCCAACTATTATTTCCTTTATTTTCCCAGGCCGAAACGTAAGCGTAATTATCATCGTCGCGTTTTGCCTCGCCTTCCGGAGTCTGATATTCCTCACGGAAATGCCCGCCACAACTTTCGTTACGATTTAAAGCATCCATGCACATTAATTCTCCGAGCTCCAGGAAATCGGCAACGCGCCCTGCTTTTTCCAACTCGGGATTAAATTCGTTTGCCTCTCCAGTTACTCTAACATCTTTCCAGAATTCTTCGCGCAGTTTTTGTATTTCATAAATTGCCTGAGTCAATCCTTCTTTGTTACGTGCCATTCCGCATTTGTCCCACATAATTTTTCCGAGGCGTTTGTGGAAATGGTCTACTGATTTACTTCCTTTAATATTCATCAGTTTATTGATGCGCTCCTGCACTTCGGCCTCTGCTTTTACAAATGCTTCATGATCGGTTGCAATTGCTTTGGTGCGAATTTCTTCTGATAAATAATCTCCGATAGTATAAGGGATTACAAAATAACCATCGGCTAAACCTTGCATTAGCGCAGACGCTCCTAAACGATTGGCTCCGTGGTCCGAAAAATTTGCTTCGCCCAAAGCATATAATCCCGGAACGGTTGTCATCAAATTATAATCAACCCAAAGCCCGCCCATAGTATAGTGAACCGCCGGGTAAATTCTCATGGGTAATTCATAAGGATCTTCTCCCGTAATTTGTTTGTACATATCAAACAGATTTCCGTATTTTTCTTTTACCACTTCTTTGCCCAATCGAATAATTTCTTCTTTGCCCGGATTATGCAAACCATTTTTGTTTGCCTGAATTTTTCCGTAACGCTCGGTATTTGCGGCAAAATCCAGATATACCGCCATTTTACTTGCACCAACGCCGTAACCTGCATCGCAACGCTCTTTTGCCGCACGCGATGCTACGTCGCGGGGAACCAAATTTCCGAAAGCGGGATAACGGCGCTCTAAATAATAATCTCTTTCTTCTTCGGGGATTTCGTTTGGTTTCCGGTTATCATCTTTCTTTTTCGGTACCCAGATTCTTCCGTCGTTACGTAACGACTCTGACATCAACGTTAATTTTGATTGATGGTCTCCGCTTACAGGAATACAAGTGGGGTGAATTTGTGTATAGCAAGGATTTCCGAAGAAAGCTCCTTTTTTATGCGCTTTCCACGCAGCAGTAACATTACATCCCATTGCGTTTGTAGAAAGATAAAACACGTTTCCGTATCCGCCGGTACATAAAAGTACCGCATGACCAAAATGCCTTTCTAATTTTCCGGTAATTAAATCGCGGGCGATAATGCCACGGCATTTTCCGTCAATATTTACAACGTCTAACATTTCATGACGCGCCATTAATTGTACGGCGCCCATTCCAACCTGGCGTTGCAAAGCAGAATATGCTCCCAATAATAATTGTTGTCCTGTTTGTCCCGCTGCATAAAAAGTACGTTGTACCTGTGTTCCGCCGAACGAACGGTTACTTAATGTTCCGCCGTATTCTCTTGCAAAAGGAACGCCTTGTCCAACACATTGGTCAATGATATTTCCGGAAACTTCCGCCAGTCGATGTACATTTCCTTCGCGCGCGCGGTAATCTCCTCCTTTAATAGTATCGTAAAATAAACGGTAAACGCTGTCACCGTCATTCTGATAATTTTTTGCAGCGTTGATTCCTCCCTGCGCGGCGATAGAGTGAGCACGGCGCGGGGAATCCTGGAAACAAAACACTTTTACTTTATATCCCATCTCGGCTAACGAAGCGGCGGCAGACGATCCGGCTAAACCCGAACCGACTACAATTATTTCGAGACTACGTTTGTTGGCAGGGTTTACAAGATGAACGGTAGAGCGATATTTAGTCCACTTTTGGTCAATCTCTCCCTGAGGAATTTTTGCGTCTAATTTTGATGATGAAACCATATTGAAAAAGTTAAAAGTTTGAAGTAATATAAGTTTATTTAATCCAACCGAAATACATAGAAAGGGGCATTAACGCAAACAGCAGGCAAACAATCAGCGAAAAAGCTGTTCCGGTTTTTTTTATCACAGGAGTGTACTTTTTATGATTTAAACCAAGTGTTTGAAAAGCGGAAGGAAAGCCGTGCAACAGGTGATAACAAAGGGAAATAACACCTACTAAATAAATGGCCACAAAATATTCTTTCGAAAACACAGCCTTCATATTTGCAAAAGTGTCATGTTCTTCGCCGTTAAACACAGCCACTTTGGTGGGTATCCAGAAGTTTGCCCAATGCACTACAAAAAATATCAACAACAAAGAACCTAAAATACCCATGCTGCGGCTGTACCATTTGCTATTGGCATTTCCGTTGGTAACAGAATATTTTACGGGACGCGCTTTGTTATTTTTAAGAGTAAGTACAAGGGCCTGTATCATGTGAATGAAAATTCCGGCAAACAAAACCACTTCCATTATACGGATAAGAATGTTATGCGCCATAAAATGCGCTACTTTATTGAAGAGCACACCGCCATCATTAATAAAAATACAGGAATTACATCCTACATGCACTATCAGGAAGGTTATTAAAAACATGCCGGTAATACCCATTACCAGTTTTTTGCCGATACTTGACTGAAGGAGATTTTCTTTACTCATAATTTAGTTGCTTAACGGTGCAAATGTAACCGCGGAGAGGCTAATATCAAAACAAAAGGGTAAGCATTTATCAAAACCTAATAATAAAAGGGTAAAATGGTCGTTTACAGGGGTAATTTTGTACCTTTACAGCCTAAAAGATACTATGAAAAAGGCATTCTTTATTAACTTGATACATATTCTAAGTATGGCGTTCCCCGCCCTGCTTTTAGCTCAGGAAAAATACGCAGTATCTTTTACCACCGAGGCCAAAAAAATTTCTGATACTGAGTACGATATCATATTTAAAGCCACTATTGATGAAGGTTGGCACATGTATTCACTTGTCCGCAATCCCGATTGTGATGACCCGAAGAAAGATTTAACCTGCCCGAACGCTACGGAAATAATTTTTCCTAAATCGAGCGATTATGAATTAGTTGGGAAACCGACTGAAAGCAAACCTATTGAAGAGTACGACAAAGTTTTTGAAATAAAGGTTCTCTATTTTGAACACCATGCTATATTTAAACAGAGAATAAAACTTAAAACAGACAAAACTTTTAAAGTTTCCGGTAAGTTTTTTTGCCAGTTCTGCACCGATACAAAATGTTCGCAGTTTCAGCCTGAGGAAAAATTCTCGGTAGAGATTAAAGGGAAAAGTGGAGAAACATCAACTACTCCTGCAAATTCGGGAGGCTGCGATTCAGTTTCAATTGCAAATGCATGGTTACAAAATCATAAACAGGGAGATGCATCTTCAAAAACTCCAGTAAAAACAGAAACTTCAACCACTACAAATCCTCCTGCTACTCAGGAAAGTAAAGACCCATGGTGGTTAATTTTATTAAAAGGAATTGGTTACGGATTGGCTGCACTCATCACCCCGTGCGTTTTTCCAATGATACCGATGAACGTAAGTTTCTTTTTAAAACGCAACAAAAAACGTAGCGCGGCAGTAAGAGAAGCGCTGTTCTTCATGCTTTCTATTGTAGTAATTTATACAGCGCTCGGCTTATTAATTACAGCTATATTTGGTGTCACTGCGTTAAACGCCATTGCATCCAGCGCCTCTTTCAATTTAATTTTCTTTGCATTGCTTGTCGTCTTCGGAATAAGTTTTCTCGGCGCATTTGAAATTACGCTGCCCAACAGTTGGATAAATAAAATGGATGCACAGGGCGACCGGGGCGGATTTCTTGGAATATTCTTCATGGCCACTACGCTATCATTAGTTTCTTTTTCGTGCACCAGCATTTTTATCGGCACACTTTTAACACAGGTAACTGATTCCGCCGTTGGGCCGCTCTTTGGATTTCTTGGATTCGGATTCGGATTTGCGTTGCCGTTTGGTTTGTTTGCCATAGTACCAAGTTGGTTGCAAAGCATGCCTAAATCGGGTGGATGGTTAAACACGGTAAAAGTTACCTTGGGATTATTAGAATTAGCGCTCGCTTTGAAATTTGCATCAAACGCTGATTTAGTTTATCAAATGCATATTCTTACACGAGAAGTTTTCTTAGTGATGTGGATTATTCTCTTCGTTATAACCGGAATTTATTTGATGGGGTGGGTAAAACTCTCTCACGATTCGCCGATGCTGTATCTTTCTATTCCGCGATTATTTTTTGCCATTTTAGCTTTTGCTTTTTCAATTTATATGATTCCCGGTTTGTGGGGCGCACCTTTAAATCTATTAAGCGGTGTTATCCCTCCATCCACTTACGCCGAGTGGAAACCACAAACAAATGTTACCATAAATAATTCGGGAGGCCATAATTCCTCTGCACTTGCTGCTAAAATGGTTGACGGCCCGCAGGGACTAAAAGTTTTTCACAACGACTACGAAAGCGCATTAGCTTACGCCAAAGAAGTAAAAAAACCTTTGTTGGTTGATTTTACCGGGCATGCCTGCGCCAATTGCCGTAAGATGGAAGACAATGTATGGCCCGATCCTGAAGTGAAAAATATTTTTGCAAATGATATGGTGATTGTTTCTTTGTTTGTTGATGACAGAGAAAAACTTCCCGCGGCAGAACAAAAAGAAGTTACCTGGCGTGATGATAAAGTTGTCTTGGAAACGATGGGAATGAAATGGGGCTTTATGCAGGATACAAAATACAAAATAAGTTCGCAGCCTTATTATGTAATTGTAGACCACGATGAAAGCCTGATAAGCAACAACGGCATTGGTTACGATACCGGGAAAGATTTACCCGTATTTAAAAAATGGCTGGATGATGCAATAAAACTTTTCAGGAAAAACCATCCTTAGGTTTTGTTCCCTTTGTATCTTTTATCTTCTTTTAACGTTTTCTATTGAATAGAGTATTGAGTTTTCCACATTTTCAATTCTTGAAAAAAATTCTTACTTTTAATAAACCTTATAGATTTTCTTTTGTGCTGAGAATACTTTGCGTTTTTCTTTTTCTATTCCCCGCAATTTCTTTTTGTCAGATTGACGACAGCGAAATTCTGCATTTTGATTCTAAGAAATATAACATCAGCAAAAAGGAATCGGAAGACCCGTATTTATTAGTGGCCGCTTTAACTAAAGGAAAAACCGGCGACAAAGAAAAATTCGATGCGATTTTTGGCTGGGTAGCAACGAATATTCGCTACAACTACAGGCAATATTATTCTTCATCAGGTTCGTTTGCGCTTCCTACTAAATATATTTTACATGCAAAAAGAGTTGTTTGCTTGGGCTATGCAAATTTGATGGATACACTCTGTCACATTGCGGGAATTACCAATACAACCGTTTACGGTTATGCAACAGATGAAATTTTTGATGTGCACGATTCTGTTTTTACCGATAATCATGCGTGGAATGCCGTGAAGTTAGACGGGCTCTGGTATGTATATGACGTTACCTGGAGCACCGGCAAAATGGAATATAAACTTACACGTTTCAGCAGATTTATACAACGCACGCTTAAAAAACATCCGCCAAAATTCAAACAACTTCGAATCAAAATACAGGTAAGTAGTCGTTATAAAAGCGAATGTGCTACAAATTATAAAGGCCCTGCCTATTATTACAAACAAAGATATTTCAATCGTCTTTTACGAAATATTCTTTTTCACTTCCATCGCAAATACAAAAAAACATATATCTATAAAATCGAAAGCGATTACTACCTCTGTCAACCTGAATTGTTTGCCATCAAACATTGCCCGAATGATCCAATCTGGTCTTTAGGTACGGTTAAGAACATGCAGGCATTTGAAAACGACAGCGCTTACTATTATCATACCGACAGTATTTACAAAACACAGGTGCGCGAAGGAAGAGAATGCCCGGAATGTGATGCTATGTTGGGGCGTGGCGCTAAGGAAAAAATAAAAGTCGCAGAAAAAAATATGTATGCTTCCAATAACCGGAATCGTTTTATTATTGCCGGGAGCGAGTATCATTTGGGTTTGATGAATTATAAGGAAGCGTTAGCAGAGCCGGTTGACAGTATTAAAATTTTTTATCTCGACAGCGCACAGCTGAATTTTTTAACTGCAAGAAGAAATCTGAAAGCACAGAAAAGCAGTAATGCGTATGAAATCATGCTGCAGAAAAGAAAAAACAAAAAGAAGATGAGCCTGCTCCTTACAGAAAACCGCGTGCATCGCAATATCGTACGGAAAAAAATCCGTCTCAGTATTTCTAATAAACAATCTTTTAAACGCATCGAAACAAAATCGGAAGCTTTTGCGAGAGGGTGGAGACAGAAAGCTTACAATGTGAGCAATATCAGTACCAATTTCAAAACGTATCCGCCACGTAAAGGAGGAGAGATGAAAGCCGCACTCAAAAAATTAAAACTTGATAAAACCAAAGCGGAAATCGACACCCTGATAACGCACATAACTCAATTAAAAAAACAATTCGATTCATTAGTACAAAGTATTTCTTTGAACGTATGGCCGCAAGCCCGCGAGTTTGATACACTGTTTTATTTTTTTGGTATGCGCATGTATATGCGCGCAGGCCTGCTCGACAATTACAAAAAACCGGTAGAAGATATGCGCATTAAAATTATTGAGCAGGAATTCAACGCCAACAACAGCCTTGATTTCTTATTGTACAAACCCGGGCTCAGTGCTGCGGCGCTTTACAGAACGATACACAAATTAATAAGGCGTAAAAACAAATTGATGCAAAACTGCATTACCTATGAGCGTGACCTGGTAAAAATTGAGAAAAACCCGATGAGTGATCTGGAAGAGTTTAAAGCAGAAGTACTGATAAGTCTGAAAAATGATTATTGCTGGCTGGAAACGAGTTTGCCCTTTGTTATATCATCAAATATGGGTTTTGATTTTTTACGCTGGCAGCAAAAAGAAGTGGATCTTATAATTCCGGCAGAGAATGATTTGGAAAAAGACCGAACCTATATGGTGTACGATATATTAAAAAGGCGTTACCGCAAATGCAATAATATTGTGGATAGTAATCAATCGTCTGTGAGCAAAAAGATGCGTATGGTAAAGAATTACCGGGTGAAAATAAATCGCAGGCGTAAATAAATTGTTATTGCGTACCTTTGACTTTCTATGCAAAAAAATAAAACCGAGTGGCAAATTTTACTGGAGATTCTTACTGAGAAATTCGGGATGGAACCTGATATGCAATCGGTATTGTTTTTAATTGGGGTGCAGGAATTGGGCATGGGCTACAAAAAATTTAAAAAAGACGAAAAATTAAATGTGATGCACATTGCCATTTGCACGGTCCTTGAGCCTTATGGCTATTACGAATTTGAGGGCCGCGACCCCGAAGGCTGGCCGCATTTTAAAATAAAAGAACCGTTACCGTTTTTAAAACCTGTCGAGCAAAATAATTTAATGGTTAAGGCAGTTATTGAATATTTTAAGAAAGAGGGAATTCTGCCTTAAACATTTTTGTCATTCCGAGTCGGCTTTAGCCGAGCTGTTCACGAGGAATCCGGCTGCTCCTCGCCACAAATACAGATGCTTCATGAACAATGCCCTACAGGACTCTGCATAACAAAGAATGGAATAAAAAATCCCCCGCTCACTGAGCAGAGGATTTTTAGTTTAGGGGTTAATATCTTTAACTAACCCTGAATTTTTCAAAGATTTTTTACCAAGGTTATTTTCTGTATAAGGTTTATACAGAATGAGCAACAAAGAAATCAAAACAATAAATAGCATCTCTGAATTTCAGGAGGCTATTAATCAGGTCAAAACAACAAAACAATCAATCAAGATTTCCCATTATTATGTTATTGCAGAAAAAGATTGGAATTCACTTGATATGGAAGGGATTGATATAATTGTTGGCAAAGAATACGATGAAATAATATCTCTTGAATAATTCAGGGTTATTTAAAGTGTTTTCATACGGTTTTGGTTAACTCTTGAAAATTAATTTGATTGTTTTTCAAACAATTAAGCCCGATTTTGAAAAATTTCGGGCTTTTTCACTGATTTTATTCAGTGAACAGGGTTATTGTATAAAATAATTCCGAATTTGCGAAAAGAGAAAAGGAGAATATGAAATAAAGGCTTTAATGATTAGCCCAGGCCAGCATTTGAAAGATGGGCAGGAAATTTCAATTGATTATCTTTAAAGTCTATTATCAATATTATTACCTTAGTTTAAAGCAATCGTTGCTTATTTAGAACAAGAGCTTCCGCAGCAGCTGCCACAAGAAGTACCGCAAACGCAATCAGGGCAACCGCAATATTTACAGCAACATGATTCGCTTTTTTTGTCGTTTGTTTTGCCGATAGTATTAGCGGCGTATACTGAGGTGCCTGCCAGCATAATAGCGGCAGTAACACCAATTATTATCTTTTTCATTGTTTTGTTTTTTAAAATTATTAATCGTAGAAAATTTCTCCCCTGTGGGGGAGATGCCGAAGGCAGAGGGGGCGAATACACACCATTTGCCGATTAGAATCAGCAGGATTCCGGCGGCTGAAAAGGAGAAGATAAAAACCCGGAACGGGCATTTTCATTTTGAACAAGAGCTAAATTATTTTTTTCAGAATTACGGATAAACCCTAATGAAGATTTTTCTATTGTAGCGCCAAAGCAACAGCAACAGGTCATACAGGTATTACACATTGCTCCGCTGCAGCAACCATCTTCGCCCTTCTCTTTTTTACACGACTTCTTTTCCTTTTTCTCGCAGCAGTTTTTTGCTTTTTTTGTACCGCAAGATTCTGTTTTGGCTTTCTTGCAAACACTTGCCACCAATGGCTGCACTGTTAAGGAGCAGATTAAAAAAAGCATTATGGTGGCTATAATTTTCATTTTACTACAGTAAAGGTACAAAATTTTACCTCCGCTTTATAAGCCTTAACACATTTTAATACTTCGTTATATGTTTGCCTTTCCATAAATAAAAAATCAACTACAGGTCTTTCCGGCTTTCTTTTTTGCTTTTTCAACTTCTTTTGAAATAATAAATAGATATTTTATTTTAAATTATCATTATAATCATAACTAATTGATAATTAATTATTAATACTTATATATTCTTATAATAAATTATATATTAAAGTAATATTTGAGCAGACAGCCTTTGCATTATAGTCTACTTTTGCGGAAAATTAAAACCAAAAAATCAAACACATGAAAATTAAAACTATTACAAAATTTTTATTCGTAACTGCATTTTTGCTTTGCGCTGATTTTTCTTTCGCGCAGTTAGACAGTATTCGTTACCACGATGGCAGCATGGAAAGTCAATGGGGCTCAAGCACCAGTGCCAATAATTTTGGTTGCTTTGTGCGTATCACTCCTCCGTCATATCCGGCAACATTGCGCGGCATACGCGGTTATTTCAGAAACGGAGATGCCACTTCCACTATTAAATGGAAAGTTTATGGCGACCCTAATAGTTTGGCTAACGGAGGTGTTGGACAAATATATTTAAGTCCGAATGCCATTGCAAATCCTTCGGCAGGAACCACCGGTCAGCAACACACTGCTTATGTAGACCTTACTGCAAGCAATATTGTTATTACACAAGGTGACGTTTATGTAGGAGCTGTACAATCAGTAGGATGGGCCGGAGCCGGTTTAGATTCAAGCGGAAATACCGCACCTAACAGACAATGGCAGTGGCAAATGCAATTTTCTACAAACTATTGGAACACTATGACAAGTCAGCTCGCTCCGTTAGAACTTGGCTTTACGGCTTTCTTCACAGCGTTTACAACAGATGTTAACGGAGCTTACTCCGATGAGATGATTAATGTATTTCCTAATCCGGCAAGTAATGTGTTGCATGTACAATTACCTTCTGCAAATAATAACCCGGTAGTGAAAATTTTTGACGTAATGGGCAAACAGATTGCCGAACAAAAAGTAAGCGATGTTGAAACTAATTTTGATATCAGCGCTTTTGCTCCGGGGGTTTACATTGTAAGTATTGTTACCGACAAGCAGGTTATTACCCGCAAAATTCAGAAACTGTAATGCAAATAAAGAAAAAGAAAACTCCGATAATTCCGATATCTCTTTGGATTATCGGAGTTTTTTAATTACCCGAGAGTACTTTGTAAACTTCGGTAAAAATTAATTTCTCCCACTCGGCATATTCTTTAGCAGAAGGATGCAATCCGTCATCGGCAACCAACGATGGATTATTTTTCATTTTTTGTGAGAGGGGAAAGATATCCATGCAAATCAAGCCGCGCTTTTTTGCTTCGGCTTTTATGATGTCATTGTATTCCGTAATTCCGGCGGAGATGTCTCTTCCTCCGCTGTATCTGCTTCCTTGCGGCGTTACACCAAAATCAGGAATGGTAACGAGCAAAATATTCTTTTTGAGTACAAGTTTTTCCTGCAGGTGATTGAGAATAAAATTTAAATTTTTAGAAAACTCGACGGTGTCCACTCCCCTCACCCAATCGTTCACGCCAATTAGCAGAGTAACAAAATCCGCTTTGCTACTATCAAATACAGGCAGCTCCAGATCAATTAAATTTTGCGTGCTGAAACCGTTGCGCGCCGGATTGGCAATTAATTTCGTTACAAGGCCTTTATCATTTAAATGCTTTGTAAGTAAAACCGGCCATGCTTCATTTTCTTCCGCCCCTGTGCCAATGGTGTAAGAATCTCCGAGGGCAACGTAACGAATAGTTTTTTTATCCTGGCTCATGCAAGAAGTGCAAATTAAAATTAATACAGGAAGTAATACGCGCATGGTTTTATTTAAAATATAAATTAAGTTTCGCGATAAATAAAAATTACGTAAAGCAAAAGTCCTGCAGTTATAAGTATATGAAATATGTTTCTCCATAAACCGACGCGGTTAAAAATTCTTTTTCTTTTTTCTTCACTCTTATAGCGGGCGCCGAACATAATACCAAAAATTGCCAGTATCCATATCAGCACAAAGGTTGCCACCACAAATATCCCAAGATACATTTCATCAGCGACCTTACGCGCTAAAATCATTACTGTGGTAAGAAATAACAGCTCTAAAGAGCACAGTAATACAAAAATGGTAAACGCCCGCGACTGGGTTGTTTTCATTAACCATGATACTACAGCAGGAAAATTTGATAGTGAGGGGACAGGCTTTGGAGGTACAAAAGCCGATTTATCAAAAGGAAAAATACCTGAAGATTGGTGGTATATGCCAATTGTTTCAAGAATTAGAACAGAAATAGTTGGTTATCCAACGCAAAAACCACAAATGCTATTAGAAAGAATTATCAAAGCCAGTAGTAATGAAAATGACTTAATATTAGATTGTTTTTGTGGAAGCGGCACCACAGCAGCTGTGTCTGAAAAGTTAAATCGCAGATGGATTACATGCGATCTAGGAAGGTTTTCAATTCATACAGCTCGAAAAAGATTTTTAGGAATACCAGATGTAAAACCATTCATAGTTCAGAATCTTGGCAAATACGAGCGACAACAATGGATGCAGGCAGAGTTTGAAAATCCGGAAGATCGTTTGCATCAAGAAAAGGCGTACAAGCATTTTATTATTGATTTGTATCATGGGAAAACATTAGACGGATATATATGGCTACATGGAGCAAAAGCCGGAAAAATGATTCATGTTGGTACCGTAGAAGCACCTGTAACTGTTGAAGATATTAAAGCAACCATAAAAGAATTTTGGAAATTAATTGGCAAAGACAAAAATGCACAAACAAACGGCATTGATTTTCTTGGCTGGGATTTTGCTTTTGATGTAAATGAAACCGCCAAACAATTCGCTGCTGAAAACAAAGTAAACGTTTCTTTTAAAAAAATCCCTCGCGAGGTTTTAGAAAAGAAAGCTGTAGATCAGGGCGATATAAAATTTTACGAATTAGCCGCTTTAAAAACAAAATTGAAAATTGAAAAGTTGAAAATCACACTTTCGCTTGAAAATTTTATTATGCCGCAGGATGATTTGCCGGATGATGTTCGAGGTAACATTACACATTGGAGCCAGTGGGTTGATTATTGGGCGGTAGATTGGAATTTTAAAGATGATACCTTTCACAATGAATGGCAAAGCTATCGCACCAAACAAAATTCAAAAATTGAACTATGTGCCGCACATACATATGAAAAAAAAGGGAATTACATTGTTGTAGTAAAAGTGATTGATATTCTAGGAAACGACACTACCAAAGCGATACAAATTGAAATTAAATAATGGCAAAAAGGAAAAAGGCCAATTCCAAACAAAAGGGCATGTTCAATATACAGGAACAGCTAAGCACCGCCGCTTGTGTCCCTACTATTCGAGAAGCTGTTAAAGCGTGGAGAGCATCCGGCTACAAAAACATTACTGATACAACTACCGAGCTATTAAACTTTTGGTTTCTTACAGACCATGAAAAAGGGTTTCGTTTTCATCCGGTACAACGGGAAGCAATAGAAACTTTAATTTACATTTTTGAAGTTGAAAAAATCAAAAACAGAAAACAATTACTCGAAAAATTTGCCTTCAGTCAAAAAGATTTGCGGCTTCCTCCCTATGATGATTTTGCCCGCTACTGTATAAAAATGGCTACCGGCAGCGGAAAAACTTTAGTAATGAGCATGAGTATTGTTTGGCAGTTTGCCAATTATCTGAGAGGAGAACAAGGTTTTACAAACAATTTTCTAATCCTGGCTCCCAATGTAATTGTTTTTGAAAGGTTAAGAAGCGATTTTGAAAGCGGAAAAACTTTCAATAGTCTGCCTCTTATTCCCAAACACCTGCGTTGGTTATGGGAAATGGAATATTTTATGAGGGGGGATACAGAAAGAACCAATAGCAATGGAAGTCTGTATCTAACCAATATTCAACAATTCTATGAACGCGGTGAGCGGACCAACAATGCAGAAGTAGATATAATGACAGCAATGTTGGGATCGCCTCCTCCCGCAAAAAAGACAGAAGTTTCTGATTTTGATGATAGAATTGTAAACAGAGAAGGGCTATTAATGGTAATGAATGATGAAGCGCACCATACCCATGATGAAGAAAGTGAATGGAATAAATTCATACGGAAACTTAATATTCGAAAATCAATTTCCGCGCAACTTGATTTTTCAGCGACTCCAAGATATAGCAAGGGCAGTTTATTTGCCTGGACAATATTTGACTATCCATTGAGGCAGGCAATTCTTGACCAAATTGTTAAACGCCCGATAAAAGGAATTTCAAAAATTGAAGAAGCGCGAAGTAATATAGCCACAACAAGATACAAGGGCTTTTTGATTGCTGGTGTGGAACGTTGGAAAGAGTATAATAAACAACTTGAGCCTTTAAAAAAGAAACCGATTTTGTTTGTTATGATGAATAATACCGATGAAGCTGACGATGTCGGGGATTGGTTACGCACAAAATACCCAAGCGATTTTGGTGGGGATAAAACACTTATTATTCATACTGATAAGAATGGAGAGGTTTCAAAAAGTGATTTAGATTCAGCTCGTAAATTGGCGAGGAATGTTGATCAGGATAAAAATCCTGTTAATGCAATTGTTTCTGTACTTATGCTGCGTGAAGGCTGGGATGTGCAAAATGTTACTGTTGTTGTCGGCCTTAGGCCTTATACCGCAAAAGCTAACATTTTACCGGAGCAAACTATCGGGCGTGGTTTACGTTTGATGTTTCGTAATATGGCTGGTGGATATATTGAGAGGGTTGATATTATCGGTAACAAAGCGTTCATGGAATTTGTGGATGATTTGGAAAAACTTGAAGATTTGAAATTCGAAACATTCCAAATTGGTAAGGATAAATTAAAAATTATAATCGTTCAACCTACCGCTGAGAAAATGAAGTTTGATATTGGTGTTCCCGACATAACTCCCTTGCTAAGCAGAAAAAAATCCTTAGCGGAAGAAATTGAGGTAATTGATGTGATGAAATTCAATATAAATAAACTTCCGCTAAAGGGGAAAGAATTGGAAGACGTAAAAACTTTTTTATACGAAGGTAGAGATATTCTTACAGATGAAAAATTATTAGAGAGAGAGTATACTATTCCACCTGCGCAAACTCCGGAAGAGGTAATCGGTTATTACGCACGAAGGATTGCTCAGAATATTAAACTACCTTCTCAGTTTGCAATTCTTGCTCCAAAAGTTCGCGATTTCTTTGAACGCAAAGCTTTTGGTAAAACTGTTGATTTGGCAGGTGAAGATATTATTAAAGCAATCAGCAGCAATGTTGCAAGTTATGTAGTAATCAAAGAATTTGAAAAGGTATTAAGGGAGATTATCATAGAAGAGAAAGAGCCCCAATTACTTTCAGCAAGTAGATTACTTTCAAGTACACCTGCTTTTCCAACATCAAAAAAGGTGATGGAAGCAAAAAAATCCATTTTCAATTACACGCCCTGTGACAATGATTTTGAATATGCATTTGCAAAATTTCTTGAAAAGGCGAGTGACATAAAAGTCTTTTCGAAATTACCGGAGCAATTCGGGTTTTGTATCCAATACACGGATACTTTAGCAAATATTCGAAATTATTATCCGGATTTCCTCGCTGTTGCAAAAGACAAAACCAATTGGATTATTGAAACCAAAGGAAGAGAAGATGTCGAAGTGAAATTAAAAGATAACTCGGCAATCAATTGGTGCGAAACAGCTGGTCGACTGACAGGTGTATCTTGGAAATATATAAAAATTCCGCAAAAAGAATTCGAGAAACTGCATCCCGACGATTTCGAAGAATTGGTTGTGGCAATTAACCCACCCATTTTATTTAGCGCATAAATTCCCGGATTTCAACATTCATACTTTCGTTCGGGCCTAAAATATTGACTGATAATCAATTATTTATATTTTGGTAGGTTTCAAATATTTCCTAATTATTCAAAAATTAGGACATTTTTGGAAATATCCTTATCTTTACTAATATTTCCTAATTATTAGAAAATTAGGGCATTTTAAAATAATGAAACAAGTCGAAAAAGCTCCCGATTGGAAAGAGAATATCGCCTTTGCGAAAGGTGCTGAATTACTTTCTGATCCTTACTTCAGGTCGCTTGTAAATAAAATCAACGATGAGTATCTTTACTGGAACAAGGTTAAATATCAGCAAAGCAAAAAAAAAGTAAGTGCGCGGGCTTTATGGTCGGCCGTTAAATTAAGCCGTTCCGTTAAATCCAGGGAGATACAATTCGGTAAATACTCATTTACTTATAATCTTACCGACACAATTTTAAAAGAACTTCATGAATTTGATTCCCATTCAGGCAGAAATTCAGAAGCTGAGGCCGGCATTCCGGAGAATGATAAAAAAAGATATCTCGTAAGTTCGATTATGGAAGAAGCGATTGCTTCCAGTCAGATAGAAGGGGCTATTACCACAAGGAAACACGCGAAGGAAATGTTGAGGAAAAATTCAAAACCTACAAACAAGTCCGAGCAGATGATTGTAAACAATTACCTCACGATAAAGCGGATCCTTGAATTTCAAAACGAGCCGATAACAGCCGATAAATTATTTGAAATACACCGGTTAATTACAAATCAAACATTAGACGATTCTGCTGACGAGGGAAGATACAGAGACAACAATGATATTAATGTGATAGATGCAATTGACGGAGAAATAGTGCATATGCCCCCCGGATTTAAAACAGTTCCGAAATTAATGACGGAGCTGATTTATTTTTTCAACAATGACGATCCTGCTCAATTTATTCACCCTATTATAAAGGGATGCATTGTACATTTTATGATTGGTTATATACACCCTTTTGTGGATGGAAATGGCAGAACGGCGAGAGCTTTGTTTTACTGGTATATGCTTAAAAAAGGATATTGGTTAACTGAATACTTATCTGTCTCCCGGCTGATCATAAAAAGTAAAACGCAGTATGCCCAGGCCTATATATATAGTGAGACCGATGATAACGATCTTACTTACTTTATTAAGTACAAACTTAAAACATTAAAACAAGCATTTGAAAGTTTAACAAACTATGTGCAAAGACAACTCCATGAAAAGAAGCAAACCACGGATCTTAAAAAAATAAAAGGAATTAATGAGCGCCAGGCTCTGGTACTTAATTGGATGCAAGAGGATGCCGATCTATTACTGAGTGTGAAAGAAATAGAAACAAGGTTTAACATTTCCAATCAAACTGCGCGCACTGATCTTGAGGAACTTGTCAGGCAAGGTTATTTAGACATGATTGAGTTTAATAAAAAAACAAAAGGATTCTGTCGGGGTTCAAAATTTGAAGAAAAATTGAAGAAGAGTCTTCAAAAGACAACCGGGGCGAAATAGTTTATTTACATTTGATGATATAAACAGATATCATGAGTGATATTAAAGAAATTACTGAAACACTTATAAAATTCCGGAATGAAAGGGATTGGGAACAGTTTCACGACTCCAAAAATTTAGCGGCCGCCATTTCAATTGAAGCGGCAGAGTTGAATGAACTCTTTCTTTGGAAAGACGTTAAAGAATCGGAAAATGTTGACAAGGATAAAATCAAAGAAGAGTTAGCCGATGTATTGGCATTTTCTTTCTTATTAGCTAATAAACACGGCTTTGATATCAGGCAAATCATGCTCGATAAAATAAAAATCAATGGTGAAAAATATCCGGCTGATAAGGCGAAGGGAACTGCGAAGAAATACAATGAATTATGAATACAAGAAGTTCCTTTGAGATTAGACAGTATGAATTCAATCCGGATTTATTGCAAAAATTTCAAAGTAATGCTTACGTAAATGGTTTATGGCCCTTAGTTTATATTTTAAGTGATAAGGCAATTAAAGAAGCATACATTGGCGAAACAACGGATGCTTTATCGAGAATGTCAAATCATTTAAAAAACAATTCCAAAAATAAGCTTACTGTGGTTCATCTTATTACAAGTGATAAATTTAATAAATCCGCCACTTTAGATATTGAATCAAATCTTATTCAGTATTTATCCGGAGACGGCCAGTACAAATTACTGAACGCGAATATCGGTTTAGCGAATCACACCTATTACCAAAAAAATGAAATTTATTGGGATATATTTAAAACTATCTGGAACGAATTAAAATCTGAGGGCATTACCCAAAAAACGCTTGAACAAATAAATAACTCCGATCTGTTCAAATACTCGCCTTATAAATCCCTGACTGTTGAACAAAAAGACGGCCTGGTTGATATAATGAAAGGTTTACTAAGTAAAAATACCAGAAGTACAATTGTTGAAGGCGGCGCAGGTACCGGTAAGACCATTTTGGCTATATATCTGTTTAAATTACTCAATACAGAAATAACCGATTTTAATCTAAAAGAATTTGAAAAGGATGAAAAAGGTTTTTTAAAATTAGTGGCCGAGTTAAAAAACGTTTATCCCAATCCTTCGATGGCTCTCGTTGTTCCGATGTCTTCTTTCCGCAGTACTTTAAAAAAGGTGTTCAAAAACATAAAGGGGTTAAATGCAAAAATGGTAATCGGGCCCTCTGAAGTTACCGATACCAAATATGATATTTTGGTGGTTGACGAATCTCATCGTTTAAGACGAAGGGTAAATCTTGGTACTTACTTTGGTGTATTTGATAAAGTAAGTGAAAAATTAAAATTAGATAAAAATAGTTGTAGTGAGTTGGATTGGATAATCAAACAGGGCAAGAGGCAAATTTTATTTTACGACGCAAATCAATCTATTAAACCCTCCGATGCGAAAAAAGAAAGTTTTGATAAATTGAAATCTCTTCCGGGAACTATAATTAAAACCCTAAAATCACAATTCCGGGTTAAGGGCGGGAATGGCTATGTAGCTTATATAGATCAGCTTTTAAACTGCATGTTCAGAAAAAATGAGATTACTTTCAGTTCTGAGAATTACGAATTCATATTATTTGATTCTTTGGAAGAAATGATTGCTGCAATTAAAAAACAAGAAAATAAGTTTGGCTTATCCAGGCTTGTAGCTGGTTATTCATGGGAATGGGTTTCAAAAAATAAAAACACTCATGATATTATTATTGATAATGTAAAGCTGAAATGGAACAGTGTTTCAAATGATTGGGTGAATTCCGAAAATTCGATAAATGAAGTAGGGTGTATTCATACCACACAAGGTTATGATTTGAATTATACCGGGATAATTTTCGGGAATGAAATCTCATTTGATAAAAGTAAAAATGAAATAATAATAAAACCTGAAAATTATTTTGATAAAAACGGTAAACAATCAATTAAAACCTCCCAGGAGCTTAAAGATTACATCATTAATATTTACAAAACAATGATGCTTAGAGGTATAAAAGGGACTTATATATATGTTTGCGACGAGAATTTAAGAGAATATTTTAAAAAACATATATCTATATATGAAAATGAATCTTCGTATAAGATAATTCCATTAAACAAAGAAGTTCCCAATAGCGTTCCTTTTTACGACTTAACGGTGGCCGCCGGCAGTTTTAGCGAACTACAGGAAAAGCCGGAAAAACAATGGATAAAACTACCTGATAAATTCCCCGCAAAAAAAGATCATTTTGTTTGTAAAGTGGTTGGGGAATCGATGAATGAGGAAATACCCAATGGTTCATTATGCCTGTTCAAAATAGATCAGGGTGGTTCAAGAAATGGCAAGATTGTTCTTGTTGAGCATTATGACAGGCAAGACCCTGATTTCGGATCAATTTTTACCGTGAAATATTATCACAGCGAAAAGAATGAAAATGAAGAAGGGTGGTCGCACTCAGCAATTACTCTCAAACCCAGTTCCACTATTTCATCTTATAAAGATTTGATTTTAGATAAAAGTGATGTTGATTCTTTTAAAATTGTTGGCATTTTTGTTGATGTTTTGAAACAGGAATAAACATTGGTGCATTTACAAGCCCATGTAAATCTTCTAACACCAGGCGACCTCATCCCCGGCCCTTCTCCTACGAGGAGAAGGGAGAAATACAAAAATTACAAAACCTTATGCTATTCTGAAATAAAGAGCATCGCTTTCGCTCAGATAATATATATAGAGAAGAAGGGCTGTTCGCGTTCCCCTCTCCTTGCAGGAGAGGGGTTGGGGATGAGGTCACCCAACCGCACCAAAAAAATATTATTTTTATCTCCTCTATGAAAAGTCAAATACCACAATACTACCAATCTACAAAACATACAGAGAAAAATACCAAAGCCTTACGCAAACCCTTAACACCGGCAGAAAAAAGTTTGGCAAATAGTGCGTAACCGAAATTTATCAGGATTAAAATTCAGAAGGCAACACCCTATCGGATCTTTCATAGTTGATTTTTATTGCCACGAACTAAAATTGGTAATAGAAATCACGAGTTGCCGGACGTTAAACAATACGACAAACAAAGAGAAGACTACATAAAAGAATTAGGGTTGCAGGTAATACGATTTAAAAATGAAGATGTGTTTTTTAACCCGCATCTGATTGAAGAAAAATTAAGCGACCTCATCCCCAACCCCTCTCCTACAAGTAGAAGGGAGTAATACAGACCTTACAACTCCGTAATCACAAACTCAATGCGACGGTTTTTGGCGTGGGCCTCTTCTTGTTTTTCTTCAGTGGGTAAAGAATGTATGTAATCACAGGTTAGTTTACGGCCGTTTTCCTCAATTGGTTTTAACTTGTTGTAGCTTTTTGCTATCAGCCTGTTAATTGTAACGCCCTTTGTTACGAGGTAATTTCTTATTGCTTCTGCTCTTGCCATACAAGGGTCGGTAGAGTGTTTATCGGAATAGCGGCAATCCAAGTGACAATCAATTTCTATTTGTATTGCAGGTTTCTTCACTAAAAATTCAGCCAATGAATCAAGTACCGGAAAAGATTCAGGCTTAATAATACCTTTATTAAATTCAAATCGTATCGGGTTTGCCGGCACGTACATTTGCCTTACATAAAAAGCTGTATCACTTAATTTAAAATTCTTTGGTGGCTTTGGTGCTTTAGGATTAACATAATCTCTGCTCAGTACCCTGAACCGGGTTCCCGGCCTGGGGTATGAAGTAAATTCTACTTTTCCGTTTATTGTATCCATTCTTACTTTAAGCTTACGGCAAATTATTCCGTTTCCCACTACCCTGTTGTCTGGAATGCCTTTTTTAATTAGTTCATTTATTATTGTAGTACATATTACCTGTTCGCGTGTAGCCTTTGCCTTCAGGTTTTCCTTCGGACGTTTTCTCTCTATGCTTTCAATTTCTATTACATACTCGGGGTGCCTTTTCAAAAAATGAAACACTGTATCAATTACCAAATAACTTATCGAGTCAAGCAGAGGGCCGGCTTTGGTTTTTGCAATTTTTATTTTATCGGTATAAAACCCGTTTTGCCAACGTACAGAATCATCCAGCAACCCGAGTTTTTGCGCGGGAGTTTGAGCATGGCATAAACATGTGATAAATAAAAACAGGAGAATGAATCTCATCTAACAAATATAAAAAAGAAAAAGCCACTCGTTCAGAATGGCTTCTATACTTATACTTTCTCCTTATACCGGCTGTTAAGCCCCGCAAGCCTCACATCCTTCGGGATTATCCCAAGAACAGG
>Ga0210400_10000882_pt1 | contig 31119 bp, 29 predicted proteins | sample IncBWH26MmetaG_FD_155456 | JGI IMG/M metagenome (GOLD analysis project Ga0210400, IMG submission 155456) | Forest soil microbial communities from Barre Woods Harvard Forest LTER site, Petersham, Massachusetts, United States - Inc-BW-H-26-M | ecosystem: Environmental > Terrestrial > Soil >... | reverse complement strand
AACTACTGGTTAAAAACAAAGGCGTTGAATGCTCTTTATGCTGACTACGATCTGTTTGTATACGAATGGATTTTGAATCTTTGTGTTTCATATTAGATTTGCTTTTGCACAAAGACTCTAAGGCACGAAGGTTTTAGTACTGTGTTTAATTCCTTTGCGTCTTGGTGTATTAATGACATTTTCATGGTTAATTAACTTTTACTTCATACGTAATTTTTGCGCTCTTCTCCAGCATTTTAGAAACAGAGCAATACTTTTCTATCGATAAATCGGCAGCCCGTTGTGCTTTTTCTTTATCAATTTTTCCGGTCATTTTGTAAATAATATGAATCGCCGTAAAAGGAGAAGGTATCGCACCCTGCTCGCGCTCTCCGTCCACAATCATGTCAAAACTTTCTATTTCCTGCTTTTGTTTTTTTAAAATGCTTATCAAATCAATTCCGCTGCAACCACCAATAGCAGCCAATACAGTTTGCATAGGACTAAACCCTTGTCCATGCCCGCCAGTGGCGGAGCCGGCATCCATTGTCAGAGTTTTTCCTGCTTCGTTAATAGCTTCAAAACCATAATCACTATCGAATCGTTTAATCTTTATTTGCATGAGCTAATTCTTTCTGTGCTAATTTACTTTCTTTTTTTGTGACGGGAATTATCGGTGATTCTTTTGTTAAAGAGACAAATAATTTATGTTCGCGTATATAATCCTGGTGTTTGGCCAGTTCTCCAATTGGCAATAACCCGATAACATATTTAAATTTATCGCTGGTGTGCTTTACATAGATTTCTTCAAACTTTAATTGCTTAATGAAATTGTCATCTTCGTAGCGCAAATACACTTTCACCAAAACATCATTGTTAAATTGGACATTATCGTTTTGCTTGTACTTTTTATACTCATATTTATATTCGTAAGATAAGGCTGAGATATCTGATAACACAGCGCTTCCGGTAGGATGCCCGCCTGCGCCTTTACCCGACAAGAATTGTTTATCAGAAAATGCCCCTTCCACAATTACGCCGTTAAATTCATTCTCCACATTAAATAAATAATTTGCAGAGTTTACGAATTGAGGCGCTACAAAAACAGAAACACTTCCGTCTTCATGTTTTTTTATAGTTGGAATGAGTTTAATTTTCAACCCTTTTTCTTTGGCATAATTCACATCCCGATCAGAAAGTGTGCTGATACCGAAATTGAAAACTCTCTCGGGCTTAACAAATAAACCGAAGGCATGTGCGGCAAGAATAATTGCTTTATACTTCGCGTCAAACCCTTCCACATCATTGGTAGGATCCGTTTCTGCAAAACCTAAATCCTGTGCTTGTTTAAGAGCCGCAGCATAACTAAGGTTTTCAAAAATAGTTTTGGTTAAAATATAATTGGATGTTCCATTAAAAATTCCACTTACGCTGAACAGTAGCTCGTTATCATAATATTCTTCCAGGGTACGCACAATGGGAATTGAACCGCAACTGGATGCCTCATATAATAACGAAACATTGTATTTGTGTTGCAACTCCACCAATTCCTTTAAATGATTTGCCACCATTTTTTTATTTGCTGTAACTACATGTTTGCCTTTTTCCAAAGCATATTTTACAATTTTGTATGCTTCATCGGCATCGTCAATCAATTCAACAATTACATTTATTTCGGGATTGTCAAGAATTTCATTCCTGTCGAACGTAAAATATTTTAGATCGATGGGCCTTTGTTTATTTTTTTGCTTCACACATATTTTGGTAATATCGGCACGGAAGCCCGAACTCTTTGATAATACATCGTACAATCCCTGCCCCACGCAGCCAAATCCGAATAACCCGATTTTTAATTTGCTCATGATTTCTATTTTATTTATAAACTTATTGCTTTTTTATTTTTTACTAATTCATCGCCTGTTTGCTCGTAAAACTTTTTCAACTCGGCAGTTAATTTTTCTGTCTCAATTAAAAAACCGTCATGGCCGTAAAAAGAATCTATCGTAGCGTAAAATGAAGTCGGAATATTATTCACCAAAAACCTTTGTTCCGACAATGGAAATAACAAATCGCTTGACACACCAATCACTAAAGTTTTTGCTTTAATATTTGCTAAGGCCTTTTCAACCGATTCCCTTCCCCTACCCACATTATGAGAATCCATTGCCTTTGAAAGTGCTACATAAGAATACGCATTGAAACGCTTTACCAATTTTTCTCCTTGGTAACGCTGGTACGAAGAAGAATTATAATCATCTGTTTTCTCAACTGAATTCTCTTTTTGTGTTTCACCATAAGTATTGTAATTGCGGTAACTCAACAAAGCAATTGAACGTGCCGCCGCCAAACCTTTTTGTCCGCCTTCGGGATTATTTGAATAATACGTCCTGTCGGCCTTAATCGCTAATCTCTGACTTTCATTAAACGCGATTCCCCAGGGAGAATGTTGTGCGTTGGTTGCAACCAAAACCAAATTCGAAAATAATTCCGGTTTTAAAATATTCCACTCAGCCGCTTGTTGTCCGCCCTGCGAACCGCCAATAACTGTATGAATTTTTTCTATTCCTAAATGCTGGCGCAACAACTCATGCGCGTTTACCATATCGCGAATGGTGATATTCGGAAAATAGGAATACAACGCTCCGTTAAAATCATTGTTGTGCGTAAGCGGCCCGGTGGTTCCGTAGCAGGAACCTAAATTATTTGCGCAAACAATAAAATGTTCTCCGGGGTTAAAAAAATCTTTTTCTCCGAAGAGTCCTTTCCACCAATCAAACACATCGCTGTTGGCGGTGAGCGCGTGACAAACCCAAATAACATTATTTTTTTCTTTGTTAAGAGTGCCATAGGTATTGTAAACAATCTCTAAAGAAGAAAGTGTTACTCCGACTTCGAGTTGGAAGGGTTTATCGTGTATATATGTTTTTATCCGGCTCATAATTCTATGTAATATATAAAAAATGTTTAAAAGTGCCCGGTTTGCCAAGCACCTCAATTTATTAAATTTCAGGGATTAGCAACAGGGGCAGGCGCTGCAGCAGCACATAATACGTACAACTGTAGGAATTCCCGTTGCGGTTAAAAGAGTAGTTACGGCTGCTTTTACAGTCGATTTTTTTGAATTGTTTTTCTTTGTTTTCATTTTTCGTAATTTAATTTATCTGCCTCCGTTTTTCATCGGAGTAGGATTTGGCACCTGTTTTCCAATCTTGTCCTGAAATGTTTCAGGATTTCGACTTTTAGTTGGTTGCCAGTGGATCAGCGAGCCTATTCTCTCACCACTTCTTGATAAATTAATTACGCACGATGAGGTGGGTAATTAATCTGCCGCAAATATACAACAGGACAACACAAAAAGCAAGCATTTTGGGCTTATTTTTTGGTTTCGGACAACAAAAACAGTGGAAATGCTATCTTTATAAAAAATTTACAGAGTGAAAAAGGCGCTAATTTTAATAAATCTTCTTTTCAGCCTTATCGGACTTAAAGCTCAGAAATATCAGGGTTTGGACACTATTAAAGCTCCGGGCAAATACGATAATATATATAATCGGCCTGTTTATGCCGATAGTCTTGTCAGTAGTTTTGTGATTTTTGTAAAAAGTGAGGTTAAAGAACATAAACACGCAAATCACGCCGAGCATATCTATGTTTTGGAAGGGGAAGCGGAAATGAAGGTTGACGGGAAAATGTTTACGATAAAAAAGGGGGATTTAATTTTTGTGCCGAAGAATACCTGGCACTATGTAAAAGTAACTTCTAAAATTCCACTCAAGGTTTTATCAATACAAGCGCCTAACTTTGACGGCAAGGACAGGATCTTTAAAGAAAGCAAATAACGCCCCACAAAAATCCGCGAAATCTGCGGAATCTGTGGCTTAACTGAAAATGAAATGGACAGCATCAGGCAGAGTAAAGTAAATAAATTATTACTTAAAGAATTATCGGAATTGTTCCGCAGCGAATCCAAAAATCTTTTTGGCGGGGCGTTTATTACCGTAACCGTTGTACGTGTTAGTCCGGACTTAGGTTTGGCAAAAATTTACCTGAGCATTATGGGCAATAACGGTAAGGGCGCTTTAAAAATGATTGAAGAAAAAAACAAGGACATTCGAAGAAGGGTTGGAAATGCGTTGGGAAAACAATTGCGTGTAATTCCTGAATTGCATTTTTATATTGATGACTCTCTGGATTATGCCATGAAAATAGAAGAACTCCTTAAAAAATAAGTTGAACGTTTCGCTTTACATAGCACGGCGGTATTTTATTGCCAAAAAATCTACAAACGCTATCACCATTATCAGTTGGATTTCGGTTTTGGCAATTGCGGTAGGAACGGGCGCTTTGGTAATAATTCTTTCGGGAATGAACGGCCTTACCGGTTTAGTAGAAACACTTTATAATTCCTTTAACCCCGATGTAAAAATTACCTCTGTAGCAGGAAAAGTTTTTATGGCGGACGACTCGCTTGTTTTGCCAATTAAACAAATTGACGGGGTTGCTTATGTTTCAAAAACGTTGGATGATAATATGCTTTTGAAATACGATAATCGTATGCAGATTGTGCGTATTAAAGGAGTGGATGAAAATTTTTTATTAGTAACCCGCTTTGATACCCTGCTTGCCGAAGGAAATTTTTTATCTCCGCAGGCAAAAAACTCACAGGAGAGCAGAGCCGGAAATCAAATTGTATTGGGAAAAGGTGTTGCATACCGATTAGGAGTAAGTTTAAGTGATTTGTTTACTCCTTTAAGTGTTTATTGCCCGAAACGCGGACACAGCTCAAATCTTAATCCTGAAGATGCTTTTACAGAAGCAAAATGTTATCCTTCCGGGTTGTTCAGCATAAATGATGATTTCGATTTTGGTTACGCGTTTATTAACTATGATAAGGCTCGTGAGATTTTAGAATATCCCGTCAACTCAGTTTCCTCATTGGAAATTTTATTAAAGTCGGGTGTTGATGCGGTAAAAGTAAAAGAAGAAATTCAAAAAATGACAGGAAAAAATTTATTAGTGCAGAATAAATTTGAGCAGAACGACGTACTCTTTAAGACTTTACAAACCGAGAAACTCTGGACTTTTATTATTCTTGCTTTTGTTCTGGTAATTGCTACATTCAATATTATCGGTGCTTTAACTATGCTGATTATTGAAAAAAAGAAAGACATAAAAATTTTATCGGCGCTGGGCGCAGATGTTTCTTTAATTCGAAAAATATTTATGGCAGAGGGCCTGATGATTATTTTTATCGGCTCAACCATTGGTATTTTATTAGGTTACGGGTTATGCCTCTTGCAACAACGCTACGGCTTTATACAATTTGAAGAAGGATATATTATCGATGCTTATCCTGTGGAAACACGCTTAAGCGATTTCATTGCCATCAGTGGAACAGTTTTGCTGATTGGCTTTTTAGCGGCGATTTATCCTGTGCGTATATTTACCAAAAGAAATTTGGTGACGGTAGAAGATTAAGTTTTCTTTGATTTAAATTCTTATACCCATTACACAAACATCATCTACTTGCGTTACGTTTTGCTTCCAATCATTAAATGATTTTTCAAGCTTTATATTTTGTTCGTTTACAGATAACCCGGAAATTTCTTTCAGAAGATTGTAGAAATTTTTGCGCATAAATTTTTTGCCTTTAATTCCGCCAAACTGGTCGGCATATCCGTCGCTGAACAAATACAACATATCTCCCTTTTCCAATTCAACGGTCGTTTCTTTAAATTTATAACCGGCTTCATACGTGTGCCTTCCCACCGAAAATTTATCAGCTTTATACTCTGTTAAGTTCCCGTTTTTAATAATTATAAACGGGTTATAGGCTCCGGCAAACTGAAGTTTTTTTGTTTTTACATTTATCCGGCACAAAGTAATATCCATCCCGTCATTCGAAATCCGCTCATTACCCCCGTCTTGTCGCAAATACTGCGCCAGGTTTATTACCAGGCTGTCAAGCATTTTTTCGCAGGAAGTTATTTTCTCTTCTCTTACAATTTTATTCAGCAAGTTGTTGCCAACAATACTCATTATTGCACCGGGCACTCCATGACCCGTGCAATCTACCACAGCTACAAATATATTATCCCCCTGCGCTTCCACCCAGTAAAAATCTCCGCTTACTATATCTTTTGGTTTATAAAAAACAAAATTTTCGGGAAATAATTTTTTAAGAGTGCTTTCCGGCGGAAGGATGTTTTCCTGTAAGCGCTGAGCATAGGTAATACTATCAATAATATCTTTATTTTTTATTTCAATAATCATTTTCTGGCTGGATATTTCCTGATTCTGAGTTTCCAGTAAATGATTGGTTTTCTTTTTTTGCTGAAGATTGCGGTAAACCATAAATAAGAATATGATTAATGCCAAACCTATTGCAATACCCGCATAAATGGTTACATTTTTTTGTTTTAGCTGCAAATCTTTGATTGATTCACTTTGTATTAAAATCTCAATCTCTTTTTGCTTTTTCCCTGATTCATATTTTTGTTCCATCTCGCTTATTTGCCTGCTGAAATCAGAAGTAAAAAGTGAATCTTTGAGATTATTGAATTTTTCGAAGCAATCAATCGATTTTTCAAACTGCCTGCTTTTGCGGTACATCAAAGACATGTCGTAATACACATCTTTCATTTTACTGTTACTTCCTATTTTTTTGAATATCTCAAGTGCTTCCAGGTAATTTTTTTCGGATATAGGATAAAATTCCTGTTTCTCGTTTACTTCCCCCAACAATAGCATGGCATGGCCTTTTAACATGGGGTCTTTTACTTCTTCGGCCAATTCAAGCGCGGCGCGGGCATATTGCATGGCTTTTTTAAAATCGCGCATTTCAGAATAGGCTTCGGCCGTATTCGTGTACATAATGGATAAGGACGAATTATCGTTTGTTTCTAAAAATATTTTAACGGAGTTTTCAAAATAATCAACTGCCAGTTTATAATCCTTTTTCTCAAGATAAATATTTCCAAGATTGGCGAACGTGCGCCCCAACGCATTTTTTTCCTTTCCTAAACTATCGTAATGCAAGGCTTTCAATTGGTATTCCAAAGCCTTATCATAATTTTTCATGTTGCGATACACAATGCCAATATTAGAATAGGCCCTTCCAAGGCCACGATTATCTTTGAGGTTAGTGGCTATGTTGAGTGATTGAATATAATAATCGATCGCTTTGGGATAATTCCCAACTTCCTTTTCGATTACACCCATGTTGTTATACGCTGTGATTAAATCTTTTTTGCGATTTAATTGCCTCAGCATATCGATTGAGGTTTGATAATAAAAGCGGGCTGAATCAAATTGCGACATGCTGCGGAAAGCATACCCCATTGCCAGGTATGCTTTGGCTACTCCTGCCTTGAAGTTTATCTCTTCGGAAATTTTTAATCCTTTCTTTAAAAAGTCAAGTGCTTCGCCCGGATTGTTACCGGTATTTTTTTGCGCTAATTTGATTATTTTAAGAACATCCGTTGTATCGTGTTTCTGCTTTTCGAGTAATAACTTTAATGAATCTGTTGCTTCGGCCCTGCCCCGGGACATAAAAATTACAAGTAGTAAAAGAGGCAAAAGTTTTCTCATAGAATAAGAAAACTAAGATAGGAAAAATTTTAGATTTCGGCAGACTGATAACGTTCAGCCACTTCATCGATTGTTTGCAGTATTTGTTGCAGGTTATCGGTGGTAACCAAAAAAGTGCGGGTCTGTTTAAAATCGGGTAAGCCACGAAAGTAATTTGCATAATGCCTGCGCATTTCGAGTATTCCTAATTTTTCGCCCTTCCACTCAACCGACTTTATCAAATGCGTTTTACAAACTTCAGCACGCAATTGCATCGAGGGTTTTGACAAATGCCGGCCTGTTTTTAAAAAATGTTTTATTTCATTAAACACCCAGGGATAGCCAATGCTTGCCCGGCCAATCATCACACCATCCACACCAAATTTATCTTTCATGGCTTTTACCTGTTCGGGTGTTTCAATATCTCCGTTTCCGAAAATAGGAATTTTTATGCGTGGATTATTTTTTACCTCTCCGATCCAATTCCAGTTAGCGCTGCCTTTGTACATCTGCGCGCGCGTTCTGCCGTGAATACTTAAAGCAGCAACGCCGATATCCTGTAAACGCTCGGCCACTTCCATAATATTTATCATACTCTCGTCCCAGCCCAAACGGGTTTTTACAGTAACGGGCAAGCCGGTTCCTTTAATTACGGCCTTAGTGAGGCGTACCATTAATTCAATATCCTTTAGCACTCCGGCGCCGGCGCCTTTACAAACTACCTTTTTTACGGGACAACCAAAATTTATATCTACAATATCCGGATTGGTTGCATCTACGATTCTGGCGCTCATTGCCATTGCTTCTTCATCGCCACCGAAAATTTGTATCCCTATCGGGCGTTCGTAATCGAAGATATCAAGTTTTTTTTTGCTTTTAATGGCGTCGCGTATGAGTCCCTCGCTGGAAATAAATTCAGTAAACATAAGGTCGGCCCCGCCTTGTTTGCACACGTAACGGAAGGGCGGATCACTTACATCTTCCATAGGGGCCAGTAAGAGTGGAAACTCGCCCAATTCTATATTTGCAATTTTTACCAAAACCGGTAGCTTTTGTTACCTTTGCAAAGGTACAAAAACGCCCATGAACAGCTTCATTTCAAAAGACAGATTCGGATTATTTATTGTATTGGGTTATTTATTGCTTTGTTTCGTTCTTTTTATAGCCGAAAACAACCAACCCGTCCAGGTACCGACTGATGCTAAAGAAATAAGCATGCTTAAGATAGCCCAGGTAATAACCAGCACTTTGCTTTTTATTGTTCCTGTCACTTTGTTTTGCCGGTATCTGCGTCCCGAGCGGAGTGCTTTTTTAAACATGAATACCATGCCGCATCTTTATTTTCTGATTACTGCGGCAGCATGTATTTTTTTCGCACTCCCTGCCGTGGCAGGATTTGAGCAATGGAATCTTGGCATACACCTCCCTTCTGCATTCTCCTCTACCGAAAGCTGGATGCACCAAAAAGAAAACGATGCCGAAAAAGTGTATCTCGCTTTTTTTGAAGATAAGTCAACCCTCGGCCTTATTATAAATTTATTGGTTATGGGTTTGGTTGCGGCATTGAGCGAAGAACTTTTTTTCAGGGGATTATTACAACAGATATTTATTAAAAATAAAATAAACGCGCATATCGCCATTGTTCTGACAGCTGTTTTATTCAGTGCTTTTCACTTACAGTTTTTCGGGTTTTTGCCGCGTTTGTTTTTAGGGATTGTATTGGGCTACTTGTATTATATCACCCAAAATTTATGGGTTTCTATAGCCGCACATTTTTTTAATAACGCTTTCGCGATTATTTCGGTTCACATGTTTACTGAAGAAGCAGCTCCGGCAGCGGCAAATTCTCCTGCCGGACAGGAACAGAGTATTGGCATTGCATTTATTTTGCTGAGTTTAGTTATGGTAGCAGCGCAATTAATTTTTTTACAGCGCTTTGTAAATCGTACGAAGCTACCAACTACACATAAAGAATAAATTCTCCGAGATACTAATTAGGAACAGGGAATATGTTTTTAGTACCTGGTTTTCTCTTTTAAAAATTATCATTCGTATATTCGTAACCTATTCGTAATTCGTATCCATGAGTAAAAAAGTAACAATTGTAGGTGCAGGTCTGGTTGGCTCATTACTTTCCATTTACCTGGCAAAACGCGGTTATAAAATTGATATGTACGAGCGCCGCGCCGATATGCGCAAAGCAAAAATAAGTGCGGGTAAATCAATTAACCTTGCCCTGAGCGACAGAGGTTGGAGGGGCTTGGAAGGCGTTGGTATTGCGGATGAAATCCGGGAAATTGCCATTCCTATGTACGGCAGGCAAATTCATAACAAAGACGGCTCAACTGCTTTTCAACCTTACGGAAAAAAAGAACAGGCTATTTATTCAGTATCACGCGCTGAGATAAATATGAAGCTGATGGACCTGGCAGAGCATGCCGGAATAAAAATTCATTTTAACGAGCGCTGCACGCATGTTGACCGCAAGAACCTGAACGCACATTTTGAAAATGAAGAAACCAAAAAAAATTCTTCGGCAACAAGCGATTTATTATTCGGAAGTGATGGAGCGTTTTCTGCCGCGCGCTTAAATATGCAATTAACCAGCGACCGCTTTGAATACAATCAACATTATATTACGGCAGGATATAAAGAATTAATTATTCCACCCGGAAAAAACGGCGAATTTTTACTGGAAAAAAACGCTTTACATATCTGGCCGCGCGGAAGTTTTATGATGATTGCGCTGCCTAATATGGATGGTAATTTTACCTGCACTTTATTTTTACCTTTTGAGGGAGAAAAATCATTCGAGAAATTAAAAACCAAAGAGGCCGTAAAAAAATTCTTTGATGAAGAATTCTCAACGGCGGTTCCTTTAATGCCTACTTTACCGGATGATTTTTTTCATAATCCAACCTCATCATTGGTAACCGTAAAATGTTTTCCATGGACTTTTGACAATAAAATTGCTTTGATCGGAGATGCCGCACATGCCATTGTACCTTTTTTCGGGCAAGGAATGAATTGCGGTTTTGAAGATTGCGTTGTATTGAACGAATTAATTGACAAGCATAAAGAAAACTGGGATACTATTTTCCCCGAATACCAGCAATTACGCAAACCCGACGGAGATGCCATTGCCGATTTAGCAATTGCAAATTTTACGGAAATGCGCGATAAAACCGCCGACCCTAAATTTTTATTACAGAAAAAAATCGAGGCGCGCTTTAACGAAAAATACCCCGATAAATGGGTTCCTCAATATACCATGGTAACTTATAGTCCGCATATACGGTACAGCACCGCTTTAAAGGAAGGGCAAAGACAACAGGCTATTATGGATAAAGTAATGGCAACGCCCGAAATCGAAAGTAAATGGGACAGCGAAGAAATCGAAAAAATGATCTTAAACGAAATTCGAAAATGAAACGTTTTTATTTACTTCTTTTCTGGTTGTTCCTTCTAACCTCTTATTTCATATCCCGTACTTCTTTTGCGCAGACCAAACACAAAATTATGCTCATTCCCTTTGAGCCTAAATTGTACATGAGCCAGGTTGACCATAAATTTAACGCCGAAACTAAACTTACGCAAAAACAAATCAAAGAAATATTCCGCAAAGGGGTAAATAAAGAATTGGAAAATGCCCTGAAAAAAAGTTTTGAGGTATTGGATTTGTTTAAAGACACGACTAAATACAAAAAAGATTTATTTTCCATTTATAAAACACTTACTTACAGTTACGATAAAGTGCCTGATCAGAGTAATTACAAAGCTCCTGTAAATGAAAAAGGCAAACAGGAAAATATTAAAAAGGGGCAATTAGTCGTTGAGACGGATCCCAACGCGCGTTTTATGAATGCAAAAATTATGAGCCCCAACATGGTTCCGGGTTTGTTTGCAAAATATAAAACAGATTTATTTTTATTTGTAAATCAATTGGACATTACCTCTAACACGCTTGCTACGGGTGAGACGGGAACCATTTCCGAACGTATTATTACGGTGCATTACACGGTGTATACGGTTGATGCGAAAGAAATTCAATCAGGTATCTGCAGTGTAAAATTTCCGGGAGATGTAAATACTCCGTCTAAAATTATTTCTTCTTATGTCGCAAAAATAGCTGTTGAAATTACACGCAGGATAAACATCGCATTGGTAAAAATAAAAGAGGCTCAAACTAAAAAGTAATTTTTTATTCGTAAGATACCGTTGAGGTAAGCCAGAAAAGGGAAGTCTCGTCAGAAATTTTATCGAAACCGTAAGCCAGTTTATTTCCTGATTTCATAGCGATGGTAATAAAGCCAAGACCGGCACCGCCTTTGGCAGAGAGCTGGTTATTCTCCAAATGCTCCATGTAATATTGTTTTAGTTCAGCAGGCTCGGCAAAAGAGTTTATGCGCGTAATCTGGCTTTCAAGCCCTTCGATATTTTTATTTTGTACGAGGTTAGCAGAAGTGATATTTGTTTTAACGCCGTTTTTTGCAAGAATAAAGAAGTTGTGTTGCTTGCCTTCCCCGTCGCGGTTACCGTGTATCAGCATATTTTGCAAAGTTTCAACGCTGATAAAAAATATTTTTTTGAGGGGGCCTTTGGGAATTCCTTCTTCGTTAATTTTGGTTTCCACTTCACTTTCCAGTTTAGAAACCTGTTCCTGCGATAAAGCTCCGTTAAAAGAAACAAGCACCTTTTCTTTGGTAGCGGCAGCGCCTACCAGCTCGCCGAATTTATTGGCGAAAAAAGTTTCTATGTTTCCTGTCTGGCTCACTTACTTTTTAAACAAACCGTGTATCTCAGCGTCTATTTGCCTGATAATTTTTCCAAGGTCTTCCGGCCTTTCATTCATGTTTAAATCGTCCACATCCACTACCACAAAATTTCCTGCGTCATAAGTAGAAATCCACGCTTCGTATCGTTCGTTTAATCGCTTTAAATAATCCAATCGTATGGCAGCTTCATATTCCCTTCCGCGCTTCTGGATGTTTTTTACAAGGGTTGGCACGGAGGCACGTAAATAAATAAGTAAATCCGGTGGTTTTACAAGGCTTTCCATCAGCTTAAAAAGCGAAAAATAATTTTCGAAGTCGCGCGTGGTCATAAGCCCCATAGCGTGCAGGTTGGGGGCAAAAATGTAAGCGTCTTCGTAAATGGTTCGGTCTTGTATTACGGTTTTAGTGCCTTTTCGTATCTGCGATACCTGGGCAAAACGGTTATTTAAAAAGTATATCTGCAGGTTAAATGACCAGCGTTGCATATCTTCATAAAAATCGTTCAAATAGGGATTATCATCGGCATCTTCAAAATGAGGTACCCATTTAAAATGTTTCGCTAACTGAGAAGTTAAAGTAGTTTTACCCGACCCAATGTTTCCGGCAACAGCTATGTGCATAAAGTTTGACTTTACGGTTTAAATAAAAAATACTAAATTAATAAGATTTTTAAATCTAAAAAATTATTTTTTTAGGGGGCTTTTCGGGCAAAAACCAAGCAAAAAAGGGCAATTGTTAAAATCGCCCTTTTCATTGGTAAATTAAAGTTTTTTAATCATTAAAGAGTTTTTTGGTAACCTGGGTGTTTTTATCGGGGTTAGTTACAGAAACAAATATCATCTGGCCTTTGGCATTCTCCAGGTTCAGATAAATTTTATCGTTTGAAACAGATAAACCGGTATTACTGAAAATCACCTGCCCTAAAGAATTATATATGCTGATATTAACTCTTGATTCACCACTGTAATTGAATTTTATATATGAGCCGGTTTGATCTCTTGAAATAATAATTTGTCCCGGTGCCACAGAAGAAATCCCGGTGGTTCCTGACACATCAATTTGTTGCGTTGATTTAACAGTATCGCCGCAAACTGTATTGATGGAATACAGGATTACATCATAAATACCCGGCGTGGTATAGGCATAAACAGGGTTTTGTAAGTTTGAATTATTTCCGTCTCCGAAATCCCACCAGTATGCATTTGCGTTGGTAGAAGCATCTGTAAACGTAACGTTGTTATTTACCAAAACAGTAGGAGAGCTTATAGTAAAAGCCGAAGTTGTACCGGCAGGTAATGTCAATGTATAGGTATGACTTGCATTATCGCAGGAACCTACTGTATTAACATCTACGCTGTAAACACCTGCCCCTAATCCGCGAAGAGTATCGGCGGTAGCTTTATTGGTAGTTGTTTTTACAATTGTGCTGTTAGCATTTTTCCATGTATAATTCCACGGGCCTGCATTGTTTCCTACTGCTGTTAAATAACCGTTATTGCTTAGGGCACAGGTTGCCTGAGAAGAATTAGTTGTGATGGCCAGTGAGGTAATGGTAATATTTGCAACAAACCGTGCTACCTTTTCAGTATCTGTAAGAGTAATATTATGGGGGCCTTGTCGCAAATCGTAATTGTTTCCTGTGTAATTATCATGTAAAATAATGCAGGCACCGGCAGGCATATACTGAAGGTTTACACCATTAATAGCATAGGTACCTGTAACACCTGTAGTCATTCTTACAGGCACGCTGTAATTTTGATTTAAAGGGGGCATTCCATTGATTCCGTAAGCAACACCGTTTGCTACTGTACTTACCTGCAGCCATCCGGCAGTTCCGGGATAATATAACCCGTCATATCTTGATTCAAAGCCGGTGGTTGCGTTGGCAACAAATTTAATAGCAGTTTCGGCACTCATACCATTACCACTTGCCTGAATATTAAAATGTGTAGGTTTGGTTTTATTTGCACTTGGGCCGGAATGTCTTAACAAAGCCTGGCTTGAACCAACTGATTTAATTGTTTCATCAAAATTAAAGGTACCTCCTGCAGCAGATGTAACATAAAAACCTTGTCCGGTAGGGATAGCGTCTCCTACAAAATAACTACCTGATGCGGGAACGCTTGTTCCGACATCATCACATTGTGAGTAACCATTGTTATTCGGACTCCATACCAAATAGGTACTTCCTACAACTGTAGCATTTGTTTGATTATTAAAAAGAGCGCTCCATGAAATCGGAGAAGGATACGGGTTTGCAAGTAAATTATATCCCGAACCCCCGCCTGTTATAGTTGCCTGAACATTTCCCATTACCGGTGCTCCGCTTACAGAAATAAGCTCGCCGGCAGTTGCGGTTCCTGGAGAGCTGTTACCTTCATATACCCAAACTCCAATCCCCGGATTTAAAGCGTCCGAAATGCTCATTAGATTAGGATAAGAAGATGCCGGCTCATTATAATAAGTTATTGATGTAAAAGTAACTCCGCCAACCGTACTGCCATTCGGGCAAGTTGAACAGGTGATGGGAAAACTTAAGTTCCATGCAGTAAAAATATTTGTAGGAGAGTTAATGCCTGGTGAACCCATTAAAGTCCAATCGGTCTTATTACCTGAAGGGTTATGATAAATTTGCGAAGTAATATTACCTAAAAAAATTCCCGGGGTTAAAGTGCCTATTGCGCCGGTAGTATAAGCCCCCGTCTGATCTGCCATTAAAGTAAGTGTAATGGTTGAAGCATCGACTGTGCCGTTAACAGGAATAAGTGCCCCACCCGGAGCTATATTTAAATTATTGCTTAACGTAAGTGTATTTCCAAGACCGGCATCATCGTATGACAGGGTATTTAAAACATTTGTTGTACCCGGAGTTGTTTGATCCATAGAAAGCGACATATTCGCCCCATTGGTTATATAAATACTTCCTGAACTCCCCGTTATTGTACCCATACTTGCAATAGTATTTGTTAAATCCAATTCCTTTCCGTTAAGATCTACTGCGTTCGAATTAAAAGTACCGGCTACTATAACCTTTCCGGCAAGACTTGCATTTGTACCTGAAAGGGTAAGATTCCCGTAAGAACTGAAACCTAAGGAAGGAACACTCACGCCGTTTGCGGATAAAATCGTTGTACTTGCTGCGTTATATGCAAATTGCCCTGCACCAAAAAAAGTGGGGTTTGAGCTACTGCTGGTTACTGTTCCGCGTGCCCCGACATTTACTTGTCTGTTAAAGGTAAAAGTAACAAAATCAAGTGATGATGCCCTCGCACCTGTACCAATATTAAGAACTGTTCCGCTTCCTAATGTAGTCCAGCTGGCTGTTAAAGTGCCTGAAACGGCGGCTGTACTATTAAAAAAATTCAAGGTATTACCTGCGGCATTAAACTGCGCCAATGTAGGTGTAACGCCTCCGACCCCGGTTGAACTCGTGGTCCAATTTGTATTTAAAGCGGGGTTACTGGTTGCCGCTGTTTTATAATAGTATGTTGCCGCACCGGCAGTTTGTACAAAACCAAACAACCCCAGTAAAAGAGCTGTAATCAATGTATATAATCTTTTCGTTTTCATGGTCATTAATTTATAGGTATAAAAATAGGGCTATTTTTACTTCCTGCAAAACGTTAATGGCTTTTTTCGGTTAATTTATCGTTTTCTGAGGTAAATGGCAGGCTAAAACTGCAAATAATGGTCTTTGATTTTATTTTCACTTAATTCGGTGGCGGAGAACGGGATTTTAAGGCAATTTAATTATATTTTATCCATGGAAATTTTTGGAAGAAAAAAATTATTTTTTATTTTTTACAGGAACTGTCTCTACTTTTTTCAGATACTCGTCCCACTTCATTTTTTTGTATTCGTTATCACCGAAATAACGGGCCACTTTATTGAGCCATTGCGGCGTTTGATAAAAACTAAGAACATCTAAAATTTCCAAATTCTCATCTAAAATAACGGTTGCAGGCATCACAAAATTTCTTCGCGTTAACTCAAGCGCGAGCGAGTGAAAGGGGAAGCCTCCTTCGCCGTTATTCAGGTACTTTTTGCCTTTATAATCCATCTCCTCTTTATCTTCAACACTAAAATTTACAATGTAAAAATTTTTGTTGAGGTACATTGCCAGAACCGAATCAGTAAACGTGGTTTTTTGCATTACACGGCAGGTATTGCAAAAACTTGCGCCCATATTTACAATAATTTTTTTCGGCTTCTTTTTATGCAAGTCCATAACCTCATTAAAACTACGCCATTGAGGTTTTACTTTGGTAAAAACAGTATCGTAAAAGGTGTGTTGAAAATTTTTATTAAAATCATCAAAGGTTGAAGTGCGATACGCATTCTCTACTGTAAAAATCAGAATAGGTTCTATTTTTTTTACCTCTAAATATCCTTGGCTAAGTAAATTAAACTGAAAATTGTTGGACACAAAAACCGTTGAAGGGTAACTTAATTGCTCGCCCAAAAACTTAAGCGTTAAATCATGTGGTGATTTTTTGGCAACACTCTTATTTACATATTTAACTCCCAAATAATCAATGGTATCGTGGGTTTCAGCGTCAAATTTTATCGGATAAAACCAATTATTTATATAAGCCGCGATATTGGGGTCAGAATAGGTGGTTTTCATCATGTGTTTACACCAACCACACCAATCGGTATAAAAATCAATAATAAAGGGTTTTTGTTGTTTTTTATAAGCCTCTTGTGCCTCTTTGAAACTCATCCACTTAACAAGGCTTTCTTCCTGCGAAAAACCCTGTAAAGCGATAAAAAACAGCCCGCAAACCCGCAAAAGTTTAAACATAGCGTAAAGTTATAAAATAATCAGCATCCTTTTAAATTTCATACTACCTGGCTGATTATTCGGCATGGCCATAAAAAACTTTCAAAAACATGTCAAAAACCCCTTTCTAAATTTCCGAAATATGGTTTTATACCTATATTTGCACCCGATTTAAAAAAACGTTAAAAAAGGTTAATTCAAATGGTGCGCAAGATGTCTCTAAAAGCCCTGTCAATACTCGTCTTTTCAACGATTTTCTTCCTTTCATTTAATCCCGCACGCGCCTACGAACCTAACGACGACAGACCCATGAAAGGCGCCAGGGTTGCCGAAGAGAAAAAAGAAGAATCCAAGAGTTTTGATGCCGGCAAATTAATCATAGAACACATCAGCGACAGCCATGAATGGCATTTGTGGGGCGAAGGAGGTTCTGCCGTAGCCATTCCCTTACCTGTTATTATTTACAGCAATAAAGGATTGGATGTTTTTATGTCTTCGCATTTTGAAGAAGGACAAAGAGATATAACAGGAAAAAATACTTACCGTTTAGAAGAAAACCATATTAAAGTTGTAAACGAAACAGGTGCCATTGATGAAGAAGCAAGTGCAAAAATCATGGATTTATCCATCACCAAAAATGTTGCCTCTTTATTGTTTGGCGCAGGGCTCATGTTATGGATGTTTTTAAGCGTTGCCAAAGCGTACAAAAAACGTGAAGGAAAAGCGCCTAAAGGATTACAATCTTTTTTAGAACCACTTATTTTATTTGTACGCGATGATGTTGCAAAAACTTCAATCGGACCAAAATACGAAAAGTACATGCCTTATTTACTAACTGCTTTCTTTTTTATTTTCATCAATAACTTATTAGGCTTGGTTCCTATTTTTCCAGGAGGCGCCAACTTAACCGGCAACATTGCGGTAACGATGATCTTGGCTGCAATCACACTCATTGTAACTTTACTAAGCGGAAATGCACACTACTGGCGTCATATTTTTGCAATGCCAGGCGTGCCGATTCCGATTTTAATTATCCTTACTCCTATTGAAATCATGGGCGTGTTTTTAAAACCATTCGTATTAATGATACGTTTGTTTGCAAACATGACCGCAGGACATATTATTGCTTTAGCATTCTTTAGTTTGATATTTATTTTTGGCGAAATGAGCCCAGGTGCCGGTTACGGCGTATCGGTGGTGTCAGTTGCCTTCACTGTATTTATGGGTATGCTTGAATTACTGGTTGCATTTTTACAGGCATACGTATTCACCTTATTATCGGCCATTTATTTTGGTGCTGCAATTGAAGAACATCATCACAAGGGTGATCATGAACACGATGCGCATCCCGATTCACAAATTGATATTGTTTAAGAATTAAAAGTTTTTACCCGTTTCGTAAAACGGGATATTGTTTAACTAAAAAAATAAAAACATGATGTCATCTGTATTATTAGCCGCTGAAACCGCCCATGGCATTGCTGCCGCAGGTGCCGGTTTAGCTGCTATCGGTGCCGGTATCGGTATTGGCCGTATCGGTGGTTCGGCTTTAGAATCTATCGCCCGCCAACCTGAATCTTTGAACGACATCCGCTCTAACATGATCTTAGCTGCCGCCCTTGTGGAAGGTGCTGCTTTCTTCGCCATGGTAGTTGCGCTGTTAGTTGTGTTCAAACAGTAATGAAAAAAAGCGTCAACGGTTGGTTGACGCTTTTTTCTTTTTTAGTTAAAAAACAAAAGAGTAAAAAGAATTAAAAAAATAAAAACATGGAATTAGTAACCCCCGCCATCGGCCTTATTTTCTGGATGCTTGTTACGTTTGCAATCATCTTTTTCATTCTTAAAAAGTTTGCCTGGAAACCAATCCTTAACATGATTAAGGAACGCGAACAGGGAATTGAAAAAGCGTTAAAATCAGCTGATGATGCTTTGGAAACCATGCGCGAATTAAAAGCAGGCAACGAAAAAATTCTTCATGATGCACGTAACGAGCGCGACAACATGTTGAAAGAAGCGCGCGACACAAAAGAAGCCATCATTGCCGAAGCAAAAACAAAAGCAAAACAGGAAGCGGATCGTTTGGTTGCACAAGCCCGCGAAACCATCAACGCCGAGAAAATGGCTGCAATTGCCGAGCTGAAAAATCAGGTTGCTGCTTTATCGATTGATATCGCCGAGAAAATTCTGAAAGAACATCTATCGTCAGACGATAAACAAAAAACATTGGTAAATAACTTAGTAAAAGAAGTTACGCTTAACTAACATGATTGTAGCCAACCGATACGCCAAATCTTTATTGCAACTTGCCATTGAAAAAGGCCAGCTTGAAAAAGTGTTTGCCGATATGCAATTTGTACAAAGTGTTTATTCCGGTAATAAAGACTTTGTTACTTTTTTAAACAGTCCTATTATTAAAACCGATAAAAAATTAGCTGTTTTAAAAGCAGTTTTTACCGGTAACATCAGCGATATGTCACTTAACTTTTTTATCATCCTCGCAGGCAAACATCGCGAAATGTATATGGGAAGTATCGCAAAAGCATTTATTGGGCAATACAAAGAGCATAAAAATATTTTAACTGCCGTTATTACTTCAGCAACCGGAATTGATGCAACAGTTCGCGCAAAAGTTTTAGAACTTGTAAAGAAAACCACCAAAGGCGAAGTTGAACTGATTGAGAAAATAGATAAAACTTTAATAGGCGGTTTTGTTTTACGCATTGGCGATAAACAGGTTGATGCAAGTATTTCACGCAAACTAAACGATTTAAGAAAATCATTTTCAGAGAATCCACACACAATTAATATAAATTAAATGGCAGAAGTTAAACCCGCAGAAGTATCTGCAATTTTACGTCAGCAATTGGCAGGCTTTAAATCAGAAGCCGAATTGGAAGAAGTTGGTACCGTGTTACAGGTAGGTGACGGTATCGCACGTATTTACGGCTTATCAAAAGTACAAAGTGGTGAGCTTATTGAATTTGAAAACGGCTTGCAGGCTATTGTATTAAATCTTGAAGAAGATAACGTTGGTGCCGTATTGCTTGGTAAAAGCGAAGGTATTAAAGAAGGAAGCACTTGCAAGCGCACAGGCCGCATCGCCTCTTTAAAAGTAGGTGACGGAATGTTAGGTCGAGTGGTAAACACATTAGGAGAACCGATCGACGGCAAAGGTCCGATTACAGGAACAACCTACGAAATGCCATTAGAGCGTAAAGCTCCGGGCGTAATTTACCGTCAGCCTGTAAACGAACCTTTACAAACAGGTATTAAAGCTATTGACGCGATGATTCCTATCGGGCGCGGACAGCGTGAGTTAATTATCGGCGACCGTCAAACCGGTAAAACAACTGTTGCACTGGACACCATCATCAATCAGAAAGAATTTTACGATGCTGGAAAACCTGTATATTGTATTTACGTTGCAATCGGGCAAAAAGGTTCGACAGTTGCAAACGTATTACGTACGTTAGAAGAAAACGGTGCGTTGCCGTACACAGTTATTGTTTGTGCTCCTGCTGCCGACCCTGCTCCAATGCAATTCTACGCACCATTTGCAGGCGCCGCTATCGGAGAATTTTTCCGCGATACCGGTAAACCCGCATTAATTATTTATGATGACTTATCTAAGCAGGCAGTAGCGTATCGCGAGGTATCACTTTTATTACGCCGCCCTCCCGGACGTGAAGCGTATCCCGGTGACGTGTTTTACTTACACAGCCGTTTGTTAGAGCGTGCCGCGAAAATTAACGCGAGCGACGATATCGCTAAAAATATGAACGACCTTCCCGATTCTTTAAAAGGAATTGTAAAAGGCGGTGGTTCTTTAACAGCATTACCAATTATTGAAACACAAGCCGGTGACGTATCTGCTTACATTCCTACCAACGTAATTTCTATTACGGATGGACAGATATTCTTAGAGGGTAACTTATTTAACGCAGGTGTTCGGCCCGCTATTAACGTGGGTATTTCTGTATCACGCGTGGGTGGTAACGCTCAGATTAAATCGATGAAGAAAGTTGCCGGTACTTTAAAATTAGACCAGGCACAATATCGCGAGTTAGAAGCTTTCGCGAAATTTGGTTCTGATCTGGACGCCGCTACAAAATCGGTACTTGATAAAGGTTCGCGTAACGTGGAGATTCTTAAACAAAATGCTTTCTCTCCGTTGCGTGTTGAACAACAGATTGCGATTATTTATTGCGGCACGCGTAATTTATTGCGCGAAGTTCCGGTAAATAAAGTGCGTGAATTTGAAAAAGATTTTTTAGATGTATTAGAGCGCAAACACAAAAATATATTAGACGGTTTAAAAGCCGGGCAGTATACCGATGAGATTACAAATACATTGGAGGAAGTTGCGAAAGAAGTAAGTAAGAAATTCAGATAATTTGAGGATTTGATAATTTGAGGATGTATTAATCATCAAATCATCAAATCAACACATCATCAAATTAATAAAGATGGCAAATTTAAAAGAGGTTCGGAACAGGATAACATCAGTTGGTTCAACCATGCAGATTACAAGCGCCATGAAAATGGTGAGTGCTGCAAAGTTGAAGCGCGCGCAGGATGCTATTACACAAATGCGCCCCTACGCAAACAAACTGAAAGATATTTTACAGAACCTGAGTGCCAGCTTAAATACTTCTGAGAATGCTTACGCGCGCGATACGAAAGGGGATAATGTTTTATTGATTGTTATTTCTTCTAACCGCGGTTTGGCGGGTGCTTTTAACAGCAATGTCATCAAAAAAGCGTGGAGCATGATCCGCAATGAATACAAGGGTTCTTCTAAAGTTTCTGTTTTAGCGGTTGGAAAAAAAGCGAATGATGCTTTCAAAAAGACCGATCATCATATTATGGGAACGGACATGCCGCATAACCTGAATGAGTTATTTGATAATTTAAATTTTGATACGGTTGCCGGCGCTGCAGAAAAGATTATGAAAGCTTTTGAAGCAAATCAATTTGACAGAGTTTATTTAATTTACAACCAGTTTAAAAATGCTGCTGTACAATTACCGGTTGCTGAACGTTTTCTACCTATTGAAAGTCATAAACCTGCGGCGGGCACAAGTAAAAGTAAGGTTGATTATATTTTTGAGCCAAGCCGGGAATACATTGTAAACGAACTTATTCCTAAATCTTTAAAAATACAGTTTTATAAGGCAATCTTAGATTCAGTAGCTTCTGAGCACGGTGCACGTATGACAGCGATGCACAAAGCAACTGATAATGCTAAAGAGATGCTACGTTCACTCAAAATCAGCTATAACAAAGCCCGCCAGGCCGCTATCACCAATGAAATATTGGAAATTGTGGGTGGTGCCGAGGCTTTAAACGGCTAATTTTCAGAAATAAGGAAAATATAGTAAATTTGCCCTCCTTAATTGTCCGATGGTGTAACTGGCAACACGACTGATTTTGGTTCAGTAGAGTCTAGGTTCGAGCCCTAGTCGGACAACGAACCCCGGAAATTCTTTCGGGGTTTTTTTATTCAATCTTTAACACCTTTAACTAAACATCAATAGGCACGGGCAACATAAAGCCTGTGCTGTTTTTTTCCTTGTTACTATTGCCGCGTGCTTATTCATGCTTAATCATTAAAATGTATTACCATTTGTATTACTTTTTAAAATGCAGGCGAAAAAAGTAATACATTTTTAAAATCAAAGGAAAAATGATTGATCTAAAGTTAATTTACAACCGAAAGAAGGAAGCCAAGAAAAACAATGAGCAGGCCGTTATTGAAATAAGGGCAACCCTAAGAGGTGCACGAAAACAAAAATATTATTCGACAAAAATAAAAATTGCACTAAACGAATGGAATTCGGAAGACCGGAAGGTAAATGCAAAAAACAAAAATGCAGACGAGTATAATTTTTACCTTAAAAAATATGTCAGGGATTTAGAAGACTTACAACTCGAAAGAAATTTTAAAAAGTTGCCTTTTACATTTGATGACATAAAAGCATATTTTAAACACAAAAAAGAAAAGACAAGTTCCTTTTTTGCTTTTGTAAATTCAGAATTAGAAGGAGATTTAAGTCTAAAGAAAAAAACGAAAACACAGCACCGAAATACATTAACCATTTTTAAAAAGTTTGCCGGCTCAGACGTTGTCTTTACTCAACTAAATATCAGTTTTTTGGAAAGATTTATAAATTATTTACGCGCGCAGGGTTACCAACAAAACACAATACATAAACACCATAAGAACCTTAAAAAATACATTGACCTTGCAATTAAAAAAGAATTTACTGAGATCAAAAACCCATGTAGAGAGGTAAAAGTACGGTCGGAACAAAAGCCCCGGGATGTTTTGACTATTTCGCAGATTAATGAACTGGCAAAACTTTGCTTTAACGAAAACGATACTAAGCTCATGCAGGTTAGAGATATGTTTTTGTTTTCTTGTTACACCGGCCTACGTATTAGCGACGTGTGCGGACTTAAAACCGAATATGTAAAAAGTATTGTGCATGGTTTTGAGTTGGATTTTTTTACCATCAAAGTAAACAAGCGGGCAGAGTTACCTTTATACAAACTTTTTACTGTGCCCGGGTCCCGTTCGTTACCAGAACAAATTTTAATAAAGTACTTGCGACCGGGAGACATTTTTGTTTTTCCAAAGCTCTCAGAGGCGTTTATAAATCGACATTTGAAAGTTTTGGCCGGGCTTTGCAAGCTAAATATTAATCTTACTTTTCATATAGCCCGGGAAACTTTTGGTACGTACATGGCCGGGAAGGTTGAGCCGTTTTATTTAAAAAACTTAATGCAACATAGCGATATAAAAACTACAATGCGTTATGTTCATTTAGATAAAAGAATGATGAATGATAAATTAGATAAAATTACCGATTGGCAGACTTAGACTTTTTTCTTTTCAACTCTAATTCTTCGCCTTTTTCAAACGTATTATAAAATAGTGCTTCTAAAAAATCATTCGTTAAAACTTTGGTTAGGTCATTGTATAATTTAGGGTCAGTTTCTTTAAACTCATCCATAACTTTTTCAATATCTTCAATAGTAGTATTGAGAGCCCGTTTGTGTATAGTGAGCAACTGAGTTTTATCTTTCAATGAATTTTCCAGCTCAATAATTTTTTGTTTGTAGCTCTCTATTTCATTGGTAACATTTTCGTTTCCATCAAAGAAATAAGTCAAAGGCAATTCAAGGGCTTTGGTTATAGATAATAACTGACTTAATTTAATATCATTGGAGCTTAGAACCCGGGATAAGTTTTGTTTTGAAAGACCGGCTTTTTTTGCCAAAACAGAGTTGTTTATACCCCTGTCTTCTAAGTACTTAACTATCCTTTTGTTTACTTCCATTTGCTTAAATATATGAATTGTCAATAATTTATTGAATATTTTGTTTACTGTGTGAATATTTAATTTACATTTGTCATCACAATCAATAAACAAGAACAATTATGAAGACAAATGTAACACAAAAAGGCATACGGGCAAACGAAGTTCATCAAATGTTAGCGGAAGCACGTATAACCAAACAAGAAGCGGCCACCATGCTGGGCGTTTCTATTGGCACAATTTCAAACTACGTAAAATCAGGTCTACTTAAGGCAATTAAGCTCGGCAAAACAAAACAGGCAAAGGTTTTCTTTAAGCGAGAGGATATTTTGGGCTTATTGGATTTTACTATTTCTACTCCGTTTGATCGGGGGTTTGATAAAATTGGCAAAGGAGTACATTAATCTTGAGCCTGTCCATAAAAAAACCCTCAATTGGCGTTGAGGGTTAATAATATTCACTTAAAACTTATAACAATGACAAATGTACAAAAAAACAACAATCCATTAAGAACATTTTTTAAAAAGGTACGCGGAGTGTGTGCGGTATTGTTCGAGAAAAAACATGAAAGCATCCAGTCGGAATTAAATTTTATCGAACTAATGCGACTGTACTATGATAAACAACTTTGTCAAAATACCTTTACAAAAAGTACGGCGAGTAAATACCAACAACTCACAAGTAATATTACGCGCTTTCTTAGCGAAACCGGTTTGCTGTCCATGAGGCCAGTCGATTTTAAACTGAAGATCGCAGATAGTTTTGTTTCGTGGCTTCATAAAAATTTAGATTCATGCGGACGGACACATAGTAGCCGACACATTGAATTTTGTAAGCGCGTTTTAAATTATGGCGTGCGAATGGAATACATTGAGGTTAATCCATTACAGGCGTATGAATCTTCCCGAGACCCCATTAAACAAGTTGTTCACCTTGACCTAGAAGAAATAAGTTTGTTATACTCTTTTAACTTTAATAGTGAATTACTCCGTAGAGTATGCGATATGTATTTGTTTCAATGCGAAACCGGTCTAAGTTATGCAGATTTGTATAGCTTTGAAATTACTAAAGACGACGACGGCTCGGAATGGATTCATAATTGCCGAAAGAAATCTAACAAGCCATATTGGGTTCCTTTTTTCCCGCAAGCGAAATACATATACCAAAAATATTCCGGGAAACTTCCAAGATACACCAACGCCGCATATAATCGCGTATTAAAAGAAATTGCGGCACACGCAGGAATTAATAAACATCTTACCTCTCACACAGCAAGAAAAACGTTTGCTACGCTTAAAAATAATGTGGGCTATACTACCGAAGCAATTAGAGATATGCTTGGCCAATCTTCGGTACAGGTTACCGAAGCGCATTATATTTTACGCGATAAAAAAAGAATAATACGTGAGCGTTCGTTAAACGAACCAATTCTTTCAACTCCCTTGCGTGTAGTTAATCAATAATTATAACTTCTAAAAACAAAATAGCAATGAGACCAAAAAACAACAATTTACAACCAACGATTTTTGCCGGAACTAAAGTAAAATGTATAGTGCCAATGAGTAAAGGCGATAAAGAATTTTGCCGGTCTATTGGTTACTCCTTTCCGGTCGTAGGTAGAACTTACACCGTTCGCCAAAATCACATACTTACCAGTACTGATAGTAAAATGATTTTATTAGAGGAAATAAAAAATCCCAATTTCTATACGGGAAGTGAAATTGGTTTTTTCGCTTCAAGTTTTAAAGTATTAAATAATTCTAACCACCCCGGCGCAATACATGGGCCGATAAAATGGGATTTCCCGGATTATATAAAGCAAATGACATTCTAAAATAGTCGCCGGACTTAACGGCAACCGATAACTCAAAAAACCATGAACAACCAACCAAGTGTTTTTCAATTTGAAAAAAACAAACCCAAAGGAACGTGTCCTAAATGTAAAAAGAGTAAAGTTTTTCGACACTACGAAAACCTACCTAAAGAGTTTGGAATTTGTGATAGAAAAAATAATTGTGATTTTAAAAATATACCCACTTATGAAAAATTAAAAAATTTGCACATTGAATTCCCGGCAAAACCTGAGGAAAGCCCTAAGGCGCGGCAAGTAATTCTTTCCCCGGCTCAATCAGATTTAACTTGTTTAAAAAAACTCGACTCTCCGCTTCATAAATTTTGCATCGACAAATTAAAGCTCTCTCAAGATCACTTAAAATTATGGAATGTAGGAACCTCTGAACGCGGGCTGACCACCTTTGTTTATCAAACTCTTTCAGGTCGGTTTATAAATATTGTTTTTATTGAATATGTAAACAGCAATGAAGATTGTAAGCGCAACAAAGAGAAAACACCTTTTTCTTTAAAAGCTAAAAGCGGTTCAAAATACGAGCTTTGTTTGTTTGGCGAACATCTTTTAACAAGCAAAACCGTTTGCCTTGTAGAAAGTGAAAAAACCGCTATAATAGCCAGTTTCTTTTACCCTCAATTCGATTGGTTAGCCACGGGAGGAAATAATAAACTTACAGACAGTAAAATCGAAGTTCTCTTTAATAAGGAAATATTATACATAAACGATTCAGATAAAGCTGGGAGAAATAATTCAACTATTGAAAAACTTAGAGCCTACAAGCAAAATTTTAAAGTGGTTAATTTATTTCCTGATCGTTCAGACGGATATGATTTAGCCGACGCAATAATAAACGGGCTTACACCTGAAATAAAACCATTTTTAGAATATCCGGTGGAGCCGGTAGCTCAAAAGGTTATTTCAAATAATGCTGAGGAAACACCAAAAGAAAAAAATGTTTCTGAACTTGAAAGAGTGGAGCGATTTATTTCTGATAGATATGACATAAGGTTTAATGAAATATCTAACGAAGTTGAGTTTAAAGTTAAAGGCTGTGATGGCTTATTTGAAACATTAAACGAAAACAACCTTTATAGGGTTCTGCAAAAAAACTTCATTAACTTTTCACTAAACAAATTAATTTCTCTTTTGTCGTCTGATTTTGTTACGAAGTACAATCCTATTCAAAACTACTTTGAAAATCTGCCTAACTGGGGTATTGAAAAAGACGAAGATCACATATTAAAACTTACTGAGTTTGTACCCGTGAAAGACAAAGAGCGTTTCAAAATGCAGTTAAAAAAAATGCTTGTTCGTTGCGTCGCTTGTAGTTTAACAAGCGTATTCAATAAACAGGCTTTTATACTTGTTCACGATATGCAGAATAGTGGAAAGAGTACTTTTTGCCGTTGGCTTTGTCCACCGGCCTTGTCTCCTTATATAGCTGAAAATATAAACATGGACAAAGACAGTCTAATTGCGCTTACAGAAAATTTCATAATAAACATGGATGAGTTGGCTAACATGAGCAGGGTTGAAATAAACGCCTTAAAAGCGTTTATGAGTAAAGATGTAGTAAAAGTCCGGCTTCCCTACGGCAAAAGGGCTGTAATGATGCCGCGCAGGGCAAATTTCTTTGGCAGTACAAACAAAGACGAGTTTCTAAGCGATGAGACCGGGAGCGTTCGTTGGCTTTGCTTTGAACTAACCGGAAAACTGGATTTTAGTTACAAAGAAAAAATAGACATAAATAATATTTGGGCACAAGCCTATGCTTTGTTTAAGGGAGGGTTTAAATATGAGCTGAGCCCGGATGAGATCGCAGAAAACGAAAAATCAAACGATCAATACCGAATAACAACAACAGAACAGGAACTCATACAAGCAACTTTTATACCAAGCGGTAAGGATAAACCGGGAGCAACGTTTAATAATGCCACACAAATAAAATCTATACTTGAAACAAGTAACCCGGGAGCCCGGCTAAATACTATTAATATTGGAAAGGCTCTAAAAATCTTAGGCTTTAAACAGGAACAGTTTTTTAATGGAAATTATCAGACAAAGGGATATTACACCAATTACAAAGCATAGCGTTTAGTATATCCGGCCTCGCAGTCGGTTTTTATTACACAGAGCCGGGATAATAATTCCGGCTTTTCTATTTTGATGTGTGGCGACCATAATTAACTCCGGTCTCCGGAAAACGCAGTCATTTATAACTACCAGGGATCTTGGATAGTTACTTTTATCTATTGTTCCGGAACTATCTCATGATAAAGACTTTTTTATCGCTGTGGTAGAAATTAAGTTTTATTCTTACTTAGTTACTTAGTATCAGTTAAAGACCCCGTAAAGTATGAGAAAAGTAACTAAGTAAGATTAAAAAAAGCATCTTACTTAATCCTACTTATCATACTTTACGCGAGGTTCAGAGCTTCACTAAGTAACTAAGTAGAATAAGTAAGATGCTTTTTAAAATATTTAAACCCTGTTACACTTATTTAAGACGCATGAAAGACCCGGTTAATACAACGTAGAGACATAGGTTATACAGGTGTATTAACTCTGTAACACCAGTTTTTTTAAATTTTAAAAATGTTCTAAATCCCTTGCTACATAAGGTGCGCGTGGTGTTTTTAAAATATTTATTTAAAAAGTAAGGCTTTTAAATTTAAAGTTTCCTTTTTTAAATTTGGTTGGACGGTTTTTAAATTTTAAGTAAATTTTCATTTGACTAAAGTCGTACAGGTTGCGGGGCAAAAAAAATAGTAAGTGTTTAGTATTTATTTAAAATATTGGCGCGACTGATCTCTGTTTTTTTATTACTCATTTTTTACTATTTCGTACCGGTGGCAAAAAGAACATAACCAATTTACGATTGTTTTGCTTTAAGTGTTTTTGTTTGTGTACGTTGGTGTATTTATGGTTATATCTGTTCTTATAGGTCGTATTTCGTGTAATACCTTTGTAAGAAAAAAATGGAAACAGAAATTAAAAATGAGGTAACTGAAAAAAATATTTCGGAGCCTGTAGAAAAAAAGAGAACTTTTATAAACTTAGCGGTTACACCGGAAGAAAAAACACAGATCACGAAAGAGGCCGTTTCTGTTTGTAAAATTTCAGTAAGCGAATATTGTCGGACAAAAATTTTCATGCCGAGACCGGAGGAAAAAACCGAAACAATAACAGAGGTGTTTACCGACGAGGAAAAAGAAATTTATGAAAATACGCTTAAAGAACTTAAAGCAGAAAACACAAAACTTAAGGACGAGCTTAGCATGTAATAAGTATTGTTGGCGCTTCCGGTGCTCCAATTGTAATTAATTGATCCGCCCGCGTTCAATAAAACGCTGTCTCCATAACAATAAAAAGATTTGTATGGAACACCGGTTATTGTAGTTGTAGTAGCAGAGTTCAGATATACATACGCATCGTTAGAAAGTAAATTAACCACCGCCAGGTCGGGTTTCGAGTCTCCGTTTACATCTCCGGCAGAAATCCATACCGGGTCTGAGCCTGCATTAAGTGATGTGCTTACATTAAAATTTCCTGTACCATCCCCCATTAAAATGGATACGTTGCCCCCGGTTAAGTTAGCTGTGGCTAAGTCTGTTTTCCCGTCGCTGTTAATATCCGTGGCAACAATACTGTTAGGATTAGCACTCGTCGGATATGAAATTGGAGAGCCGAATGTGCCGCTGCCTGTGCCCAGCAATACAGCGCCCGAACTGCCTCTATTGGCAATGGCTAAGTCAGTTTTAGAATCTCCGTTAAAATCTCCGGTTGTAATTGCTGCGCATTTAAGCCCTCCCGAAGAATATGAAACGGCGGTAGTGAAAGTTCCTGTACCGGTATTCAACAGTACCGAAACGCTGCTTGATGTATTATAATTTGAAGTTGCAACATCATAAAAACCATCACCGTTAAAATCTGCTGTTGCGAGGCCGGTAATATTGCTTCCCGTTGCGTATGTTGCAGGCGACCCAAATGCACCTGTTCCTGTACCAAACAATACAGAAATATTACTTGAGTTTTGATTGCTTACCGCTATGTCGATTTTTGTATCATTGTTAAAATCGGCCGTCACAACACAGGTCGGACCGGAACTTCCAACGGTATAATTTACGGCTGTACTAAAAGTGCCAGCCCCTGCGTTCAATAAAATCGATACATCATTGGCAGTATTACCCGAACACGCCACCGCCAAATCGGGTTTGCCGTCACCGTTAAAATCGGCAGAGGCAATTCCGATAGGAATAGCATCCACCGTGTAATCTACGTGAGTTGTATAAGCACCGCTTCCGTTATTAAGATATACCGAAACCAAATGTGTTGATGTTCCTGATGCAATGCTAACTACCATGTCGGCTTTCCCATCGGAATTAAGGTCTTTTAGCAATACACCTTGCGGATTGATACCTGTACTATAGGTTGAAAACGTAGTAAAGCATGATTGCGCGTTAAGCAAACCAAAACTTACAATAAACACTATTGAAAATACTGTTTTTTTCATTGTTTTATTTTAAAATCAAATGAACAAAAGAAATTACATAAAACCCAAATTTAATAAAGTATTTTAAAAAAAGTCCTATTATTATTAAGATTTCCGAATTGTTTTACTTCTGATAACAAGTAGCTTACTGAATCTTTTTAATATTCAGTGAAGGCTTTGTAGATATTTTTGCGGAGTACATTTTTAGGATAAAAAAAATAAAAAACCTAGTAAAATTGAGGGTTTCAGAGGTAATAAGGCTTGTACTGGTCGCAACAAAACTTTCTGATAATCAGTGGCTTATTTGTTTCCGGTACAGTATAATGGTAAAAGGTTCTTCGAAACCCGCA
>Ga0210400_10000881_pt1 | contig 31120 bp, 21 predicted proteins | sample IncBWH26MmetaG_FD_155456 | JGI IMG/M metagenome (GOLD analysis project Ga0210400, IMG submission 155456) | Forest soil microbial communities from Barre Woods Harvard Forest LTER site, Petersham, Massachusetts, United States - Inc-BW-H-26-M | ecosystem: Environmental > Terrestrial > Soil >... | reverse complement strand
ATATCAGAAACTGCAACAGCAGCAGAAGCGGCTAAACCGACTAATGCATCGGGACAGGTTTTTTTATCAGATGAAATAAGATTAACCATTAATTGAATATCGGCATGATAATCTTCGGGGAATAAAGGACGCATTGCGCGATCGATAATACGACAGATTAAAACTTCGTAATCAGAAAGTTTTGCTTCGCGGCGAAAAAATCCTCCCGGGATTCGTCCTGCAGAAGCATATTTTTCCTGATAATCCACAGTGAGCGGTAAAAAATCTACTCCTTCTTTCGCGTCTTTGCTGCTGACAATAGTTGCAAGCAACATAGTGTCGCCTACACGTAATACTACCGAACCATCGGCTTGTTTTGCTAATTTTCCTGTTTCCAGTGTTGCAATTCGTCCATCTCCTAAGTCGAACGAATGTGTGATTCCAATTTGTGACATTTTGTTTTTTTGTTTTGTGTTACGGCCTTTCCGGAACGGTTTATATTTGATTTTAATTATTCTCTTTAAACACAAAAGGCATCCGAGCTACCCCGAATGCCTTTTTGTAATTTATTTTCCGTTCATTATTTACGGATATCAAGTGTCTTAATCAGCGCGCGGTATTTTTCTAATTCAGTGCGTTTAAGGTAATCTAACAAAGCACGGCGTTTGCCAACCAGGTTTAAAAGGGCGCGTTGCGTACCAAAATCTTTTTTATTTGTGCTTAAATGCCCGCTTAAATGTTCGATGCGTTGTGTAAAAAGCGCGATTTGGCTTTCTGATGCACCGGTATTTTTTTCGTTACCACCGTGTTTTTTAAAAATTTCTTTTTTTGTTTGTGCTGTAAGTATCATCTCTTCTTGATTTTTTTAAGGACTGCAAATATAGGGCTTTTTTTATAATATTCAAGCAGATTGCCAAAATACATAAAGGCTTTATTTTATATAAATAACTGTTAATTACATAGTTATATTTTTTAATTGAGTTAATGACTACTTTCTATGGCCATCTTTCTTATAGAACTTTGCCCCATCTCCACCTTTCAGGGCTTTGCCATCCATCTGTTGGATTAATAAACCAAGGAAAAAATCTTCTACGGTTATTTTATGAATATTCAATATTTTAATAAGGCTGCGAATAGTGAGATTTGTCAGCCCCTTTTCTATTCTCCAATACTGCATCCTGGAAAGATCGTGTTCAACCGCAAAATTCTCATAACTCGAATATCCGTTTTTTAAGCGTAAATCCTTCAACTTTATGCCAATTTCCCGACAAACCTTTTTCTCGTTATTCACTTAACAAAAATCATCATATCCAATCATTTACGTTACAACTTAAAATAATACATCAAATATGATACATATTTCGCCCAAACAAGAATATATTACATGTTTCTGTGCATTTATATCTATACACCGTATATGGTATATATTTGCATAATGTTTCCGCTGTCTTCTATGCAGGGCATGATTCTTAAACCTAAAATATTCTCTATGCCCGTTAAAAAAAATCCAAAACACAACTACCAATGCAAAAATTGCGGAGAAATCAGGCAGGGCCGTATAATTCCGAGTAGTTACCATTGCATTAACTCTACACTTCACATATGGAACGACCTTGGCCTTTACGGTGACATGGGTTATCAATGTTCAAAATGTAAATCGGAAGTTAAATCACAAAACAAACCTTTGATTGCTTTTTGTCCCGGAGGAGATGGTCATTTATGGATTACTAAAAAGGTCTAATTACCTTTTATTAATTCAGAAAGTGCCTCCACCCAGTTATCGTTGCTGTTAAGGCTCGGAACGAGGTCCGCTTTTTCACCTCCGTAACTTTTAAAAGCTTCGTTATATTCAGTACCTATTTCGTGGATGGTCTCCAGGCAATCGGCCACAAAAGCGGGCGATAAAACAAGGAGTTTTTTATTGCCAAGGGAAGCTCTTTGTTTTAAAACATGGTCAGTATAAGGCTTTATCCACTCACTCCGGCCCAAACGACTTTGAAAGCAAATGGTGTATTTTTCTTCGGGCAGGTTTAATTTTTTCGCGATAAGTTGCGTTGTTTTAAAACAATTAGCGCGGTAACAATATTGATTTTTTTCGATAATTACCTCGCAACATTTACCCATAAAGCAGGAATTATCGCCGTAATGCGCCGAAGCTTTTTTTATTTGTCGTTCAGGCAAACCGTGATACGAAAAAAGAACATGGTCGTATTCGTTTATGTTAAATCTCTTTGCTTCTTCCGCGTAACAATTAATGATGGCTTCGTTATCGTGAAAATTGCTGTTGATATGCATTTCGGGGATTACTTCCCAAGACTTAATTTCAGTAAAAACTTTTTCGATAGTTGAACCTGTGCTGGAAGACGCATACTGAGGATACAAAGGCATCACTACAATTTTACGCGGTTTTTGTTTGCGGATATTTTCTAAGGCAGTTTTTATATAAGGACTTTGATAGCGCATAGCCAGTTCTACAAAAAAATCATTCCCTAATCTGGCCTGTAATTTCTTTTTTAGTTCAAGACTGTTGTACAAGAGTGGCGAGCCCTTATCACTCCAGATACGCTTATATAATTTAGAAGATTTGGAAGCACGAAAAGGCACAATTAAAAAATTTACCAAAAAAAATCTTCCGATGGCCGAGATATCAATAACCCGGCGGTCGTTTAAGAATTCGGTAAGGTATTTACGAACGGCGGGGGTTGAAGGATTATCGGGAGTGCCGAGGTTTATGAGAAGTACTGCAGTCTTAGACATTTTTAAAATCTATAATTCTACAAATCAATAATTGAGTTTAATATCCGTAGTTTTTCAGGCGTTTTTCATCGGTGCGCCAGTCTTTATCCACTTTTACAAAAGTCTGCAAGTGTATATGTTTACCGAAAAATGTTTCGCAGTCTTTACGGGCTTCAATACCCACTTTTTTCAATGCGGCCCCCTGATGGCCGATAAGAATTCCTTTTTGCGATTCGCGTTCTACATAAATCACAGCTTCAATGCGAATTATTTTTTCTTCTTCTTTAAAAGATTCGATCACTACTTCACAACTATAGGGGATTTCTTTTTTGTAGTTCAGTAAAATTTTTTCGCGGATTATTTCCGAAACAAAAAAACGTTCGGGTTTATCGGTTAATTCATCTTTACTGAAGTAAGCTTCATGTTCGGGAACTAATGCAAGAATACGTGGCATTAATAAACCTATATTCGTTTTATGCAGTGCCGAGATGGGCAATATTTCCGCATCAGGAAGGCGCCCGTGCCATTGACTTACTTTAGCCTCCACTATATCCTGTTCAACCAAATCAATTTTATTTATTAAAACCAAAACCGGTTGTTTTACTTTTTTCAGTTTTTCCAAATAGGATTCTTCCAATTGCGTATCCTCATACACATCAGTAATCAATAAAAAAACATCGGCATCTTCCATGGCATCAGCCACAAAACGCATCATTTTTTCGTGCAATTTGTAATTGGGTTTTAAAATGCCCGGAGTGTCCGAAAAAATCAGCTGATAATCGTTTTCGCTAACAATACCCATAATACGGTGACGGGTAGTTTGGGCTTTAGATGTAATAACCGACAAGCGTTCGCCCACCAACGCGTTCATGAGTGTGGATTTCCCTACATTAGGACAACCGATGATATTTACGAAGCCTGCTTTATGCACGTGTTAATAATTATTTGGTTAAATGGAGTACAAATGTATATATTTGCACCGCTTTTAAAGAAAGTTCTTTTACAAAAACAACATATTGCGGGATAGAGCAGGGGTAGCTCGTTGGGCTCATAACCCAAAGGTCGGAGGTTCGAATCCTTCTCCCGCTACTAATACTGAGCAAAAGCCTTCTGAAATTCAGAGGGCTTTTTTTATTTCGCCATCCAGCATTCCGAATAAAACTTCATTGGCTTTTTGGGTGTAGGCGGATAAATTCTTTTCAAAACTTTCTAAATCATACAAAAATGATTTTAAATTATCTGAAGTTAATTCTGAAAAATGTCTGCCGTAACCGAGCTTATCTATGTAAGAAGCGTTTACAAATTGTTCGAATTGATTTTTAAGCGGGAATGAATAAACAGGTTTCTTTAAATAAACCGCTTCTGATATAAACGAGAAACCTCCGTTGGCAATAACTGCCTTTGCTGAAGCAAGGTCTTTTACAAAATCTTCTTCGCTGAAAGATTTAAAAATTACATTTCTGTCTTTTTCATCTTTATTAAATCCATACACATAAAAAGTAATACCCGGAATATTATGCAAAACTTCCCTCACACTTGAGAACGTACTCGAGGTCTGATACATCAAAATATGATTCCCTTTTTCAGGTTTTGCATTAATAACAGCTTCCCGAACAATTGGCGGGACGATAGATGTGTTTTTTTCAGAAAGTTCGGCATCAAAAAAACTCGTAATAAAATAATGTTTACAGCCAGGAACTTTTGATTTTACGATTCCTTTTGCCAAAACATAATTTTTCTTCTCCGCTTTAGAAATTTCTATATCTAATCTGCAGCGGTCTATTACCTGCATATTATCAATACTGATTAGGGGCAAGTGGTGGTGTTTGGCATACACAAACGAAAAAGATTCAAAATCGCTGATAACCAAATCCGGTTTAAAATTATTTTGAATATGGAGATATTCCGAAAAATTGAATAATAAATTCCGTGGCACGTTTTTTAAATTAAGCATGAAAGTTCCTGTTTTAGAAACCTGCGCATTTTTATAGGCAAAATGGAATCCTTTTATTTCATGCACTCTGCCGGGAAAAGATTTATTCAAAAACCGGTAAGCCCTTGCACCTGAAACCACCTGCACATTGTGTTGTTTAAGTAAATGTTCAATTACCACTTTACTTCGCGTGGCGTGGCCCATTCCCTCGCCGGGTACACCGTATAATATATTCATGCTGCGGGTTTTTTACGAATAAAAATATTCTTGGTAGTATCAAAATACAAAAAGAGTATTGCGATTAAAATTCCCAATGCCGCGCCCACACTTACATCAAGCGCGGAGTGTGCGCCTATAGCCACGCGTGATACAGCAATAAATAAAGCCCATACAAAAGGAACAAAAAATATTTTTTTGTATCGAGAATGATAAATGCTGAAAGACAAGATGCAGGCCAATAAAAACGCGTTGAATGAATGTCCGCTGGGAAATGAATACCCTGCTTCTTCTACCCAATGGTCCAGCACTTTTTTGTCAATGCTATTTGTAAGCGCAGGTGAATTATTTATTAAGCCCTGTAAAAACTTTTGTCTTTGTTCAGTCTCCAATTTATACATGGCAACCAAATCAACTTGTTGTCCCGATTGGCTTATTACGTAAAGATGGCTCGGGCGCGCGTACTTAAGTATTTTTTTTGTAGCGTGCTCGTTTACAAAAGCAAAAACAGATAAGATAATCAACAAAGCAATCACAGGTCTGAAAAAAGTTTTTATTTTTTCCCTTTTTGACCCGATACGCAAAGTGTACAAAAATCCGGCGATGACAATAATTACCAGTGTACCGTATTTACCTGCCGATTCTGTAAGCCAGTAAGCAGTACTGCACCATAAGGAATCTTTTTTACAAGCGGTAAACTCAAGCGGTAAACTCAAGAGGCATAAACCACACACCGCAGAGCATAAGCGCATAAAAAACAAGAGCTATTTTAATAACCGGCCTGATAGTGTTTTATTTAGGGTAAATATAAAAATACTTTGGCGGTAAGCATGCCACTTTTATAAAAATAAACGCCAGTTACCAAAAAAATACTGCCACTTAACAGATTGGCTCGTTTTTCTAATTAATTAAAAATAATTTAGAGTGCAAATACTTCCTTTCATGAAAACTTTTACTTACACTTTTTCGCGTTTTTTCAAATTCATTCAATGCCACACTGCAATTAGCATTACGTTGCTAATTTTTTGCCCGCCTTTTACATTTAAGTCACAGAATTTACGGATTAGTCGCTCGAGTAGTTATTACACTTATGTTTTTAAAATAAGTAACGAGCAGCTTAAATCGTGTTACACAAATAAATATTATTTCGACAATCTCGAGGCTTCTTTGGTTAATCCTCTCGATTCATTTTTAACCGACAGCGGTTTGAAAAAAGAACTCCGGCCCGGTGCTTACCTTTATGTTTCGGCACATGACAATTACCTGCATTACGAATTAAACACTTTTATAAGTTTTGATGCGTGTCTTTATAACAACAAACATGACCTTTGTTTATTTGTTTACAATAAAATTACCGGTAAACCGATTGAAAACGCCCTTATCCAAATTGAAAACAAAAAAATAAATTACGACTCCGCTTCAAAAAATTATAATTTGCGATTTTCGCATAAAACAGGTTTACTTTCGGTTTATGTAAATGATGAAGCTATATTTTACTCTATAAATCGTGCAAGCAGTTACAATACCTTCCGACGTTCTGTAAAAATTAAAACCACAGCATTCTTCAAAAAAGCAAGGCTGCCGTTTAATCGTTTTTACTATCGATTAAGATACAGCGGCCCTTCGCAGGATATATCCAAAACATCTTACAGATATAATTATACACCCAAATATACCGGCTACATCGCCTTTAATAAACCTAAATATCTGCCCAACGATACCGTAAAAGTGAAAGCCTTTTTTTTAAAAGGGAAAAGCAAAACTTTAAACAGGGATTTAAAAGTATTTCTTTGCAAAAAGAATTATGCGGAGAACGCCAGACAAATAACCTGGTTGAAACCTTTAACCAAAGGAGCCTATTCATTTAACTTTGTATTGGGCGATTCATTGCAACTTAATAACTTTTATACTTTGTTCTTTCTCGACAAAAAAAACGAGATATATATAATGGGAAAAGATTTCTATCTGGAAGATTACCAGTTAAACGAAACATCTTATGAATTTAAAAGTGAAAAGATTGAATATAACCGTGGAGAACCTGTTACATTTTACGCATCAGGAAAAGACGCGAATAATATGAATTTACTGGATGCCCGTGTTTCTGTTAAAGTTAAAGTAAAGATGATTGATACATTTATTTCCGATTCCGTATTCGTACCGAACATACTATGGGTGCATGAACAAAAACTGGACCCTATTGGAGAAACAAAAATTACCTTGCCTGACAGTTTACTCCCCGAAGCTTCCTTACAAATTTTAACAGAAGTAGTTTTTAATAATAGCAATAACGAAAGCCATGACACAACACTTACTTTAACTTATTCGGGCGAGAGGGAATATCTGCGCTCAAAGCTTGAAGGCAATTTTGTAAAAGCTGAACTTATTATAAACGGCAAGCCTGCTCAGGGGAAAGGTTTTCTTTTAAAGGATAAAGCCAACGGTTTCACACAAAAAGAAGAAATTTCATTTCCGTATACTGAAACGCTCGACAATACTGTAAAAAAATATTTTTTTCAAAAAAACCGGATCAACGCAGAGTATAATCCTTCCAAAGAAAACTCGCAGGTAAGCTGCTCTACATTGCGCACCATCGACTCTGTTTTTATTTCAATAAGTAACCCCAGGCATTTACCTATTGAATACAGCATTTATAAAAATGGCAGAGAAGAAACAGAAACCGGTTCTGTTTTTGAGCTCGATAGAAAAATAAGTGATAACAGCCATAACAGTTATATCCTATATTATCATTACCTCTGGTGCGGCGAACCTGTAAGCGAAAACAGAAATATTTTATTATTTAAAAACAATCTGCATGTGGAAATAGACCAGCCAGAAAAAATATTTCCCGGACAAAAAAGCCAGGTAAAAATAAAAGTAACAGACGTAAGTAATGAGCCAGTTGCGGGAGTTAATATTACTGCTGGGGCTATAAATAATCAATTCGGAATTTCATCCATACCCGGCGTTCCGTATTTAGGAAAAAGTATTCGTACGATGGAATGTTCCAATTCATTCTCATTATCGCGTCGCGGATTTTCAGGTTTTAAAAAACTGGATGAAAAATGGCAGAAAAAAATGTGCCTAGATACAATGCCGTATTATAAATTTATTTATCCAGATAAGGGAATATGTTATAACTACGACACCCTTAAAACGAACACCGCGCAGGTTTCCGCTTTCATTTATAAAGATGGGTTTCAATTACCGGTTTATCTTGTTTATATTGATTACAGACCTGTGTATTGTTACAATTCAACCAACGCAGATGAGTATACTTTTACTGCCTTCCCCGGTTATCACACCATCACTTTAAGAGGATATGATAAAATTTATACGCTTGACAGTATTCTTTTAAAACAAGGTTATAAACTCGATCTCTCGATGGATGCTGCCCATTTACCTGCTTGTGTAAAAGTAGGCAATGCGGAAAATAAATTCAGTGCCTATGAGCAGGACGTTATTAAAAATTCAACATTGTACATTACTAAAAAATATTACGACCAGGATTTAGTGCTTTGGCAGGACGATAAAGTTTGTCTTTTTTCGCAATACGGAAATTATTATTCAGCGAAGCTTTGCGGATTTCTAAGGGACAGCGTCAATTTTTACAAAGACAATAATCCCCCAACCACTTTTTTATTTGAACCCGGATATGAATACACACTCAGCAAAGGTCTGATAAAAATGAAACAATTATTTTATTCCGACGATTCGCATGAATTACCACTTTCCACTTCGTCAAAATTTTTAGGATTAACAGTTAATGTACTTCCTCCACGGAAGCCCGTTCAAAAATATAACTCATTGCGGAAATTTTATACCTACAACCCGAGATACACATCGGAAGGAAACGGAGCTTACAGTTTTAACTATACAGGCGACAGTACCATCAGCCTCATAAGAATTGCCAATGAAAAAAACGAATACGCCCGTTTTACAGAAGGAAGCACTCGCGATATTTATAATTTAAAACCCGGTAATTACACGATCGTACTCGTAACACAGGGCCATTACTATTTAACGCGAAAATCCGTAAAAATTCGGGGCGACGGAATTACGTTTGAACGATTCGGCGACAAAAATTATCAAGGAGTAAGTGAAAACGAAACCGAACTTATTTCAGCTTGGGACACTTTGGTTACTTCGCAAATTTATAATACAAATGAAATCGGCAGTTCCGGAAGATTGGGTTACAATAAATACAATGGTAATACCGGAGGAGCTATACGTGTTACTATAACCGATACCAAAACGAAAGAAGCAATTCCTTTTGCAACTGTGGTAATTTATCAGGATCAAAAACAAGTAGCCGTCGGCACAGCTGACTTTGACGGAATTGTAGTAATAAAACCGCTACATAGCGGAAGATATACCGCAAAAGTTGTTTATATAGGTTATACGGTTCATCAGATAACAGATATCGTTGTAATGGAAAGAAAAACGGTGTACCTCAATGTAAATTTATTCAACGAAGGAGTCGATCTTAATGAAGTGGCGATAACTGAGTATAATGTTCCGCTTATAGACCCGGATACAAAATCGGGAGGTACTTTTTCTCGCGAGGAATTTCAATCTATGGCATCTAAAAGCCTGAATTCGGTGGTATCCTCTTCGGCTGGTGTTTACCAACAGGATATCGGGTTTGACCTTTATGTTCGCGGCAGCAGAAGCGGTGCAACAAATGTCTTTATTGACGGAGAACGAGCAATAGGGACTGCTAATGTGCCGTCGCAATATGCAGAATCCATTTACATTCCCGGAAATATTAATGATGAAAAAGTTCCTGATGCCAATCAACTACGTAATAAATTTGCTGATTACGCTTATTGGCAACCTAACCTTATTACGGATGAAAAAGGCGAAGCTATATTTGACGTAAATTTTCCTCAAAATATCACAAGCTGGAAAGCGTACGCTTTAGCTATGGATGAGAAAAAACACAGCGGCGCTGCTTATAAAATAACACGAGCATACAAAAATATAATGGCCAATCTTGCATTGCCACGTTTTTTAATTGAAGGAGACAGCGCTCTTGCTATAGGAAAAATGCTAAATTATACTTCAGCTCCTGTTTCAATTAAGTCCACCGCGCATGTTAACGATAAAATTCTTTTTGAACACGATATGCTTTTAACAAACAGTGTTATCGAATCGGTTCTTATCTCGCCTACAGAAAAAGATTCATTGAAAGTAAGTTATTTACTTAATCAAGCAAACGGCGAAAAAGACGGAGAAGAACGTAGCATTCCCGTTTTCCCCATTGGGACCGAAGAAATAGCTGGAGGGTTTTATGTGTTATCTGGTGATACCACTTTGAGTATCGAATTAAAATCCGGAGAAAATAAAATTTACGCAATTGATAATCCGATTGACTTCATACTCAAAGAACTTGATGGATTGGAAAACTATCCTTACTGGTGCATGGAACAAACCGCTTCCAAATTAAACGGGTTATTAGTGGAAAAAAATATTAAGAAACAATTAAATGAGGAATTTAAAAAGGAAAAGCAAATTGAAACCTTATTGAGAAAGCTGGAAAAAGGGCAAAAAGAAAACGGCAGTTGGGGTTGGTGGGAAGATTCACCTGAAAATGTATGGATGACTTCTTACGTTACGGGAGTAATTACTAAAGCCACACGCCAAGGATATACCTTCAAAAATAAAGAAAAAGCCCTTCAATATTTGGCGTGGAATATGCACTCTGCAAAGGGAAATGAATTATTAACTATACTCAATACACTTTCTGAAATGAAATTCGCAATTCCGTATGAGGAATATTTTAAGCTGGTTAAAAAAGACAGTCTCAGCCTTTATCAAAAATTTATAATGGCAAAAATATGCCAGGAAAATGGCTTACCTTATGATTTAGAGTTAATCGAAAAAGAAAAAAAACAAACCATGACAGGCAGTTATTACTGGGGCGATGAATCTTATCACTGGTACAACAACAATTTAAATATAACTCTTCTCGTTTATAAAATACTGGAAAATCGTAATGCGGCACATCCGTATCTGGTTTCTATCCGCAATTATTTCTTAGAGATGAAGAAAGAAAACAAATGGAGAAATACAATTGAAACAGTTTCCATACTGGAAACCATTCTGCCGGAATTACTAAAACATTCAGGAAATAAAAACACAGCCACTATAATGGAATTCAGTGGCGCAGGCACTACAAAAATTTCTAATTTTCCGTATAGTAATTCTATAAAAGTAAATAATGAAAAATTGACCGTATCCAAAAAAGGCACTGGATCCGTTTTTTTAACTGTGTATCAAAAAAAATGGAATAAAAACCCCGAAAAGAAAACCGATTACTACGAAATAAAAACACATTACGAAGTAAAAAACAAAATAACAGATTCTTTAAAAGCCGGAATACCAACCGAACTTGTTGTAGAAGTAAACGTAAAGAAAAAAGGAGAATACATTATGATTGAAGTACCCATTCCGGCAGGTTGTTCTTACGACGATAATAAATACAATATTAATTCATTTGAAGCGCACAGAGAATACTTTAAGCAAAAAACTTCCATTTTTTGTGAATATCTTCCGGTAGGGAAACATATTTTCAGGATAAAATTGCAACCACGATTTAACGGTTCTTATACTGTAAACCCAACTACAAGCGAACTTATGTACTTCCCTGTTTTTTACGGAAGAAATGGAATTGAACGAGTGAAAATTAATTAAACTTAATTCTTTCCCGTCACTTCAAACTTGACGGTAACCGAAATACCGTTTTCATCAACCAGCATTAATTTATGCTTGCCCATCGAAGGATTCAGCGCCATTTGATGAATTTCTTTTGTCTCGCCAATAAAACTTTCATCCAGGTGCCAATATACCACAGTGTTTATGTTGCGATGCGCGGCTTCAAAAACAGTACGGCCCGTTTTACCATCAATTTCAACAGGGACGTAAATTTTACTGTTCGCTTTGGGATATAACAAGGCAATTGCCTTATCCGAAATTTTCGCGAGGCATTCCGGTTTATAATCAGGTAATATTTTATAGTTGGGGTGATTAAATTTATAATATTTTTCTACGAGCGGTGGCAACACAAAACGCGTTTCATGTTTCATGTTAAATACATTTTCACATTCGCTGTCTACCCGATACCTTCCGTTTTTTGTGAGGTGAATAATTTGATGATACGGACAAGAAGTAGTATTTAAACAAGTGGTGGGAATCCAAACTGTATCCGCTCTTTCGCATAAATCAGAAGCGCGATGGCCACTGTCCCTGCAAATTGCTACTTTATTCATTTCTTCCTTCGGAGCATTGAACCAGGAAGCAGATTTTGGCAATTGCGCAAACACATCAAACAATAATGGAGCTGCTGCTTTTATTCCTGTTAAGCCCGGACGACCTTCTCCATCCGCATTACCAACCCAAACCGCAACTACATAATCAGGTGTTACACCAATTGCCCATGCATCCCTGAATCCGAAACTAGTCCCTGTTTTCCAGGCAATTTTTTGGGCCGATGCAAATGCACGCCAGTTTCCGTCTTCATCCGGACGATTTACTTCCACCATCGCTTCAAAAGTTGAATAAATACAAGCACGGTTAGTTTTTTCCTTCAGTCCGTCACCTTGAACTTGTTTCAGGGTTTCCTTTTTTACTTTTAACTTCTTACTTTTAACTTTTATTTCCTCATTCACCAATGAAATATTTTTTTCTTTTCCGTATTTCAATTCCTGCGCCATTTGCGTGTACGCTTTGTTTAAGTCCCAAAGTTTTGCTTCGGCTCCTCCTAAAATCAACGACAAACCATAATGCATCGCGGGCCTGTTTAAAGTAGTGAGCCCGTAATTTTTTAAATCTCGATGAAATTTTTCCAGGCCATATTCATTGAGTAAACGCACCATCGGTATATTTAAACTTCTTGAAAGCGCTTTATTTACCGGAACCGCGCCGTCATATTGTTGTGTGAAATTTTTTGGAGAAAAACTTCCGAACTGAGTAGGAATATCCGGAATCAGCATCGTTGGAGTTATCAAACCATCTTCCATTCCCTTTGCATACAAAAAAGGTTTTAAAATACTTCCCGTACTTCTTACCGCATTAATACAATCCACATCGCCGCTGTTTTCTATATCAGTTGATTTCGTATTTCCCACATAAGCGAGAATTTTTCCTGTTTTTACAGAAGTAATCAGTACCGCGCCATTGTAAATTTTATTTTCCTGCAAAGTACGGCTGTGCGTTTGCAAAAGCTCTGTGGCTTTTTCCTGCAAATTATAATCTAATGTGCTGTTTATAGTTTGTCCGGTATAGCCTTCTTTAGTCAATCGCGACAATAAATGCGGTGCGCTTTGTGGAAGCGGCAATGGTTTATCAGGTAATGGTTCTGCCAATGATAATTGATAAGTTGTTTCGTCAATAGTTTTTATTTCGTACAAACGTTTTAAGAGGCGATTGCGTTTATCCAGTAAGCGTTTATGATTTTTTCCGGGATAAATTAAACCCGGAGCATTTGGTAAAACAGCAAGTGTTGCACTTTCTGCCCAACTTAATTTATCGGAACTTCTTCCGAAATATCTCCAGGCTGCAGCTTCCAAACCAACCACATTATTTCCGAAAGGTGCATGTGAGACATAAAAATTTAAAATTTCTTTTTTACTGTAACGAATTTCCATGCGTGTAGCCAGAATCATTTCCAAACCTTTTTCAACCATCGTTCTCGGCGGATTTTTTCGCATTATACGCGCCAACTGCATAGTTAAAGTACTGCCCCCACTCACTACTTTTTTATTTCTTGTATTTTGAACAATAGCACGACCAATCCCCTTGGCACTGATGCCGGGATGCGAGTAAAAATCCCGGTCTTCGAACTGAATCAGGCAGGCAGAAAATTTTAACGGCACAATTTTATTCGGACTGAACCTCCATTGTCCGTCACCCGCAATTTTAGCTCCTAGCAAATTCCCATCTTTATCCAGCAATACCGTGGAAGTACTGTCGTTAAACAGTTTATCGGGCAAGCAGTTTACATACCAGATGCAAAAAACCACAAAAGTGGCCAAAGTTGACCACTTAAAGTACCTTTTAATAAGGTTTTTGCGGGTTTTGAGGACTTGAAAGGCTTTTTTTATCATTTACAGAGTAAAGGTAGGCTGCCTAAGGAGCTTATTTTCGGCCTTTTATTATTCGCAGGCCTTTAGGTGAAAAGTGTTTTTTACCTTTGATTAAGTGTTATGGGTAAACTAAAGGATATTAAATGGTATGAGTGGATATTTTTTCTCCTGATTATGTACCTTAGTTTACCTAACCTGATTTTTTCAATAGAAAATATCGTTAGAAAAGAATACTTTATGAATCCGTATATGCCCCGATATACGATTTATTTACGCCTGCTCATTAATTTTTTTCTGATAACAACCGGGCTCTTTGCACTGACAGGAATTTACTTCTACGCGTCAAAAAATATTGCGGGTTGGATTTTACTTTTCTCGTCTTCCCTACAAATACTGCTTCATCAAATTGAATTTATCATTTACAGCGATTACATAAAAACAAGTTCCGTGACAGTAACTATTCTTTTTATCGCTTTCTCCGTATTTCTTCTTTTCATTTTGATTATTCCGGTAACAAGAAAAAAATTCACTATTCAATGGAAACATTTTATCTATTCCTTATCGCTATCTTTACCCATTACGTTTATTGAGATTTTTAAAATTAAAATTTCTTATCTTTTATCAGAGCTATTCGCTTGAAAAAATCATTTTACATATACTTCGCCCTCCTTATACTTATACTATCTCCTTATACTTACAGCCAGCAATACAATTTCCATAATTACTCGGTAAAGGACGGAGTTGCACAATCGCAGGTGTACAGTTTATTGCAAGACTCCCGCGGTTATTTGTGGATGGGCACCCGAGGAGGAGGTATTACGCGTTTTGACGGGACGGAATTTAAAACTTACACGGTTAAAGACGGCCTGATAAACAATTATGTTTTTTGTATTAAAGAAGATGTACAACATAATTTATGGATCGGAACCAATAACGGACTCTCGTATTATAACGGAATTCAATTTAAAAATTATTCAGTCGCCGGAGACTCCGCTCAAATATGGGTGCAGGAAATTGCTTTCGACAAAAAAGGAAGAAAATGGCTTGCAACTAATGTCGGAATTATTTTATTTGATGGAAAAAATTTCATCAACATCAGTAAAAAACTCAGAATGAAAAGTGAAGTGGTTAACGCGCTTCATATTGATAAAAAAGGGAACATCTGGTTTGGAACAGGTAAAGGTTTGTACAGGATTATTGATAAAGGAAAAACTTTTGATTACGTTTATTATTCGCGGATGACTAATTCCATTACCTGCATTAAAGAAGATGAAAAGGGAAATATGTGGATTGGAACTTACGGCGACGGAGCGTATGTTTACAATTGGAAAAAGTTTTATCGCATTGACCCGAACCTGGAATTATACCTGCAAACTGTTTTAGATATTTATTTTGATACGCACAATAATGTTTGGATGGCCACTCTGAACAACGGAGTTTGTCAATACAATCCGCAATCAAAAAGTTTTTCCTGGCTGAAAGAAACTGAGGGATTAAGCAATAATCACGTGCGCAGCATTGTACAGGATAACAGCGGTAATTACTGGTTCGGTACTTCAGGTGGAGGAGTTTGTAATTATTTCGGACAACAGTTTACTCATTACGATAAATCTTCCAATCAACTGGCTGGAAATTACATTTATTGTATTTACCGTAACAGTAAAAATAATTTATGGGTAGGAACTTCTGATAAAGGCGTAAGTGTATTCGACAGCTCTATATTTTACAATGCTGCTTATGCTTTTGCCGATGTAAAAGTGCGCGCCATTTGCGAAGATAATAAAGGTAATATGTATGTTGGTACCGAAGGCCAGGGCGTTTACATGCATGAGGGATTTCTTTTTTCATTGGTAGACGGCCTTGAAAGAAAATATGTACGTGCAATGGTGAAAGATAAAGACGGCAATATCTGGATTGCTACCGCTGGCACGGGTTTGTATAAATTAATTTTATACGAAGACAAAATAAAACTTTTGAATTTTACTACAGCAGACGGATTATTGCATGATCGTTTAACGTGTTTACTTTATGATAAAAAAGGAAGATTGTGGTACGGAACAGAAAACAACGGAATTGGTTTGGTAGAGAATGATAAAGCGCAAAAATTATTTTTTACAGTTAAAGATGGTTTGCCCGCAAATTCTATCCGCTGCTTAACCGAAGACAAAAACGGTTTTTTGTGGGCGGGCACCGCCGGTTACGGAATTGCTTCCCTCCCGCTCTACCAGGGGGATTATAAAATAAAAAGTTACAATCACACAAACGGCTTAACTTCTTCAAATGTTTATTTGCTTACAGCGGACAACAATAATAATTTATTTGTGGGAACCGAAACCGGGCTCGACCACATTACATTTGATAAAGAAAGAAAAATTACCGAAGTAAAACATTACAGCAAAGGCGAAGGATTTACCGGAATAGAAACCTGCCAGAACGCGGTGTTTAATGATGCCGACGGAACAATTTGGTTCGGAACTATTAATGGGTTGTCAAAATATAATCCTGCCAATTTGGTAAAGAATGAAAATCCTCCTGTTACAACCATCAGCGGGGTAAGCCTTAATTACAAACCAATCGCTGAAACGGAATACAAAAATTTTGCGGGCGACTGGAATACGATTTCAAAATTAGAATTACCTTATAGTGAAAACCGTATTACCTTTGATTTTTTAGGGATTAATTTCAGTAACCCTGATGCAGTTCGTTACCAATGGAAGTTAGAAGGAGTGGATAAAGATTGGTCGCCGCCATTAAAACAACATACCACTACTTATCAGAATTTAGGCTCGGGAAGTTATACGTTTATGGTAAGAGCCTGCAACGAAGACGGAGTCTGGAACAAGGAACCGGTTACTTTTAAATTTTCTATTGCTACACCTCTGTGGTTGCGTTGGTGGTTTATTGCTTTATTGATTTTGTGTACAGGCGGGATTTTGTTTTTTATTTTTAAATGGAGAGAGAACCGAATTAAAGCAATCGCCGCCGAAGAACAGAAAAAACTACAAATGGAAAAAGAAATTGTGGAACTGGAACAAAAAGCGCTGCGACTGCAAATGAATCCTCATTTTATTTTTAACGCGCTTAATTCAATTCAATCGCAAATCGGAACAGACAATGAACAGGCAGCACGATATTATTTAGCGAAATTCTCAAGATTGATGCGGCAGATATTGGATAACTCACGCAACACGGTTATTACACTGGAAGAAGAAGCAAATACGCTGGAGAATTATTTGCTGATAGAAAAATTCTGTAACGGTGATCGCTTCGATTATAAAATTACCATTGATGAAAACATTGAAAAGGATTACGTAAAAATTCCGCCCATGCTCTTGCAGCCTTTTGTTGAAAATGCCATTAAACACGGATTTAAATTTGAAGAAGGAAAAAGAGGTCTGATTGAAGTAGCCTTTAAGGAAAAAAATAATATTTTAGAATGCTCAGTTACCGATAACGGCATTGGGAGAAAAAAAGCAGGAGAGCTGATTAAAACAAGCAAGGAAACCTACCATAAATCAACCGCGCTTATTGTTACACAGGAACGTTTGGATATTTTTAAAGAAAAATCGGATGTACGCTCACTGGAGATTATTGATTTGCGCGACGAGAACGGAAATGCGTCTGGAACAAAGGTTATTGTGAGAATGCCTATAGGATAATATTTAGTATTTTTGAAAAAATGATAAAAGCTATAATTATAGACGACATCGAGCAGGCGCGCATCACGCTGAAAAAAGATTTGCAGGCTTATGCCAAAGACGTAGAAGTTATCGGCGAAGCAAACGGAGTGATAGAAGGCGCTAAACTTTTAAAAAGCGTTAAGCCGGATGTTTTGTTTTTAGATATACAAATGCAGGATGGCAGCGGCTTTGATTTACTGGACATTTTAAAAGAAATAAATTTTAAAATAATTTTTATCACAGCTTCCGACGCACATGCCATTAAAGCTTTCCGTTACGCAGCCATTGATTATTTATTAAAACCCGTTGACCCGGATGAATTGGTAGCGGCGCTGAAAAAACTGCGCGAAGAAAATATAAACGAAAGCGAAAAATATAAATTACTGAACGACTCGCTGAAAAATCACCAAAAACCGCACGAGCGACTGGCTTTGCATACACAGGATAAAATTCACGTAGTAAATATTCAGGATATCATCCGCTGTGAGAGCAATGTAAACTACACCGAGTTTTATTTTTCAGGCGGAAAAAAGTTACTGGTAACAAAAACACTGAAAGATTTCGAAGATTTACTTTCCGACCAGGGATTTTACCGCGTGCATCAATCGCATTTAATAAACACCAAATACATTAAAGAATTTGTAAAGACAGACGGTGGTTATATCTTAATGAACGACGGCTGTAACGTACCTGTATCGACCCGCAAAAGGACCGAGGTAATGAAAATGTTGGAAGAACTTTAAGTTTCATTTAAATCTCCGGAAACTCGAATTTTCAATCTATCATTCAATTATTTTTACAAATGGTGGTATAATTGTCCGGCATTTCTTATTTTAGCCTAATCTTAATACCTAATTTCCTGAATTGTTAAATATAATCATCATAGCCGAAAATATCTTACCTTTGACTATAATGAAACGGAAATTACTTTTTATACCTGTTTTACTTCTTATCGCTTTCAGTTTTTACACTTGTTGCAAAGCAGGCCTGGGTGGAAAGGCTACTTTAACGGTTAGTGTTTACAGCGACAGCAAAAATCCCATTAAAGGCGCGGTTGTTTATATTAAGTACGGACAAAGCAAACCACCAGCCAATATCAATAGTTTTGACAATAAAATTACTGCACCTGCCAATGGCAATACCGTTTCATTTACCAATTTGGGCTGCGGTACTTATTATTTATTTGCCACGGGTTACGACAGCGTGCTGGCCTCTCCTATTTCGGGCGGTTCCCCTTTGACTATTACACACTCGGCAAGAGCCAAAACTACAACCACCAATATTTATATTACTCCGTAGTCAGGTGCAAATTTCTTGATGATTAAAAGAATTCTGATTATGCTCCCTGTCTTTTTTGCCTCATGCGATTGTATGCAGGTAGTAAGCGGGACAATAATTGATACGGATACAAAAAAACCATTAGACAGTGTTTTAGTATATAAACAAACTAAGAGCTACAACAATTTTTATACGGACACGTCCGGCAAATTTCATATTGAGAGTATTTCGGGCGGACTATTCGGCTGTCCGGGTATGACTATTGTTGTTGAGAAAGCCGGTTATGAAAAACAAATTATGCAAATAGACTGCGGTGACTTTAAAACTATCTCTTTAAAAAGTCGGAAGTAAAAAGAAGAAAGTGAATAATTAAATCACTTAAATTAGACCTCAATCTCAAAGAGACTGAGTGTAAGTCCCCAATAGTGTTGTGGCAAGGTGGTAGGCTGAGGCAAATGTTTTTGTCCTGCATATCCAAAACCACAATTCAGGTAATACTCTTTTAGTTTTTCATTATCTCCCCAAGTGTCTATACGGATAAATTTTTTATTGTTTTCCCTTGCGTGATTTGCTGCCCAATCTTTAATTAAATTCATGATACCTTTTCCCTTAAATACCGGATTAGTGCTTATGCGGTGCAAATACACCGAAGGGTCTTTATCTTTTTCTTCCCAGATAATCGGGTCGTTGTATATAATTGAAAAAACGCAGGCAATTTCATTTCCTTCGGTAATTTTATAGTGACGTTTTTCTGAAATTTCCTTTTCTATTAAGTCTCGTTCAAACTCAGGCCAGAGGTTATATCCGTTTTTGCGCTGGTAATCTACTGCCGCATGATACAAACTAAAAATAGTTTCTATATCTCTTATGTTACTGTTTTGAATAAACATATTTTCTTTCCTTCTCCTATCTCCTCCGATTTTATTTTCTCCGATTATTCTCTGCGTCTTCGCGTCTCTGCGTGCAACTCACAATTCTCCAAGTCTTTGCACCCCTGCGAGAAACAAACTACTTCATACTCTTTTCGGTGTTGTTCTGTATTCCTGCTACTCTTCATGCCTCGGCTGTTTCCTTTGTGGTTCCGGCTATTAGCTGCTAAAAATTCAATTCCATTTTTATATCTGCACGGATAAACTCGCTTGTTCCCAAGGGCACTTCTGTAAAACCAAGCTTGCTGTACAATTTAATTGCCGCGGCCGAACCCTTTGTGTTCGAAAATAAAATAATTTTTTTTGCACCTAATTTTTTTATAGCCTGCACTGACTCCTCTCCAATCTTCTTTCCGATTTTTAAACCGCGGTAATTTTCATCCACCGCCATTTTTATCATTTCGTAAACCTGGTTGCCCATATTTAAATAAGCACAGGTACCAATGGGAAAATTTTTGTAAAGCGCGATATAAATTTTTCCTCCGCCTTTAAGTATATAGCCTTCGGGGTCTTCAACTGTTTTAATGTCTTCTTCTTCCATTACGTACAATCGCGTTATCCATTGTTCGTTTATCTCTTTAAAGCGTTGGCGGTGCTCAGAATTATATTCTACAATCTCAACATCTTTTTCTTGCTTTTCCATAAGCGGTTTGTTGGTGGTTTCCATTTGTAAACTGGTTAGGATGATTATATTTTTTTAGTGATAGTCTGAATCCGAAAACAGGAAGTTCTCCCTGCATAAAATCCAAATCCTCCGACCTTCTAAAACCTAAGTTCTCATACATCTTCCAGGCTGTTTGCATAGCTTTTGTTGTGTGTATCACCATTTGTGCAAGTTTTTTTTCTTTTGCTCTTCTGATACAATCGTTCGTAAGAAGTTTTCCTACACCATGACCCCTTGTTGAATTATCCACGGCCAATAATCTGAATCCCGCCGCATTTTTTTCCTGAGTAGCTGTTCCGCCCGAACCGTAATATTGCATATCGCTAAAATAAATCACACCCCCTGCAATTTTATTATCGGAAGAAACAGCTACCAAAAGTTCTGTCTCGGGTTTTTGTGTCAGGTCACCAATATTCGCTAGCATTTTGTAATAATCGGGTTGCTCTGTTTTTTTTGGAAACCCCTCCAACTGAGAATAAACCTGCACCATCAATTTCCCGATTTCCGAAAATTCTTCCGGCCGGGCATTTCTTACTGTATATTTCGGTTTATCCATGGTTATTGGTATTAAATAATTTTAACTGCATTATTTTTTGTGTGCGCTTTAGCACATGCATTTCCTTCGGTGCTTTACTCTCTGCAAACCCTAATTTATAATACAAACGATGCGCTTCCTGCATAGCGTTCGTGGTTTGCAGCCATAATTCGGCAGCGTTATTTTCTTTACAGCGACTAATACAACGCTCAATTAATTTAGTGGCAATACCCGCTCTTCTTAATTCAGGATTGATGTAAAGTTTGCAGAATTCAAATTTATTTTCACTCAATCTTTTTAATGCAACACATCCCGCAACTTTATTTTTGTTCACTGCAAAAAATACAAAGCCTCCTTCATCCAAATAAGCTTTATCCGGATTTTTAAGAGAAAACTCATCTTCCTTTTCTAACTTACCATTTAATACGTCCTGCAACCAGTTTCCGGCTAATTCGAAAAAATATTTTTTAAACAAAGGTTTATAATCAACAATCGAAACGGGAGAATAACTCTCAATATCTTTTATTCGCTCCGAAAGCGGCTTCCTTTCGATTTCTTTTTCAATCCGATTAATAATATTTATAAAATCGGGATGTCCGCTCGTCAAAAGTTGCTCCAATGTTTTTGAAATGGATTGCCAAACCGGATTTAATTTTGCAAAAAGATCAGTGCCCTTAGTTGTAAGCGTAACATGTTTAGAACGTGCATCGAGCGGATTAGGTTTTATTTTTACAATATCATGATCTTCCAGTTCGCGCACAATATTCTTTACGGTAATATGAGTAAAGCCGATTGAAGCAGCGATATCCTGCATCGTTAACGGTTTCCCTGCCTCTAATAAAGTATGATAGGTAGCAAACCAACTTGCTTTAAAATCAATATTTAATGCCGAGTAAATTTTATCGCCGTCAGATTGTAGTTTTTCTCCGATGCGCCTGAAGCGCGTGGCCCCTGCCAGGTATCCTACTTTACGAATGCTGTCTGCCATGATTTATGAAATATCTTTCACAAATATATAAAAGTACTTTCATATATCCAAATTTAATTGAAATAAGAGCCTTTATAAGACCTGCCGGCTAAATTTTGTACTTTTAAAGCATGGCAAAAAGTAATTTCGAACGCATGTTAGCGCTGGCCGAAGAAACTTTCGACGCACGTAACGACCCGCAACAATTAGACGTAAACGAAAAAGTGTTGGAACAATTGCGCGCGTTGCATCCTGCCACTTTAGGCGAATACGACGACGGCAAAGGGCCCGTGGTTTGGATTTTACTTATTCCCACTACCGAAAAACTAATGAAAGAGTTTTTAGAAAATAAAATTGGAGAAAAACAATTGCTTGAAAATACTCCTGCAAAAGAAAAATTTACCGCCATTTATTTATGCTCGGCCATGGTGCTGGAAGAATACCGCGGCAAGGGCATTGCCAAAAAACTGACTTTGAAGGCCATTGAAGAAATACGTACCCAACACCCAGTGCAAAATTTATTTGTTTGGCCATTCAGCAAAGAAGGTGAAGTGTTGGCTAAGAGCATTGCAAAAATTACGGGTTTGCTGTTGAAAGTTAAAACGCATTAATGATTATACTTCGAAGAGTGAAGAAGTCACAAAGAACACAAAGTTATTTCACTAAGAGCACAAAGAAATATGAAACTCTGTGTCCCCCGTGCCTCCTCGGCTGTTACTTTGTGGCTCCGGCTGTTTGTATTAAACGCAGAAATTAGTTCATGAGATTTACATTCCAAGCGTTCATTTAATTCTCAACCACCCCATCAATCTGTCGCTATCAACGGAATAAGTATTATTTATAAAAGTATAAGCCACTTTTACTCTTGAGGAGGCAAAAGGGCCGGGGTTTTGTTGTATAATTTCTATTTCGTTTTCCGTAGCGTTGCTTATAATAGCTACATGCCCGTAGGGGTTTCCGGTATGGCCGTCAAAAATCAGCAGGTCGCCTATTTGCGGTTTGCTCTTGCCGGGATTTGTAAATTGCAGGAGGTTTCTTTTTTTGTTGAGATCTCCGTCTTTTACAAGCGGGTCAAAAAAATCTTTGGCATTGCCGTAGCTATCGGACATTTTGTGTTTGTAGTGCTGGTAGTAATAACGTTTTACAAATTCCACGCACTGGTATTTTAAACCGAGGTTGTAACCGTCTTCGCTTAAATTTCTTTCGCCGGTGTGGCTAACACCGCCGTTATAATAAACATACACGCCGTTAAGGCTGTCCAGTTTTTGCCCAACGGTAAATTTCGGGTTGGGGTTTATGTTTTTTATTCCCTTGTATGCAACAAGGCTCGCACCGAGTGTAAGAAAGATGATTAAAAGTATTTTGTATTTACGTTTCATCGTTAAATTTTAATTAAGAGGAAAAGGATACTCCAGTTTATATTTCATTCTTATTTTTTCAGGAATACAGCGCGCTACTTTATTATCGCTATAGTTTAAATGCCTTGTCCATAAAGGATAACCATATTGCTCATCCATATTTACGAGCGTACCATTTTTGCAATTAAAAATATTATGAACCCAGTAGCTATGGCCATTATAAGAAATATGGTCTGTACTTATTATTTCATAGATAGAATCGTTATTCATATCACACTCATTTTCAAAAGCAAAATCAAAAAATTCTATTTTATCAAACTTCCCTTTCTTGTTTTGAAATAAATACAATTTGGTAGCCATCGAGCCTCCGAGTCCGCAACCCATACTCGGAACGATAATTTTTATATCCGGAAGCGAATCATTATTTATATCTCCCACATAAGCGAGATCTGTAGATTCAATTAACCAATAGGTTTGATTTGTTTTTATTTTTTGGATCACCTTTTTTCCTTTCATGATTTTTATCCAAAGTGTTCCGGGTTCGCTAATATGTTGAAGGCATATCTTAACAGAGTCTAAACCGGGTGTATGCTTAAAATTAAAATACAGCTTGGTTTCGGTACTGTCTTTATTTTTTACTATGTAAGAATAAAACCGTTTGTATTTTATCTTGCTATTGCAATCATAAAAAGTCTGCGCATGAATTTTAAAACTAAAAACCAGGGGCAGCAGCGCTATTATTATGTGATGTTTGCATTTCATATTTATAAGTTGCCGTCAGGTTGAGCTTATCGAAACCCTTGTAATATCGTAAGCACTCGCTTCAACTATCTCAGCGTTGCCTGCATTTTTTAAAAAACACAGCAGAAAACCATAATCTGCTGTGTTTTTCCGGAGCTTGCTTCGCTTTGCCATCTCCTGCTTAGACGTCTTACATGCTCCACTTTTATTAACTCAAAAAACATTTTCTTCCAAAGACCCCCCTGTTCGTCCCGATAAAGTGTGACTGAACTGTCTCCTCTTGAAAAAAGGGGAGAAACTAATACAACATCTACTTGACAACTATATTCCCCAAGTCTTTTACAACCTCTACCCAGCGGCCGGGCACGCGGGCGTTAATCATGTTATCATACATCGCTTCACTGTAAACAGTGGGCAAATAAAATTTACCGAGGTATGTTGCATTTAACTGCATCATAAATTTCTTGCTGCTATATCCGGGTAATTCGTAATAACTGTAAACCCTGTCATCACGAATATCCTGGTAACGTGCGGGATTACTACCACCTGTTTCATCCATGCGAGAATTATGTATCTCCCACCCCGAAGGAAAAATCTGGTTAAGCGCCATTTCTTTTAACACGCCTTTAGTTCCCGGATTGGTAATGGTGACTTCGGCAACAAAATCCATTCCCTGTTGTAATTTATCGGGTTGAATTTCTTTTCCCTTCATGTCTTTATAGACAACTTCCATTTTTAAATCTTTAGCGGCAAAGCTCTTATCTCCGACCAATGGGACACCTTCCACAATTACTTTTGCAAACAAAGTGCTCTTACCCGTATTTTTCATTACTATTTTCGCGTTCTTATCAAAATCTTTGTCGCCGTATTTTACTTGATATAAAGTTTTTTTACTGCTCTTACTTACACTTTCATTGGCGTTTAAAGAATAGCTGAAACTCATTTCTCCACTATTTTCTTTCGCACCTGTGTATTCGCACATAGCCAATAAACTGTAAGCGGTTTCTTGGGTACTCATCCAATATTCTTTGTCAAGTAGCTTCGCAATACTTTTTGCAAGAGGCCATGCTTTTTCTTTTTCCCCCAACAAACTGAGTGTTTCTAAAATCATCGCCTCATCACGTGTATCTGAACCGTAACTGTATGATAACTCTTTGTACGGTTTAATATCCGTTGGTAATCCTTTAATCAGATTCAATGCAACTTCGTTTTGCCCAACCATTTTATAAGCAGCGGCCAATCTCCATTTAGCAGTAGCAGAAAGATTTTTTTCCTCACGCAATCTGTTCATCGCGCCCATTTCTGCATTTCCACTTAGTGCAAGTACAAACAAACGGTAAGCCTGTATCACTTCATTGGTTTCGTTTCCGTGAGGATGTGTATACTTACCATTGTTGTTATTCCAATTACGCGCTTCCTGCTGTTGGTATTTCACCCATTTATTTTTCATGTTATGCGGTAAACTGTATCCTTGTTTTTCTGCTTCAACCATAAAATGCCCTGCATAATTTGTTCCCCACTCACTATCGTAACCTTCACCCGGCCAGTAAGAAAAACCACCGCCGTTTGTTTGAAATAATTGCAAACGTTTTAAACCTGCTTTAACATTATTGTTGATTGATAACTTCTGACTTTCTTTCATCTCCATCAAATTACTTACATACAATTGCGGGAAAACCGAAGAAGTAGTTTGCTCAATACAACCGTGCGGATATTGAATTAAATAATCCAAACGCTTTTCCAATCCCATTGACGGGATACTTGAAAATTCAATCGTTGCTTTGTTAGTACCTTCAATTCCTTTGAAAGCAATTTCGGTATTCCACTCTTTACCGGGTTCTAAAACCATTTCCATTCCGTCAACCACTTTCGGGTTTGGCGTGCGTACATCCAGTTCAATTTCCTGAACCGTTTTTTCTTTTCCGCTGGTTGCAGTAATTTTTACTTTGGCAATTCCAATCTGCGCGGCTACGTTCAGTTTAAAATTAATTACTTCATCTCCGGTTTGTGCAAACTTCATTGTCTGCGTTTTATTTCCGGCGATAGTCAGCAATTCATTTACTTCCACTTCAATTTTCACATCTTTCACATGGTTTTCCATTGCGAAAACATCCACGGGTAAATAAACTGTTTCTTGCGGGCCAAGCACACGAGGTAACGTAGCTAAAATCATCAAGGGCTTTCTAACTGCAACAGCTTTCTCCGCGTTTCCATAAGCGCCTTCTTCTTCAGCAACCACCATTACGCGCACAGAACCTACGTAATTCGGAATTTCAACTGTATGGTTTTTTTCTTGTCCGGCTTCAAGAGTAAACGGCCCCATAAATTTCACCATCGGCTTAAAACGATTTGCTTTTACTCCTTTAGCACCATCGCCTTCACCATCACCACCTAAACTTAACAATTTATCAAGTTTACCGGCGTAAGCACCGATCACTGCATCGTACATATCCCAGGTTTTTACACCTAATGCTTCGCGTGCGTAAAAAGTGTTCCACGGTTGCGGAGTTTTAAAACGGGTGAGGTCAAGCAAACCTTCATCCACCATAGCTAAAGTATAAGTCATTTTGCGTCCGTTTCTTTCTTTCACATTAATTTTTGTAAAAGACTCCGGTTGAATTACGTCCAACATTTTTATTTCAGGAGTCAAATGCGAGAGCGGCTCATCCACCAATACCGGAACGACTCCGTACATGCGAATCGGCAAATCATTTTTTGTATTTGCATGGGGCTGCAATAAAGTTACATGCACGTACGCGTTCGGCGACATCTCTTTAGTTGCGGGAAATTCATAAGTAGTTTCTCCTTTTTTAGTAGCAATCCAGAATTTATTTACCACTTTGGTTCCTGTTTCAATACTTACCAATGCCATTCCGTCAGAAGGAGAAGGAAAAGAAAGTTTAATATTTTCACCCGTAGTATATTTTTCTTTGTCGCAGGCAAAGTTTAGCATGTTGGCATTTTCATTTCCGCTACGGTTACCACGACTCCAATAAGGCCAATCGATATAAACCACTTTACCTGTTTCGTGCCCGCCGTTTAAATCGCTTACAGTAATTAAGTAACGGCCATACTCCGGATAATTTACACGGAAATTAAATAGCCCTCTTCCCTCTTTGGTGTTAATCATTGTATCTTTCATAACAATGGTTCCGGCGCGGGAAACATAATTTGCTAAATCCTCTTCGTTGCGCTCATACCACCAACGCCATTGGATTTTATAAACTTTTACCTGTAGTTTTTCAGCATTAACCAATTTTCCTTTTTCGTTTACAGTTACTACGTCAAATTTATAATTGTGGCCTGTTTCCAAAGTATTATCATACCCTTTTTTCTCCGGAGCCATTAACCCGACATAAGTTTTGTAAGGAGAATAGGGAACACTGTAGCGGTCAATACTGAAATCTCCGCCTTCTTCAAACACCTTGGTGATGTAAGTGGCGCGTAACATACCGGGAGCGGTTTGTCCTATCGCTAAATTTGTATTGATGGAAGTTTCTCCTTTTTCATCGAGGTTTCCGTCAAATACAGCTTCCGCATCCGAAAAATAATTTCTTATCGGAGAATCAAATTCATATCCTTTAAATTTATCGAAAGTAGTTTTACTTTGATTAACCGTAACGTTTACCATTGCATGCAAATTTTTCGCAATAGCGCCATGCAGCCATTTCACCGAAAGTTTTGCGGTTGAATCATTTTCTTTCCCATTCGCAAAATCCATATAAATTTTTAAACGGTTCGGTTTTACCGTTTCAATTTTTAAGTTTTGAGAAAAAGTACGGTTACCGATTCTTGCAATAGCCGTGTAATTTCCGGTAACAGCTTCTGTGCCCGTAACCGTACGAAAATCGTACATGCCGTTAAAATTTTTGGTTTTAGTTGTTTGGTAAATAATCGTTCCGTTGGGGTCCTGCAATTCAAATTTCACCGGGTGATTGGGAGGCAGGCGTTTTTCTTTATCTTCCATAATAAAAGTAAGGAACAAAGAATCGCCGGGGCGCCACACACCGCGCTCACCGTAAATAAAGCCTTTAACACCTTTTTGCACCATTTCTCCTTCTACATCAAATTTGCTTAAGGAGTTTGTGTAACCATCCAGCAATTTTAAATAACCGCGTTGTTTACCGAATTTCGCCAATAATAAAAATGGTTTGCGTTTTAATTGTACATCCAACATTCCGTTTGCATCACTTGTGCCTGTTGCAATTAGTTGTTTGGTATAATCGTAATATTCAATGTTTGCACCCGCAATTGGTTTTGCAGTAATCATGTCACTAACAAATGCATGCGACATTTTATTATCATCCAGTTTATAAATCAAACCAATGTCTGATGCAAGAATATTCCTGCTGACTGATTTACCATAATAGTAATTGCTGCTGCAAGGAGAATAATTCTCGTCATAATAATACCAATGGTCGTAACCGCCGCCAAAACTTCCGTAACTATGCCAGTCTTTTTCGTTCCAATCTTTATCTTCTGTGTTTTTCTGCGTACCATTAACCGCTTCGTATTCTTCGCTTCCCGCATCAGCCTGAGCATCGTCCTCCACACCTTCGCAATCACATAATGCGTATTCTTTTTTAAATTTTATACTGATGCGGTAAATCGCTCCGGGGTCAGGACTGATTAATTTTCCTAAATCAATTACATGTTTGTTCCATTGTTTCAGGTTCATGGTTTTATCATAATCCAGTTTTATTTTTCTTTCGGCTACAATTTTTCCAACGCGCGTTAATCCGTCTTCTCCCTCGAGGTTATTGGTTTGTAAAAACTGGTGTACGTTGTTTTCAAAAATTTTAATCACACGTACATCAATCGCTTTTAAACTGATTGCTTCAAAAGGAAAAATCAAACCGTTTGAGTTAGGAAGGATGCAACCATTGCCTTTAATACGCACCAATGGTTTTGGTTCTTCAAATGCCAAAGTTTGACTGTAAGCAGCATTCATTTTATAACCTTTAAAGTTTTTGATACCACTGGTTACGGTAATTAATTTTTCGCCAAGCACACGGTTGGGCAGAAATACTTTCACCACATTACCTTCAATAGCGTAGGTAAGATTATCCACTCCTTGTAAAGTGATTATGCCTTTCAAATTCTGGCCTGAAAGAATAGGGTCGCTGAAAGTAAGTTCCACATATTGGTCTTCTCCGTCAATTACTTTTGCATCACTCACTGAAAAATCTCCCAGTGCCGGAATAATAATATCCTGGCTGCCGGAGGCTATGGCATTGATTGGCGAGCCGTTCCAACTAACAGCAAGTATTCCTTGCTTTTCTTTGCGCTCGATGCCATCCACGTAAAAATAAAATTCGTTGGCGCGGTAGCTATAGCTCCATTTAATTGGCATTTCTTTGCCGTTATTAAGCACGGTAATTGTTTTGCGAAGGTTTGTGGTGTCTTCATAATCGGAAGTAGTAATTTTTCCGGTTAGTTTTTGCATTTCTATATTGTAATTATCATAACTGCGTAAACCATCCACCGTAACAAATATATTTTGCGGGTAAGTGGAAAACTGAAAAGGGAAAACTTCAAACTCACCTTTCACCTTCATTATTTTCTCTAATTTAAACTCTGCATTATAAAACTGGTTGGGAGGCAAAGCTTCGTCGGGGATAAATTCAATCACGCGGTCGCTTATCCAGATGGCATGCCCTTTAATAGCCGGCTCGAAAGAAAAAACATTTTTTAGTAAAGAAGAATCTCGCAAGCCAACTAAAGAGCGCATCACTTTTTGCAAATGGGTTGAGTTAATCGTGTTCGGAGGCAATGCGGCCAAAGAATCCATCAGACGGTTGTGGGCCTGATTTTCCTTTTCGTTTACTCCCTGCGATAATTCGATGCGAATAGCACCCTTACGTGATACCATTCCCGAAGTATATCCCGATATATATTTTCCGAACTCAGGGTTTACCGGGTTGATTTTTGGTTTTAGGTTGAAACAAGCATTTAATAAAAAAAGCGATAAGGATAATACTCCTAATATCATAATGCCCTTGCCACGAAGGCTCAAAGACACAAAGAAAACTTCGCGCCTTAGAGCCTTGGTGCAAATAGAAAATGTCCGGAGTTTGCCGGTTTTGTAGTGTTTGGTGCTTGTGTGTAACATGGTTTTTTGGTTTTGTTGACACAAAGTTGCTGTGATTTTAAGGCCTTTAGGCCCCTGTTTTATAGCTTGTGCCTGTAATTTTATTAAGCGCGGGCTTTTGGCGATTATTTGTTAATGTCCTTTTAACAAATCTTTCTTCTTTAAATCCCTGCTTTAAAACATTTGCTTAATTTTACTTACATTTTTAACCTATGATGAAACTAAAAGTTGTTCTGCTTACTTTTTTACTATTCTCAGTAACGGCCTTTTCTCAAACCGCAAAAAAATTTGCCAAACAAGCCAAGAAAGATTTTAAAGTCGGAAATTACGATGCAGCCGCGGCTAATTATACAAAGGCGCTTGAGCTTAAACCAAATTACTATCGTTACCTGAATGAAAGGGCGCGCTCTTATGAATTCGGAAAAAAATACAGCGACGCGCTGAAAGATTATAAATCCTGCCTCTCCCTGAAAAGCAGTGATAAAAAACTTTTGATGAAGGTGGCTGATTTAAGTATGGGGCTGAATGATTACGCTGAAGCTGTTACTTACCTTGAACGTATTACAACTTCCGACCGTAAAAATATTCCCGCCTGGCAAAAAGCGAGTTTCTCTTATTTAAAATTAAAAAAGTTTGATGTTGCATTGGAAAAAGTAAATAAAGCGCTTGATGTGCAACGCTACAATCACGTAAGTCATTATTACAAAGCACTTGCGCTTGACAGCCTGAAAGATTTGCCAAACGCCAATCTGGAATATATTTCGGCTATTCGCTTAATGAAAAACGAAGACCCTAACGATATTAAACCTTTACCCAAATACAAACCCTATTATATAAATCATGCATGGGCCATGCACCGGGTTTTTGATTTTGATAATTCAATTAAGGAATTTGACATTGGTTTGTCTTTAGACCCTGCAGATACCGTTG
>Ga0210400_10000880_pt1 | contig 31145 bp, 23 predicted proteins | sample IncBWH26MmetaG_FD_155456 | JGI IMG/M metagenome (GOLD analysis project Ga0210400, IMG submission 155456) | Forest soil microbial communities from Barre Woods Harvard Forest LTER site, Petersham, Massachusetts, United States - Inc-BW-H-26-M | ecosystem: Environmental > Terrestrial > Soil >... | reverse complement strand
AGGCTGAGGAACTGGCCAAGCAGTTTGAGGGCGTGTCGGTGTCGTTCACGCGGCGCACGGGCGAGCACGATCAGCTGTTTGGATCGGTTACGTCGGGCGACATCGGCGACGCGCTGGCCAAGAAGGGCTTCAACATCGATCGCCGCAAGATCCAGCTGCACGAGCCGCTGAAGACCGTGGGCGAATTCACCGTCCCGGTGAAGCTCCATAAGGACGTGACCGCGCATTTGAAAGTGGTGATTGAGAAGGAAGCGGTCGAGGCGTAAGTTCGGAAGCTGGGGGAGTGCGTGGATCGAGATGCGCCCTGAACCGACAGTCCCGAGGTTTGACGCGCTGATGTGGCCTGCTCTCATTGCGATGAAAGAGCTAGGCGGTTCGGCCACGCACGACGAGCTGTTGGAAAAAATAATCGAGCTTGAGCGCATACCGGAGTCCGTTCAGAACGTCATGCGCACTGAGCGGAGGACCAAGCTGAGTTACAACCTGGCTTGGGCTAAGACGTTCCTCGGAAAAGCAGGCGCCTTCGATAATCCCTCCCACGGCGTCTGGGTGATCACCGAAAAGGGCAAAACTCTAACAGAGGCTGCAGTCAAGCAGATTCCCGCCGAAGTCCGAAAACAATACAAAGTTGAGAGGGACGATAAACCCAAAGAGGAAGAAGAGGACCTTCAGCCGGAAGCGAAGGATTGGAAGGACAGGCTGTTGGCGGTTGTGACAGGCCAGATGAAGCCCGACGCTTTCGAGCGGCTATCGCAGCGCATCCTACGCGAATCTGGTTTTGTGAAGGTTGAGGTGACGGGGAGAACCGGCGACGGCGGTATAGACGGTGTCGGCGTGCTTCGACTCGCATTACTCTCATTCCAGGTTTACTTTCAATGCAAGAAGTACAAGGGGAGCGTTTCCGCCGGCGCGATCCGGGATTTTCGCGGGGCGATGGTCGGCCGTACCGACAAGGGATTGTTCATAACTACCGGAACCTTCACCGCCGAAGCCAAGAAGGAAGCTACGCGCGACGGTGCTCCAGCAATTGACCTGATTGATGGAGACGTTCTTTGTGACCTTCTAAAGAGCCTCAAGCTTGGAGTTGAGACCAGAATGGTCGAAGACGTCAGCATTAATCCCGAGTTCTTTAGCAAGATTTGAAACTCGTGCGGCGAGCGTGCGCTCTAGGGGCTAAAGCCCAAGGCCAGACGAGCCCTAGCCGCTGCGTTGTAAGCGCTGCGCCACCCAAAATCTATCTCCGCCCAGCGCCGGAACTGCATCGTGCCGAATCCGATTCCACTCGGCAAAACTAAGCGGCTCGCGTTGTTCGCCTGTTTTTTCCCTCTAGATCTGTACCCCTGAGCGCGCCATCCTCAACGATCACATATTTCGGACGATCATTCTCGGAAGATCATTGGCACGTGAGAGTAAACCTCTGCAAGGAGCCGTTCGTCCATCCCGTGCCGTCGGTCGGCAGATGCGTGAAGTAGACGTAGAAACTCTTTCCCAGAATGTGCGGGTCATCGCCCAGCCCAATGGCTGTGGGATAGGCCGCGATCGTCTCGAAATTGCCGAGCAGGGTGGGCACGGTCCAGTGCAGCCCGTCGGGTGATTCGGCGTAACCGAAGTTGGTGTCGTTCGAGATGATCATGACATAGCGCTGGAGAAAATCGCTGAAGTGGATATCGAGATATCCCTGATACGCTGAGCGGGAGTTGAGGTCAGTGGAAGCGCCGCCAATGGCCGGTTGCAGAATCCAACTGCCTTTGTAGAACTTCTGGAATGAGACGGTGTGATGGGGCGCGGGTCCGAAGGCCGCGGCGAGCACGGCAGCCACCGGGGCGCGGGCAACCGAGACGTTGGTGGTGGTGTTGACGCCGTCGGCGTTGGTGAGGTGAAGGGTGCCATTGGCGATCCAGTCGGGGAAATAGAGATAAAAATATTGGTGGTCGGGCGAGAGGACGAGCGGTCCGTCTCCGATTTCGAAACCGTCGAGACCGACGGCGTAAGCCTGGTTGAGGCGAATGATTTCGCCGAGGTCGGTCCAGGTCAAGCCGTTGTCGGTGGAGGCGACGAGTCCGAGAGCGGCGTAAAGGGCGTCGTTGGGCAGTTCGGCGTGATACGTTGCCAGAAGATTGCCGGCGCCGGGCATTCCGGCGGGGACTTGAAAGACCGGGCCTCCGCCCATGTAGCCGTAGCTGGGGTAAATGGGATTGACCGCAAGGTTTGGCGAAACGGTTACATCTTGTGGAGTGCCCGTTCCGAGCGGGTTATCGAGGGTTCCTGCCGTGGTGGTGAACGAGCCCCATTTGTTGTTGCCAACCCAGCGTCCTTGCCACATCTGCCTGCCATGGTATCCACCGTCACTGCCGAAAAATTCGTAGCCGGTGGCGGTTTTGATGACGCCGAGGGGAGTGTCGGGCCAGTCGAACGTGTCGGTGAGCGGCGGTTCCGCGCGGGATGCGGCGGCGAGGCGCTGCGCCGGTGACACAACCACAATCGGCGAAGTAATCGAGGGGTGGCATAGTTGCGAGAGCGTTTGCGCCGCGCTGCTTTGGGAAGAGAGCTGGACGAAAGCGGCGAGTAAAGTGAGAGAGGCGAGCGGCAATCGGGACGACATAGGGCGACCTCGGAGTTTCGAATCTTCGCAGGGTGAGACGGGCTTGGACGCGTCCGTCACGGGGCTTCAGCGGCCACATCGATTGAAACACGCGAATTGGAGGAATGTTGCAGCTGCCCAACTAGTGGGGCAGTTGAAATGCCAAATCCTTACATTGCACCTTGCCGGACTGTTCTGTTTCGCCCTAAATCTTTGTCCCTGAGTCACCTAGGTCACCTAAAATTCCCACTCGGGCCTATAATTTCTGCTCACGGTTCCACTGGCGACCCGTCTATTCCTGTGCACGCCCGGATACGGCAAATGCCGGGCGGTAGAGGACATAAGACATGCCGGCAGGTGTACTGGTCGTACAACTTGCGGTTGGCGGGCGGGCCCACTCGAAGGCAAAGAGTGAGAGAGTACCAAGAGTCGACAGGAACCTCGACAGGAACGTCGTCGGGAACCAGGACCCCGCGCGGGGCCGCATGGCTGGGCTAGATCGTCAAACGCAAGATCGGCGCATCGATGACACGATGCTTATCCGGGAGGCTCAGCGCGGCAACCGCGCTGCCTTCGAGGAACTGGTGCGGCACTACGACCAGGCGGTGTTGCGGCTGGCTCTGCATCTGACCGGGACCGAGCACGACGCGCAGGATGTTTATCAGGACGCCTTCCTCAAGGCATACAAAAATATCGGCAGTTTCCGCTTTGAGTGTTCCTTCTACACCTGGATTTACCGGATCGTGACCAATTTGTGTCTTGACCACCTGCGGAAAAGGAATGTCCGCAAAGAGGACGCGCCGGTGGCGAAGGACGCTTCAGGTGGGGAGTATGATCTGCTCGATCAGGTGCCGGATGTGCGGGCGGGAGCGAATCCGGAGCGGGATTTGTTGCGGCGGCAGTTGGGGGCGCGCATTGCGGGGGCGCTGGAGAAACTGACTCCGCGGGAGCGCATGGTGTTTGAGTTGAAACATTATCATGGGCTGAAGCTGCGGACCGTGGGAGAGATTTTGAAGACTACGGAAGAGACAGCGAAGAATACTTTGTTTCGGGCTACGCAGAAGTTGCGGGGGGCGTTGGCGGATATGCGGTGAATCAGTTCCGAGTCGCGAGTCGTGAGCTGTGAGTCACGATCGCTCGCAGCTCAGGACTCGGAGCTCAGGACTCGAAGGTGGCAACGATGAAATGTGAATGGGTTCGAGAGAATATTGTGCTGTCGGTTTATGGCGAGCTGGCGGATGACGCTCGGCATGAACTGGAGCAGCATGTGGCGCGCTGCGCGGACTGCGCGGCGGAACTGAAGGCGGAGCAGGAGTTTCACGCGCTGCTGGAGCAGGGTCGCGCGGGCGATCCGCTGCTCGGCGATCCGTCGCCCAATTTGCTGGCGTCGTCGCGCATGCGGCTGCAGGAAGGGCTGGAGACCGTCAAGCAAGGCAGCTTCTTCAGCCGGCTGGCGTTTGATCCGGCGAACTGGCTGCTGCAGATGAAGTTCTCGCCGGCGCTGGCCGCGGTGATTTTGATTTTTGGATTTGCGGGTGGAATCGGATCTGCCTACAAGTTCATTCCTCACAACCAACCAATCGTTCAAAATCCCCCAACCGTTCCGGTTCAAACGTCGATTGCCACTATTGATTCGGTTACGCAGGATCCTGGGACCAATCAGATCAGCATCAAGTACAAGTCGGTATCCGAACAGGAAAAACAGGGGCCGCTGAACGATCAGGAAATCCAGCAGTTGCTGCTGTTCGCGGCACGCAACAACTACAACTCGGGCGTGCGGGTGGATTCGGTCGATCTGCTGGCGCAGCGCAGCGGGGACTTGCAGGTGCGCGACGCGCTGATGTATGCGCTGCAGAACGATACAAATCCGGGCGTGCGGTTGAAGTCGCTGGATGCGCTAGGAAATTATGTGAAGAACGATACCAACGTGCGCGACGCCGTGCTGCGGGCGCTGGTAAGCGATGGGAATTCCGGCGTGCGGATTGAAGCGCTGCGGCTGATCGAGCCGGTGAAGGCGGATGGCAGCGTGCGCGGCGTGCTGATGGCGCTGGCGGCCAAGGATTCGAGCCAGTACATCAAGTCGCAGGCGCGGACCATGCTGGCGCAGTTGCCGGAGATTGATTAGGAGCAGGGGTCAGGGGCTAGGGGTCAGGGGCCAGAAATGCGGAAGCAAACTTTGCATGAGGATTGAGGTGGATATTTTGAAACGGTTGCTACAGATTGTCGGGCTCGCCTGGATGCTGGCCCTGGCTGCGCCCCTTGTGCTGGCGCAGGACGCGCAGGTATCGCGCGAAGGCGATGCGTGGGGACAGAAGATTACCGGGTCGCTGGCGGCGGCGAAAGTCTTGAGAATCAAAGTCGATATGGGGACCGTGGTGGTGCGCGGCGGGCAGGAGCAGAGCATCAGTTATGTGGTTCATACGCATTTCGGCAATTCTTCCGAGCAGGATGCGCGGCGGCAGTTTGAGCAGTACAAGATCACGGCTTATGTGAAGGGCGAGACGGCCTGGATTGTGGGGGATTGGCAAGGGGGGAAACGTCCGCGGCATTTTTCGGGAGAATTTTCGGTGAAGGTTCCGCGCGAAATGACCCTGGTAAAGCTCGAGACCGAGGGCGGGAACGTGGATGCCACGGGGCTGGCCGGTCGAGTGGAAGCCGAGACCGGCGGCGGCACCATGCGGCTCGACGATATTGGCGGCGGAGTGAGCGCCGAGACCGGCGGCGGGTCGATCGATGTGGGCACGGTCAGCGGCGATCTTGGACTGCACACCGGTGGAGGTTCGATCGAGGTGCGGCACGCCAACGGCAAAGTCGTGGCCGAGACCGGGGGCGGGAGCATCGAAATTCAATCCTGTGAACAGGGCGCGACGATTGAAACGGGCGGCAACAGCATCACGGTGCGTCATTGCAACGGGAAGGTCAAGGCATCGACGGGCGGCGGCAGCATTGATTTGAGTGACATTGGCGGTCCGGCGGAGCTCGAAACCGGAGGTGGGAGTATCCACCTGACCTCGGCGAAGGGGCACGTTCGTGCGGAGACCGGGGGCGGCAGCATCGAGCTTTACGGCGTGCCCTCGGCGAGAGCGGAAACCAGCGCGGGCGGAATCACGGTGAAGCTGGTGAATACCGGAGGCGAGCGCAACGATTCCGATCTGGAAACGGGCGCGGGCGACATCACGGTTTATCTTGCGTCCGATGTAGCGGTCAACGTGCGGGCCAGCGTGGATATGGGCAGTGGGCACCGGATTACGTCGGAGTTCCCGGACATCCACATCATCAGCGAAGGCGGTCAGTGGGGACCGAAGACGTTGACGGCCGAGGGCAAGCTGAATGGCGGCGGGCCGACGCTGAAGGTGCGGACGTCGAGTGGAGATATTTGCTTCAGGCGCGCGAGATAAAGCTGAATGGGGGAATGACCATGCGCAGATACGTTATGACCAGCATTGCGATTTTGCCACTGCTTCTCACCTTTTCGCACGCGGCACAAAAATGGGCAGGACCGGATTCGCCGGCGCAGTCCTGGGTGTTTGCCAGCGAAGACACGGGCACGAGTTCCTATCTGGGCGTCGACATCTCGGACATTACCACCGAACGCTTGAGCGCGCTCAAGCTGAAAGAAGAAAAAGGGGTCGAGGTCACGATGGTCGACCAGGATGCTCCGGCGGGCAAGGCGGGCATCAAGGAGCACGACGTGATCCTCACCATGAATGGGACGTCGATTGAGAGTGGGGCGCAGCTGAGAAGGATGATCCACGAAATGCCGCCGGGGCGCGTGGTGAGCTTCGGCTTGAGTCGGGACGGCGCACCGCTGACGGTGAAGGTGCAACTCGCCGACAAGCACAGCGAGTTTGCGATGCATGGTCCGCATCCCGGCGATATCCACGTGAACATTCCGGATATTCATATTCCGGACATCGAGATGCCCAACTTCGAATGGGTGGTGACGACGCGCTCGGAACGCAGCGGTCTGATGGTGGAGAACATTACTCCGCAGCTGGGAGAGTTCTTCGGGGTGAAGAACGGGAACGGCGTGCTGGTGCGGTCGGTGGAGAAGGGCAGCCGGGCCGAGAAGGCGGGATTGCGAGCCGGGGACGTGATTGTGAAGGTCAACGACCAGGCGGTGCATGACACCAGCGACTTCACGCATGCCGTAAGGTCGCGCAATGGCGGGTCGGTCAGCATCGGTGTGATGCGGGAAAAGAAGGAGCAGAACATCAACCTGACTCTGCCCGAGCGCAAGGAATCCGGCGACCTTCTGGAAGAAGAAGAGAGCCTGGATGGTCCGGTGATCGATGCTGAGGCTGCGGATGAATTGAGCGAGTTGGGAGAGGAAGTCGCCAAGCTGCAGCCGGAGATGGAACTGGCCGTTGACGATGCCCAGACATCGGTTCGGGAACTGCGAAAGAACCTTTGCAATCAGCAGATGAAGGTGCGGCAGGACGTAGAGAAGCGCAAGGAGCAATCTCGCCAGGATCAATCTAAGGTGCAGCGGCAAGAACTTAAGAAGGACCAGGACAAGCTGAAGATGCAGATGGATAGGATGCGCCTGGAATTGCGCGGGCATTCATTCGACATCTAAAAGGTCTGGTCTGCGGTTAGCGGCCGCTGGCGGCGGTTTGCGACTGAGCGGCGAGGCAGACGCGGTTGCGTCCGGCCTGCTTGGCGGCATAGAGTCCGTTGTCGGCGGCGCGGATCAATTCATCGCGGGTCATGCCGTGAGTGGGAAAGGCGGCCACACCGGCGCTGATGGTGACGGTCCGGGGCACGCCCGGAAATTGAAAGGTCTCGACCGACCGGCGTAGCTTCTCGGCGATCGCCACCGACGGCTGGGCTGTGGTCTGGGTCAGCAGAACGGCGAATTCCTCTCCTCCGAAGCGGCAGACCACATCAATCTTGCGCAACTGCTGGTGGAACAGCGAAGAGACCTGGCGGAGGACTTCATCTCCCAACAGGTGGCCGAACTCGTCGTTCAGCCGCTTGAACCCATCAATGTCGGCCATGATTACGGCCATGCCGGTGCCGTAGCGGCGGGCACGCTCGATTTCCTCCATGATGCGGAGCTCGAAGAAGCGGCGGTTGAAGATTCCGGTGAGACCGTCGAGGTACGCCAGCTGTTTCACCCGCTCGACGTAGTGCGCGTTCTGAATGGAGTTGGCACAAATGTCGGCGACCGACTCGAGCGACGGCAGTTCGCTGTCGCGGAATGCGTTGGGCTGAGCGCTGTGCAGCGTGAGCACGCCGAGAGTCTGGCCGAAGGAAATCAGCGGGATGCTCATGCGCGAAGCGGACTCCTTGAACAGCCGCGCGCGCTCAGGAGTGACGCTCAGGTCCTTCTCGATGACGGTGCCGCTGGTGGCGATCACGCTCGACCAGGGCTCGCAGCCCGCGGGACAACGCTCCCCCAACGGAACGCAAGGGGTGAGCGCGCCATGATGGGCGCGCATCACCAGATCGCCTTCGTCGCGTAAGAGCAGCGAGACGTGCGAAACTTCAAAGGCTTTCTGGATAACGCAGCAGACGCGGGCCAGCAACTCCTCCAGATCCATGACGGCGGTGCTTTGCTGGGCGATGGTATTGATGGCTTCGAGTTGCCGGGCGCGCTGGCGTTCCAGCGAGTACAAGCGCGCATTCTGCAGCGCGATTGAGGCGTGCGTGGAAAATAAGGTCAGCAGTTTAATGGTCTCGTCATCGAAGTAGTCGATACGGTCGCTCTGGCAGTCGAGCACGCCTACGACTTCATCACGGGCCATGAGCGGAATCGCGAGCTCGGAGCGGGTGGATTGTGCGGAGCAGATGTAGCGTGGATCTTTCGTTACGTCGGGGGCATAGACGGGACGCTGCTTTAAAACCGAAGCTCCGGTGATGCCGTCGTGGTAGCCGAGGCGAATCTTGTCACTGCCGGGGTCCCAGCCGATTTGCGAGCGGACGCACAGCTGCTGTGCCTCTTTGTCGAGTAAGAGGATGGCCACGTTGGGCAATCGAAAAAAATCGCGTGCGATGGCCAGGATGCGCTGCAACACTTCGTCCAAGTCAAAGGTGGACAGCACCGCCTGGCCCGCTTCGTAAAGAACCGCGAGTTTCGGCATGTCGAGAGAAAGTGTACGTCTGGGGATAGGGTTACCGAAGTGCCCAAAGTAACGTCGGCGGCTAGAAAGCCGCCCCTTTCAAACCCTTCGAACCGACGAACGCTAGCGCCACTTTCTGGCGGTGCGGATCAGGCCGTAGGCTACCAGGCAGAACCAGAAATCCAGAATCATGCCCAGGTCGAGGTGCATGGGGTGATGGTGCGCGGCTGGAGGCAGAGAGGGGATCAGGGCAAAGTACACGACGTTGCCCAGGATGATCGCCAGCAAAGCCTGGAGAAAATTGTAGAGCACCGATAGTTTAGACACCACAGAGGGCGTCCGAGGATGCCTCCCTATTTATCCGGGTTCTTCCTCGTTTGCGAGGGTGGACCAGTGCTTCGAATCCGAACCTATGGCATGTTGTAAACGATGTGATCGAGAGTCTGGCTGCTCTCCGGATCGAGCGGGTGTTCCTGCGTCCACTTTAGCGCGAGAGACTGAGCCGAAGATATCTGCGCCTTGGTCATCTGGGCAGTCAGGCTCTCCATAAAGTCGCGGGCCTCTGGATGTTTTTTTGCACCCGCGATCGTTGCCCATTTGTAGGCTTCGGGCAGATTCTTCTGAACTCCCTTGCCTTGAGAGTACAGCGCGGCCAACTCAAACTGAGCGGCAGGATTTCCCTGTTCGGCTGATTTCTTATACCACTCAGCTGCCTTCTTGAGGTCAGGCTGCATTCCGACGCCTGCTACAAACATTCGCGCGAGACCGTACTCACCCCACGGGTCGCCGCGTTCAGCGAGCGTTGAGCACCAGTCTGTTGAGGCTTTGTAATCAGCGGGAGAAACGAGACCTTGGGCGGTCAACCGGCACACGTTGAATTGAGCCTCACTGTACCCCATCTCGGCTGCTTTCTCGTACCACTTCAGTGCTTCCCCTAAGTCTCTGTCAGGACCAATTTCGTAGGTCAGTCCAGTCGCATTTAGCGATCGCGCACCATCGCCGTGGCGGAACGCTAAAGAGATCCATTTTCTGGCAAGCTCCGAATTCTGCGCGATGCCCTCGCCGTGCAGGTAGCATATCCCGAGGCTATATTCGCCATTGGGATTGCCCTGAGCGGCAGCTAAGCCGTACCAATGCACCGCTTGCTCCAGGTCTTTTGCGGTGCCAAACCCTGTGACGTATAAGTATGCCAAGTCTACCTGAGCTCCGTTCAATCCCTGTTTTGCCGCGAGCTGGAACCAGTTAAATGCTTCTTGATAGTCTCCTCTTTGTTTGGCGTAGAGACCTAGTTCGTACTGCGCTCCACTGTCGCCCGCCTCTGCTTTCTGGTGAAGTGACTGGGCTAGTCCGACGCTCGCCTCACCTGGATTGGATTCGACGACTTGAGCGCCACACACAGCGGCTCCGAGAAACAAAACTGCCACAGTCCAGCAAGGCTTGATGTGTGCTCGCATAACGCGATTCTTGGAGGATTCTGAAGGCTGCGCAAGTTACGATCGTTCTCCCTTTCAGACGCTTTCGTGCGCAATGGATTCTTTGCGCCGACGCCAGAGCAGCCGCCGTGCGCTCCTGCTACCATTCTTTTGCCACTGCCACGGAATCCTAGCGCATGCTTGAACTCTCTACCCCCGTCCAATATGTGAAGGGCATTGGTCCGCGCATTGGGGAAGTTCTCGCCGCGAAGGGGATTCACACCGTCGGCGACCTGCTGCATTACTTGCCGTTTCGCTATGAAGACCGGCTGAACCCGCGGGGGATTTCCGAGCTGCGGGCGGGAGAGATGGCGACGGTGGTCGGGGAAGTCCGCAATTCGGGACTGTTCCGCACGCGGGGTGCGCCGATTTTTCAGCTTACGGTCGGGCAAGGGCGTTCGCGGCTGCGCTGCCTGTGGTTTAACGCGACGTACTTGCAGGATAAATTCAAGCCGGGGCAGATGATCGCGCTGTACGGCAAGGTGGAAGAAGATCAGCGCAGCCGGGAGTTGCAAATCGTTCAGCCGCAGTTTGAAGTCCTGGGCGATCCTACCGACTCTGGAGAGAATGGGGCGGACAAGAAGGCCGCGGAGTCGCTGGAGATTGGGCGCATTGTTCCGATTTATGAAGCGATCGGGCGGTTGACGCCGCGCTGGTTCCGGCGGGCGATCCGCACGGCGCTCGATAATCTGACGCCTGAACTGGCGGATCCGATTCCGGCCGCGGTGCGGGCCCATCTGGGATTGATTTCGCCGCGGGCGGCGCTGTGGAACGTGCACTGGCCGGAGCCGGGAGAAAGTTTCGAGAACTTGCAGTCTTCGCGAACCCCGGCGCATATCCGGATGATTTTCGATGAGCTTTTCTTTGTCGAGTTGGGGCTGGAGCTGAAACGGCGTGAACAGAAGGCGCAGACCGGGATTGCGTTTCGCTTGGACGACCGGGCCCGCGCGGCCATAAAAAAGATTCTGCCGTTTCATCCCACGGCAGCGCAGAAGCGGGTGCTGAAGGAAATTGCGGCGGACATGGAAAAGCCTTATCCCATGCGGCGTTTGCTGCAGGGGGATGTGGGATCGGGTAAGACGATTGTTGGGTTTGAAGCGGCAATTATCGCGATTGAGAATGGATGCCAGGTGGCGTTGATGGCGCCGACGGAGATTCTGGCGCAGCAGCATTACTTTTCGGCGCGGCGGATTCTGGAGAGTGCGGGATATCGGATCGTGTTGCTGACTGGCTCGCTGGAGGCGGATCGCAAGCGGGAAGTGCGGCGGCATATTGCGCAGGGGAATGCGCAGCTGGTGATTGGGACACATGCGTTGCTGGAAGAGAAAGTGGAGTTCGCGAAGCTGGGGTTGGTGATTGTGGATGAGCAGCACCGGTTTGGAGTGCTGCAGCGGATGAAGTTGATGAGGAAGTCGGGTGAGGGCGAGGACCCTCGCCTCGCGGCGCTAGGCGCGACGGGCGAAGGCGCCCGTCCCCACACGAACCCTCCCTCCCCGACCTTGGCTCCTGCGGAGCCTGATGTTCTTGTGATGACGGCTACGCCGATTCCGCGGACGCTGGCGCTTACTCTGTACGGCGATCTTGATCTCAGTGTGCTGGACGAGTTGCCGCCGGGGCGCACGCCGATTGTGACACGCTGTGGTGCGGACGACGAGTCGCCGAAGGTGTGGGAGTTTGTGCGCAAGCAGGTGGCGGCTGGGCATCAGGCGTATGTGGTGTATCCCGTGATTGCAGAGAATGAGGAGACGGAGTTGAAGGCGGCGGTGAAGATGTATCGCGAACTGAGCGGGAAGATTTTTGCCGATTTGAAAGTTGGACTTCTGCACGGGCGCCTCGACGCTGAATTGAAAGATCAGGTCATGCGTATGTTCCAGAAGGGCGAGTTGCAGATTCTGGTGGCGACGACTGTGATTGAAGTCGGCGTGGACGTGCCAAACGCGACCGTGATGGTGATTGAACACGCGGAGCGTTTTGGCCTGGCGCAGTTACATCAGCTGCGGGGACGCATCGGGCGCGGGGCGGCCAAGTCGTATTGCATTCTGATGACGGGAGGAAAGGTCACCGAGGAGGGGCAGCGGCGGCTCGACGCCATGGTGAAAACCAACGACGGATTTAAGATCGCCGAACTCGATCTTGAACTGCGCGGGCCGGGGGAATTCTTTGGCACGCGGCAGGCAGGTTTGCCGAGCTTCCGGGTGGCCAACATTATTCGCGACGCGCAATTGCTGGAGGCGGCCAAGCACGAAGCGGCGGCGGTCATCGCCGGACCAAACGAAGAAATCTCTGCTGCGGAAATCAGCCGCGCGCTGGTACACATGCGGGCGCTCTGGCAGCACACGTATGGGCTGGTGGAAGTCGGGTAGCTGCGTCTGAGGCCAACTCCCGATTCTGTTCAGGCCTCAGTCGCCGGTCCCGATCTTCTCGCCGCGCTTCAGCGTCCGGTCAAAGAACTCGGCAGTCGCGGAGTAGGCGCGCACCCAGTCCTTCCACCTCAGGAACCCGTGGATCTCGTCCGGCAGAATCATTTGTTCGAAGGGTACATGCTGCGCGCGCAAGCGCTGTACGAGGTCCACGGTCTGGCTGAAGGGCACGTTGCGATCATCATCGCCATGGATGAGCAGAACCGGCGACTTCCATGTGCCCACGTAGGCATCGGGCGAGGATTCCCATGCCAGCTTGATGGCGGCATCGGTGTCCGGCGGGCGCAATGCCAGATTGCCGAAATAGGGCCGTTCGGTGAGGAAGACGCTCCAGTCATGCACGCCGTGGAAATCCACTCCCGCTTTGAAGAGTTCTGAATTACGCGCCAGACCCATGGCGGTTAGAAACCCGCCGTAGGAACCACCCCACAGTCCAATTTTCTCTCCGTCAACCACGGGAAGCGATTGCAGGTAGCGTCCTGCGGCTACAACGTCCTTATATTCAGAGGCGCCGCGCCAGACGCTGTTGGGCGCTTCGCGAAACGCGCGTCCGTACATAACGCCGAGGCGGTAATTCACTGACAAGACAACGTATCCCCGGCTCGCCAGATACTGATTTTCGGCGTAAGCGTTGTGGTAGTAATCCATGTAGTGGAACCCCAGCATCATTTGGCGGATGGGGCCACCGTGCATGAAGACCAGCGCTGGACTTTTTCCGTTCGCGCTGCGTGGCAGGAAAAGCTGGCCGTGCAGGGTGACTCCGTCCTCGCTCTGGAAAATTACCTGCTTGGGTGTCACCAGCGAAGCCGACGGAAAATCGCTGGGCAGAGCCTGCTTCGCGATCATTTCGCGACCCTTCGCGGTGACTTCATACGGCATGCCCGGTGACGTTGCCGTGGATCCGAGACAAAGAACGCTCTTGCCATCGCCCGTTTGGACCGGAGACCACTCCATAGTCTCGCCAGCGGTCAACGCCTGCTGCGGCGTACCACCGGATACCGGCACGCGCCACAAGTGCCGCCGGTCTACATCGTCCTGGTTGGAGGAGTAAATCACCCATGCCTTGTCGGCGCTGAGCGTGACGTCTTCCACGTCAAAGTCGCCGGGCGTGAGCGGCGTGGCATCGCCACCTGCTGTGGAGATCGAATACAGGTGATTGCGCCCATCTTGCTCCGAAGCAAATACTACGCGTCCATCGGCGGCAAACTTGAGCGAAGCGTCTTCGGTGAGCCCGGGCAGAGAATCCTCCAGCCTGCCGCCACTGCGCCATAGCACGCGACCTGTGCCCGTGCTGGCGTCGGCAATCCACAGTGACCACGGCTCGGGGCGCACTGGAATCAGCGGCAGCTTCTGTTCAGCTCCGGCGGTGCGCACGAAGACAATCGATTTGCCATCGGGCGACCAGCGCGGCATGGAATCTTTGTCCACGCTGGGCAGGAGGTACCGGATATTGCTGCCGTCGAAGTCGTAAACGGCAATGAAGCTATGACCTTCACGCTGGCTGACGAAGGCGATATGTTTGCCGTCGGGCGACCATTTGGGCTGAGCCGCTGCTCCACGCACCGAAGCGAGTTCCTTGGCCTGCTGTTTCCCATCGATGCTGGCGAGCCACAACTTCTTTTTCGCGGACCACACTACCCACTTGCTGTCTGGCGAAATCTGAATGTCTTCGCAGTCTTCCTCGGGGCAGCCCATGTCTCCCAAGAGCCGAGGCGTCGCGGCTTTGTCTTTGGCATCTGCGTCGAGCGCAAAAACCTGTTGCTTCGCTCCTTTGGTCCAGCTTTCAGGATTGGCGCTCTCTTGCGCGTCGTTCAATTCGCTGCCAATCGCATAAACGATTGTCTTGCCGTCGGGCGTAAGACGCAGGCTGGCGATGGGCTGGCCGTCGTCATCGCCGTAATGACTCACCGGGCGCGCGGTGTGAACGAAGTCCGGGCCGTCCGCCACCCAGACGTTGCGGACTCCTTTGGCGTTGAACACCCACGCCACGCGGCTGCCGTGCGCGGCTGCCACGAGTTCGCTTGGGAAAGGCGAGCTCATCACCTGCTCCACAGTGAATGGAGATTGAGACCATGCGGCCGTTGCGCAGCTCATGATTAAAAGAACGATCAAGCCATAGCCGACCTGGAAGCGACGAGGGGCAGATGTCATAGGCTGCTAGGGTAAGCAAAAGGAGGTCCGCCTGCCAATAGCAGGTGTGGAATGTCCGGTTATGTTCCACGGTTGGTTGCGCTAAGGGATGCTACTCCGATTGCCGCTACGACCCGAACTGATAGAATCAAAAACGATGGCAGGATCTTCCCAACTGATTCAGATTGAGCTCGGCGCTCCGGTGCGAGTGCCGAAGCCGGCGTGGCTGCGGGCGAAAGCTCCGGTGGGCGAGAATTTTCATAATCTGAAGAAACTGGCGCGCGGGTTGGGACTGCACACGGTGTGCGAGTCGGCTCAGTGCCCCAACATTGGCGAGTGCTGGAACCACAAGACGGCGACGTTCATGTTGCTGGGGGATATTTGCACGCGGCGCTGCGGGTTTTGTGCCGTGCCGAAGGGACGGCCGGAGCCGATTGATCTGGATGAACCGCGGCGGGTGGCCGAGGCGGTTGCGACGCTCGAGTTGAAACATGCGGTCGTGACCAGCGTGAACCGCGACGACGATAACATCGGGAGTGCGCGAATTTTTGCCGAGACGATTCGCGAGATTCGCGAGTTGACGCCGGATTGCCGCGTGGAAGTGCTCATCCCTGATTTTCAGGGGATCGAAGAGTCGTTACGAATTGTGCTCGATGCCAAGCCGGACGTGCTCAACCACAACACTGAAACGGTGCCGCGGCTTTATCGTGCGGTGCGATCCGGGGCGCGCTACGAGCGGACGCTGACTTTGCTCGAGAACGCCAAGAAATTTTCTCCCGGCATGGTGACCAAGAGCGGCGTGATGGTGGGTCTGGGCGAGTCGTCGGAAGAACTCATTGAAGTGTTTCGCGATCTGGGCGGGCGTGGAGTTGACATTTTGACGGTAGGGCAATATCTGCGGCCGTCGAAAGATCATCTGCCGATTGCGCGCTTCTACGAGCCGGAAGAGTTTACTTATTTGCGGGAACAGGCGCTGCGCTTCGGTTTCCGCCATGTCGAGTCAGGACCGCTGGTGCGGTCGAGTTACCACGCGCACGAGCATGCCGATGCCGCTGCGCTGCCGCGGGCGGTGTCGTAGCTTGCGGCCGACGGGCTTCCCCGCCCATTTTTTTCTCTCACAAGTCACCGAGTGCAGGATTAGTATCCCCATCGAGGAAATCGGCATCAGGAGGCCACTCCTGCCGTGGTGACCGTTCTGCTGGTGATTCTTGGATTTTTCGCCGGCTTGCTGGGCGCGCTGACCGGCATCGGCGGCGGCGTGCTGCTTACACCGATTCTCGCGCTGCACTTCGGTATTCCGATTCGGCAAGCCATCGGTGCCAGTCTGGTCGCGGTGATTACGACTTCGGCGGCGAGTTCCTCGGTTCACCTGCAACGCCACACCACTGATATTCGCCTGGGCATGACGCTCGAACTGGCGACGGCGTTTGGCGCGGCGGTCACGGCGTATCTGGTGGGATACTTTAACCGCAGCGCGCTCGAAGGATTGTTCGCCGCGTTTCTGCTGTACAGTGCGATCACGATTTTGACCAAACGCGGCAAGGTGAAACCGCTGGAGGACGAGTCGGCAATGATCGTCGATGAGACGGTGATCCCGCCGTATGAGCCGAAGCGTTATCCGCTGGGGCTGGCGGCGTCGCTGGTGGCGGGCGCGCTCTCGGGACTGCTGGGCATTGGCGGCGGCCCCATCAAAGTTCCGGTGATGTACCTCTTCATGAACGTGCCGCTGATGGTGGCGACGGCGACTTCGAATTTCATGATTGGTGTGACCGCGGCGGCCAGCGCCATTGTTTATTACCGGCGCGGCGACATCCTGGCAGAGTACGCCGCGCCGTTGGCGGTGGGCGTGTTTCTGGGATCGCTGTTGGGAGCGCGTCTGGCGCCGCGGATTAATACAAAAGTCGTGGTGTATCTGCTGGTCGGTGTCATGTTTTATCTTGCCGGCCGCCTGATCGTTCACTTGTTCCAGGGGTCGTTATGAGCGAGGTGCGCGAGCCCAAATTTGACAGCATCGTGGCGTGGGTGCTGCGCATCGGGGCGTTCGGATGTTTCTTCATCATGCTGACCGGGCTGATCACCGGGCTGTTCGTCAGGGGGCATATTTCCGTCGACATCGAACTGGCGGGAGTTCTGCTCATGCTGGCCACGCCCGTCGTGCGCGTGATTGTGGCGTGCTTTTTATTTTTTCAGGAGAAAGATTGGAAGTATGGATGGATCTCGCTAGGCGTGTTGGTGATTTTAATGTTGGGGTCGGTGTTTGGGATCGGGGAGCACTGAAGATGCTCCACAGGGCTTCAAGCATCATCCCTAACTCGAGATCTCTGGCTAGAGGCAAGATTCACTGCGTCAATAGCTGACGCAACCGTCCGGTCGCTTCCGGATTGCCGACCATCCCTGCCGTACGCAGTCAGATCGCTCAGAGCTACTCGTGTCGAATCGTTGGAATATAATCATGCGCACCAATGGCACTCACCGCTGGCACGAAACTCGGGCCGTACGAGATTCAATCGCCGCTGGGGGCGGGCGGCATGGGCGAAGTCTACCGTGCGCACGACACCCGACTGGGTCGAGACGTAGCCATTAAGGTCCTGTCATCGGATCTTTCTTCCAATCCTGATCTCAAAGCGCGCTTTGAGCGCGAGGCCAAAGCGATCTCGGCCTTGAGCCACCCGCATATCTGCCATCTCTACGACGTCGGATCGCAGGACGGGACCGATTACCTGGTTATGGAATTGCTGGAGGGCGAGACGCTCGCCGACCGGCTGAAAAAAGGTCCGCTGCCGCTGAAGCAGGCGCTGCAATATGGGATTGAGATTGGCGAGGCGCTGGAAAAGGCGCACACCCACGGCATTGTGCATCGCGACTTGAAGCCCGGCAACGTCATGCTCACCAAGTCCGGCGCGAAGCTGCTGGATTTTGGATTAGCCAAGCCGGTGCAGGGCTTGGTGGAGACCGCTTCCGGTTCGATGGCGACCATGAGCAAACCCCTGACCGTGGAAGGCACGATCATAGGAACGTTCCAATACATGGCCCCAGAACAGGTGCAAGGGCACGATGCGGACGCGCGCTCGGACCTGTTTGCTCTGGGGGCGGTGCTCTACGAGATGACGACCGGCATGCGGGCATTCGCGGGCAAAAGCCAGATCAGCGTGATGAGTGCAATCCTGGAGAAAGAACCAGAGCCAGTCTCTTCGGCGCAGCCCATGGCGTCCCCTGCTCTGGATCATGTGATTCAACGGGCGCTGGCCAAGGATCCGAACGACCGCTGGCAAACGGCTCGCGATCTTATCCACGAACTGAAGTGGAGTTCTGACACTGCCGCGCTTCCGAGCACTGCAGTTGCGGTGGCAAGCGGCGGACGAAAATACCGAGAAATGTTGGCCTGGCTCACTGCAGGCGCTCTCGTCATGGTTCTGACCGCCGGCGCAATCTGGTGGCGAGATGCAAAGCCGCCGGCGGAAACCATGTATTTCCCCGCGCCGCTCCCGTTTCCCGCGACCGACATCACCATCGCACCGAACGGCCACACTGTCGCCGTGGTCGCATATCAGGAATCCGCGCGAAAGAACATGATCTGGATTTACGAACTGGGATCGCACGGTGCCAGAAGTCTGGCCGGCACCGAGGGCGCCAGTTATCCCTTCTGGTCGGCGGACGGACGATCCATCGCATTCTTTGCCGACGCACAATTGAAAAAGCTGGAGGTCGCTGGCGGTCCGGTGCAGGCGATTTGCGACGCACCTCAAGGCCGCGGCGGAACGTGGAACAAAGATGGAGTGATCGTGCTTGCACCGGAGACGACTGCGGGCCTGTTTCGCGTACCAGCGTCGGGTGGGACTCCTACGAAGATCAGCAGCATGGATACGACTCGGGGAGAAGGTAGTCTCCGCTGGCCCATGTTTCTACCCGACGGAAGGCATTTCCTGTATCTGGCGGGGAACTTCACCGGGCAGAAGGGAGCCAACGCCATCTACGTGGGTTCGCTGGATTCGAACGAAAAGCGCTTCATCGTGGAAGCGACATCGAATGCGGCCTACGCCGCGCCGGGATACCTGCTGTTTTATAAAGACAGAACTCTTTTGGCCCAGCCCTTCGATCTCAAACGTCTCGCCCTCACGGGAGAAGCCAGCGTGATTTCACCGGAGATCCAGTATCTTCCACAAGTCAAGCGGGCGGTGTTTGCAGTCTCGGACCAGGGCCTGCTGCTGGCGCAAACTGGCAGCGAGGCCACCTTTTCGCAACTAGCTTGGTTCGACCGCAAAGGCAATCCGGTCGGTGCTGTGGGCAAGCCCGGCGTATATGGCAACGTATTCCTGGCACCGGATGGAAAGTCGGTAGCCACCGACAAGACCGACATGGCCAGCCTGAACATCGACGTTTGGACCTACGAATTGCAGCGCGATAGTGGCAAGCGCCTTACCTTCGACCCTGCCATTGACTCGGTGCCCATCTGGAGTCCCGATGCCGCCCGCTTGGTGTTTGCCTCGAATCGCCACACCTTCTTTGGTCTTTATGTCAAGAACTCCGATGGCGCCAACGATGAAAAGAATATTGTGCAGGACGAAGTCGGCAACTTTCCCAGCGACTGGTCCAGAGACGGAAAGTACATCCTCTATTGTCGAGGCCCGGACCTGTGGTATCTGACTTACCCTGATATCAAGAGCAGCCTGTTCCTGAAAGCGCCTTCCGTCTTCCGGAACGGCCAGTTCTCGCCAGACGGAAAATGGGTGGCCTACGGTTCCAACGAGAGCGGCAAGTGGGAGATCTACGTGACCTCGTTTCCGGACGCACGCGGCCGATGGCAAGTCTCCTCGGGCGGAGGGGAGCAACCCCGGTGGCGAGGCGACGGCAAAGAGCTGTTCTTCCTTTCTTCGGACGGCAAGATGATGGCAGCGCCGGTTACGACCGGGACTCATTTCGATGCCGGCACGCCCGTTGTTCTTTTCCAGAGCACTCCGCGACCGCCCGTGCTGGTCTATGACTTGTTTGTTTACGACGTGAGCCGAGATGGGCAGCGATTCTTGATTAACACGCAGGTGAAACAGTCGGAGAACACACCCATGTCCGTGATTCTGAACTGGCCCGCGAAGCTGGACAGATAATTCCCCCACCGGAGCGCCTTGGATCTACACCTGCACGACTCACACGCGACCTCCCACACTTAACGGCAGTCTTAGGATAGCTCTGCTCGAGTGACAGGCAAAAGGCTGCTCCGATGCCAAAGGCCTCAATCAGAAAATGTGCAGCTTGATGCTCAGGTATTTTTTGGGGTCTTCGCGGACGGCTTTTACCAGGTTGCGGGCCTCGGTCAGCATTTCATTGGCGTTGTTGTAGAGGGCTTCGTCTTTGAAGAGTTTGCCGGCAGTGCCCTGGCCGGCTTCGAGTTCGGTGGTTAGTTCCGAGAGTTTGGTGAGGGTGGTATCAAGCTTCTTGGCCAGTTCCTCGTCCTTGGCCAGCTTGCCGATCGTGCCTTTGCCGGCATTGATGTCCTCGGTCACCTTCTTCATGTTGGCGATGGTGTCGTTGGCGTTGTTGTAGAGCGCGGGATCTTTCAGGAACTTTCCGGCGGTGCCTTTGCCTTGCTGCAGATCGTCGACTACGCCGTTCAATTTATCGAGGGTGGCGATGAATTTTTCGTAGGCGTCGTTGCGGTTGATCAGCCGCCCCAGGCTGCCCTCGCCGCTACCAACCTCCTCCACAATCTTCTGCAGGTCGGCGACGGTGGTCGAGAGACGGTTGTAGAGGACGGGATCGTAGATGAGTTTTCCGAGCGATCCCTTGCCGCTTTCGGCGAAGGCCAGAATGCGGTCGGCACGCTTCAACAGCGCGTCCATGTTCTCGAGAGTGCTCTGGCTGGCGCGCACCACCTGATTGAAGTCGGGATGCACTTCGGTGGGGAGGATGTCTCCGTCCTGGGCGGGAGGGCCGACGGCCTGGGCGCTTTCGATATCGAGAAAGGTTTCTCCCAGCACGCCCGCGGTGTCGAGCGAGGTCATGGAATCACGGCGGAGCGCGTAACTATATTCGGTGCTGACCTTCATCGTGACTTCGACGGGGGTGAGATGCTTGTCCTTGTCGGGCACGATTCGAATGTGCGTGACGTTGCCGATGGGCACGCCACTCAAGCTCACAGGCGCGCCGTTGCGCAGGCCTGAAGCGCTATCGAAATAGGATTTCAGGGTGATGCGGCGAGTGAACCAGCCGGAAGTTCCGGACATGAGGAACAGCAGGAAACCGAGCGTCAGACTGGCAACAATCACCGTGATCCCAACCCGCAGTTGCGACCACTTGAGCTGCTTCTGGCTAGGCAAATGATTTCCTCATGATGCCAGTCTCGATGATATCAATCTGGATCAAGTGTGCCGGCCGCGCGAACAACTCAGGATCGCGACCGGCTCCTCGCAGCATGATAACAAAAACTGGGTCCGGACTAGAGGGTGTCTCATAAATGCCCTTCGGCTCAGAATGGCGTTAATCAGGGGCTTAATTGTTTTCGCGCCAGAGGGTGGCCGGCCGCGTCGCCTGGACACTCTTCTAAGATCGCTTCTTCCGCTTGCGCTCTTTCCCCTTCGCGCGCACCGGCTCTTCCTCCAAGACCGCAAACTGAATCTTCTTTTCCACCGGATCGATCCGGTCCACCAACACCCGAATCTTTTGCCCCAGACTGTAAATCTTCCGCGACCGCTGCCCAATAATCTCCCGCGTGTTCTCGTGATAGATATACCGGTCGTCATTCAAACTATTCAGCGGCACCAGACCTTCAATAAACAAATCCGTCAGCTCAACAAAAAATCCAAACTTGGTCACGCTGGTGATGAGCCCATCGAAATCGTCGCCCACCCGGTCCTGCATGAACTTAACTTTCTTCCCCTCCATCAACTCCCGCTCCGCATCCGCCGCTCGCCGCTCCGCCCGGCTAGACTCCTCCGCAATCTCATGCAGTTCCTCAACCGGGATCGGCCCGCCCAGCGTCTCTTGTGGGGCGGACATTCTTGTCCGCCGCTTCGACCATGGCGACGCCGCATCCTCAAACGTGGAGTGACCCGTGACCGTGGGATGCCCCATGTCTCGCCGATTTTGCGAGACATGGGATTCTGAAATCTGGGTGTGCGAGACGCGAGACTCCCGCCGCAACACATCCTTCAGAATTCGATGCACAATCAAATCCGGATACCTCCGAATCGGCGAAGTGAAATGCGTGTACGAAGTCGCCGCCAGCGCGAAGTGCCCCAGATTTTCCTCCGAATACCGCGCCTGCTTCAACGACCGCAACATCAGATAACTCAGAATCCGCTCCTCCGGCTTCCCTGCAATTTTCTCCGTCAACTTCTGATACATGCGCGGCGTGATGTGGACTTCCTTCGGCACTTCAATCTCGCGCACCCGCTTGCCCGTGCCATACGCCGCGCGCCGGTCCGCCTTCATCTGCACCCGGTGAATGGGCAGCGCCCCCACGCCCAGCGAATATCCAAACGTCGCCGCAATCACTTCAAAATCGTAAACCCGCTTCGCGTCCGGCTTCTCGTGAATGCGATACAGCGACGCCACATGCCTCGACTCCAGATCATGCGCCACGCACTCGTTCGCCGACAGCATGAACTCCTCAATCAGCCGGTTGGCAAACTTGCGTTCCGACCGCGCAATGCTCTTCATCAATCCGAGTTCGTCGAATTCAATCACCGCCTCCGGCAGATCGAAGTCAATCGATCCCCGCCGCTGCCGCTTGCGATTCAGAATCAGCGCCAGGTCGCGCATCAATTCAAACGTCGGTACCAGCGGCGCATAGCGCTCGCGCATCGCGGTATCGCCTTCCAGCACGGCATTCACCGCGGTGTACGTCATCCGCTCCACTGACCGGATCACGCCCTCGCTCAACTCATAACTCACGATCTCGCCGCGATGGTCCATCTCCATCACGCACGACAGCACCAGACGCTCCACCTGCGGACGCAAACTGCAAATGTCGGTCGAGAGTTCCAACGGCAGCATGGGCACGGCGCGATCCGGAAAATAAACGCTGGTCCCACGCAGCCTCGCCTCTTGATCCAGAGCGGAGCCCGGCGTTACATACTGCGCCACATCGGCGATATGCACCTGCAACTCAAAATTTCCGTTCGCCAGCATGTGTACGTACACCGCATCGTCGAAGTCGCGCGCTGTTTCGCCGTCGATGGTCACAATCGGCAGTCCGCGAAAATCGCGCCGCCGTTGCAGTTCCTCGGCCGGAATGGTTGCCGGAGCATCCTGCGCCTCTTCGAGCGCAGCCGCCGGAAAATGATGCGGCAGATGAAACTTGCGAATCGTGATCTCAACATCAACCCCGAAATCATCCTCGCGCCCGAGAATCTCGACGACGCGCCCCCGCGGATTCTGAGTGGGCGAAGGCCAGTCCGTAATCTCAACGTCGACGACCACGCCCTCAAGATCGTCCCAATCGTCAGCCCGCGCCACTTCGTCTCCCAACACGCGATCGACAGATTGTGTCTTCCTCTGTGTCCCCCGTGTCCTCTGTGTTTGAGACTTTGACTCGTCGTTTCCAGGGGATGCCGTAGACGCCCCCGGCCGCTCCATCCCCGCCGGAATTAAAATTTCCTGCGTAATTTTCGAGTCAATGGGACGTACATATCCGCCGCGGCTCCCGTAATGAAAAATCCCTACCACCGTCGGATGCGCCCGCATCACCGGCCGCACGATCCGCCCCTCAGCCCGCCCATCCGGCCGCACGTTGATGATGTCCACCAGCACCAGGTCCCCATGCATGGCATTGCCAACAACATGTGGCGCAATGAAAATGTCGCCCGTCAACCGCGCCTTCAGCGCCGGCGAGAGCGACTTCGCATCCGGAATGACAAACCCGAATCCATCGCGATGCATGGTCAGCCGGCCCGCAACTAGATTTTTGTCAGCAGATGGCGCAGGCAAAGCGTAGCGATCCGAATCAACGGAGAGGAGTGTTCCGCGCGCGACCATCTTCTGCAGCAGCGAGTCAAGTTCGCGCCGCTCGTCCCCGTGCAGCCCCAGTTCGCGAACCAGTTGCTTGAACCCGGCAGCCTTCTTCGGCTGCCGCGCAATATGTTTGAGGATAATCGATTCAGAAAGCATGAGTAGCTGTCCGGCGCTTAGCCATCAGCATACCTGACGAGCAGGCCCTGGTCCCCCGGAGCGTTGTCATCCTGAGCGAAGCGAAGGACCTGTGCAATCCCCGGCCAGTTGCAGAGATCCTTCGGCCCGCAAGGAACGCGGTCCTCAGGATGACAGGCCTGTGATGTGTCAACATCGCCTACCAGCTATCCCCGCCCCCGCGCGGAGGCCACGCACCCAGCGCCCGCCGCACCATCGCAATCTGCCCTACGTGATAGCTGGTGTGCGCCACCATTTGCATGATCACGGCTTCGAGCGTGCCCGCGACATTCTTATCGCCCGCATGCACGCTTTCGATTTCGCGCTGCAGCTCTTGCGAGGAAGACTTCGCCAGCGCCGCGAACTCGTCCAGCAACTCCGCAAACTGCGCCCGCAGACGATTCCACTGCGGCGCATCGGCTGGCGAAGGTGCTGCCGGAAAACTTTCGGAGCTGTGCACCGGATAAGCCGGACGCTCGCCGCGAATCCGCCGCAGCTCATATTCCATCCAGTAATTGATATGAAAGACGAGTTGGCCCACCGAATGCGGAAATCCCGCAACCTGCCGCGCCGCCAGCTCCGCCGAAATATCCTCGACGCACGCCAGCGGATCAGCGTGCGCGCCCTTCCCGCGAAGCAACTCCGTCAATGCGCGTTGTGACATGAAAGAAAAATATTTTTTGTCATATTGCGCGAGGCCTTGTCATCCTGAGCAAAGCGAAGGACCTATGCAACCTTCGCCACTGTCAAATTGCATAGATTCTTCGCTTCGCTCAGAATGACAAGAACCATCCGTGTTCTTCCGCGTGAATCCACGGCAAAGAAGTTACCGCCCCGAAAAGTACTTCTCCTCCAGAATCGTCCGATGATGCACCTCATGCCCGGCAATCATGTAAGCCAAGGCCCGCACGCTCACTTCATTCTTGCTCGCCACGCCGCGCAGCCCCCACGCGCCCTCATCCAGATTCCGGAACAGGGTCAGCGTCGCCCGGCGCACCGCAATGTAATCTTCCACAATCTCCGCGAGCGGCGCCCGGGCAAACGGACCATGCTTCACATAATCATCCTGCTCGAAGCCCGCCAGCGGGGTCTGGTCGCCGCGGGCAATCCGCAGCGCGCGATAGGCGAAGATGCGCTCGGTGTCGCACACATGCCCCAGCACTTCCTTCGCGTTCCATTTACCGGGCGCGTAGCGAAAATCACCATCGCTCTCATCGCGCCCCGAAAGCAGCAGCATCATCTGCCGCCTCTGCGCGTCGAGCGTCCCCAGAATATCCGTCCCCGCGATCAGCGAAATGTAGCGGTCATAATAGGGCGCATACTCGCCCGGCTCAGGCCGCGCGATCATGAACGTTGCAGGCGATACCACGGCTGGTTCCAACATGTTTTGCTCCGTCTCCATAATGAATTCGGTCTCATGGAGCAGCGGACGCCGTCGCCGCCCCGAACGAGGGCATCCGGTGCTCCATGATCAAATTTAGACTCTCCATCCCGATTTCCGTTTTCGATAAATCTTCGACTCTGGAAGCATAACCCTCAACCCCTGTGGAAGGGTACGGTTCCCCCCAAATTTTCCGGGAATCGTTACACGAACCGAGCAGAAAGCGCACCCGCCCCTGTCCTGCCGAATCCATCCCAAACCCGAAAGGACGTACCAGCAGAGTGAACTACCGATTGAAAATAAACCTTTTCCACAGTGCTCACTTTGAGACGCGGGAGTACAATCGGCTTTGGTCACGAAAGTGCGGCCAGTGACCCCTAATCACAACTAGGAAAGGAACTTTTACCCCATGTGGAAGCCGACCAATCAGCCCCAAACTCCTGCGCAGCCTGCCGCGCCGGAGCGCCCCACTATGTCTACCCCCAGCGCGCCCACGATGTCCGCTGAGCCCGCTGCTCCCCGGCCGGTTACCACCACCACCGCCGACCAGGCTACCATCGGCAAGTCCCTCGTTATTAAGGGCGAAGTCACCGGCTCCGAATCGCTCTACATCGACGGCCGCGTGGAGGGTTCCATCAACCTGGCCGGCAACCGCGTCACCATCGGACGCAACGGCGTAGTCGCCGCCAACATCAATGCCCGCGAAATCGTCGTGCTGGGCAAGGTTCGCGGCAATCTCACCGCCAGCGATCGCGTCGACATTCGCAGCGACGGCTCCCTTACCGGCGACGTCATCGCCGCGCGCATCTCCATTGAAGATGGCGCATTCTTCAAAGGCGGCATCGACATCCGCAAGGGCGGACAGCCCCAGCAACAGAAAGCCAACGGCGAAGAAAAGTCGGTCCCGGCCCCCGAGCCAGCCGCGGTCGGCGCCAGAGCATAAGCGTCACAAAGAAGTTCTACAGAATTTTTGGCAGCGGGCGTCCAAAAGACGCCCGTTTTGCTTTAGTAGCGCCGGCGTCCCGTCGGCTGTCGCGGGGCGTCTCGCCCACGCACCAAGCAGAACGGAAGAATTCCTCCAGCACCTCCCCCGCCTTGATATACTTGTCCCCTTTTTCCAAAGGCAATTTATCGAGCACCAAACATGGGACGCATCCTCCTCGTTTTCCTAAAACGCTTATGGCTCCCCCTTCTGGTCCTGGCGGGCTTTCTTGGAGTCTGCGTCGTCTTCTATGTGCGGGTCGAAGGGCTGCGCCCGCTCGACGCGCTGTTCTGGGTGATTCATCCTCACTCGATTGAATACCGCTCCGTTCACAAGGCCACCAAGATTTTTTCGATGTTCGTATACGCGGGAGTCTTCGCGCTGCAGATCTGGATCGCCGAGCGCGTACTGCTCACCATTTTCAGCCGCCACGGCGTGGAGGCATGGAGGACCATGGTCAACGAAGTCAACATCGATCGCCTGCATGACCACTTCATTATTTGCGGCTACGGCCAGGTCGGCCGCACCGTCGTCGATCAACTGCAGCGCCTGGAAATCCCCTTCGTCCTGATCGAAACCAACGAAGGCCTCTACCGCGAACTGCTGACCGACAAAATCCCGGTTATTCAGGGTGACGCCAAACGCCACGACGTCCTGCTCCAGGCCGGCATCGACCGCGCCCGCGGCATCTGCATCGTCATCGACAACGATGCCGACAACCTCTACATCACCGTGACCTCGCGTTCGCTGAATCCCAAAATCAAAATCATCACCCGCGCCGGCCAGCAGCGCTACGCCAACGCCATCCGCAGCTCCGGCGCCGACGAAGTCATCATCCCCGAATACGAAGGCGGATTAATGACCGGAAGAATGATCCAGAAGTATTACCCCATCCCACTGGCGATTAAATAAACAAAGCCGGCCGAGGAACTTCCCCCCGGCCGGTCTCGGTATTCTATCGACTGCATCCGCCTGACTATTGCACGACCAGCGTAACGTTCAGGTTGTGGGTGGGTGCGTTGGTCCCGGTTCCGGTGGAAGTCACCGTCACCACGTACGCACCCGCGGGCGTCCCCGTCGACGCCTTGGTAGTAGTGCTGTTTTCGTTGTCGCACCCAACCACCGTGCCCAGCGTCATCAACACGATGGCGCCAAACAGGATTACGGCCCGACGCCGCCGAGCCTTCGGTCCGCTTCCCGCCAGCAACAGACCCAGCAGACCCAAGCCACCCAGACTGGCCAGCGTGGTCGTCGATCCCGGCGTTTGTCCCCGGCGTCGTGCCCGGAGCTGCCGTCCGCACCATTCTGGCCGAGGCCGCTGCCGTGGTGGTTATAGTCATCATTGTGGTGAGCGGCGTATCGCCGTTTGCCAACACCGACGCCGGACTGAATGAGCACGCCGCCCCCGTTGGCAGGTTCGTGCAAGCGAACGTGATCGTGCCGGAGTAGCCATTGCTCCCAGCCAGATTCAGGGTGTAGGTGGCGGAGGCTCCAGCCGCAACCGTGGCGGTTGGAGTGCTGGTACCCAGGTTGTAGTTTCCGCCTGCGCCCGAACCGGCGGCGTTCAGAAATACGCTGAAGCCTCCGGCCTCGTCCTCTCCCGCTAGAACGTCCAAAGCGCCGTCGCCATTCACGTCAGCCAGCGCCAGGCCGGCCACGTATTCGGTGGAGGGAAACTCAACCGGGGCGGAAATCGTGCCATCCCCGTTGCCCAACGCCACGGCCAGGGTGCCGTAGTCGTCGTTGAGGTATACCAGGTCCAGATTTCCGTCCCCATCGATATCGACCATCTCGATGTCGAGCGGGTAGGAATCTTGGCTTACCCCGCCCAGAGCGGAGGCGGGATAAGCCGTCGGCGCGGTTGGGAAGGTTCCTGTGCCATCGTTCAGGAAAATCTCGATCTGGCCGTTGAAAGTGGCCCCTTGAGTCTCGGTGACGGCGATATCGATCTTTCCGTCTTTGTTGAGATCGCCGAGGGCGAGGTTGTTCGGTCTACCGTTGACTGGGATAAACTGCGCTGTCCCGAAAGTGCCCGGAACATCGCTGTTCGCCAGCAGGATCCCGATCGCCGGAATCCCCTCGGAGGTATAGGCGACGAGGGCAAGATCAACCGAGCCATCGCCATTCAGGTCCGCGGCTTTGATGTCATAAACAGAGTACGCCCCCATCGGATAACTCACCGCAGGTGCAAAGGTTCCATCGCCATTGCCCAGCAACACGCCCACATCCTTCGTGTTCGAATTGGCGACCGCAATGTCGAGCTTCCCGTCCTGGTTAAAGTCGCCCACCACCAGATTCTGGGAACTCGGGTCACTGGTCGGGCTGGTGGTATATTGCGGTCCAATGTTGAACGTGCCGTCGCCATTGCCCAGGAAAATTTTGAGCAAACTGTTGCTGCGGTCAATGGCTGCGATGTCTAGTTTGCCGTCCCCGTTGAAATCGCCCACCGCCACATAACTCATATCGTCCGGATCGCCATAGCTGACTCCGGTAGAAAATGTGCCGTCGCCTTTGCCCAGGTACACGACCACGCCGGTGTTGGAGTTGTTGCGAACCTGGCCGACCACTACATCGGCAATGCCATCCCCACTGAAGTCTCCGGAGGCTACGCTGTAGGTGTAGGTGCCTTGATCGAAGCTATCGGGCAGAGGATAAGTGGGAGAAGCGCGGAACGTTCCATCGCCGTAGCCCTGCAGATACACCAAATTGTAGTAGTTGTCGGATTCCACCGCGTCCATCAGACCGTCGCCGTTGAAGTCGGCGATCAAAGGCGCGTTCCAGGCAGTGCCTCCGACCGCATAGCTGGAAGGCTTCACCGCGACGCTGCCGTCCCCGAACCCAAGAAACACACTGACGTCCCCGGCGAATTCGTTGATCGCCACAATGTCGCCCTTGCCGTCGCCGTTTAAGTCGGCGATCATGCCGTTGGAGATGCCCTGATACTGGCTGCTGTTGTTGTTGTAATAAACGCCCGGGGCAAACGACCCGTCGCCCTGGTTCACGTACACGGTGACCGTGTTGTTATTGCAGTTGAAGCTGACAATCTCGGGCTTGCCGTCGCCGGTCAAATCGCCGGCCGTGGAGTTGCACGCGCCGTAGTTGCCGTCGCGGGTGGTCAGGCCGACTGGAGCGTTGGCATAAAGCCCGGCCCCTGTGGCCAGCGTGACTTGCAACTGGCCGCCTTCCGTCTGTCCCGCGAAGTCGATGTTTCCGTCGCCGTTGAAGTCTGCGAAGAGCATGTTGCTGGGCGCGTTGGTGGTCAGCTGTCCCAGAACCGTTCCCGCTCCGAAGACTCCGGTGCCATCGCCCAGGGCCTCGATCACGTTCGCTGGAACACTGTTGTCAAAGGCCAGAATGTCGAGCTTGCCGTCGCCGTTGACATCGGTCAACAGTCCGCCCTGCAGCGAGGACGCAATGATCGGGTAGTCCACCGGCGCGCCGAAGCCACCCTGTCCGTCGCTGAGCAGCACGATCACCGAAGCTCCGCAGGGAATCGTGATGCGCGGCTTGACTGGCTTCGCGGCCTTCACCTGGGCTCGGTCGCAGTTGTCTCCGTAAGGCTGCACCAGCACCAGGTCGGCGTTCCCGTCTCCGTTCAAGTCGCCCACCAGGAAAGGAGCATCAGTGTCGACCGGCAGGGCGGTGACCACCGCCGCCTTAAACGTGCCGTCGCCGTTGCTGAGCAGAACCGATACCTCAGGGTTGCCGCTGCCATCGACTACCACTCGCGCGACATCCATTTTCCCGTCGCCGTTAAAATCGCCCAGCACCGATTCGCTTTCCCCATCGTCCTGCCCGCCCCACGGCGTGCGCGCACCTGCCAGGAACCTTACGGTGGCGGCGCTGCCCTGGCCGTGGGGCCGGCTCACGAATTGCCCTTTATGCGCGGAGTTCGTGCTCGCCTTCACCGCCGTCGCGGCTGCCTTCGCATTTTCCCGCGGATGCGCCACGGCCTTCGTCCTGCCGGCCGTTTTGGTTCTGTTGGTGTGGAACTGGCTCGACCGGCTGGGCTGGTGGGCCGCAAAACCGGGCAGCGCGGTCAGACACGTTGCGATCAAAGCTAAGTACCTTTTCATTTGAATTTTCTCTCCAGAAATTTTGAGATTTGCGTCTTGGTCAACGACAGAGGCCCGGTGAAGTTGCCATCGCGCATTTCGCTCGCCCTAACTCACGCTGCGATGACGACTTGCCCATCATGGTTCAGACGGTGGGAGGAATGTCATAACTGAGGTATATAAAGTTTTTGAGCGGAGTTCTTTTTCGGGTGAGTTCGATTTCGGGACGCGATCTCGGCAGAAAGCCGATTTCGGCTGGCATCTGAGGTGCGAAGCAAATCAGGTGTGGAACTAAATCAGCACTCCGCAGGGCGCGGAACTCTCACTCGACAAACATGCAATCGCCATAAGAATAAAACCGGTATTTTTCTTTCACCGCGTGCGCATACGCCCGCATCACATTTTCTTTCCCGCCCAGCGCACACACCAGCATCAGCAGCGTCGACTCCGGCAAATGAAAATTCGTCAGCAGAGCCCCCACCACCCGAAACTTGAATCCGGGACAAATAAAAATATTCGCCTCTCCGGCTCCCGCGCGAATCTCCTCCGACCCCTGCCGCGCCGCATGTTCCGCCGCGAATTCCAACGTCCGGACCGTCGTAGTCCCGACCGCAACAATCCGCCGCCCCTTGCTTCGCGCCCGGTTGATCTTTTCGGCCGCCTCCTCTGAAATCGAATACTCCTCCGAATGCAGCCGATGTTCCTCCACCCGCTCCACCCGGACCGGCTGAAACGTCCCCAACCCCACGTGCAGCGTAACTTCGGTGGTCTCAATCCCGCGTTCCCGCATCCGCCCCAGAATCTCCTCCGTAAAATGCAGCCCCGCTGTCGGAGCCGCCACCGACCCCCGCTCCCGCGCATACACCGTCTGATACCGCTCCCGATCCCCAGAGGAATCCGCGCGCGCAATATAAGGCGGCAACGGCACGTGCCCAATCC
>Ga0210400_10000879_pt1 | contig 31199 bp, 33 predicted proteins | sample IncBWH26MmetaG_FD_155456 | JGI IMG/M metagenome (GOLD analysis project Ga0210400, IMG submission 155456) | Forest soil microbial communities from Barre Woods Harvard Forest LTER site, Petersham, Massachusetts, United States - Inc-BW-H-26-M | ecosystem: Environmental > Terrestrial > Soil >... | reverse complement strand
AGCCGCCACTCCACTTCGCTCAGATCGTATCGCGCCATCCCAGGCTCCTTTCGGAAGCCTTGAATCAAGCGTCGACCTCAGCCGCAACCTTTATGGGTTCAGAACCTAGTCGCCCAGCTTGTCGCCGGGATCGAGGGGCTTGAGGCGCAGCAGCCGGGAATCCGCCACGGCGGCCGTGCGGTGCGGCACGACATTGGCGCGGTAGTCGGGGTCGCGGACCATGTCGATGAACGCCTGGGATCCGGGATATTCGACGATGAAAGCCAGGTCCCAGGCCTCGGAGGCGGGGCCGGTGACCATCACCTGCGGCGCGCCGGCCCAGACCTGGCGGCTGTTCAGCCGCGCCAGGTGCGGGGCGATGGTGCGGCCGTACTCGCGGTAGGCCTCGCGGCCGGAGATATCCTGGCCATGATTGGGATGGCCGGGCGGATACTCGGCCCGGTCGCGCAGGCGGATCAGGTTCAGCATGTGGATCGGCTGGTCCCGGGGCAGGCCCTTGAAGACCTCCCAGGCCTCGCGGCCGGGATCGATGTAGGCGTCGACCATAGTCCCTCCTGGGGTTATCGGGTGCGGCGCGACGTGCGATATGCGCGCATTGACCCGCCCGTCGGGACTCACTACCTACGCCGCCGTTTGCCCGCCAGAAGGAACCTCTCGTCATGAGCCGCGATCTGCTGCCCGGTTGCACCGGCGTGCTGGCCCTGGCCGACGGGACCGTCCTGCAGGGCTACGGCGTCGGCGCGACGGGATCCGCCGTGGGCGAGGTCTGCTTCAACACCGCCATGACCGGCTACCAGGAGATCCTGACGGACCCCTCCTACATGGCCCAGATCGTGGCCTTCACCTTCCCGCACGTGGGCAACACCGGCACGACGGTGGAGGACCTGGAGCAGATGTCCGGGTCGGCCGAGACGGCGGCGCGGGGCGCGATCTTCCGCGACCTGCCGACGGCGCCGGCCAATTGGCGGGCCAACGCCGACCTGCCGGGCTGGATGGCGCGGCGCGGCGTGGTGGGCCTGGCCGGGGTCGACACCCGCGCCCTGACCCGCTCGATCCGCGAGCACGGCATGCCACATGCGGTGATCGCCCATTCGCCCGACGGCAAGTTCGACCTCGAGGCCCTCGTGGCCCATGCCAAGGCCTGGAGCGGCCTGGAAGGCCTGGACCTGGCCAAGGACGCCTCCTGCCTGCAGCCCTTCGTCTATGACGAGGGCCTGTGGTCCTGGCCCGACGGCTACGCCAAACCGGGCAGGCCCAAGTACGAAGTGGTGGTCGTCGACTACGGCGTGAAGCGCAACATCCTGCGCGCGCTCACCAGCGTCGGCGCGCGGGCGACCGTGGTGCCGGCCTCGACGACGGCGGAAGAGATCCTGGCGCGCAAGCCCGACGGGGTGCTGCTCTCCAACGGCCCCGGCGACCCGGCGGCCACCGGCGAGTACGCCGTGCCGATGATCAAGGGGCTGTTGGATGCCGGCACGCCGATCTTCGGCATCTGCCTGGGCCACCAGATGCTGTCGCTGGCGGTGGGCGCACGGACCGTGAAGATGGAGCAGGGCCACCACGGGGCGAACCATCCGGTGAAGGACCTGACCACCGGCAAGGTGGAGATCGTCTCCATGAACCACGGCTTCACTGTCGACCGCGACAGCCTGCCCGCACCGGTCGTGGAGACCCACGTCTCGCTGTTCGACGGCACCAACGCCGGCATCGCCCTGAAGGACCGCCCGGTCTTCTCCGTCCAGCACCACCCCGAAGCCTCGCCCGGCCCCACCGACAGCCTCTACCTCTTCGAGAGGTTCGCGGGGCTTATGGACGCGGCAAAGTAGGGCTTCGAACCACGGATCGCACGGATTGGATTCAGAGCGCGAAGCGCTCGATCTTCACCCGCGGCGTGGCGCCGAAGTTGATAAGCAACCCAAGTCTGAGACCTGTCGCCCGCAGATAGTTGAGCGTTTGGGCGCGATGCCCCGGCGCAAGGTCCCTGGCGGCCTTGAGCTCCAGCAAAATCTTGTCAAAGCAGACGAAATCCGCCGTGTACGTCTGCTTCAGCCGACGCCCTTTGTAGTCGAGCGCCAGTGATCGGAAAGCCGAAAACGGAATGTCTCTTTCCGCAAATTCGACCGATAGGCATTCCTGATAGACGGCCTCCAAGAAGCCCGCGCCCATTGTTCGATAGACCTCAAACACCGCGCCTTGGACGAGAAAGACCTCGTCCGGATAGAGGAGGGTCTGATGCAACGGCGGTTCGATATCGGTCATGCTCAAAGCTAGCCGATACTCGCGACTGGAACAATATAAGAACATGTTCGTGGGCCGAAGTTGAACCACGAAAGACACGAAGGGCACGAAAGGCCAAAGCCGCCAATCAGCGCGTCGAAGGTCTCCCTGCCGACGAGACAGGCTTGTTTCGTGCTTTTCGCGTATTTCGTGGTTCGAGTTTGGAGCGCCATCGGCGCTCGAAAACGGCTCGAATGCTGCACGATAGCCCGCTAGGACCGACCTAGATCTTGGCGAGTTTGCCGATGGCGGTGATGGGGCCGGTGGGGGCGTCGATCTTGGGGGAGCCGCCGGGCGGTTCGAGGGAGACGGCGAGCGCCGAGCCGGCGGCGAGCGACGGGAGCAGCTTTTCCGGCATGGGAATGGCCTTGGTCTTGCCGGGCTCGAGGATGCCCAGCGGACGCGGCTTGCCGTCGGCGGGGATCACCCACAGCTCGTGGACGTGGGCCGGGTCGTTGTTGGGCGTGACCAGGGAGGTGACGATCAGCGCCTTGCGGGTGGGATCGTAGGCGGCCACGAACAGCGGCACCGGGGCGCCCGACTGGCTGACCAGGCTGGCGTCCAGAAGCTGGCCGGTCGCGGGCGGCCCCTGGACCACCACCGGCGCGCGGTTGGCCAGCATCACCGCCGCGGCGATGCTGGCGGCGGCCAGGGTCAGCGAACCGGCCGTGGCGCCGCGCCAGAAGCGCACCATCCGCTGGATCGGGGCGTTGTCGTTGGCGCCCAGCGACCGCTCGATGCGCAACCACAGGTTCTGTGGCGGGGAGATGACGCCGAGGCCCTCGGACATCGGCGTCAGGCGTTCCCGCCAATCCTCGACCAGGGCGGCGAACGCCGGCTCGGCGGCCATGCGGGCCTCGGCCTGCCGCCGCTCGGCCGAGGTCAGCACGCCCAGGGCGTGCTCCGCGGCGAAGGCTTCGGATTCGGAGAGTTCGGGAGCTTCGCTCATTGCGACAGACAACCCTTGAGCTTGGCCAGGCCCCGGCGAACCCAACTCTTTACTGTACCCAATGGCGTATCCATGCGGCGCGCCAAGGCCTCATAGGTTACGCCCTCGAAGAAGGCCGTGCGGATCACTTTTTCAGTTCGGCCGTCGAGCTCGGACAGGCAGTCCCTCAACCGCCCCTCCTCGCCGGCCGTGACCAGCAGGGCCTCGGCGCTGACGCCGCCGTCGGGGATGTCGAGATCCTCGACCTGGTCGGCGTAGGCCATGGGACCACGCGCCCGGAGACGGTCGATCGCCCGGTTGCGGGCGATCGTCGAGACCCATGTCATGACGCTCGCGCGAGACCCGTCAAACCGGTCCGCCCGACGCCAAACTGTTACATAGACCTCTTGCAAAACGTCCTCGGATTCCTCGCGGTCGGACAAGATACGTAGGCAGACGGCGAAAAGCTTCGCGGAGGTCGCCTCGTAAAGTTGTCGCAGGGCCGCTCGCTCGCCCGCCGCAACGCGGGTCATCAGGGCGGCAAGATCTTGGGGCGTCGTCGCGGCGGCCAAGTTCGGGCTCAGGTCTCGCTAGGCTGGCTTGCCTGCTGGCGGGCGGGACTCGACGTTGCCCGCTCAAGGCCGCGGGGGCAACCCTCTACGCCCAAGCTCGCGGGCGCGAGGACCGCCAAGCCTGCTCAGGCGGCGACGCTGCGCGGCTTGCGGGCGGCCGCCCGCTTGAGCTGGGCGGCGGCCAGGCGGTCGGCCTGACGCTGCGCGGCGGCTTCCTCGAGGGCGGGCAACAGCTCCGCGGCGGCGGTCTGCTGGCGCGGATCCCCGGACTGCTGCAGGCGGCGCGCATTGGCCAACAGATTGATGACTTCGGCGTCGGTGAGCGTGGGGATCTTCTCGACGAGGGTCATGGAACGCGCCTTTCTATCGGTCGCCGCAGGCGCGACCGTCTTTATCCTATATGGCTAAGCCGGCGTTTGGTTTCGAGCTTCGCCGCACTTTTTCGCGATCTTGCCACCCTTCGGGAAATCCTACAGGCTGGGCCTCATCGAATTCGTCACGGTTCGGCCGACTTTCCCCGCTCGATCTCATCAGCGCCGGACCTGCCTACCGACCCCTTTCGAACTGCGATCGCTGGCGTGAATGCTTGCGCCGGTCGGCCATAACCTATCAAGGGACTTGGAATTACATGGCTAGTGGCACCGTCAAATGGTTCAATGGCGCCAAGGGCTTCGGCTTCATCCAACCGGATGAGGGCGGTCCTGACGTGTTCGTGCACATCTCCGCGGTCGAGAAGGCGGGCCTGCGCTCGCTGAACGAAGGCCAGAAGATCACCTACGAGCTGGAAAAGGATCCGCGCAGCGGCAAGTCCGCCGCGGGCAACCTGCAGGCCTGAGCCAGCTCCGTTGGCAGCCTTCCATGGGCCGGTGTCCGCACCGGCCCATTTTGTTTGTCCACGAACCACACCAACCCCGCGAACGGGTTCACGCCTTGAGACTCCGCGACAGCGGAGGCTCTCCTTTTTGAACCCCCAAGATCACCAAGAACGCCAGGGGGCCCCGGGGGCGCGAAGACGCTATGGTTCGGGCCGCAGGCGCCGACATGGCTCTGCAGCCTTGGCGTCCTTGGCGATCTTGGGGGTTCAATATGAAGGCGCCCGCAGCGCGGGCCTTTCAGGACGGAGCCCATCCGTGCTTTTCGTGTCGTTCGTGGTTGAATCCTGCCTGCGCTCTGCGCGGGGTTGCGTGCATCCGACTCCGTCTCTAAACGGGCGGCTTAACCTGCAGATTTGGTCGGGCGCCGCGTGAACCGCGCGCGCCCTCGCGCGCGAGACGAGATTGCCCAAACGTACCGATATCTCCTCCATCCTGATCATCGGCGCGGGGCCGATCGTCATCGGACAGGCGTGCGAATTCGACTATTCCGGCGTGCAGGCCTGCAAGGCGCTGCGGGCCGAGGGCTATCGGATCGTGCTGGTGAATTCCAACCCGGCGACGATCATGACCGATCCGGACGTCGCCGACGCCACCTACATCGAGCCGATCACGCCCGCGATGGTCGAAAAGATCATCGCCAAGGAGCGGCCCGACGCCCTGCTGCCCACCATGGGCGGCCAGACGGCGCTGAACACCGCGCTCGCCCTCGACGCCTCCGGGGTCCTGGCCAAGTACGGCGTGGAGATGATCGGCGCCCGCGCCGAGGTCATCGACAAGGCCGAGGACCGGCAGAAATTCCGCGACGCCATGGACCACCTGGGACTGGAAAGCCCCAAGTCCAAGGCCGCCCACAGCATGGAAGAGGCGCTGGAGGGCCTGGAGTTCGTGGGCCTGCCGGCCATCGTGCGGCCGTCCTTCACGCTCGCCGGCACCGGCGGCGGCATCGCCTATAACGTCGCCGAGTTCCGCGAGATCGTCGAGCGCGGCCTGGACCTGTCGCCGACCACCGAGGTGCTCATCGAGGAGAGCGTGCTCGGCTGGAAGGAGTACGAGATGGAGGTCGTCCGCGACAAGGCGGACAACTGCATTATCGTCTGCTCCATCGAGAACATCGACCCGATGGGCGTGCACACCGGCGACTCGATCACCGTCGCCCCGGCGCTCACCCTGACCGACAAGGAATACCAGCGGATGCGCGCGGCCTCGATCGCCGTGCTGCGCGAAATCGGGGTGGAGACCGGCGGGTCCAACGTGCAGTTCGCCGTGAACCCGGCCGACGGCCGCATGGTGGTCATCGAGATGAACCCGCGGGTGTCGCGCTCCTCGGCGCTGGCGTCCAAGGCCACCGGCTTCCCGATCGCCAAGGTCGCCGCGCGCCTGGCGGTGGGCTACACCCTCGACGAGCTGATGAACGACATCACCGGCGCGACGCCGGCCTCGTTCGAGCCCTCCATCGACTACGTCGTCACCAAGATCCCGCGCTTCGCCTTCGAGAAGTATCCGGGATCGGAGCCGCACCTGACCACCTCGATGAAGTCGGTCGGCGAGGTGATGGCCATCGGGCGCACCTTCGCCGAGAGCCTGCAGAAGGCCTTGCGCGGACTGGAAACCGGCCTTTGCGGCCTGGACGAGGTCGAAATCGAGAACGCCTCCAACCCGGAGATGGGCCACGCCGCCGTGGTCCGCGCGCTGGGCCAACCGACCCCGGACCGCCTTCGGGTCATCGCCCAGGCCTTCCGCCACGGCCTGTCGGTGGAGGACGTGCACGCGGCCTGTTCCTACGAGCCGTGGTTCCTGCGCCAGATCGAGGCCCTGGTGGCCCAGGAAGCCAAGGTCCGCTTCGAGGGCCTGCCCACCACGGCGCAGACCTTCCGGGCGCTGAAGGCGCAGGGCTTTTCCGACGCCCGGCTGGCGCAGCTCACCGGGACGACCGAGACCCGCGTGCGCGATGCGCGCCGCGCGCTCGGCGTGCGGCCGGTCTTCAAGCGCATCGACACCTGCGCCGGGGAGTTCCGCGCCGACACCCCCTACATGTATTCGACCTACGAGACCGGCGCGCTCGGCCAGGCGCCGGACTGCGAGAGCGACCCGTCGGACCGCGCCAAAGCGATCATCCTGGGCGGCGGGCCCAACCGCATCGGCCAGGGGATCGAGTTCGACTACTGCTGCTGCCACGCGGCCTTCGCGCTCGACGAGATCGGCGTGGAGTCGATCATGGTCAACTGCAATCCCGAGACGGTCTCCACCGACTACGACACCTCGGACCGGCTCTATTTCGAGCCGCTGACCGCGGAAGACGTCCTGGAGCTGATCCACGTCGAGCAGTCCAAGGGCACGCTGCTGGGCGTGATCGTGCAGTTCGGCGGCCAGACGCCGCTGAAGCTCGCCAAGCCTCTGGAGGACGCGGGCATCCCGATCCTCGGCACGACGCCGGACGCCATCGACCTGGCCGAAGACCGCGAGCGGTTCCAGCAGCTCCTGCACCGGCTGAAGATCGCGCAGCCGATCAACGCCATCGCCCGGTCCCGCGACGAGGCCTTCGCCGGGGCCCACCAGGTGGGTTACCCGGTCGTGATCCGGCCCTCCTACGTCCTGGGCGGCCGGGCCATGGAGATCGTGCGCGACGACGAGCAGCTCGATCGCTACATCCGCACCGCCGTGCAGGTCTCGGGCGACAGCCCCGTCCTGATCGACCAGTACCTCTCCCGCGCGACCGAGGTGGACGTGGACGCGCTCTGCGACGCCACCGGCGCGGTGTTCGTGGCCGGGGTCATGGAGCACATCGAGGAGGCCGGCGTGCACTCGGGCGACTCGGCCTGCTCCCTGCCGCCCTTCTCGCTGAAGCCGGAGACCATCGCCGAGCTGAAGCGTCAGACCGAGGCCATGGCCCGGGCCCTGGAGGTCCGCGGCCTGATGAACGTGCAGTTCGCCATCGAGGAGCCCCACTCGGCCGAACCGCGGATCTTCGTGCTGGAGGTCAACCCTCGCGCCAGCCGCACCGTGCCCTTCGTCGCCAAGACCATCGGCCGGCCCCTGGCGGCCATCGCGGCCAAGGTGATGGCCGGCAAGCTGCTCTCCGAGTTCGACCTGGCGGAGATTCCCTACGACCACATCGCGGTGAAGGAGGCGGTCTTCCCCTTCGCGCGCTTCCCGGGCGTCGACACGGTGCTGGGCCCGGAGATGCGCTCGACCGGCGAGGTCATGGGCCTGGACTGGGTGCGCCCCGGCGAGACGCTCGCCCCGGCCTTCGCGCGGGCCTTCGCCAAGAGCCAGCTCGGCGGCGGCACGGTGCTGCCGAAGAAGGGCACGGTGTTCGTCTCGGTGAAGGACGCGGACAAGCCGTGGGTGCTGGAGCCGGTGAAGCTGCTGCTGGGCCTGGGCTTCCGGGTGCTCGCCACCGGCGGCACGGCGACCTATCTCGAAGGCGAAGGCCTGAAGGTGGAGCACGTCAAGAAGGTGCTCGAAGGCCGCCCGCACATCGTCGACGCCATGAAGAACGGCGAGGTGCAACTGGTGTTCAACACCACCGAGGGCCGCCAGTCTCTGGCCGACAGCTTCGAGCTGCGGCGCACGGCGCTCATGATGAAGACGCCCTACTACACCACTGCCGCCGGCGCCCTGGCCGCCGCCCAGGCCATCGTGGCCACGGTGGAGGACACCCTCGAAGTGCGGCCGCTGCAAAGCTACGCCTGAGGAGGGCGTTCCGCTGGGCGGTACGGGCGCGCGCCGCCGTGGCGGGCCCTTTTCGCCGTGATAGCCTTCCCGCAACAGGGCGGGAGGCGACGATGGTTCGGGCTTGGCTGGCGGCGGTGCTCGCCTTGGCTTTGGCGGGGGCGGCCCAAGCGCAGGGCAAACTCGAGACCGTGGAGCTGGCGACCCGGCTCGTTCCCTCCCCGGCCAAGTACACGGTGCTGCTGCCGCCAGGCTACGACGCCGCCAAGCCTTCAGCCTATCCGCTGGTCCTGCTGCTGCACGGCGGGGACGGCGACAACGGTTTCCTGGCGCGGATGCGGCCGACCATCGAGGCGGCCTGGGCCGCGGGCGACCTGCCGCCGGCGGTGGTCGTGACGCCGGACGTCCATCGTTCGCTCTACATGGACTTCCACGACGGCTCCCAGAAATGGGAGACCTACATCGTCAGCGAATTGATCCCCGACATTCGCCATCGCTACCGCGTCTCGGCCGATCGGCGTCAGACGGTGGTGACGGGCATTTCCATGGGCGGCCTGGGCTCCCTGCGGCTGGGCTTCGACCATCCGGAGATTTTCGGGGGCCTGGCTTCGCTGGAGGCCGGGATCGAGCCGGCGCTCAGCTTCGAGGACGTGAAGATGCGCAACCGCTTCCAGCGCGACGACGCCTTCTTCAAGTCGATCTTCGGCGATCCGGTCGACCGCGCCTTCTGGAAGAAGGCCAACCCCGCCAACATGGCCATCGACAACCGCGCCGCGATCCTGGGCGACGGCCTGCAGATCTACATCGAGGCCGGCGACCTGGACATGTTCCACCTCGACGAGGGCAACGAGTTCCTCCACCGCGTGCTGTGGGACCACCAGATCCCGCACGAGTACCGGCTGGTCCATGGGGCGGACCACCTGGGCAAGTCGCTGTCGCCCCGGTTGCGCGACGGATTCCGCTTCCTGACCGCCCACGTCCTGGCCCCGCCGCCCCCAGACACCAGCTTCGCGGCCGGTAAGGCCACGATCGACGCCCTGCGGCGCAAAATGGGGGTCAAGGACGACGAGCCGCGCCCGCCGTTCCCGTCCACCGCAACTCCGAAATCCTGAACCGGAATCCGACGTTCGACGAACAAGCTCAAGCTTATTGTTTGACGCGGAGTCGCCATGAGCGCAGATTCCCACGCAGAAGCCTGGCTGAAGCAGGCGTACGGGCGCGCTCCGGCGGCCCCAGAATAGACCGGCCGGAACGACGCCGCGTGGCGTCTGCCGCAGTCTGGCGGGGGCGAAGAACCCCCAAGCAGATTGGGAAGGACGCTCTATGCACTCTGATCAACCGGAAGTCCGGCATCACAAGAACAAGCACGTGGCCGAGCGGTTCGAGGGTCTCCTCGGAAAGCTGATGGTCGCGGCCATCGTCGTGCTGGCGATCGGCATGGTCTACGCCATCGCCACCGGCGACCCGACGCCGACCTGGATGCGCTGAGGCCCAAGGGCCCTCCCCACTCGCGTTGAACCGACGCGGGCGGGTGAGAGGGCCCCTCGACACTCGCTGACGCCGGCGCAGAAGGCGCCGCCGTCGGCGCCGCCAACCGTCCAGAATGGGCCGAGAGGCCCCTGGCGGGAGTTTGCGCCCTGAGCTAGGCCTCCGTTCAACGAAAAGAGGAGGACGGACATGGCGGGGCGCGTTGCGGGCAAGGTGGCGCTGGTCACCGGCGGGGCGAGCGGCATCGGGCGCGGTTGCGCCGAGGTCCTGGCCGCGGAAGGCGCGGCGGTCGTGGTCACCGATGTGCAGGATGCACGGGGCGCCGACGCCGTGGCCGCCATTGAGGCCGCCGGCGGCCGGGCGGCCTACCTCCATCACGACGTCACCGACGAGGCCGCCTGGGCAGAGGTGATCGCCCAGGTGAAGGCCCGGCATGGCCGCCTCGACATCCTGGTCAACAACGCCGGCATCGCGATCAGCGGGTCGGTCGTCGAGATGAGCCTGGCCGACTGGCGCCGCCAGACCGCGGTCAACCTGGACGGCGTCTTCCTGGGCGTGAAGCATTCGATCCCGCTGATGCGCGCCTCCGGCGACGGCGGCAGCATCGTCAACATGTCCTCGGTCGCCGGGCTGAAGGGCTCGGCGATCCTGGGCGGCTATTGCGCCACCAAGGGCGGGGTGCGGCTGTTCACCAAGGCCGTCGCCATGGAGTGCGCCAACGCCAAAGACGGCATCCGGGTGAACTCGGTCCATCCGGGGATCATCGAGACGCCGATCTGGATGAGCATCCTCAATCCCGAGACGCCCGGGGCCAACGCGCCGCCCGACCTGGACGCCATGTCGGCCATGGCGGTGCCGCTCGGCGTGAAGGGGCTTCCGCAGGACATCGCCAACGGCGTGCTGTGGCTGGCCAGCGATGAGAGCCGCTATGTCACCGGCGCGGAACTGGTGATCGACGGCGGGCTCACGGTCCGCTAGCAGACCGGACCATGACGGCGACCCTGAACGTTATCTTCGGCCCCTGCGGCGCGGGAAAGACCACCTACGCCCACGCCTTCGCGCGGCGGGAGAAGGCGGTGGCCTTCATCCTCGACGACTGGATGGCGCGCCTCTTCGGCGCCGACATGCCCGAGCCGATCCAATATGAATGGATGCTGGAGCGAGTCGGCCGCTGCGAGGCGCAGATCTGGTCGGTCTCGGCCGGAACCATCGCGGCGGGCACATCGGTGATCCTGGACATCGGGCTGATGCGAAAGGCCGACCGCGAGCGGGTGCGCCAGATCGCCGAGGCCACGGACCTGCCGCTGCAATGGCACTTCGTCGACGCCCCGGCCGAGGTGCGCCGGGCCCGGGTCTCGGGCCGCAATGTGGTGCGCGGCGAAAGCTTCGCTATCGAAGTCTCGCCGGACATGTTCGACTTCATCGAAGGCGTCTACGAACCGCCGGAACCGGCCGAACTGACCGGGGCCGTCATGAGCCTCAGCGACTAGGAGACGAGCATCATGGGCAAGGCGACCGGCCCGGTCTTCGCCGCCGCCATGGGACTGGGCGTCGCCGCCGGCGCCGCGGGCGCGGCCGAGCGGTTCCCGACCCTCGCGCCCGACCAGATGACGCCGGCCCAGCGCAAGGTCGCCGAGGCGATCGTGGCCGGCCCCCGCAAGAGCCTCGGCGGGCCGTTCAACGCCTGGCTGCGCAGCCCCGAGCTCGCCGACAAGCTGCAGCAGGTGGGCGAGCACCTGCGCTTCCACTCCAGCGTGCCGGCGCGGCTGAACGAGTTCGCCATCCTGATCACCGCGCGCGCCTGGGACGCCGACTACGAATGGTCGGCGCACTATCCCCTGGCGATCAAGGCGGGGCTGAAGCCCGCGATCGCCGCTGACCTGGCCCGGGGCCGGCGCCCCGCCGGAATGGCCGCCGACGAGACCGCGGTCTACGACTTCGTCACCGAGCTTCGCCGCACCCACCGCGTCAGCGATTCGACCTACGCCGCTGCTCAGAGCCTGCTGGGCGACCAGGGCGTCGTCGATCTGGTGGCGCTGAGCGGCTACTACGACCTGGTCTCGATGACCCTGAACACGGCGCAGGTGGCCGCCCCGGCGGATGGACCGCGGCTGCCGCCCGCCGCGAAGGGGCGCGCAAGATGAAGGCCTATATCCTCACCGACCAGGGCCCGGCGATGCGCGACACGCCGAAGGTCTCGCCGCGGCCGGGGCAGGTGTCGGTCAAGGTCGAGGCCAATGGGCTCAACCGCGTCGACCTGGGCATGGCCACCGGCGCCCTGCATGGCGCGCGCGGCGGCATCGGCGCCGTGCTGGGCTCGGAGTGGGCCGGCGTCATAGACGCGGTCGGCCCCGGCGTGACCGAGTTCAAGGAAGGCGACCGGGTGATGGGCGCCAGCGCCAGCGCCTTCGCCGAGTATGTCGTCGCCCACGCCGCCCACGTTCTGCCGATCCCTGACGCCATGGGCTTCGAGGACGCGGCCTGCTTTCCCGTGGGCCTGAGGACCATGCACGACGCCATCGTCACCGTCGGCAAGCTCGAGCCAGGCCAGGCGGTGATGATCCAGGGCGCGTCGTCCGGCGTCGGCATCCTCGGCCTGCAGATCGCCAAGGTGCTGGGCGCAGGCGCGGTGATCGGCTCGTCCACCAACGCCGAGCGGCGCGCCAGGCTGGCCGACTACGGGGCGGACCTCGCGGTCGACTCCGCCGACGACGGCTGGGTGGACCAGGTGATCGAGTTCACCAAGGGGGTCGGCGTGGACCTGATCGTCGACCAGGTGTCCGGCGGGGTGGTGAACGGCAACATGCGCGCCGCCAAGCTGGAGGGCCGGATCGTCAACGTCGGGCGGCTGGGCGGGATGCGCAGCGAATTCAACGCCGACCTGCACGCGTTACGCCGCATCCACTACCTGGGCGTCACCTTCCGCACCCGCACCCTGGATGAGATCGGGGAGATCAACCGCCGCGCCTCGGAAGACCTCGGCGGGCCGCTGGCGGCCGGGCGGCTGAAGATGCCGATCGACGAGGTCTTCGCCTTCGCCCAGGTCGAGCAGGCCATGGGCAAGATGGCCCGCAACCAGCACTTCGGGAAGATCGTCCTGCGGCACTGAAGGGTTCGTGGATCTTCCTACGCCAGGGCGGCGTAGAACTGGCCCGGCCAGGTGGCGTCGGCGGCGCGGTGGTAGGCCCCGCGCTCGGTGAGGCGGTCGTTGTAGTCCAGCAGGGTCGGAACCTCGGGCAGGACCTTCCGGTAGAGCAGGCGCGACAGCGTGCCGCCCAGCACCACGTCGGCCCCGGAAAAGCGGTCGCCCAGCAGGTAGCGCCGATCCTTCAGCACGCCGGTCAGCACCGCGACCATGTCGTCGAAGGCGCCGAAGCTGAAGTCGAAGCCAGGCAGGTCGATCTTCTTCTCGTGCAGGGTGGCGACCGGGTCGACCACGGCGGTGGAGAACACCATCCACTTCAGGTAGGCGCCGCGGTCGGCGTCCTCGATCCGAGGCGCGAGGGTCCCATAGCCGTAGCGGTCGGCCAGGTAGATGGCGATCGCCGGGTTCTCGCTGACCACGACCTCGCCGTCGGTCAGGGTGGGCACCTTGCCGGCCGGATTGAGCTTCAGATAGGCTGGCGACTTCTGCTCGCCCTTGCGGATGTCGATGGTCTTGACCTTGAAAGGCAGGCCCAGCTCTTCCAGCATCCAGTAGGCGGTGAAGGCGCGGCTGGCCGGCGAATGGTACAGGGTGATGCCGCGGGGCCTCGCCATGGGGTTCAGGTCTCCAGATCGTCCGACGCAGGGGGTTGCGCCTAAGCTAGGGCGCGCCCACCTCTCCCGCCACCCCAGGAGCCTCTGCAAAATGCCCACCCGCGAGCGCGTCCAGGCCTTTGTCGCCCTTGTGGAGGCCGCCCGCTACGTCGAGGCGCTGGAGCAGTTCTACCATCCGCACGCCACCATGCAGGACAACCAGCAGGCGCCGCGCGTCGGGCTGGAGCGGCTGATCGCCGACGAGAAGGCGACCATGGCCCGGTTCGCCCACATGCGGACCGACCCGGTCACCGACCTGCTGGTCGACGGGGACAAGGTGGTGATCCGCTGGCGCTTCACCTTCACGCCCGCCGAAGGCCCGCCGATCGTCATGGAGGAGCTTACCCTGCAGCGCTGGGAGGGCGAGCGCATCGCCGAGGAACGATTCTTCTACGATCCGCGCCAGACCCGGCCGGCGGCCGCGGCGTGACGACGAGGGTCACGATCAGGTCGCAAAGGTTCGTCAGACTTCGCGGATCGACTCGCAGCGGCGTTCATGGAGCGCGGCTACGGGTCGCCTTGCGTTTTGCGGCGCACAATTCTATCCTCTTTCCCCCCGGACGCCTGCGCCCGCGGCCGGCATTTGCGAACTTCCAACTTAGGGCGAACTCGAGTCACCACCCTCATGGATAAAGTCCCGATGACCGCCGAGGGCTACCATGCCCTCGACGAAGAGTTGAAGCGTTTGAAGACCGTCGAACGGCCGGCTGTAATCGCCGCCATCGGCGAAGCGCGCGCGCACGGCGACCTGTCGGAGAACGCGGAATACCACGCCGCCAAGGACCGCCAGGGCTGGATCGAAGGCCAGATCGCCGAGATCGAGGACAAGATGGCGCGCGCCCAGGTGATCGACGTCTCGAAACTTTCGGGCAAACAGGTGAAGTTCGGCGCCACCGTCAGCGTGATCGACGAGGACACCGAGGAAAAGGCCCGCTACCAGATCGTCGGCGAGCACGAGGCCGACGTCCGCAAGGGCCGGGTGTCGATCACCTCGCCGATTGCGCGCGCCATGATCGGCAAGGAGAGCGGCGACGTGGTCGAGGTGAACACCCCCGGCGGCGTCAAGGCCTACGAGATCACCAAGGTGGAGTGGGTCTGAACCACGCCTGATGACCGGGGGGTCTGCTTCGCCGCTGACGATCTGGGCCGTCTCGGACGGGCGCGTCGGGATCGAGGCCCAGGTGCTGGGCCTGGCGGAGGCTGTTGCGCGCGAGCGCTCTGCGGAGATCGCCGTCAAGCGGATCGGCTGGAAATGGGGCCTGGGCCGCCTGCCCTGGTGGGCCATCCCGCTCTGGGCGCTCAGCGCCGACCGTCCCATCGCGCCGCCATGGCCGGACATCTGGATCGGCGCCGGGCGCGCCACCCTGCCGCTCTCCGCCCGCATGCGCCGCTGGTCGGGCGGCAAGACCTTCGTGGTCCAGACGCAGGATCCGCGCGGCGCCGTGGCCGCCCTGGACCTGGTGGTCCCGCCGGCGCACGACGGCCTGACCGGCGACAACGTCCTGCCGATCGTGGGCGCCCCCAACCGGCTGCACGCGGAGGGCTTCCGCCGCGACCTGGCGCGGTTCGGGCCGCGGATCGAGGCCCTGCCGCACCCGCGCGTGGCGATGATCGTCGGCGGCAAGTCCAAGACCCACGACCTGCCGCCGAGGCGCGCCAGGGCCATGGCCGCCGAGGTCGCCCGGGCCGTGCGCGCGGCCGGCGGCTCGCTGCTGCTCAGCTTCACCCGACGCACCCCTGCCGCGGCCCGCGCGATCCTGACGCAGGGCCTGGCGGACCTGCCCGGCTGGATCTGGGACGGCGAGGGCGAGAACCCCTACTTCGCCTTCCTGGCCGCCGCCGACGCCATCCTGGTCACCGGCGACTCCACCAACCTCGCCACCGACGCGGCGGCGACGGGCAAGCCGGTTCACGTCCTGCGCATGGCCGGCGGGGGCGGGAAGTTCGGGCGATTTCACCTGGACCTGCAACGGCGCGGAATCGCCCAGCCGTTCGAAGGGCGGTTCGGCGATTGGCGCTATCCCCCGCTCGACGAAACAAACCGCGCCGCGCGAGAGCTTTTGCACCGTTTCGACGCGAGAAAGTCCGCCTGACTCCCCGATAGCGCGGCTTGCGTGATGGTAAACAAGGCCGCAAGTTGGCAAGACTTTCGCAACACCATCGCGGCATGGTGGCGCAAACTTTTTGAGTCGGGGAAATCAACGTGGCCACCTTCTTCTTCGATCAGATGACGCAGGCGAATGCCGACGCGTTCAACAATGCGACGGACACGATCATCTTCCGCACCGGCTCGGCCTCGCAGGCGACGGTGCTGTTCAATCCGCTGACCTTCAACGGCCCGCCCAGCGTCACCCTGTCCTTCGGCGGCAACAGCGTGGTCTTCGCCAACGACGGCGCGGCGGTCCGCGGCCTGGCGGCGAGCGGCCACTTCCTCTTCCCTGACTCCTCCGAGCTGTTCATCGGCACGAACGGCAACGACGGGCCCATCACCGGGACGGCCGGTTCGGACGCCCTGTTCGGCAGCGGCGGCGACGACACCCTGTCGGGCGGTACGGGCGGCAACGACCTGCTGCAAGGCAACCAGGGCAATGACTCGCTCGTCGCCAGCACGGGCCTGAACACCATCTTCGGCGGCCAGGGCGACGACAGCATCGACATGTCCGCGGCCGGCAAGTCGGCGACGGCCACCAACTTCGCCCAGGGCAACCTCGGCAACGACACCATCATCGGCAGCGCCAACGCCGACACCATCCTGGGCGGCAAGGGCGACGACAGCATCTCGGCCACCACGGGCTCGGCCGCCGACTTCCTGGACGGCAACCTGGGCGACGACACCATCAACGCGGCCGGCTCGACTGGCGCGGACACCCTCGCCGGCGAGGATGGCGACGACAAGCTCACCGGCAACAATGGCGGCGACTCCCTCGACGGCGGCAACGGCGACGACACCATCGCCGGCGGCACGGGCGACGACACCATCTCGGCGGGCGCCGGGGCGGACAAGGTGACCGACGCCGGGGGCAAGAACCTTGTCGACCTGGGTGCGGGCGCGAACACCTACGTCGGCAGCGGCGCGGGGTCCGACACCATCACCGGCGGCAATGACGGCAACACCATCACCCTCGGCGCGTCGCACAGATCCGACGTGGTCAACACGGGTACGGGCAACGACTCCGTCATCGGCGGCGTCGGCGGCGACACGATCAACGTCAGCGACGGCTCCAACACCGTCACCGGAACCGGCGCGCTGGGCGACACCATCACCTCGGGTGCGGGCGCGGACAGCATCACGACCGGGGCCGGGGACGACAATATCTCCGCCGGCGGCGGCGCCAACACGATCATCTCCGGGGGCGGTTCGGACACCATCACCGCGGGCGCCGGCGCCAACACGGTCACGGGCTCCGGCCTGATCACGCTGGGCGACGGCGGCGACACCGTCACCGCGGCCGGGACCAGCACCATCACCACCGGCGCGGGCAACGACTCGATCACCAGCGCCGGCCACGATTCGATCAACGCCGGGGCCGGCAACAACACCCTCGTCGAGAGCGCGGGTCACGACACCCTGGTGACCGGCGGCGGCAACGACACCGTCACCCTGAGCGGCAGCGGTGTGAACGTCGTCAGCCTGGGCGAGGGCAGCAACACCGCCACCGAGAGCGGCACGACGGGCGGCGACACCATCACCGGCGGCAGCGGCGGCAACCAGATCGACGTCCACACCGTCACCGGCAACGACAGCATCGCCACCGGCGCGGGGGCCGACACCATCACCGGCGGCAGCGGCACCGACGTCATCTCGGCCGGCGCCGGCAACGACAGCATCACCTGGACCGGCCAGGGCGCGGTGCAGGGCGGCGACGGCAACGACACCATCACCGCCGGCACGGTCGGCTCGCTGATCGACGGGGGCAACGGCGCCGACTCGATCACCGGCAGCACCGCCGCCGACACCATCACCGGCGGCGCGGGCGACGACATCATCGTCGGCCACGGCGGCGCCGACGTGCTGAGCGGCGGCGGCGGCAGCGACACCTTCAAGTTCGCCGCGGCGGACTCGCTGGTCAGCGCCGGCGCGAACGGGATCGTCTCGATCACCGACTGGAACAACACCGACTCGCTGCAGTTCACGGGCGGCGGCGGCGCGGTCGGCACCGGGGTCGGCTTCTACCACAACGACACCCTGACGGCCTCGAACTTCAGCGCCGCCATGACGACCGCCGACACCCAGATCAATTCGGCGCACGGGGGAACCGACAAGTACGCGGCGGTCCAGGTGGGCGCCAATGTCATCATCTTCGTGGACACCACCGGCGACCACCACATCACCTCGGCGGACGAGGCGATCATCCTGACCGGCAGGTCGCTGACCGACGTCCTGGCCACCGACTTCATCTGACGGCCACAAAGTCCTGATCTTGCGGGGGCCGCTCTTCGGGGCGGCCCTTTGCGTTTGCGCCTAGGGTGTCGGGCTCGATTCGTGTGGGAGACGTCGGTCATGAGCGGACCCAGCATCCTGTTCGTCGCGGACGCCGGTCCGACGGTCGGCGGCGGCCATGTCATGCGCTCGCTCACCCTGGCGGGGGCGCTGAGCGGCCAAGGCGCCGCCTGCCGGTTCGTCGCCCCGCCGCCGGTCGAGGCGATCCTGGCGGCCTTCGCGCCGGAGACCGCGCGGACGCCTGCGGCCTCCACCTCGTCCGGCGATCTGGCCCACGCGGCCCGCGAGGCGCGGTTCGACGCCGTGGTTTTCGACCACTACGGGCTGTCCGAGGACGACCATCGGGCCATCGCCCAGGGCCGCCCGGTGCTGGTGATCGACGACCTCGCCGACCGGCCGCTGGGCGCGGACCTGCTGCTCGACTCCGGCCCCGCGCGGCGCGCCGAGGATTATGACGGCCTGACGCCCGAGGGCGTGCGCCTGCTGCTGGGGCCGCAGTACGCGCCGGTGCGGCCCGAGTTCGCGGCCCTGCGCGAGACCGCGCTCGGCTGGCGCGGCGAGCCGGTGGGCAGGGTGCTGGTCTCGCTCGGCCTCACCGATGTCGACGGGATCACCGGGCGGGTCGTCGAGCGCCTGCGGCCCAAGGTCAGCGAGGTCGGCATCGATGTGGTCCTGGGCGCCGAGGCGCCCAGCCTCGCCAGCCTGAGCAAGATCGCCCGGCGCGACACCCGCATCGTCCTGCACGTCGACAGCCCGCACATGGCGCGGCTGACCGCCGAGGCGGACATCGCCATCGGGGCGGCCGGATCCTCCACCTGGGAACGCTGCGCCCTGGGCCTGCCGACCCTGATGATCGTGCTGGCCGAGAACCAGCGCGCTGCGGCCCGGACCCTGGCCGAGCGCGACGCGGCCCTCACCCTCGACGCCGGCGACCCGGCCTTCGACGCCGGCTTCGACCGGGCGCTGAGGCGGCTGACCACCGACACGGGCCTGCGCCGCCAGTTGGCCGCCGCCAGCGCCGAACTCTGCGACGGCCTGGGCGCGCCACGGGTGGCGGAGACCTTTCTGAGGCTGATCGCGGCCAGGAGCGGTTAGGGGACTTCGCCCGCCCTAATCCGTCGTTAACCGCAAGCATGTTGCCGTGCCGGCTGGAGTTTTCCGGAGGATCGGCGCGTGGCGCTTCCCATGGCACGACCGCAGCAACAACCGCAGGCCGCGCCCATCGCGGTGGCGCGCCCGCGCCTGCCCGCGGCCGAGACGATCCTGCCCTACCTGCAGCGCCTCGACGAGGCGCGCTGGTATTCCAATTTCGGCCCCCTGCTCACGGAGCTCGAGCAGCGCCTGTCCGCACGGTTCGCGCGGCCGACACAGGCGATCACCGTGGCCAACGCCACCCAGGCCCTGTCGCTCGCCCTGAGGGCCATGGACCTGGCGCCCGGCGGCTATGTGGCGCTGCCCGCCTGGACCTTCGTCGCCACCGCCCACGCGGTCATCCAGGCGGGGCTGAGGCCCTGGTTCCTGGACGTGGACGCGGCGACCTGGATGCTCGACCCGGCGCGGGTCGAGGCTCTGGCCCCGAACCTGAACGGCGAGATCGTCGCGGCGATCCCGGTCTGCGCCTTCGGGGCGATGCCGGACCTGGACGCCTGGATCGCGTTTCGCGAGCGCACCGGCGTGCCGGTCCTGGTGGACGCCGCGGCCTGTTTCGACACCCTTTCCGACGCGCGCCTGCCCTCCGTCGTCAGCCTGCACGCCACCAAGGTGCTGGGCCTTGGCGAGGGCGGCTATCTCGCCACCGAAGACGCCGCCCTGGCGGCCGGCGTGCGCAAGCTTTCCACCTTCGGCTTCGAAGGCAGCCGCGAGAGCCTGATTCCCGCCACCAATGCCAAGCTCTCCGAATACGCCGCCGCCGTGGGCCTGGCGGCGCTCGACGGCTGGCCGGGCGACCGCCTGCGGTGGATGCGTACGGCCCAGCACCTGCGGATCGCCCTGATCGGGCTGCCCGAGGTCACGTTCCAGCCCGGCTGGGGCTCCGATTGGGTCACCAGCGTCTGCACCGTGGGCCTGCCGCGCGGCGCAGCCGATCAGGTCGCCGAACGCCTGCGGCGTCACGGCGTCGACACCCGCCAGTGGTGGGGCGGCGGCTGCCACGCCAGCCGCGCCTTCGCGGGTTGCCGGCGCGAAGCCCTGCCGGTCACTGAGGCCCTGGCCGGCTCGACGCTGGGGTTGCCATTCTCCATCGACATGGAGGACCATGAGATCGCCCGCGTGGCCGCCGCCCTCCGGGACGCCCTGTAGAAATCCTGCCGGCCGTTAACCCTATCGTAGCCGGCCCCCGCGAGACTTCTTCCAGTTGTCTTAGGGCGCATGCCATGCGGGACGTCGTCATCTTCGGAATGGGTCAGGTCGCGGAGGTGATCCACCACTACCTCACCGAGGAAGGCGGCCGGACCGTCGTCGCCTTCACCGTCGACGCCGCCTTCCGCACCGCCGACGAGGTGCTGGGCGTCCCGGTCGTCGACTTCGAGGACATAGAGCGGCGCTATCCGCCCGAGACCCACGAGATGTTCGTGGCGGTCAGCTTCAAGGGCGTGAACAAGCTGCGCGAGGCCAAGGTGGCCGAAGCGGAGGGCAAGGGCTACGCCCTGACCAGCCACCTGAGCCCGCGCGCCAGCGCCTGGTCGAAGCTGGTGATGCAACCCAACACGATCATCATGGAAAACAACGTCATCCAGCCGTTCGTGACCATCGGACGCAACGTGATCATGTGGTCGGGCAACCACATCGGCCACCACAGCCGGATTGGCGACAACTGCTTCATCGCCTCCCACGCCGTGATTTCCGGCAACTGCGAAATCGGGGCCGGAACCTTCATCGGCGTGAACGCCACCCTGCGCGACAACATCAACATCGGCGCTCGCAACGTGATCGGCGCCGGAACCCTGATCCTGCAATCCTCGGCCGACAACGCCGTCTTCGTCGGACCCGCCACACAGGCCGCCAAGGTCACCAGCGACCGGCTCCGGTCGATCTGAGGCCGCGGGGATGGGCTGGCGCATCATGGGGCGAATCTTCGATCCCTCCGAACACGACTGGGCCGGCACCCACGCCCAGGTGCCGACCGCCCTGGCCTATGAGGACAAGGTCCGCATCTTCTACGCCGACCGCTTCGCCGATGGACGCAGCTACACCACCTATCTGGACGTGGACCGTGCGGACCTCGGGCGGGTGGTCTACCACCACAAGGAGCCGATCCTGCCGTTCGGGGCGCCTGGGACCTTCGACGATGACGGCGCCATGCCGAGCTTTCCGGTGCGCGGCGAGGACGGGCGGGTTCTGCTCTACTACAGCGGCTGGAACCGCGGGGTGACCGTGCCCTACCGCAACTCCGTCGGCATCGCGGTCAGCGACGACGACGGCTCGAGCTTTCGCCGGCTCTACGAGGGCCCGGTCCTCGATCGGAGTCCGCTGGAGCCCTACATCGCCGTCACGCCCTCCCTGCTCAAAGAAGGGGATCTCTGGCGGATGTGGTACATCTCCGGCGTCCGCTGGGTGGAGGTCGAGGGCAGGTTCGAGCCCGTCTATGTCATCAAGTACGCCTCGTCGGCCGACGGGGTGAGCTGGGACAGGCCCAACCGCCTCTGCATCCCGCCGGCGCACGACCGTGAGGCCTTCTCCCATCCCACCGTGATCCGCGACGGCGAGCGTTATCGCATGTGGTACTGCTTTCGGAACTCCGAGGACTACCGCGACGGCGCGGGCGCCTACCGGATCGGCTATGCGGAATCCGTCGACGGCCTCGACTGGCGGCGGATGGACGAGGCCTGCGGCCTGCCGATCGGCCAGGCCGACTGGGCCTCCACCATGACCTGCTATCCTTTCGTGACCCAGATCGACGGCCGGACCGTCATGTTTTTCAACGGCAATGGATTTGGCCGCACCGGCTTCGGCTGGGCCGTGCTGGAGGAGCCCGCATGAGCGACGAAGCGGCCGTCGAGGCGACCACCGCCCAGGGCGAGGCCTTCGGGTTTCGGGCGCGATTGGGCGAGATGATGCAGGCTTCGCCGCTGGCGCCGGACGAACTGATGTTCAACCTCGGGCTCTATGTCCGCAGTTCGCTGCTGGTGAAGTTCCTGGTGCTGCACGACGTCTATCGGCGCATCCAGCATATCCCGGGCGCGCTCATCGAGTTCGGCACCTGGCGCGGCCAGAACCTGGTGCTGCTGGAGAACCTGCGCGCCATCCACGAGCCGTTCAACAAGCAGCGGACGATCATCGGCTTCGACACCTTCTCCGGCTATCCGGAGGAGGCCGGCATGGCGGCCAAGTCGACCGAGACGCACGGCGGCTACGACACCGGCCGGACCTACCCCGACTATCTCGGCGAACTGCTGCAGGTTCACGAGGGGATGAACGCCTTCGGCCACCTGCGGGGCAACCACCGGCTGATCGCCGGCGACGTCTGCGAAACCGCGCCCAAGTATTTCGCCGACCACCCGGAAACCCTGGTGGCCTTCGCCTTCTTCGACATGGGCCCGTACGAGCCGACCGCGGCGGCGTTACAGGCGATCCTGCCGCACATGATGCCGGGCAGCGTCCTGCTGTTCGACGAACTCACCTGGGCCGGCGCGCCGGGCGAGGCCATCGCGTTCAAGGAGGCCTTCCGCGACCGCCCCTACAAGATCGAGAAGTGCCAGTTCTATCCGTCCAAGTCGCTGGTCACCCTGACATGAAGCTCAGCCTCAGCCTGGAAGAGTTCAACGAACGCATGGCCGAACGCGGCTGGGCGGTCTTCGAGGCCGCCGTCGGCCCGGCCATGGCGCAGCGGATGGCCGACGACCTGGAGGCGGCCTGGGAGGTCTGCCGCTCGGTCCAGGAGAAGAACGGCGTGGCCACCGACGCCGATCGCACGGTCCACCACCTGATCGGCATCCGGCCGAGCTTCCTGGACTACCTCGACGAGAGCGAAGCGCTGGATCCCTATTACGAGGCCTATTTCGGCGGCCGCTATATCCTGAATTCCTACGGCGGGGCGATCAACACCCGCGGCCGGACCAACTACGCCCAGCGCGTCCACCGCGACATCCGCTCCTTTTCCGGCGACATGCCGCTGTTGCTGAACACCCTGGTGATGCTGGACGACTTCACGCCCGACAACGGCGCGACCTACATGCTGAGCGGCTCGCACAAGGCGGCCGCGAAGCCCGCGGACGACGATTTCTACGCCCGCGCCGAGCGGGCCGTGGGGCCGGCCGGCAGCGTCCTGGTCTTCAACTCCAACGTCTGGCACGCCGGCGGCGACAACACGACCGACCGCACCCGCCGGTCGGTCACGCCGATGTACTGCCGGCCGTTCATCAAGCAGCAGTTCGACTATCCGCGCGCGCTGGGCTACGACGCCGGCCCGCAGCTTCGCCCCTACACGCGCCAGGTCGTCGGCTACAACGCCCGCGTCCCGGCCAACCTCGACGAATGGTACCAGCCGCCCGAGCGGCGCATGTACCGGGGCGACCAGGGATGACCGCCGCCCGCGACCTGAACCGCGAATTCGCCGACACCGAGGCGCGAAAGTACGCCTACGACTTCGACTACCGCATGCACGGCTACATGCTGCGCGCCTTCGAAGGGAAGCTGCCCGCCGGCCGCGCGCTGGAAATGGGCTGCTTCGAGGGGGAGTTCACCAAGCGGCTGGCGGCGATCTACGAGGACCTGACGACGGTCGAGGGCTCCAGCGACTTGATCGCGGTCGCGCGGACCGCCGCGCCGGCGCGGGTGAGCTTCGTGCTGAGCCGCTTCGAGGACTTCCAGCCCGCGCAGCCCTTCGACGCCATCTTCCTGACCCACACCCTGGAACATCTGGACGAGCCGGTGGAGATGCTGCGTCGCATCGGGACCTGGCTCGCTCCCACGGGCCGCCTCTTCGTGGTCGTGCCCAACGCGAACGCCGCCTCGCGCCAGATCGCCGTGGCCATGGGCCTGATCTCGCACCCCACCGCCGTGACGCCGGGCGAGTTCGACCATGGCCATCGGCGGACCTACGACCTGCCGGCGCTCGCCGCGCACGTCCATGAGGCGGGCCTGCGCGCGGTGGAGACAGGCGGGGTGTTCTTCAAGCCTTTCGCCAACTTCCAGTTGGACAAGCTGCTGGCCAGCGGGGCCATCGGCGAGGACTACCTGGAGGGCTGCTTCAAGCTGGGCGGGCTCTATCCGGACCTCTGCGCCAGCATCTACGCCATCTGCGCCGCGCCAGGCGCCGGAGACACCTGAATGACCGAGCCTGTCCGCCTCCACGGCGCCGGAACGCGCGCCCGCGCCGACCGCGCCGCCTTCCTGCGTGATGGCTATGTCGTCGCCCGCGGCGTGCTCGACCCCGCGGCCCTCGAGGCGATCAACGCCGAGATGGGCGAGCTCTTCGCCCTGCAGCTCCGCCGCCTGGGCCTGCCGGTCGATCGGGGCCCTTCGCGCGAAGCCTGGCAAGCCAACGCCGCGCGCCTGTTGGCCGTGGATGTCGAGACCTACATCAACACGGCCCGGATGACCCAGATGCTGCCCTCGGCGCACCGGCTGATGGCCGGCGACGCCATCCTGGCGCTGGTCCGCGACCTGGGAATCGGCTTTCCGGTGGTCTCCACCCGGCTGTCCAACCACATCATGTCGGAGGCCCTGCGGATTCCCGGCGGCTACCACAAATCCCCGCCGCACCAGGATTGGCGAAGCATGCAGGGCAGCCTGGATTCGGTCGTCCTGTGGGCGCCCACCACGCCGGTCAGCGAGGCCTCCCACCCCCTGCAGGTGGTCCCCCGATCGCACCTGATGGGCCTGCTCGACACCGTCGAACACATCATGACCCCCACGGTCAGCGATCCCCGCATCACCGAGGACAGCTACCTGTCGCTGCCGATGCAGCCCGGAGACGTCGTCGCCTTCTCCTCGTTCCTCGTCCACCGGACGGGCGAAGCCGGCGACGGCCTGGTGCGGATCGCCTTCAGCACCCGCTACAACAACGCCGAAGAGCCGACCTATGTCGAGCACGGCTACCCGACGCCCTACAAATACTCGTACCGGACCGACCTCATGGTTCCCGACTTCCCCAAGGCGGCGGACATCGCGCGGATATTCCCCGACGCGACCGGCGACTGAGTCCCGCCGGCGATGACGGCCATCGCGATCATGCAGCCCTACTTCCTGCCCTATGCAGGCTATTTCCGGCTGATCGCCCAGACCGACCTGTTCGTCATCTACGACTGCGTGCAGTTCCCCCGGCGGGGCTGGGTCCATCGCAACAAGCTGATGGACGCGCAGGGGCAGGAGCAGTGGATCACCCTGCCTCTGACGCCCGCGCCGCAGGGCGTGCTGATCGCCGACCTGGCGTTCGCGGACGGCGCGGCGGGCGCGATGGCCGAGCGCCTGCGCCCCTTCCCCGTAGCTTCGCGCGGCGGAGCGCACGCCGCGCTGCTGGACCAGGTCCGCCGACTGGAGGGCCGGCCGGTCGACTATATCGCGGGCCTGCTGGAGCAGGCGTCGGCGCAGTTGGGACTCGCCTGGAACGTGGTCCGCTCGTCATCGCTAGGGGTGCCGCCCAGCTTTCGGGGCCAGGAGCGCATCCTGGAGATCGCGCGGCGGCTCGGCGCCACGCGTTATCTGAACGCGCCGGGCGGACGCGAGCTCTACGACCCGGACGCCTTCGCCGCCGCGAGCGTCGAGCTCGTGTTCCTCGACCCCTGGGCCGGGGCCGGCGGTTCGATCCTGCAGCGTCTCGCCGACGACGACCTGGCGGCGCTGAGCGATCAGGTTCGGCATGGTTAACGGCTCCTCAATCGAGCCCCTGGATAGTCGCGGCGCATGACCCGGAGAGACTCATGAGCGCGCAGACGTCCCTTCAGGGCGACACCGACGACCTGGCGGCGGGCGTCGCGGCCTTTTGGGCCGGAGATCTGGCCGCGGCCATCGCCCGGCTGCAGGCCCGGGTCCTACAGGAGCCTGCCGACTACGAGGCGCGCTACTGGCTGGCCAGCGCCGCCGGCGCGGCGGGGGCCGCCGACCAGGCGGCGAGCCTCCTCGCCGACGCCCGCGGCCTGCACGCCCATGTCCAGCTCATGGCCCACGACGTCGACGTGGCGCGGCTGCGCATCGACAAAGCCTACGCCGCCCAGATCGGCCGCAACTGCTACGCGCACAAGCTGATGGCCGCGGCCAGCGACAGCCTCGGCCGCGCCCTGGATTTCGACAACCTCGATCCGAACCTGATGGTGAGCTACGGCCTGTCGCTGCAGCATCAGGGGCGCATCGCCGAGTCCATCGAGGTCTTCACCGCCGCTTCCGAGGTGTTTTCCATCCCGTCGGTGCACCAGTTCCTGCTCTACCCGCTGTTCTATGTCGAGGACCGGATGGCGCGGGTCTCCGCCGAGAGCCGGCGCTGGGGCGAGCTCTATGCGCCGCCGCCGCACACGCCGCCGCCGCCCTTCGCCAATTCCCGCACCGCCGACCGGCGCCTGAGGATCGGCTACGTCGGCCCGAGCTTCACGAAGAACCAGGTGGCCCCTTCGACCGTGCCCGTCTTCGAGGCGCACGATCCGGCCGCGGTGCAGGTCTTCCTCTATTCGCCCGATCCCGCCGCCGAAGGCCCGCTGCCGGACATCTGCACCGTGCGTCGGATCGGCGACCTGAGCGACGAGGAGGTCTGCGCCCTGATCCGCCGGGACCGGATCGACGTGCTGGTGGACGTCTGGGGCCACACCGCGGGCAGCCGTCTGCGCATGTTCACCCTGCGGCCCGCGCCGATTCAGCTCGGCTGGATCAACTTCATGCAGACCACGGGCCTGACCTGCATGGACTACGTGATGCACGCCGACTCGATGGAGGTCCCCGGCACCGAGGCCTATTTCACCGAGGAGATCTGGCGGACGGGCGAGATCATGGCGCCCTATCGCCCTGGCCCCGACCGGCACGAGCCGGTTCCCACGCCGGCGCTCAAGAACGGCTACGTCACCTTCGGCTCGTTCAACAACCCGGCCAAGCTGAACGACGCCACAGTCACGGCCTGGGGCGCGATCCTGAAGGCCCGACCGAACGACCGGCTGGTGCTGAAGTACGGCCTGTTCGTCGACCCGGTGCTGCAGCGGGTGACCCAGGCGCGGTTCGCGATGCACGGGGTGCGGCCCGACCAGCTGGAGTTCCGCGGCCATACGACCGGGGCCGACTACACGCGGGAGTTCCTCGACATCGACCTCGCGCTCGATCCTTCGCCGGTTCCGGGCGGCACCACCACGGTGGACGCCATCGCCAACGGCACGCCGGTGCTCGTGCTGAAGGGCGACGACTTCTACGCCCGCACTCCGCTGCCGCTGTTGCTGCCCTGCGGCCTCGACGAGCTGGTGGCCGACAGTTGGAGCGCCTACGTGGAGAAGGCGCTGGCGTTGACCGAGGATTTTGCGGCCCTGGACCGGTTGCGCGCCACGATCCGGCCGGCGTTCGACGCCTCGCCCTATCGCGACGAAGTGGGCTTCACGCGCCGCCTGGAGGCCGACTACCGGCGCATGTTCCAGCGCTGGCTGGACAAGGCCAGCTAGCCGCCCTCAGGCCCGGTTGACCGTGTTGGCCTTGATCGCCGCCGAGCCGTCGGCGGCGAGGTCCGCGCGGGTGTCGGTGAGGCTCAAGGGGCCCTGCAGACGGGCGTTGACGGCGTCGAGGCCGGTGGGGCCGCCGTGGCGGCGCGCCACCAGGTAGCGCAACGAGATCCGCTCGTGGTCGGCGGCGTCCGGCTGGGTCCCGTGCAGGGTGCAGGCGTGCCACATGGCGGCGAAGCCGGCAGCGCCGGTCAGGACCTTCTGGCGGGCCACCACCTCGCCGTGCTCGCCGTTGCGGTAGAGCCAGTCGGTGTCCCCGATGCGGGTCAGGTTGTGCGGGAAGACCGAGCCGCCCAGCTTGTGACTGCCCTCCAGGAGGTAGAGCGGCGCGTCGGCGCGGGTCACCGGGTGCAGGTAGACGTAGAGGGTCAGGAAGTCGGCTTCGCGGGCCTTGTAGTCGATCAGGTCCTGGTGGAAGTCGATGCCGTAAAAGTAGGTCACGTCGCGGTATTGCGGTCGCACATAGGCGCCCAGGTTGTTCACCGGGTTGCCCAGGATGCGCTGGCGGAGCCATTCCGGCACGGAGGCCGCGGGCACGCCGCAGACCACCTTCTTGTTGAGGATCTCGTAGTCGGGGCCAAGCAGGGCGGTGATCCCTTCGACGATCTGGGGCGCCCGTTCGACGAAGCCCAGGCCGTCCTCCAGCCCCTCCAGCAGGTTGCGGCCGGGGCGCGGATTGACGCCGGTGTAGAGCGGATCGGCGTCGAACTCGGCCTCGCTGAGGAACAGGTTCGCCCCGAAGTCGCGCGTCGCGCGGATGCGGGCCAGGAGCTCGGCGCAGGCGCGCGTCTCCAGCGGCTCGTGGAAGAGATGGGCGCCGTCGCGGATGAAGTCCTCGACGACGGCCTCGGCCAGGGACGGCTCGAGGTCGCGGGGCTTCGGCATGGCGTTCATCGGACGATCTCCCGGAAACGGGAAATATCAGGCCGCGATTTGGCTGAATCCGCGGTTAACTTCTGGCTATCCAAGCATGTCCCAGGCGAGCGGTTCGCCGCGCGCCAGGTCGCGGGCGGCGGGTCGGCCCAGCACCTCGTCCAGGTGCGCCGGGGGCAGGCCGTGGCCGGGCCGCACCGAGCGGACGTTGGCCCGCGTCAGGGGCTCGCCGGCCCTGACGTCGGCGGTGACGTAGAGCGAGCGGCGGAACTGGCGGTTGGCGCGCTCCGAGCCCAGCACGTCGTAGTGGGCGCGGCCGAGCGCCGTCCAGGCGTCCTTGCAGTCGCGCACCAGGCTCGTGAACTCCACCGGCTCCAGGCTGAAGGCGGCGTCCGGGCCACCATCGGAACGGGCCAGGGTGAAATGCTTTTCGATGACGCTGGCGCCCATGGCGATCGCCGCCACCGAGGCCGCCGAGCCGTGGGTGTGGTCGGAGAGGCCGATCGGGCTGTCGAACCGCCGGGCCATGTCGGCGACGGTGCGGACGTTGGCGTCGGCGAGGTCGGCCGGATAGCTGGAGACACAGTGCAGCAGCACCACGCCCGCCGCGCCGCCCTCCAGCGCCGCCGTCCGGGCCGCCTCGATCTCGGCCAGGTTGGCCATGCCGGTGGAGATGATCAGCGGCTTGCCCCTGGCCGCGGCGTAGCGGATCAGCGGCAGGTCGACGGCCTCGAAGGAGGCGATCTTGTAGGCCGGCGCACCCAGGCCATCGAGCAGGTCGACGGCGGTCTCATCGAAGGGGCTGGAGAAGAGCGTCACGCCGCGCTCGGCGGCGCGGGCGAAAAGGGCGGCGTGCCACTCGTAGGGCGTCTGGGCCTCGCGGTAGAGCTCGTGCAGGCTGCGCCCGTCCCACAGGCCGCCGGTGATCCTGAACTCCGGCCGGTCCACGTCGAGGGTGATGGTGTCGGCGGTGTAGGTCTGGATCTTGATCGCATCGCAGCCGGTGGCGGCGGCCGCATCGATCATGCTGAGCGCGCGCTCCAGGCTGCCGTTGTGATTGCCCGACAGCTCGCAGATGACGTAGGGCGGCTGGTCCGCGCCGATCCGGCGGCCGGCGATCTCGATATGGGGCGAGGCGCTCATCGCCGGGCAGTCTAGGCCTGGTGGCTGAAACGCGCGTTAACTAAGCCGGTTTTCAGAGCAAAGACGGCGGCGGCGACTCGCCCACGGCCTTCGGCCGGCTCCCGGCGACCAGACCCAGCGCAACGCCGGTGCCCAGGCCCACCATGGCCACCGCGGAAAACAGGCGAAGGCCGAGGCCCAGGGCCACGCCCGCGCCCACGGCGGCTCCGACCAGGCCGATGACGCCGGCGGTCTTCAATTCGTCTTGCATGCGGCGCTCCAGAATCGCACCTACATAAAGGCCATGGCTGAAGATCGTTCCGAACCCCGTCCCGACTCCAACGCAAGGGCCGTCCGCTGCCTGATCGTGGGCTCCGGCCCGGCCGGCTACACCGCCGCCGTCTACGCGGCGCGCGCGCTGCTGAACCCGGTGCTGATCCAGGGGATCCAGCCCGGCGGCCAGCTCACTATCACCACCGACGTGGAGAACTATCCGGGCTTCGCCGAGGTGATCCAGGGCCCCTGGCTCATGGAGCAGATGCAGGCCCAGGCCGCGCATGTCGGGACCGAGGTGATCAACGACATCGTGCTGAGCGCCGACCTGTCGAAGCGGCCGTTCCGGCTGACCACCGACAGCGGCCAGGTGTGGCTGGCCGAGACCCTGATCATCGCCACCGGCGCCCAGGCCAAGTGGCTGGGCCTGGCCTCGGAACAGACCTTCCAGGGCTTCGGCGTCTCGGCCTGCGCCACCTGCGACGGCTTCTTCTACCGCGGCAAGGAGGTGGTCGTGGTGGGCGGGGGCAACACCGCGGTGGAAGAGGCGCTGTTCCTGACCAACTTCGCCTCCAAGGTCACCGTCGTGCATCGCCGCGACGAGTTCCGCGCCGAGAAGATCCTGCAGGAGCGGCTGTTCCACCATCCCAAGATCGAGGTGATCTGGAACGCGGCCATCGACGAGGTGGTGGGCCAGGCCGATCCGGTGAGCGTCACCGGCGTGCGGCTGAAGGACGTGCGGACCGGCCAGACGCGGACCGTGCCCTGCGACGGCGTCTTCGTCGCCATCGGCCACGCTCCGGCCTCGGAGCTGTTCAAGGGCCAGCTGGAGATGGACGCCTCGGGCTATCTGAAGGTGAAGGCCGGCTCGGCCTCGACGGCGATCGAGGGGGTCTACGCCGCCGGCGACGTCACCGACGACATCTACCGCCAGGCGGTCACCGCCGCCGGCATGGGCTGCATGGCCGCGCTGGAGGCGGTGCGCTTCCTGGCCGAGGAAGACCACCGCAAGGCCCACCATCCGATCAGCCACCACGAGGCGGAGAAGATCGGCGTCTGGTGAGGCGATGATCCGCTACGCCAGGCCCGGCGACCGCGCCGCGATCGCCGAGATCCTGACCGCCGCCTTCGGGCGGGCCGACGAGGCGCGGCTGGTCGAACGGCTGCGCGCCGACGAGGACGCCATCTTCGAACTGGTCGCCGAGGAGGCCGGCGCGATTGCGGGCCATATCTTCTTCAGCCGCCTCTGGGCCG
>Ga0210400_10000878_pt1 | contig 31200 bp, 29 predicted proteins | sample IncBWH26MmetaG_FD_155456 | JGI IMG/M metagenome (GOLD analysis project Ga0210400, IMG submission 155456) | Forest soil microbial communities from Barre Woods Harvard Forest LTER site, Petersham, Massachusetts, United States - Inc-BW-H-26-M | ecosystem: Environmental > Terrestrial > Soil >... | reverse complement strand
CCCCGGCCAATGCCGAGGCCAAGGAAATCGCCCGGCTGTGCCAGGAGAACGGGCTGATCTTCCAACTGCGCGGCGTCGGCGACCTGCTCAACGTGATCCGCCTGGTGCCGCCGATGACCACGAGCGACGCCGAGATCGATCGCGCTATGTCGATCATCCGCGATGCGATCGCGGCAGTATCGCGTAGACACCGGGCGGCGGCGGAGTAGTTATCCGCAGTCCCGGCGAAAGCCGGGACCCACTTTTCCACCGCTCCATCGCCCCACCGGTGGGGCCCGGCTTGCGCCGGGCCGCGGTGAGTGCGGCGCTACTTCGCCGCGTCCTGCAGGGTCGGCTGCCGTGTCGTCTTCAGCAATGCCGCCGCTTCCTTGGCGATCTTGGTGCCTTCGAAGAAGCGCGGATTGACCCCGCCCCACAACCGCACCGCATTGCCGAAGGTGAAGTCGCGGAAATCGTCCTTTGTGATAAAGCCGTGCTCGACCAGCTCATAGGCCTCGGGCAGCACCATCCGCATGTTCGGCACATCGAAATGACCGATATCGGAACTGTAGATTGCGTTGATCTTGGCGCCGAACGGGTTGAAGTTGCTGAACGCCACCGCATTCATGCGGTCGTCGGCCTCGCAGCCAAAGAAGAACGGCGTTACGTAAAGATCGAGCCAGTCCTGCTTCCGGGTGATCTCGCAGGCGGCGTAATCGTCGAGCACCGGTACGTTGCCGGTCAGCGAGTCCTCTTCCTTCATCGGCCAGCCGTCGCGCTTCTGCAGTTCGGCGGCGATCTCCTCATAGCCGTATTTGTCGACCAACTGACGCAGCATCTGCCGGTCGAGCTTCTCCGGGTTCATATAAGCGATGCCCTTGGCGCCGCGCCGCTCCCAATGCTCGATCAAATCGGCGAACAGCTGGCAGCCCCAGCCAACGCCGCCTTCGAGGAAGCCGAAGCGCAGCTCGGGGAAGCGCCTTGTCACGCCGCCGAGGAACAGCCCCTTGGCGACGGCATGCCCGGCCGCCGCGAAATGGCCGATATGGTTGAAGGTGAAGTTGCTCGGGTTGTTGCGCAGGCCGAAACTGCGCCCGCCGGTGTGGAAGGTCGGCGCAACGCAGAGCTCCAGGCACTTCCGCCAGACCGGGTCGTAATCGTAATCGCTGTCGAGGCCGAACTGGTCGTAGAACACCGCATGGCGCGCGACTTGCGGATCGACGCCTTTGGCGGCCGGCAAGGGCCGCGCGATGCTGCTGCCGAACATGCACACCTTGGCGCCGAGCTGCTTCGTGACGTATTCGAGCTCGGCGATCGCCTCCTCCGGCGTGTGCATCGGGATGACCGCCGCCGGGGTCAGCCGGTCGCTGAGCTTGGCGAAATAATCCGCGGTGACGATGTTGAAGCCGCGGATCACGGCGCGCCGCGTCTCGTCGTCGGCGATGCGCGGGATACCGAGGCCGGCAGTCGGGTAGACGATGCCGAAATCGATGCCGAGCTCGTCGAGCCGGTCATACAGCATGCGCGGCATCATTGCGGTGGCGCGGTCGCGCGTGTTGGTCGATTGCCGCCCCCAATAGCCCTCCATCCCGGCGCCGCGCTGTTTGCGCTCCTCGATCGTCAGCGACAGCGAGTCAGGGATGCGGCGCTGCGAGGCAATAAAGCCATCGGCCCCCTTGTCGCCGACCACCTTGCGCATCTTCTCGGCGAAAACCGGGGTGTATTCGATCCAGTGGCCATCGCCGTCGATGATCGGATGGCTGATCTTCTTGCGGGTTTCTTCGGGCTGGTAATCGCCGTGGGCGCTCATGCTGTCCTCCGTCGCGGATCGTTCGATCTGGGCCTGTTATAAATCCGCCGGCCCGCCCTGACCATATCTGAACCAGCCGCGGCGCCCGTTGAGGCAACCACTCGTTGAATAGCGGATTTGGCGTTGGCTGCATATGCAGCGGCTTTGCAGCCAGCTTTCGCGCCTTGGTTGTATAGGTCTCCCAGAAACGCGGCCCTCATTCGCCTCGCTACAAGAACAGAACATACAACATGAATGTGGCTTTTTTATCGGTGTCATGGGCCGCGCCGATCGCACCGTTTCCCACGCCGATGTGCTAGGATCCCGGCCAAATCATACGCGAAGGAGCGCGTCATGGGATGGCTCGACGGCCAAGTGGCGCTGGTAACGGGCGGCGGCTCGGGCATCGGCCGGGCGGTTGTCGCGCGCTATGTCGCGGAGGGCGCCCGCGTCGGGGTCATGGAGCGGGTGGCGACCCGGGCCGACGAGCTGCGCTCGGAATTCGGCGACAAGGTCGTTGGGATCGCCGGCGATGCCGCGCAATTCGCCGACAACCAGCGCGCGGTCGCCGAGACGGTGCGCGCCTTTGGCCGGCTCGATGTCTTTGTCGGCAATGCCGGCATCTTCGATGTCTACGCCTCGTTTGCCGAGCTGCCGGCCGACAAGCTCGGCCAAGCTTATGACGAGCTGTTCGCGGTCAACGTCAAGGGCGCACTCTATGGCGCCAAGGCGGCCTTGCCGGAGCTGAAGAAGAGCCAGGGCTGCATGATTTTTACGGCCTCGGTGGCCGGGCTCAATTCGGGCGGCGGCGGCGCGATCTATACCGCTTCGAAGCATGCGGTAGTGGGGCTGATCCGCGAGCTGGCGGTGGAATTGGCGCCCGACATCCGGGTCAACGGCGTCGCGCCGGGCGGCACGATGACCGATCTCCGTGGGCTGACCTCGCTCGGCAATGACGACCGCTCGCAATTCGCCAATCCCGGTGTCGAGGACCGGCTGCGCGGCGGCAACCCGCTACGCATGGCGCTGATGCCGGACGACCTCGCCGGCGCTTATCTTTTTCTCGCGTCGCGCCGCGACGCCCGCGGCATCACCGGCAGCATCATCACGGTCGATGCCGGAGCGATGCTGCGCATGCCGCGCCCGCGCTGATCACGGAGATGTCCATGCAGACCGATACGAACGGGCTGGTCGATTTCGGCACCGGCCATGTCAGCCGCCGCATCTTCATCGAGCCGGAGATCTATCAGCAGGAGTTGGAGCGCATCTTCGCCCGCTGCTGGCTCTTTCTGTGCCACGACAGCCAGGTCCCGCAGCCCGGCGATTTCTTCACGACCTATATGGGCGAAGACCCGGTGCTGGTGGTGCGCGACACCGCCGGAGTGGTCCGCGCCTTCCTGAACGTCTGCCGCCATCGCGGCAACCGGCTGTGCCGCGCCGATGACGGCAACGCGGCGAGCTTCACCTGCGCCTATCACGGCTGGACCTACGGCAATGACGGCAAGCTGATCGGTGTGCCGTACCTGAAGGAAGCCTATCACGGTGAGTTGGAGCGAGAGGGCTGGGGCCTGGTGCCGGTCGCACAGCTCGACAGCTACAAGGGCCTTTGGTTCGCGACCTTCGATCCCGAGGCGCCGCCGTTGCGCGACTATCTCGGCGAGATGGCATGGTACCTCGACACCTTTTTTGATCGCCGTGAGGGCGGCATCGAGGTGATCGGCGGCATGCACAAATGGGTCATGCCGTGCAATTGGAAGTTCCCCGCCGAGAATTTCGGCGGTGACGGCTATCACGTGCATTGGAGCCATCTCTCCGCCGTGCAAATCGGCTCGGGCGGCGATTTCCGCGTCAAGCCCGACCCCGCCGGCAGGACATTGGCGCCCGGCAACGGCCATTGCGTGATCGCCGTCGGGCCGGAAACGATGGCCGATCCGCCGGCGCCGGAAATCCTCGCCTATGAAAAAGAGATCGCGCCCGAAATGGCGCAGCGGCTGGGACCGCGTCTCGGCAAGATCAAGCCGATCGCCGGCACGGTTTTCCCGAATTTCTCGCTGCTGCGGCCGACCTCGCGGACGTTCCGCGTGTGGCATCCACGCGGACCCGACAAGACCGAGGTCTGGGCGTGGTGCTACGCCGACAAGGCGGCGCCGGCGCATGTCAAGGAGGCGATCCGGGTGGCCGGGGTGCGGGTGTTCGGTCCGTCCGGCACCTTCGAGCAGGACGACATGGACAATTGGCAGGGCTGCACCCAAACGGCGCGCGGTGCGGTGGCCCGGCGCCAGGCTCTGAATTACGAGATGGGCCTCGGACACGAGCGCTATGACACCGAGCTGAAGGCCTGGGCCAGCGATCATCGCTACAGCGAAAGCAACCATCGCCGGTTCTATCGCCGCTGGGCCCAGCTGATGGCAGCCGAAAACTGGATGGCAGCGGCGGCAGACGACTGAGGAGCCGGATATGGCGAGCAACACCGCGGGTCTCGTCGACAATGAGCGCGGCCTGATCAGCCGGCGTATCTTCATCGAACCGGAGATCTATCAGCAGGAGCTGGAGCGGGTCTTCGCCCGCTGCTGGCTCTTTCTGTGTCATGACAGCCAGATACCGGAGCCCGGCGATTTCTTCACCACCTATATGGGCGAGGACCCGGTGCTGGTCGTGCGCGACACGGCGGGGGTCGTGCACGCCTTTCTGAATGTCTGCCGCCATCGCGGCAACCGCCTGTGCCGCGCCGATGACGGTAACGCCGCCAGCTTCACCTGCGCCTATCACGGTTGGACCTATGGAAATGACGGCAAGCTGATCGGCGTACCGTATTTGAAAGAGGCCTATCACGGCGAACTCGACCGTGAGCGCTGGGGCCTGGTGCCGGTGGCGCAGCTCGACAATTACAAGGGCCTGTATTTCGCGACGTTCGATCTCGAGGCGCCGCCGCTCCGCGACTATCTCGGCGAGATGTGCTGGTACCTCGACACCTTTGTCGACCGGCGCGAGGGAGGCATCGAGGTTGTCGCTACCCACAAATGGGTCATGCCCTGCAATTGGAAGTTCCCGGCGGAGAATTTCGGTGGCGACGCCTATCACGTGTCGTGGAGCCACCTCTCGGCGGTCACGACGGGGTTCAGCGTCGGATCTACCGCGAGCCCGGCGGTAAACAACCGGGTGGTTTCCCCCGGCAACGGCCATGTGCTGATCTGCATCGCCTCCGACAAGTACGGCGACGCGCCGATGCCCGAAATCCAGGCCTACGAGCGCGAGATCCGGCCCGAGGTCGACCGGCGCCTCGGAGCGCGCGCCGCGCTGGTCAACCCGATCGTTGCCACGGTATTCCCAAATTTCTCGCTGTTGCGCGGCACCTCGCGGACCTTCCGTGTTTGGCAGCCGCGCGGCCCCGGCCAGACCGAGGTATGGTCGTGGGTATTCGTCGACAAGGCGGCGCCCCGCGAGGTCAAGGAGGCGTTCCGTCTCTCCGGCGTGCGCGGTTTCAGCCCGTCCGGCACCTTCGAGCAGGACGACATGGACAATTGGCAGCAATGCACCCAGACCTGCCGCGGCGTCGCATCGCGCCGCATGCCGATCAACAACCAGATGGGGCTCGGCCGCGAGCACTTCGATCCGGTACTCGGCGCCTGGTCGAGCGATTCCGGTTTCAGCGAGAGCAACCACCGCCAGTTTTACGGCCGCTGGGCCGAGGTGATGGCGGCGGGAAGCTGGAGCGAGATTGCGAACGGCGCTGGGCGGGAGGTGAAGTATGCGTAACGAGGATGTGCTCCGCGAGGTCGAGCAGTTCCTCTACCGCGAGGCCCGGCTGTTGGACGAGCGCCGCTTCCGCGAATGGCTGGAGCTGTTCACCGACGATGTCCGCTACTGGATGGGGGCGCGCAGCAATCGCTATCCGCGATCGAGCAAGGCGATCGCGATCCTGAGCCCCAACCGCTATGTCGAGGACGACCACACCCGCGAAGACGAGTTGTCGATCTTCGACGAGACCAAGGAGACGCTGAGCGGCCGGGTGGCAAGGCTCGAGACTGGCATGGCCTGGGCCGAGGACCCGCCGTCACGCACCCGCCACCTGATCACCAATATCGAAGTGACGGGCGGCGATGGCGGGCCGGAGCTCACCGTTCATTCCAACTTCATGGTCTACCGCAGCCGGGCCGAAACCGAGCAGGATTTCTATGTCGGTGCGCGCCAGGACCTGCTGCGGCGGGTCGATGGCGGCCTGAAGATCGCCCGCCGAAAGATGACCCTCGATCAGAACGTGCTGGCGGCGAAAAACCTCAGCATTTTCTTCTAACCTTTCTACCGTCATCCCGGCGAAGGCCGGGATCCGCCAATCCGCTTTCACGCCGGCTGAAGAATGGATCCCGGCCTGCGCCGGGATGACGGTTGGACGGGTGTCCTGGGAGATTGCTTCGTTGCTCCGCTCCTCGCAATGACAGCCACGTTCGATGTCATTGCAAGCGAAGCGAAGCCATCTCCCCGACGGCAGCTGACAATTACCCCAACGGACCCTGGAACACCTGGTCGGCGTAGGTGTCGCTGAGCGGCTCCAGTGACTCGGGCCAGGCGCCGCCATTGACCTTGCGACGCTCGGAGACGGGGCGCACCCGGCCGTCCCAGCCGATCTGCTCCATGTAGTAGTAGAGCTGGATGCAATGGCCGTCCGGGTCGAGCGCGAAGGCCGAATAGTCGATCCCGGGGTAAAGCTCCGCCGGGATCGAGTCGATCAAGGTGCAGCCGCGTTCCTTGAGGAACTTCACCGCTGCTCGCAACTGCGCGTAGCTGCCGAGCTCGACCCCGAACGAGGCGCAGGTCGTGTCCGGTCGCAGCCCGAGCGTACGGCGCAATTCCTTGGGGAACAGCGCGAGGGTGTGGTGCTCCGAGCCGCAGCGCAGGAAGACGCAGCGGGCGCCCTTGTATTCGGCGTCCTCACTGCGGGTCAGACCGAGCCGCTGCGTGTAAAAGGCCTCCGCCTCGGCGACATCGTCGACGAACAACGACACCGGGCCGATCTTGGTGATCTTGAACGGCCGCGCCAGCTGCACGCCCTCGACATCGTAGGTCTCGCCCTTTGGCACATCCGGACGATGGCCGGAGAAAATGTCGATGCCTTTCGCCTGCGCCTCGGCGATCTCGGCCGCTTCCGACATCTGCGGCAATTCCGGTTTCTCGCGGAAGCCGCGGTAGTACATCTCACGCGGCTTCGACCGGCCGTTCCAGCCGACCTGCTCAATGCCGTAATAGAGCTCGTTGGTATGGCCGTCCGGGTCGTAGACGTAGACGTGCCAGTTGCTGCCCGGCATGTCGCGGCCGACCCGCTGGATCGCGACCTGCTGCTCCTCGAAATAGCTGTGCGCCGAGGTGATCTCCTTCAGGCTGCCGCATTGCCAGGTGATCTGGTTGATCGTCACCTCGGGCATGAATTTGCGGTCGGCGCGGACGTCCATGACCGGCTTCGAGAACAGCACCATCGCGTGGTGGTCACTGCCGTAGCGCATGAAATAGCCCTGGGGCCCGAGATCCTGCCCTTTTGGGAACCATGGCGCGCGTGAGAAATCGGCCTTGTCGGACACCGTGAAACCGAGCAGATCGCCGTAGAACTCGCGGCATTCCTCGACCTTGTTGACATTGAATCCGAAATGGCCGAGGCGGCGGATCTTGAACGGCCGATCGAGCAGCACCCCGCCGACATCGTAACGCTGGGCAATGGTGGACATGATTGGTTTGCTCCTGCCGCTTTTTGCGCCGCGCTGGCTTGCTCCACGCATAATGCGCGTATCACGACGAAAAGATAAGCCGCGGATCGCCAGAAACAAAGACTACCGCAGGACTGCACCTCAGACCATCAGGCGCAGGCGGAAGATCCGCTGCACGACCAGGATCAGGGTGCCGATGATGACGATCTGCAACGACGAGGCGGCGGCGATCGTCGGGTCGCCTTGCCATTGGATCTGCGAGAACAGATGGACCGGTAGACTGGTCGATTCCGGGCCCGACAGGAACAGGGCGAGGTTGATGTCGGAAAACGAGATGATGAACGCGAAGATCGCCCCCGACAGCAGGCTCGACCGCAATAACGGCAGGCTCACCCGGAAAAACGCCTGGATACGGGTCGCGCCCAAACTCATCGCCGCTTCTTCGAGGCGCGGATCCATGCCGATCAGCCCGGCCGTGACGCTTCGGATCACGTACGGCGTGCAGATGACCAGGTGCCCCCACAATAGGGTCCAGATCGAAGCCTGCACCGAGAGCCGCGCAGAGAGCAGGTAGAGCGCCGCCCCGAGCAGGATCTCGGGCACCAGCAGCGGCAGCAGAAAGAACGTCTCCAGCGCTTCACGGCCGAAAAACCGAAAACGGACCAGTGCGACCGCGGCGGCGCTGCCGAGCAGGCTCGCCAGTACCGCGGCGAGCAGGCCGACCACGAGGCTGACCCGGAAGAACGAGTCAACGAAAGACTGGCTGGCGAAAAATTCTCTGAACCAGTGCAGCGTAAAACCGCGCGGCGGAAACTCAAACGCTTCGCTCGGACCGAAGGAGATCGCGACAACGACCACGAGCGGCGCCAACAGCCCGATATAGACCAGCACAACGAACGGCAGCAGCACCGCGGGGGAGCGGCCTGTCACGAGGCCCGCTCCCGCCGGCCGGTGCGTCTTGTCGCGAACAAGGCCCAGAACATCAACACCAGGGTTAGCGCGACCAGGGCTAGCGCCAAGCTCGACGCGCTCGGCCAGTTGAACGAGACGAGCACCTCGTCATAGATCTGCTGCGCTGCCATGCGCTCGCGCGAATTACCCAACAACGCCGGCGTGACAAAGGCGCTGATCGAGATGCTGTAGACCAGCAGGCACCCCGAGATCAGCCCCGGCACGCTCAACGGCAGGATCACCCGCGCAAAGGTCTGCAGCCAATTGGCGCCGAGGTTTTGCGCCGCTTCTTCCAGGCTCGGCGGGATCCGCTCGATCGAGGCCATCAGTGGCAGCACCATGAACGGCAGGAAGATGTTCACCAGGCCGACGACCACCGCAGTCTCGGTGTAGAGCAACTTCACCGGTTCGAGGCCGAGCGCCACCAGCGCCTGGTTGACCAGCCCCTTGCGCCCGAGAATGACGATCCATCCGAACACCCGGATCACCGTGCTGACCATCAACGGCATGATCAGCAGGAACAGTCCGATCGTCAGCACCCGCGGCCGCGCCCGTGCCAGGAAATAGGCCACGGGATAGCCGAGCAGCACGCAGACGATCGTGGTGATGAGCCCGAGCCGCAGCGTGCGCCCGAACAGACGCAGGTAATAGAGGTCGAACAGCTTGCGGTAATTGTCGAATGTCAGCTCGGGCAGCAGGATCTTGGTCGGCGAATAGGAATGAACGCTGAAGAACGCGACGTTGGCGAACGGCACGATCAGCAGCACCAGCAGAAACAGCGCATAGGGGCTGGCGAGCAACGCCCAGACCGGCCGCGGCTTGGCGCCGTAGGTCGGCCGCGGCTCAGCGGCTAAGGATGCGGATGTCGCCTGGATCGACAACGATTTCCACCGGCTGCATCGCGGCGAAGCCGCGAGCGGTGTTGGCGTTCTTCAGCGCGGCACGCAGCTTCTGGCCACAATCGAGAGCGAGGGCGAGATGCAGGTCCTCGCCGAGATAGGTCACTTCGGCGATATGCCCGGGAAAACGGTTCGGCCCTGTTGCGCCATTTCCGGGGGCGTGCACCTGCACTCGTTCCGGCCGCAGCAGCACCGCAATCTCTCGCCGATCACCGGTTGCGGCCCCACAATTTGCACAGCAAAGCTGCAGGCCGCCTTCGGTCTCGACGATCGTGCCGGGAGCACCGTGTTCCACGATGCGCGCCGGAAACAGGTTCGAGCTGCCAATGAACTCCGCGACGAACGCGGTCGCGGGCTGCTCGTAGATCTCGGCCGGCGTGCCGATCTGCTCGATATGCCCGTGCGACAAGACGGCGATGCGATCCGACAACGCCAGCGCCTCGGTCTGATCGTGCGTGACATAGATCGAAGTCTTGCCGAGCCTGCGCTGCAGGCTGCGAAGCTCGTCGCGCATCTGGATCCGCATCTTCAGATCGAGGTTGGAGAGCGGCTCATCGAACATCAGGATCTGCGGTTCGAGCACCAGCGAGCGCGCGATCGCGACCCGCTGCTGCTGGCCGCCCGAGAGCTGCGCCGGGAAGCGCTTACCCAGCCCGGCGAGATCGACGAGTTGCAAGGTGCGCTCGACCCGTTCCCTCATCTCCGGTTTGGCGACGCGACGCAGCCGCAGGCCGAAAGCGATATTGTCGAACACGCTGAGATGCGGGAATAGCGCATAATTCTGGAACACGAGCCCGACATCGCGGCGATGCGGCGGCTTGTCGTCGAGCCGCTCGCCGGCGAGCCGGATTGAACCCTCGCTGAGGCTTTCGAAACCGGCGATGCAGCGCAATGTCGTCGTCTTGCCGCAACCGCTCGGCCCCAATAGCGAAAAGAACTCGCCGGGCCGGACCTCGAACGAGATCGGGCCAACCGTTACCTGCGACGAATACCGCTTCACGAGGCCGCAGATTTCGAGCTCGTTGTGCTCGGCCATTGCCGTCCCGTCCCGAATGCGATGCGGCCTCAGGCGCCGAGCACCTCCCTGTTCCAGCGATCGAGGTACTTGGATTTGTGCGCGTTCATCTTCTCATAGTCGATCGCGACGACATTTTTCTCGCGATCGGCGGGAAAGGCGTAACGCTCCAGCTCCGGCGTCAGCTTGGCCTTGCTGTTCGACGGCGGATAGAAGAAACGCTGCGTCATCATCATCTGGTACTGGCCGTCAAAGGTGATGTTGCAGAAGCGCTGGGTCAGCTCGGCAAACTTGCCGCCCTTCAGCACCGGGAAACCGTTGCCCACCAGCATCGTGCCCGGGATGTATTCGATGGCGACCGGCACCCCCTGGTTCTGCAGCACGGCGGTGCGGCCGTTCCAGAACGGCATCACGACGATCTCCTCGCGGGTGAAGGCCTTCAGCGCCGCGTCGGTGTTCTCGATGATGACCGCGTCGTTTTTCTTGACCAGTTCGGAAAGGAACGCGATCGCCGGATCGATATTGTCCTCGTTGCCGCCGAGCGTCTTGTTCAGCACCTGCAGCCAGGAATTGCCGACCCAGCCATAAGCCGGGATGCCAACGCGTCCCTTGTATTTCGGGTTCAGCAAATCCTGGTAGGAGGCCGGCTTGCTGGCCTCTTTCGTATTCCACACCAGCCCCATAACGATCAGCACGAAGGGTGCGAACCAATCCTTCAGCGCGCCGCGCGGCGGCTCCTTGGCGGTGTCGATGACGTCCTGGTAATTGGCGACGATGCCGAGGTCGTAGCCCTGCAGGCAGCCGCCAAGAGCGAGGAAATTCGCCTCGGCTTGCAGCACGGCCAAGGTCGAGAAGGGCGGGCTGCCGCAGCTGGCCATCGCCTTCGCGGTGAACACCGAGTCGATCGCGTGCTCCCACGATACCTTGATGCTGTTCTTCTCCTCAAATTTCGGCGCGTCGACGAACGAGGCGCGCAGCCCCTCCCCCCAGGTGGCGCCCGTCGAGGCCAGTGTGAAATTTTCCTCCGCCCGGGCCGGCCGCGACAACCCCAGCTCGGCAAGCGCGATCGATGCGGCGCCCCACCCGAGCACCGATTGGAATTGCCGCCGGTTCATGTCGCTTGTCATCGAGGCCTCCCTGCTGCCGGACCAATCGGCCCATAAGCGCCGGGTTGTGTCCCAGCAAATTCCGTACCGGCGCCGCGGTCAGGCCAGCGCACCCGGCTCAATCAAACAGGATCGTCGCTCAAAGCGGGCCGTTCGGCAACACCAGCACCTTGCCGTTACGGCCGCCGCGCTGGGCGTGCGCCAGCGCCTGCTTGATGTCTTCGATCGGGTAGGTCGCCTCGATCGGCGCGTTCAGCACGCCGTCGCGCAGTTTGATCGCGAGATCGGCATAGATCGCTCGCACCTGTTCCGGACTGCGCTTGGCGAGGCCTCGGCCGAGGTTGAAGCCGGTCAGGCTGACCCCGCGGAAGCTCAGCGCCGGCCGGCTCATGACCAGATCTTCACCCGACATCGACCCATAGCTGACCACGACCCCGCCATCGGCGACGCAATCGGAAATGCGCTTGCAGGCGGTGCCCGAGACGGCGTCGATGCCGAGCCGGATCGGCGCTCCTCCGACCGCGTCATGGGCGCGGGCAGCGAGATCGGGACCGTCGACGAGTACGGTGTCGGCGCCGAGCGCAGTGAGTTCGGCGGCGACATCATCGCGGCGCACGACATTGACGGTGCGGACGCCGCGCTGCTTCGCCAGCGCTATCAGGTGACGGCCGACCGCCGAATTGGCGACGTTCTGGATCACCCAATCGCCGGGCTTCAGCGCGACATGGTCCTCCAGCAGCAGCAATGCGGTCGCCGGGTTGATGCGCAGCATCGCCGCCTGCGCGACGTCCAGGCCGGACGGGAGCGGGATCGCGTCCTCGGCCTTGATGCGGCGGCGCTGCACCCAGTTCTCGCGCTGCATGTTGACGACGAGTTCGCCCGGCTTGACATGCGTTACGCCTGGTCCGACGGCCGCGACCCGGCCGACGCATTCGGCGCCCGGGGTCGCCGGCAGAGGCGGCCGCAGCCGGTAATTGCCGCGGCACAGCGACAGATCGGCCGGGTTGATCGGAAAGGCCAGGATGTCGAAGACGATCTCGCTCGGATCGGGTCGGCCGACATCCGGCGCCTCGACGCAATGCGCGACCTGTTCCGGCGCGCCGTAGGCGGTGATCTCGACCTTCTTCATGGCATCCTCGTGAGTTTGCCCGGTGCGACCCCGAATTCTAAGCAGGGTTGGCCGACGCGCGCTATAACCGCGGCATGCGCTGTCGGACGCGTCTCGGTCTCATCGTTGCCATCCTGCTGCTGATCACCGGCGTCGGCGCCTATACGGCGTTCTGGTTCATCGTCGCCGGGAAGCTGCGGGACGGCCTCAGCGAATGGGCCCAAACAGCGCGCGAACAAAAGGTCGAGGCGTCATGGCGCGGGCTGCGGGTCGGCGGGTTCCCTTTCGCGTTTCGCATCGAATTGACCGAGGCGGCATTGCGGAACGAGGCGATCAACCCGCCTGCCGAACTTCGCATGCCATTGCTGTCCGGAAACGTGCGGCCATGGAATTTCCGGGTCTGGCATCTGACCGCGCCGCAAGGGCTGAACATCGCCGCGGGCACGGAATCGAACCCAGTCGCGAAATTGTCGATGCGAGCGGCGACTGGGGCGGTGTCCGCCACGACGGAGGGCGGCGCCACGATCTGGCTCAGCCTCGACGAGGCCCGTTTGGAGACCAGCGAACAGGTCGGCACGCGCACGGCGTATCTCTGGTTGATCCTGCCGCCGCGCCTGCCCGAGACGCACAGCGAAATCAACCTCGCCCTGGCCGCCGATCTGCACGAGGCGACGGTGCCGCAGGCCCCCAGCCCGTTCCGCAATCCGATCGACGAGCTGGCCTTCGGCATCACGATCAAAGGCGTGATCGCGCCCGGCGCGGCCCGCCAAGCGGCGACAGCCTGGCGTGATTCCGGCGGCACCGCCGAACTCGACAATTTCGCGTTGCGCTGGGGCAAGCTCGCGATTACCGGGTCCGGTACCCTCGCGCTCGATGCCGGGCTGCAGCCGATGGGCGGGTTTTCTGGCGTTGTCGCGGGCTACGAAGACTTGATGACGGCGCTCGTCACGGCCGGGCGGATGAAGCCGAGCGACGCGCGCCTCGCGCGGATCGGGCTGGCGATGCTGGCCAAGGCCGGGCCGGACGGAAGGCCGGCGATCGGCACCTCGTTCACGATCCAGAACGGCGAGATGTTCCTCGGCCCGGCCAAGCTCGGCCCGGCCCCCAAGATTCCGTGGGAATAGCCTAGCTCTCGGGCGGCGGCTGCGGCGCCTCGGCGCGGTCCTCGAGCCCGTAATCGCGCACAACGGCGGCGACCCGCAGGCGATAGTTTTTGAAGATGCCGCCACGGCCCGCGCGCTGGGCATCCCGATGCTGCTCGTGGCGGCGCCACCGCACCACCGCCTCTTCGTCACGCCAGAACGACAAAGACAGGATCTTCCCTTGCTGCGTCAGGCTCTGGAAGCGCTCGACCGAGATGAAGCCGTCAATCTTTTCGAGCTCGGGCCGTAGCTGGGCAGCGATATCGAGATATTCCTGGCGCCGTCCCGGCGCGGGCTCGACCTCGAAGATCACTGCGTACATCGATGCTTCCTTCCGACGCCCAATGCTCAATGCAACGGCTTGAAAAGGCCGACCAGCCCGAGCACCACGCCGAGCCATAGAAGCCACAGCCCGCCCCAGACGACCGCCCGCCACGGGCCGTCATCCTTGCCACGCGCAGCGCGCCGCCGGGTCTCGTCCTCGATCTCCCGGTCCCATTGCCGGATGATGTGCTTGGTATCGCGTTCCACGATCGCATGCCCGGCTGCTTTGCGCCGAAATGTCGCAGTCCGCGCATTCTATCCGCTGCGGCTGATTTGGCGAGGGCCTGGCGGCGAGATCGGGCCTATCTCCTCCCTCGCCTCGTCCGCCGCCGCGGTGTTAAATGCCCGGGAAGCGAGGGGAGACGGGCATGGCCAAGACGCGCGGCACCGGCCTGCTGATGGTGTGGGCCGATATCGATCCGGAATTCGAGGCCGAGTATCACCGCTGGTACGATGAGGAGCACATCGCGCACCTGTTGGCGGTGCCCGGTTTCCTGAGCGCCGGCCGTTATGTTGCGCTGAAGGGCAGCCCGAAATATCTCGCGCTCTACGAGCTCGAAGCGCCGGATGTATTGCGCAACCCAGCCTTTCTCGACGGGGTGCGGTTCCGGCCATCGACGCGGCGGGTCTCATCTTCCGGAGGGACGATCGGCCGCAACTATCTGCTCAACGGCTACCGTCAGATCTTCCCGGTGCACGGCAACCCGATAGAGCAGACCCGGGAGCCAGCGGCGTTTCTGCAGATGGGGCGGATCGACATCCCGGCGATGGTCGAGGAGGAGTTCAACGACTGGTACAACACCGCCTACATCCCGCCCTATCTCAAATGCCCCGGCTGTATCGACGCGCGGCGCTATGTGGCGGTCGACGGTCAGCCGAAATATCTGACGCTCTATGAGTTCGAGCACGCCGGCGTATCGGAAACCACCGAATGGGCGCGCGCCCGCGACAGCAACCCGTGGAGCGACCGCGTGCGCGCCTTCATGCGGCATGATGTCGGCTCGCCCGGCGTCTATCGCCGGATCTATCCGAAATAAGGCCAATACCCCGTGCCCGGCTTTGTGCCGGGTACCCACGTCTCCGTCACCGCCACGCCAACCAGCTCAAGACGTGGATGGCCGGGACAAGCCCGGCCACGGGGATTTTGGAGAGCCGAGAAGCCCCTGAACACTCTTTCTGGTGCCGTAATGCCTTCATCCAACACCGATCCAAGCTTCCTGCCGGTCCACCGCCTCGCCGCCGACATCGCGGCGCACCGGATGTCGCCGGTCGACATCGTCGAGGCGTTGCTGTCGCGCATCGAAGCGCATAACCCAAAACTCCACGCCTTCATCGATGTCTATGCCGACGACGCAAGGCTCGCCGCCGAAGCCGCCGACAAGGCGATCCGCTCGGGCCACGCGGTCGGACCTCTCCATGGCGTGCCGATCGCGCTGAAGGATCTGATCGACCTCGAAGGGCGGATCACCACCGGCGGTTCGATGGTGTGGCGCGAGCGGCGCTCGCCGGTGACGGCGACTTTGGCACGGCGGCTGATCGCGGCTGGGATGATCGTGCTCGGCAAGACCCATACGGTCGAGTTCGCGATGGGCGGCTGGGGCACCAACCAGCATCTCGGCACACCGTGGAACCCGTGGGACCCGGAGGTCGCACGCACCCCGGGCGGGTCGAGCAGCGGCTCGGGGGTGGCGGTCGCCTCCGGCATGGCGCCGTGGGCGATCGGCACCGATACCGGCGGGTCGGTGCGGCTGCCCGCGTCGTGGTGCGGCCTCTCCGGGCTCAAGACGACGATCGGCCGGGTCAGCACCTACGGCATCCTGCCGCTTGCGCCCTCGCTCGACACGCCCGGGCCGATGGCCCGCTCGGTCGAGGACGCAGCGTTGCTGTACAGCATCATGCAGGGTCCCGACCCGCTCGATCCGCGCACCCTGGGAGCGCCGCCGCCCAGCGACCCGATGCCGGGGCTGCGGCACGGCGTCAAAGGGCTCCGCCTCGCGCGCATGCCGCGAGCCGAGCGCGAGGGTTGCACTCCCGAGGTGCTCGCCGCCTATGACGAGGCGATCGATGCGCTCGGGCGGCTCGGCGCCGACATCGTCGACCTCGCGCTGCCCTGCCGGTTCGACGACGCGACCCGGGCGACCGGCCGCATCATCGGCTCCGAGGCATACCAACTCGTCGGAAAGCTGGTCGACGACCCGGCATTGCCGATCGATCCGGCGGTGCGGCCGCGCATCCAGCTTGGCCGCGGCATCACCCCCGATTATCTGGCCGCGCTCTCTGATCGCGATGCGATGAAACGCGCCTTTCTCGCGGCATTCGAAGGGGTCGATGCGCTGTTGACCCCGACGACGCAAACTCCGCCGATTCCGGTCGAGTCGGTCGACCAGACGACGACCCCGGCCTTTTTCACGCGCTTCGTCAACCTCCTGGAATTGTGTGCGCTGTCGGTGCCCGACGGCTTCACCCGGACCGGGTTGCCCTTGTCGCTGCAGATCATCTGCGGGCCCTACGACGAGGCCACCGCGCTGCGGATCGGCTGGGCCTACCAGCAGGCGACGGACTGGCACGAACGGCAACCGCCCGGCCTGTAGAACGCGGCGGATATGTGCGGCCGATTTGTCCAGAAGACGCCTCTCGGCGCAATCCAGGTGCTGTTCGAGACCCTGAACCCGGTGCCGAACGCGCCAGCGCGGTACAACGCCGCGCCCACCGATACCCTGGCGGTCGTGCGCTACAACCCGAAGACAAGCCAGCGCTCGCTTGACCTGTTGCGCTGGGGGCTGGTGCCGCTCTGGGCCAAGGACCCGTCCTTCGGCCCGAAATGCATCAACGCGCGCAGCGAGACCGTTGCGACCAACAAGATCTTCCGCGAGGCCTTCGAGCGGCGGCGCTGCCTGGTCCCGGCCGATGCGTTTTACGAATGGCGCAAAATTGGCGGCGGCAAACCGGTGCCCTACGCGGTGGCGCCGCGAGAGGGCATGTTCGCTTTCGCCGGGCTGTGGGAACGCTGGCGGAACCCCGCCGACGACAGCATCCTGCGCAGCTTCACGATCGTGACCGGCCCGGCCAATTCGCTATGCCGGCCGATCCACGACCGCATGCCGGTAATCCTGCCGCCGCAGGCCTGGCCGCTGTGGCTCGGCGAAGCGGAGACGACGCCCGAGCAATTGCTGGCGCTGCTGCACGCCTGCCCCGAGGAATGGCTGCGCGTCTATCCGGTCGGACCGGCGGTCGGCAATGTGCGAAACGACGCGCCGGGGCTGATCGATCCGGCAGGAGCGGACCTGCGACCCGGCGATCTGTTGCCGGTGTAACAGAAGGCTTGCGCCGGGACGCCGATCTGAAAAATCAACCCGCGCCGAAACGGCGGTGCAGGAAATCGCGGACGTCTCTGGCACAGCGGTCGGGGACCGCGTCGCAGATGTTGTGCGGCAGGCCGTCATAGACCCGCATCTCGACGTCCGGCAATTTGCGGAACGGCTCGTAATTGGCGATCGAACCGACCGTCTCGCCGCCCGGCATCACGACGAGGGTCGGGCAGCGGATGCGCTGCACCTCGCCGCTCCAATCATAGCTGGCCATCAGCAGCACGAATTTGCCGATATAAGCGGGGTCGTTGCGGCCCGCCTCGTCGAGAAACCAATTGACGAGGCCGGGATCGGCGTCAGCCGGCAGGCGGTCGCGGATCGTCTCGGCGAGGAAGGTGCGCAGGCCTTTCGCCTGGATCTGCGGGATCCAGCTCGGTGCTTGGCTGTTCTTGAGGCCCGGGGTCGAGCCGAACAGGCAGAGGCTGCGGACCCGCTCGGGTCGGGTCATCGCCAATTGCTGGCCGAGATAGCCGCCGGCCGAATTGCCGACGACATGCGCCTCGCCGACTCCGAGATAGTCGAGCAGTTCGGCGACATCGAGCACGAGGCGGTCGAGGGTCAACCGCGCGTCAGCCGACGGCACCTGCGATCGGCCATGGCCGCGCAGATCGAGCCGTACCACGCGATAATCCCGCGCCAGATGCGGCACCCAGGCGAAGTAGCGTCGCGCGCTGCCCATCGCCGCATGCAGCAATAACAGCGTCGACGCCGGCTTCCACGGGTCGGTGAAATCGTCGACGTCATAGGCCAGCGAGAGGCCGTCGCTGGCTGCAAAGGTGGCGGCTTTGGTCATTTCGTCCCTGCTTTTCCTGACCAATCACTTCCATCATAGGCGGAGCCTGCGGTTAATCGTCAGGGGTTGATTCGGATGTTCCTATGGCTCGGGCCGATTCTCCGGGCGACCACGGAACGGGGCGCACCGAAGCGCTCTGCCGGCGGGTTGAGCCGCGGGAACGGGCGCGGCGCTTCAGCGCCGGCGCTTTCAATGCTATAGCCCTGGGCAATGAGCCTGTTAATGGACAATGACGCCGTCGCCGCTTTCTGCGCCCGGCAAAAAGGCGCGCAATTCGTCGCCATCGATACCGAGTTCATGCGCGAGCGCACCTATTGGCCGATCCTCTGCGTCGTGCAGGTGGCCGGTCCCGAGGAGGCGGTGGCAATCGATGCGCTGGCGGAAGGCATCGACCTGAAGCCGCTGTTGGCGCTGATGTCGGACCCGCAGACCCTCAAGGTGTTCCACGCCGCGCGCCAGGACCTTGAGATTTTCTTCCAGCTTTCCGGCGAGGTGCCGCACCCGATCTTCGACACCCAGGTGGCGGCGATGGTGTGCGGCTTTGGCGATGCGGTCAGCTACGAGACGCTGGTCAAACGCCTGGCCGGTGCCAGCCTCGACAAGGCGTCACGATTTACCGACTGGGCGCACCGCCCATTGACCGAGCGGCAGATCAAATATGCGCTGGCCGATGTCGTGCATCTGCGCACGGTCTACGATCGGCTGCAGCACCTGTTGGCCGATAACGGCCGCGCCGCCTGGTTCGAGGAGGAGATGGCCGACCTCGTTGATCCGGCGATCTATCGCAGCGAGCCCATCGAGGCGTGGCGCCGCTTTCGCATAAGGGGCCGCGCCGATCGGCGCTTTCTCGGCGTGTTGCGGGCCTTGGCGGCGTGGCGCGAGAAGGCGGCGCAGCAGCGCGATCTGCCGCGCGGCCGGATCATGCGCGACGAGGCGGTGCTGGAAATCGCCACTCACGCGCCAAAGACGATTGAGACGCTGGCCCGCACCCGCAGCCTCGGCAAGGGGATCGCCGAGGGCAAGCTTGGCCGCGAGATCCTGGCGGCCGTGGCCGAGGGCCTCGCCGACCCCGACCCGCCGCCGGCAATTCCGGCCAAGGCCGACGCGCCGCCCGGGATCGGTCCGCTGATCGAACTGCTGCGCGTGCTCTTGAAGCAGCGCTGCGAGGATTTTCAGGTGGCCCAGAAGCTGGTCGCCTCGGCCGACGATCTCGAAGCCATCGCCGCCGACGACAATGCCCCGGTGCGGGCCCTGTCGGGCTGGCGGCGCGACGTCTTCGGCAACGACGCGGTGGCCTTGAAGCATGGCCGGCTGGCGCTGACCGCCGGCCGCAACCGGATCGAGCTGGTGCCGCTACCGGAGCACCGCGAGGCGGCGGCTACGCGAGCACGGGCGTAGGGCTGCGCCGGCGTTCGGTGCGGGTGGCGAGCCCGAGGGCGCGGCCCAGCGCATCGAGGCGGCGCTGCACCGCCTCGCCGACAAACAGGCTGCCGGTCGCCGGCAATTCGAGGATCAGGGTGTCGTCCTCGCGGTCGAGCAGTACCTCGTCCAACAGGTCGAGAGCGCCGCCGCACAACGTGTAGGCAAGGCGCAATGCCAGCCCGAGGCAACGCGCCTCGATCGCGGCGACCTCATCGAGCAACGGCACGATTGCGGTCTTGACCGGATCGTCCGCTCCGCCGCCATACCGGGCATGCAGGGCCAGGGCGATGAAGGCCCGGTCGGCGTGCTCGATGGCGCCGACCGGCATGCGTAGGCTGCGGATGAAGGCGTGCTCAGCACGGTAATCCGGATGCTCGCTCCACGCCGTGTCGCTGAGCCAGCAGGCGGCGCGGTGCAGGCGCCTTGTCGACCCGCTGGCACTGGGAAAGATCGGCGCGATCCACTGCCGCAGACGGTCGCCGTCGCTGCCCGAGCGGCCCTGCCGCTCGGCCATCGTGATGCAGGCGGCGATCAGCGGATCAGCGCCGGGCTTTACGGTCGGGAACACGCCGTAGGCATATCCCTCGCGCAAGCCGAAGGCGGAGAAAACCAGCCGCTCGGGTTTGCCGAATCCGATCAGTCGCCGCAGGATCGTCGCCGCGAGCGGCACGACATCGAGGCGCCGCCGGCTGATGCCGGTGATCCGCTCCAAGGAGCGACGCGACTGGGTGCCGACGATTTCGAGGAAGGCTTCCGCCGGGCGCCGCGGGATCGTGTATTGGTGAATGATGTGCAGCGGGTAACCCATCTGCTCGATGTGCAGCCGCGCGATCGCACGCCAGGCCCCGCCGACCAGGTACAGCGACCGGCCGGCACATTCGCGTAATAGCCGGGCGCTTGCGATGGCCCGCTCAATTTGTTCGGTGACCGCCCTGCGGTTGTCGCCGAACTCGGCCAAGCGAAGCGGCCCGAGGGGCAGGCTGACGCCGGCGCCGATCGGGGTCCTCCCCTTCGCATTGACCCGCACCAGCTCGACGCTGCCGCCGCCGAGATCGCCAATGACGCCATCGGCATCCGGAATGCCGGCCAGGACCCCAGCCGCCGACAGGCGTCCCTCCTCGCGGCCATCGATGATCCGCACCGGCACGCCGCAACGCTCCTCGATTTCGGCGGCGAAGGCGCGCCCGTCGCTGGCTTCGCGCACCGCGGCGGTGGCGATGATCGCGAGATGATCGACGGCGAGTGCCCGCGCCAGAGCGACAAAGCGCTGCAGATTGGCAAAGGCCAGCTCGACGCCCTCGGGATTGAGCCGGCCGGTCACCGCGATGCCGCGCCCAAGCGCGCACATGACCTTTTCGTTCAGCAAGGGCAGCAAGGTCGAGCCGAGCCGTTCGAAGACGACGAGACGCAGCGAATTCGAGCCGACATCGACGACCGCGATGCGGCCAGCAGCCGTCTTGGGACTTCGATCGGGCATCGGCGGGCTTACGTGGCCGCTCGACTCATCTGGCGACGAGCCGCGGCTGCCCCCGGCGCAGAGCCTTGCCGCGCCCGGACAGGCTGGGGTTGGTCATGAAATAGGTGTGGGCAGAGAAACCGTCCTCCTCGACGCTCGCCCGCGTATACGTGCCGTCGGGGGCAAGGTTCCAGCTCTGCAATGTGTCGCGCAGATTGGCGACCATGATCTCGTCGAGAACCTGGCGATGCACCGTCACGTTCTCGATCGGCACCAGCGCCTCGACCCGACCGTCGAAATTTCGCTGCATCCAATCCGCCGAACTGATGAACACCTTCGCCTGGTCGGAGGGCAGCTTGTTGCCGTTGCCAAAGCAGACGATGCGGCCGTGTTCGAGAAAACGGCCGATGATGCTCTTGACGCGGATGTTCTCGGACATTCCCGGGACGCCAGGCCGCAGACAACAGATGCCGCGCACCACCAGGTCGATACTGACGCCGGCCTGCGAGGCCTTGTAGAGCAGGTCGATGATCGCCGGATCGACCAATGAGTTAAGCTTGACCCAGATCTGCGCCGGCCGGCCGGCGCGCGCATGCGCGATCTCGGCCTCGATCAGCTCGGCGAGGCGCGAGCGCAGATCGATCGGGGCGACCGCGACCTTCTCGAGGCTGGCCGGTCGGGCGTAGCCGGTCATGAAATTGAACAGCCGCGCCGCGTCGCGGCACAGCGCCGGATCGCAGGTGAAGAACGACAGATCGGTGTAAACCTTGGCGGTATAGGGGTGATAGTTGCCGGTGCCGAAATGCACGTAAGAGCGCAATTCGCCGCCCTCGCGGCGCATCACCAGCGACACCTTGGCGTGGGTTTTCAGCTGCAGGAAACCGTAGACGACCTGGACGCCGGCGCGCTCCAGCTCGTGCGCCCAGCGGATGTTGGCCTCCTCGTCGAAGCGCGCCTTCAGCTCGATCATCGCGGTGACCGATTTGCCGGCCTCCGCCGCCTCGGCCAGCTCCTTCACGATCGGGCTGTCTTCGCTGGTGCGATAGAGCGTCTGCTTGATCGCCACGACCGCCGGGTCGCGCGCCGCCTGGCGCAGGAACTGGACGACGACGTCGAAGCTCTCATAGGGGTGATGGACGATGATGTCCTTCTGGCGGATCGCCGCGAAACAATCACCGCCGAAATCGCGAATCCGCTCCGGGAAACGCGGGTTGTACGGGGTGAAGCGAAGATCCGGACGCTCGTCGGTGATCAGCTCCGCCGTATCGTCGAGCCCGAGAATACCCTCGGTGGCGAAGACGTCGGCCGGCGCGGCGTCGAGCTTCTCGCTCAGAAAGCGCCGCAGATCGGCCGGCATCCTGGCATCGACCCCGAGATGGATGACATGGCCGCGGCGGCGTCGCTTGAGGGCGGTCTCGAACAGGCGGACGAGGTCCTCGGCCTCTTCCTCGATCTCGACCTCGCTGTCGCGCAACACCCGGAAGACGCCCTGCGCGACGACGGCAAAGCCGGGAAACAGATGGTCGAGGAACAGCGCGATCATCTGCTCGACCGGCAGAAAGCGGATGCGAGTGCCCGGCAGTCGGATGAAGCGGTCGACCGAAGCCGGGATCAGGATCAGCGCCTGCAGCCGGACATTGTCGCTGAACCGTTCGAGCTGCAGCGCGAGCCCGAAGCCGCGATTGGCGACAAACGGAAAGGGATGCGCCGGGTCCATCGCCAGCGGCGTCAGCACCGGAAAGATATCGGCCATGAAGCGCTGTTCGAGCCAGGTGCGGTCGCCCGGCTCGAGATCGATCGGATCGACGACGGCGACACCCGCATCGGCCAGCTGGCGTCGCAATGACAGCCACTTCACCTGCTGGTCCGCCATCAGCCGGTCGGCTCGCTGCTGGATGGCTTCGAGCTGCTGGGCCGGAGTCAGCCCATCCTGGCTGAGGGTCTTGATGCCGGCGAGATGCTGGCCTTTCAGCCCGGCCACTCGGACCATGAAAAATTCGTCGAGGTTGCTGGCCGAGATCGACAGGAAGCGCAGCCGTTCGAGCAGCGGATGGCGCAGATTGTCTGCTTCGGCGAGGACGCGCTCGTTGAAGGCGAGCCAGGACAGCTCGCGGTTGATGAAGCGCGCCGGCGATAGCGGATCGTTCCCCCGCAAATCGACAATTTGTCCCCTGGGCTGTGCGCTGGTCTTGGCGCCGATTCTCACGGTATTCCTCCTGACCCGCTGATCCATATGGCGGGCAGCAGCGGGGATTCTACCGCGCGGACCGCAATGTGTCATGCCCGCCGGCGAACGGCGGTCTCAGTAGTGTCATTGGACATGGCGCGGCGATGCCCATAAATTCCCGGCTCATTTGCAGGTTCCCCATGTTCGGCGGGCGCGCCGACGGCTCGGAGGCGATCATCGCATGAAGGGATTGGCGCGCGTCCTCGGAGCCGCGAACTACCTGCTGCCGCCGGCGTGGCGCCGCTACCTGCTGCACGTCGACGAGTTGATGCGGTTTCGCCGCTATGTCCTGATCCACCTGCACATCTATCCCGCCTTGCCGGCTCACGCCATCGCGACGCTGATGCTTCCGGACGGCGCGATTGTGCCGCTCCCGATCACAGATCGCGGCAATCATTCCAGGCTGATACACGAATTCCTGACCGAGACGGCTGGACAGCCGATGCACGAGGCGACGTTAACGGTCAGCATTGGCGACAGCGTCGTCAGCTTCCCGCAGATCGGCTCTCTCGGCGCTGCACCCGATCCGTGGCACGCCCTGACCGACGAGTTCCGCGACCATTGCCGGACATTGCGCAATTGCCGGGTGCTCGAAATCGGCTCGCGCATCCGCGATGACACGCGCTCCGTTTTGCACGAGGAGGCGCTGTCCGATCCGTCGATCGATTACACGGGATTCGATCTTCTACCCGGCAGCAATGTCGACGTGGTCGGCGATGCCCACCGCCTGTCTTCCTATTTTGCCCCTGACAGTTTCGATCTGGTGTGCAGCGAATTCGTCTTCGAACACCTGTTGATGCCGTGGCGCGTCGTAACCGAGATCAACGAAGTCCTGAAATTAGGCGGCGAGGTCATGATCAACACCAATCACACGATGGCGTTGCACGACATGCCGTGGGATTTTTGGCGTTTCTCGGACACTGCATGGATCGGGCTGCTGAACGAATTTACCGGCTTTCAAATCCTAAAGAGCGCGTTGGGCGTCCCGATGCGCCTGACCCCTGTGCGGTACAATGACAGCTTCCGCGAGCATGAGGGGGGCGCCGGGTTTCAGGCCTGCGGCGTATGGGCGCGCAAAATCGGTCCGGCGCGGGTCAGCTGGCCCGCCGATTCCGAAGTGTTGCTCGGCCGTTTGGCGAGAGCCTACCCGGAGCAGATCAAAGATTGAAACCTGGAGCTCCACAGCGGTCAATCACACGGGGGAGCGATGGATCGCCAGGCCGAGATGTTGAAGCACATCACGAAGGAAAAACGGGGAATCGAAGTCGGACCGTGGTTTTCGCCGCTGGCGCCGAAGCGCAAGGGCTACAATTGTCTGTCGCTCGACATATTCGACGCCGAAAAACTGGTGGAAATCGCGAAGCGCGATCCGCTCGTCCCGGACGACGAAATCCCATCGATCGAGCCTGTCGACCTCATTGGGCCGTCAACCGTCATCGATAAGATCGTCGAACAGCGCGGCGGGTTGGGAACATTTGATTACGTGCTTTCTTCCCATAATTTTGAGCATTCGCCGAATCCCGTAAAATTCCTGCAAGGATGCGGCCGCGTTCTGAGACCAGATGGCTTCCTGTCAATGGCGGTGCCGGACAAGCGCGCCTGCTTTGACTATTTTCGGCCGCACACGACATTCGGGCAGTGGATCGAGGCATTTTTTGCCGATCGCGAACGGCCGACCTTCGCTCAAATATTCGAGCAATATTCGCTACACTCACGCCTGCAAGCTAACGGGGAGGCGCGGTCGGGGTTTGCACTGACGGACGACCCAAGCAACGTATGCGCGCTCCCGACCTTGCGAGAGGCTTTCGGGGCATGGGTGAGGTGTGAGGAAACCAAGGATACGACATACCGCGATGTTCATTGCTCGATCTTTACGCCCAGCAGCTTCCGCTTGCTGATGGACGACTCGAGCTTCCTCGGTCTGTCACCCTTTGAAGTCGCTGAGGTCAACGAGGGTACCGGCGGCGAATTCTACGCTCACTTACGCAATGTCGGCCACAGGAACTATACGGCAGAACAAACCAGCCGGCATTATGCGAAGCGGCAGCAACTCCTCCATGCCGTTGGCAATGAGTGTTCGTACAATTCGGTGGCGTTATATCGAACTCGAAAATCTGTTCAGGAACTCGAGGAACTGATTGCGCAGCTGCGAGCTAACATAGCCGATGTGCAGACGAGCATAGACGATAGGCAAGCTCAGATAGATGATCTTCATCTTTCCACGAGCTGGAAAATCACAGCTCCGTTGCGCTGGTTGAAAAAAGGTACAGGGAGTTGGTGAATCGTGAGTGAGACGTTGGCTGCTGTCGATTCGGGGCGAGGGGACGGAACGCGATGATCCGGGCAGCAATTATCGGGATCGGCCGGTGGGGCCGCACGCTGGTCGGCGCGACGCAGGGGCAGAGCGCGGCGTTCCGTTTTACCGCCGGGCATACCCGCACCCCCGCCCGGGCCCAGGCGTTCTGCGCCGAGCGCGGCATCGCGCTGAAGGACAGCCTCGACGCGATCCTCGCCGATCCCGAGATCGATGCGGTCGTCTTCGCGACGCCGCATAGCGAGCACGGGCCGCAAGTCGAGCGCGCCGCCGCTGCCGGCAAGCATGTCTTCATGGAGAAACCCTTCACCCTCGACCGGGCGAGCGCCGCCCGGGCGCTCGATGCGGTGGCTCGCGCCGGGGTGGTGCTCGGGGTTGCCTATCCGCGCCGCTTTCATCCGGCGATGCAGGAGCTGAAGGCGCGCATCGACGGTGGAAGTCTCGGCACGATCGCACATTGCTCTGCCGAGCAGAACGGCCCGGCCGGCCTCTTCATGGACCCGGCCTCCTGGCGCGCCGAGGCGAGCGAGGCGCCGGCTGGCGGCATGACCGCGATGGGCGTCCACAATCTCGATGCGATGATCCACCTGTTCGGCCGGATCGACGATGTCTATGCGACGAGCATCCGTCGCGCCATCGCTTACGAGGCCGAGGACACGACCAGCGTCATGTTCGGCTTCGCCAACGGCATGTCCGGAACGTTGTTGTCGTCGCTGGTGACGGCGGTGACGTACAGGCTGGCCGTGTTCGGCAGCAAGGGCTGTGCCGAGCTGCTGACCCCGGAATTCGATTTCCGCTTCAGCCCGACCCCGAGCGGGCCGCCGACCGGCCGCAATGTCGCGGCCGAGCCGGAGATCATCCAAAACCGCGGCTCTAACACGCTGCTCGCCGAATTGGAGGCGTTCGCGGCGGCGATCCGCGGCGAAAAGCCCTATCCGATTCCGGCCGAGGAGGTCTTGCACGGCGTCGCCGTGTTCGAGGCGATCATCCGCTCCGCCGCGTCCCGTCAGCCGGTCAAAGTTCCACGCGACTGATTTCGACACACAAAGGAAAAGCCGATGCCCGTCACCGTGCTCTATCCCGAAGCCCGCCAGCAGCCCGACGATCTCGAACGCGGCATCTTCGGCGCCGATGTGCGCATCGTAAAGCGCGACACCGGCGCGCTGTCGGAACTGTCCGACGCTGATTGCGCCGAGGCGGACGGGCTGATGATCATGGGGTTCGGCGTCACTGGCGGCGATTTGGCGCGGTTTCCGCGGCTGCGCGCGATCGTTCGGATGGGTGTCGGCTACGACAAGCTCGACCGCCCGGCCGCCGCCGATCGCAACGTGCTGATCTGCAACGTGCCCGATTACGGAACCACCGAAGTCGCCGATCATGCGATCGCGCTGGCATTGACCTTGCGGCGCGGCATTCTGCTGCACCATGAATTGCAGCGAAAGGACCCGCCGGCGCCGTTCCGCTCGTTCCAGAACCCGATGATCGAGCGGCTGGGCACCCAGACTTTTGGCATAATTGGGCTCGGCCGCATCGGCACCGCGGTCGCGCTGCGCGCCAAGGCGTTCAATTTCCGGGTCGTGTTCTACGACCCCTATCTGCCGAACGGGACCGAGCTGGCGCTGGGCATTTCCCGCGCCGCGACCTTGGAAGATTTGTTGCGGCAGACCAATACGCTGTCGATCCATGCACCTTTGACGCCGGAAACGCGAAACCTGCTCGGCCGCGAGCAGTTCGCGCTGCTGCCGAAAAACGCGGTCGTCGTCAACGACGCGCGCGGGGCGATCATCGATCTCGACGCGCTCTACGAGGCGTTGCACGACGAGCATATCGCCGCCGCCGGGCTCGACGTCCTGCCGGTCGAGCCGCCGGTCGAGCCGATCCCGAAATTGCTCCGCGCTTACCGGGCACGCGAGCCGTGGCTCGAAGGGCGGCTCGTGATCACGCCGCATTCGGCCTGGCTGACGCCGCAATCCTGGGAGGACACCCGCCGCAAATCGGCGGAGACGATGCGCGCCGCGCTGTTGACCAATCAGCCGCAGAACGTGATCACGCCGGAGATGTATTAGAGGCATATTAGAAACTCCGAGGAGGAGCGTCGGAAGAAGCGATGCATCGGCTGCATCTGTTGCGCCATGCCAAGTCGAGTCGCGACGATGCGGCCGAGGACCATGAGCGGCGGCTGAGCCGGCGCGGCCGCGACGACGCGCGAACCGTCGGCGAGACGCTGCCGGCGGCGATGGGCATGGTCAATCTCGTGTTGTGCTCGAGCGCTCTGCGCACTCGCGAGACCGCCGAGCTGGCGCTGGCCGGTTTTGCGCCATGCCCGCGGGTGCTGTTCGAGGACGGGCTTTACCTCGCCGGACCCGCCGCATTGCTGAAGCGCCTGACCGAACTCGACGAGAGCGACGGCGCGGCGCTGGTGATCGGCCACAACCCCGGGCTGCACGAGTTGGCGATTGCCCTGGCGGCGCCAGATTCGAAGGCCTTTCGGGCGTTGGCCTCGGGCAAGTTCCCGACGACTGCCCGCGCCAGCTTCGCCATCGATGCGCCATGGTCGGCGCTCGGTTATTCGCGTCATCGCCTGGTCGATTACGTCACCGTCAAATCGCTGCACGACAAAGATTAGCTCCTAAACTGATAAGTCGGTCCCGCCCAGCAGCGCACCCTTCGAGATCTGCTGCGCTTTCGAAGGCGGTCCAAACGGAGAGGGCGTCGATGGCCGAACATCAAATTCGCTTCGAAGACGGGGCCGCCTACGAGCGGATGATGGGAACCTGGAGCCGACTCGTCGGCGATGTCTTTCTCGACTGGCTGGCGCCCGAGCCGGGCTTGCGATGGATCGACATCGGCTGCGGCAGCGGCGCCTTCACCGAGCAGTTGCTCGAGAGATGCGCGCCCGCCGAGGTTCAGGCGATCGATCCGTCCGAGGCGCAGCTCGCCTTTGCCCGCAAACGGCCCGCGGCCCGGGTCGCGGAGTTCCATCGGGGTGACGCGATGGCGCTGCCCTTCCCCGACGGCAAGTTCGACGCCGCCGTGATGGCGCTCGTGATCTTCTTCGTCCCCGATCCGGCAAGAGGGGTTGCCGAGATGGCACGGGTGGTCGGCCGAGGCGGCACCGTCGCGACCTATGTGTGGGACATCACGGGCGGCGGCTCGCCTTCAGAGCCAATCATCGCCGAGATGCGCGCGATGGGCTACACACCACCGAGCCCGCCGAGCTTTGGCGCATCGCGGATGGAAGCCCTGCGGGATTTGTGGGCCGGTGCGGGCCTGGATGCGATCGAAACACGCGAGATCGCGGTGTCACGGACCTTCGTCGATTTCGACGATTTCTGGACGATCAACCTGATGTCGCCCAGCGTCGGCCCCACCGTTGCCGCCATGTCCTCTGGCGATGCTGATCGGCTCAAGGCGCGGTTGCAGGCGCGCCTGCCGGCGGATGCCGCGGGGCGTATCGCCTGCAGCGCCCGCGCCAACGCGATAAAGGGGCGCCTGCCAACGTAACGGGCCGAGCGTGGGCGCTGGTGGGCGTATTATGAGGACGCGACCAGGGCGCTGACCTCGGCCAGCGCGCGGCGGGCAAGTGGGATGCCGATCGGGCGTCCCGTGGCGAGCGCCAGCTCGTCGAGATGGGCGGCGAGCGCCGCAGCCATCGCGAACGATCGCTCCATGCGCGGCACGAGATAACCGATCGCCGCCGGCATGACCCGCAGCTGTCGGTCGGCGAAATGCTTGACCAGGACGGCGCCGAGCAGCGCATCGTCGGGCAGGTCGATGCCGATCGCCGGCATGGCGCGCAGCCGCGACGCGAGATCCGGCAGCGCGATCGGCCAAGAGGCTGGCGGCGCGCGGCTGATCACCAAGAGCCCAACGCCGGCCTCGACGCAGGAATTGTAGAGATGCAATAGCGCGATCTCGGGGGCAGCCTCGGAATCGTCGACGGCGATGCCGGGCGGCGCAGCGCCGTTCCCAAAAGGCGGCGCGTCCCGCGCCAGCGCAGCACCGGTTGTCAGAAGCGCGCCGCTGTCTGCGCACCACAATTGCGCAAGATGGCTTTTGCCGCTCCGCTGCGGGCCGTACAGCACGAGCCGGTGTGCAGGCCAGTCGGGCCAGCGCTCGATCCAGGTGAGCGCAGCGCGGTTGCAGTCCGAGACCAGGAAATCGGCGCGCCCGAGAGCCGCGCGAACCGGCAGGTCGATCGCCAGCTGCCTCGTCGGATCGCTCATCGGAATGGGGCGATCCGGCTCGGCGGCTCGCGGCTTGGGGGCTCGCGCTCGCGGGCATCGTAAAGGGTGCTGCCACGGTAGCGGGACAAGGCAAAGCGGATCAACACGCCGATCACGGCAGCGGCCGGCACCGCCAACAGAACGCCGACGAAGCCGTACAGCGTGCCGCCGGCGAACAGCGCGAAGATGACCCAGACCGGATGCAGGTGGATGCGGTCGCCAACCAGTTTCGGGGTCAGCAGATTGCCCTCGACCAGCTGGCCGAACGCAAAGATCCCGATCACCACCAGGATTGCGGTCCAGCTGCCGTATTGCAACGCCGCGAGACCGAGCGCCAGAGTGAAGCCGGTCGCCGAGCCAAGGATCGGGATGATCGCCAGCACACCAATCAACAGCCCAAGCGCCAGCCCCGATTGCAGGCCGGCGGCGGTCAACGCGATGCCGTAATAGACTGCCAGGATCAGACAGACGAGCGCCTGGCCGTGGATGAACCCGACCAGCGTGTCGCTGACGATCCGGGCTTGGCCGCGAACCGTCTCAAGCGATTGGCGCGGCAGATACGAATCGACCTGGGCGACCATCGCGTCCCAGTCGCGCAGCAGGAAGAACGTGACGATCGGCGTCACGACGACCAGCGAGACAATGTTGAGGATCGCGAAGCTGCTGGTGATCATTCCCTGCACCAGACCAGCGATCCAGGTCACCGCCTCGCCGAGCTTTGAGCCGACCATATCGCGCAATTTCGTGACGTCCTCGGCCGGCAGGTGCTCTTGGAGCAGCAGGATGAGCTTCCCAAGCTGATCCTGCAGCGCGCGCACCAGGCTCGGGACGCGCGTAATCAACTCGACGATCTGTCCCTGGATCAATGGCACCAGCACGACGAGGATGCCGGCAAAACCGACCAGAAACAGGATCAGGACGAGGAGGCTGCCGAGGCTGCGCGGAACGCCCCGTCGATCGAGATGCGCCACAATCGGCGCCAGTACATAGGCGATGACGAACCCGGTCGCGAAGGGCAACAGGATGCTCTGCACCAGCCCCAGCACGACGATGACGAGCAACAGGAAGCCGAGCCAAAACAAAAGGCGATAGGCACGCGCACTCACCACGCCCGTTCCGACTCCACGAGAATACGCACGCACCGCACTAGGTAAGACAGCCCGGACCATACCGTCGTCACGGCAGCGGCATCGACCAACAGCGCCGTCAGCCAGCCCTCATCGATGCCGAGGCCAAGCCGGGCGAGGACAAAGCCGATCAGCGAAATCTGCACCAGGGTATTGACCTTGCTGATGAACAGCGGCTGCGGCGCCGCCGTGCCCTGAATCAACAGGTAGCCGCCGACGATCAACAAGTCGCGCAGCACGACGAGGATCACCAGCCAA
>Ga0210400_10000877_pt1 | contig 31245 bp, 27 predicted proteins | sample IncBWH26MmetaG_FD_155456 | JGI IMG/M metagenome (GOLD analysis project Ga0210400, IMG submission 155456) | Forest soil microbial communities from Barre Woods Harvard Forest LTER site, Petersham, Massachusetts, United States - Inc-BW-H-26-M | ecosystem: Environmental > Terrestrial > Soil >... | reverse complement strand
TGCGATCTACGTCCTGTTCGCGGCGGCCGGCTCCTGGCTCGGCGCTTTTGCCTCGGTGACCTGGCTCCGGCGCGGCCATCCCAAAGACGCGCCGGTGCCCCACAACCCGCCCTGACGAGACAAAAGGAACCCCGTCTCCCCCACCGGGGGGTTTGCAAAAAGGGCACCCCAATATGGAAACGTGCGGTGGTTCCTCCCCCGCACCACGGGGGAGGGGGACCATGCGCAGCATGGTGGAGGGGCCATGCGAGCATCCTCAGCCCCCTCCGGCTCGCTTTGCTCGCCACCTCCCCCGCACCGCGGGGGAGGAACCGCTTCGCAATGTAAGGAGAGCGGCGTTTCGGTGGTGCGGCATTTGAATCGCGGGCGGATTGAGACGATATCAATGGTCCCGGCGTATAATGGAGGATGGTTGACGGGGCTGCAGCTCGGCCCCGGTTTTGCACGCACTTTTCATCAGCATGGTCAACGACATATCGAACCTCGAATTGCTCTCGCCAAAGCGTAATGGGTCAGGTGCGGTCGAATCGGCGCTGCCGGCGCCGATCGTCGACGCACCGGCGAACGAAGCCGACATCGACGCCTTCAAGGCGAGCGTCCTGGCCAAGCTGACCTTGACGATCGGCAAGGATGGCGGCGCGGCGACCCCGCGCGATTGGTTTGTCGCGACCGCCCTGGCATTGCGCGACCGGGTCATCCACCGCTGGCTCGCGGTCAACCGCGTCAGCCATGCCGAGGGCCGCAAGCGGGTCTATTACCTGTCGCTGGAATTCCTGATCGGCCGTCTGTTCGCCGATGTCGTCGAGAATTTGCGCATGACCGAGATCGTCAAGGCGGCGCTCGGCGATCTCGGCGTCGATCTCGATCGGATGCGCCGCGCCGAACCCGATGCCGCGCTCGGCAATGGCGGCCTTGGCCGCCTCGCGGCGTGCCTGATGGAAAGCATGGCCAGCCTCGGGATTCCCGCCCGCGGCTACGGCATCCGCTACGATCACGGCCTGTTCCGCCAGGTGATCCGCGACGGCTGGCAGATCGAATTCGCCGAGAATTGGCTGTCGTTCGGCAATCCCTGGGAGTTCGCACGCCCGGAATTCACCTACGACATCCACTACGGCGGCCGGGTCGAGACGGTGGTGAAGGGCCGCCGGCGGTACCAGCAATGGATCCCCGACGAGACGATCGAGGCGGTGGCCTACGACACGCCGGTCGTCGGCTGGCGCGGCCGGCACGTCAACCCGCTGCGGCTGTGGTCGGCCCGCGCGGTCGACCCGCTGCGCCTCGAAGTCTTCAACGAGGGCGATCATGTCGGCGCCCTGGCGCAACAATCGCGCGCCGAGGCGATCTCGAAGATCCTCTATCCGAGCGACAACACCCCGGCCGGCCGCGAGCTGCGTCTCCGGCAGGAGTATTTCTTCGTGTCGGCCTCGCTGCAGGACATGCTGCGCCGCCAGATGCAGTATTACGGCGATCTTCCGTCGCTGCCGGACCGGGCAGCGGTCCAGCTCAACGACACGCATCCGAGCATCGCCATCGCCGAGCTGATGCGGCTGTTGATCGATATCCACAACCTGCCCTGGGAGGTGGCGTGGCAGGTGACGGTCGGGACCTTCTCCTACACCAACCACACGCTGTTGCCGGAGGCGCTGGAAACCTGGCCGGTGGCGCTGTTCGAACGGGTGCTGCCGCGCCATCTCGAGATCATCTTCCGCATCAACGCGCTGCATCTCGAACACGCCGCGAGCGCCGATGGCGTTGGCGATGGCGGACATGCCGCGATCTCGATCATCGACGAGCGGCACGGCCGGCATGTCCGGATGGGACATCTCGCCTTCGTCGGCTCGCATCGGATCAACGGCGTCTCTGCGCTGCATACCAAGCTGATGCGCGAGACCGTGTTCGCCGATCTGCACCGGCTCTATCCCGACCGGATCGTCAACAAGACCAACGGCATCACCTTCCGCCGCTGGCTGCATCAGTCCAATCCGCGGCTGACCCGGCTGCTGACCGAGGTGTGCGGCAAGGAGGTGCTCGACGACACGGCGGCATTGCCGCGCCTCGCCGAATACGCCGAGGATCACGGCACGATCTGGCGCCTCGCCGCCGTCAAGCGCGCCAACAAGCGGGCGCTTGCCCGCTTTGTTCACGAGCAGATGGGCATGGCGATCAACCCGAGCGCGCTGTTCGACGTGCACATCAAGCGCATCCACGAATACAAGCGGCAATTGCTGAACCTGCTCGAGACGGTGGCGCGCTACCATGCGATCCGCGCCGCGCCCAATGCCGACTGGGTGCCGCGGGTCAAGATCTTTGCCGGCAAGGCGGCGGCCAGCTATGCCGAGGCCAAGCTGATCATCAAGCTGGCGAACGACATCGCCGCGATCGTCAACAACGACCCGGCGACGCGCGACCTGCTGCGCGTTGTCTTCCTGCCGAACTACAATGTCAGCCTCGCCGAGATGATCATTCCGGCGGCCGATCTGTCGGAGCAGATCTCGACCGCCGGCATGGAGGCCTCGGGCACCGGCAACATGAAACTGGCGCTGAACGGCGCCCTGACGATCGGTACGCTCGACGGCGCCAATATCGAGATCCGCGAACAGGTCGGCGACGACAACATCTTCATCTTCGGCCTGCGCGCCGAGGAGGTCGAGGCCCGCCGCCGCAAAGGGCTGGACGCCAGCGATGCGGTTGCCGCCTCGCCGGAGCTCGCCGAGGTGCTCGACGCGATCGGCGGCGGCGCCTTCTCGCCGGACGATCCCTATCGCTTCCGCAGCATCGCCGACCGCGTGCGCTACGTCGACCCCTACATGGTCGCGGCGGATTTCGCCGCCTACCGCGCGGCGCAGGCGGAAGTCGATGCGCTGTGGCGCCGGCCCGAGGCATGGGGCCGTATGGCCGCCCTCAACATCGCCCGGATGGGCTGGTTTTCCGCCGATCGCACGATCGCCGAATATGCCGCGGATGTATGGAACATCCCGTTGACGGATCGCTGAAACGGCCGACCGCCCAAGAGCCGATCGCCCAAGAAACGTGCTTGTAAAATGGCTTCGTCCTGGTTCCCGACCAAATGGATCAGCCCCGCCCCGGAAATCATCGCGGCGGATGGCTCCGAGGTGCGAATCCTCTGCGAATTGCCGCGCGGCGCAATGGCCATGTTCACGCTGATGCCCGGCGCGGTATCGAAGGCGGTCGCGCACCGCACGGTCGAGGAGGTCTGGTGCGTCATCCGCGGCCGCGGCCGGATTTGGCGCAAGACCGGCGATCAGGAAGAGGTCACCGACCTCGTGCCCGGCCTCTCCGTCGCGATCCCGACCGGCGCCCATTTCCAGTTCCGCAATGACGGTACGCAACCGCTCGACATCGTCGCCGCGACGATGCCGCCCTGGCCCGGCGACGGGGAAGCCTATTTTGTCGAAGGCAAATGGCCGGCGGCGCTGTGACGCCGACCGCAGATCAATACGCCTGCTCGGTATAGATCCGGGTGATGTCGCCGCCCCAGCGCGTGCGGTAATCCTCGACCAGCTCGGCCGCCGGGGTGCGGCCCGAGCCGGCGATCGAGAACAGCGGGTCGAGGAAATGGGTCTCGTCCTCGCCGCCGAGATCGCGGCGCGCCCGGCGGTGCAACCCCTCGCGGGCGATGTCGAGCACTTCGAGGGCGATGTCGCGAATGGTGCGGCTGCGGTGCGGCGTGTCGAGACCCATCCGCGGCACGTGGCGCAACATGGCCTCGCGCTCGGCTTCGGTCCAGTCGGCGACCAGTTCAGAGGCGGCGTCGAGAGCCGCGCGGTCGTACAACAGCCCGAGCCACAAGGCCGGCAGCGCGCACAGCCGACGCCAGGGTCCGCCATCGGCGCCGCGCATTTCGAGAAACGTCTTGAGCCGGACCTCGGGGAAAGCCGTCGTCAGATGGTCGGCCCAATCCCCGATCAACGGCAACTCGCCGGGGAAAGCCGGCAGCCGGCCCGCGAGAAAATCGCGGAACGACTGGCCGCTGGCGTCGATGTAGGTGCCGTCGCGGTAGACGAAATACATCGGCACGTCGAGCATGTAGTCGACATAGCGCTCGAAGCCGAAGCCGTCCTCGAACACAAACGGCAACGTGCCGCAGCGGTCGGGATCGGTGTGGCTCCACACAAAGCTGCGATAGCTGTGAAACTCGGTCGGTTGCGCTTCGACAAACGGCGAATTGGCGAACAGCGCCACCGCGACCGGCTGCAAGGCGAGACCGACCCGGAACTTCTTCACCATGTCGGCTTCGGACTCGTAGTCGAGATTGGTCTGCACGGTGCAGGTGCGCAGCATCATGTCGAGGCCGAGCTGGCCCTTTTTCGGCATGTAATCGCGCATGATGCGGTAGCGCCCCTTGGGCATCCACGGCACCTCGTCGCGCCGCGAAATCGGGTCGAAGCCGAGCCCGATCATGCCGAGCCCGAGTTCGTCGCACACCTCGCGCACCTGCCGCAGATGCTCGTGCACCTCGCCGCAGGTCTGGTGCAGGGTTTCGAGCGGCGCGCCGCTCAGCTCGAACTGCCCGCCGGGTTCGAGGGTGATCGAACATTGGCTATCGTTCGACAGCGCAATGATGTTGCCGTGCTCGATCACGGGCTTCCAGCCGAAGCGGGTCATGCCTTCGAGCAAGGCGCGAATGCCGTCCGGGCCGTCATAGGGGACGCGTTTGAGATCGCTGCGGCGGAACACGAATTTCTCGTGCTCGGTGCCGACCCGCCACGCCATGGGCGGCTTGTTGCCGCTCGCGTGATATTCGACGAGCTGGCGTTTGTCGGTGATCGGCGGGCCTTGCAAGCTCGACGGGCCAGACATGCGGTGTTCGAACTCCCGACAGGCGTCAAACAGCGACCCGCATCAGCGCGGCCGAGCGCGACGCCAATCCCCGGCTATCGCCTGAAAAACCGCCAAGGCGGCGATCGCGGCGGTCTCGGCGCGCAGCACTCTCGGGCCGAGCCCGACCCGGCTAACAATGGGGAGTTTGCCGAGAGCGTCAAGCTCCGTTTCGGTAAAGCCGCCCTCGGGGCCGACCAGAAGCGCGACCGCTGCGGTGTCATGGACGGCTTCAAGTGCCGCGCCGATCGGGTTCCCCGCCCCAGTTTCGTCACACACGATCAGCCGCCGCTGTGCCGGCCAACTGGCGAGCAGCTTATCGAGCGGCTCGGGCGTGCGGATTTCCGGCACCGACAGCCGTTCGCTCTGCTCGGCCGCGGCGATTGCCAAGGCGCGCAGCCGCTCGCCGTTGAGACGCTCCGGCTGGGTGCGCGCGGTCCACACCGGCTGCAGCGCTGCCGCACCGAGCTCGGTTGCCTTCTCTATCAGCCAATCCAGCCTTGCGCGTTTGATCGGTGCGAACAGCAGCCAAAGGTCCGGCTCTGCCTCGGCCGTCCGCGACTGATGCTCGGGGACCAGGGCCGCGCTCTTGCGTCCCTCCTCGGCCAAACGGCACAGCCATTCGCCGTCGCGCTCGTTGAAGGCCGCGACCGCCGCACCCGAACCGAGCCGCAGCACGTTACGCAGCCGATGGCTCCGCGCCGCGTCGAGCACGACCGTGGCGCCGGACGTCAACGGCTCCGGGATGTAAAGACGCGTCGCGGCACTTTCGGACAATTCAGTCTCCTCCCGGCCGGCTTGAGCCGAGCCAACGGGAAGAACAAGATTACCGCATGACAAGCCGAGCCGCCTTCAGAACCCTCTCCGCCCTTCAGGGCGGAAAGGGAGGGGCCCGCGCCGCAGGCGCGGGAGGGTGAGGTGGGCATTACCCGCGAGCGCCCCGGAGTCCCCCACCTCACCCCGACCCTCTCCGCCCCCGGAGGCGGAGAGGGAGCGGCGGTTGCGGCCTCTATGCCCCAAGACCCGGCAATCTCGGAACCGCAGACCTCCGGTTCCGATGCGGGCGAGACGCGCGCGGCCCACGATCCGACGGATATCCATCACGGCGATTGGGTCGATCGCTGGCTGCCCGACTGGGCGGAACCTTACGCGCGGCTGGCGCGCTGGGACCGGCCGATCGGCACCTGGCTGCTGCTGTTTCCGGGCTGGTGGGGGATTGCGCTGGCTGGGCCGGCCGGGCCCGATCCGGTTCTGCTGCTGCTGTTCGGGATCGGCGCGGTCGCGATGCGCGGCGCCGGCTGCACCCTCAACGACATCGCCGACCGCGAGTATGACGGCAAGGTCGCGCGCACTCGGCTGCGCCCGTTGCCGAGCAACCGGGTCAGCGTACGGCAAGCGGTCGCCTTCATGATCGCGCAGCTGATGGTCGGCGCCGCGGTGCTGTTCAGCCTCAACCGCGCCTGCTGGTGGCTCGGTATCGGGGTGTTGGCGCTGATCGGCAGCTACCCGTTCATGAAGCGCATCACCTATTGGCCGCAGCTCTTTCTCGGCCTCAATTTCAACTGGGGGGCCCTGCTCGGCTGGGCGGCGCTGACCGGCGGCCTCGCCTGGCCACCGGTGCTGCTCTATCTCGGCGGCATCTTCTGGACGCTCGGCTACGACACGATCTACGCGCACCAGGACAAGGAGGACGACGCGCGCATCGGCGTCAAATCCTCGGCCTTGGCCTTGGGCGAACGGACCCGGCCGTGGCTCTTTGTGTTTTACGGGGCGGCGGTGAGCCTGTGGGCGATGGCCGGGGTGGCCGCCGGGCTCGGTCCTTGGTTCAGGCTTGGACTGGCCCTCGCGACAGTCCAGCTGTTCTGGCAGGCAGCTCGAGTCAACATCGACGACCCCGCCGATTGCCTCGCAAAATTCCGCTCGAACCAGCTCGCCGGCTGGCTGCTGTTTGGCGGCATCATCGTCGGCCATTTCGCCTGATCGCGATGGATCCGTCTGAGTTCGTGCAGCGCAACACCGCGATCGCGGCGCCGCCGCTGGTGCCCGAGATTCGCCTGCATCTGGCGACCGAGGTCACGCCGCTCTGGCAGGCGACCGAGAAAACCCTCGCGGGCAACGCGTTGCCGCCGCCGTTCTGGGCGTTCGCCTGGGCCGGCGGACAGGCGCTGGCGCGCTATTTGCTCGACAACCCGGAGGTCGTGCGCGGCCGCGAGGTGCTTGATATCGGTTCGGGTTCCGGGATCGTCGCCATCGCCGCCGCCAAGGCCGGCGCTTCCCGCGTTGTCGCGGCCGAAATCGACCATTTTGCCGCCGCCGCAATTGCCCTCAACGCGCCGCTGAACGGCGCGGTGATCACGGTTGAAACGCGCGATCTGCTCAATCGCGCCGCCGCCGGCTGGGGCGTCGCGTTGGCCGGCGACATCTGCTACGAGGAACCGATGTCGTCGCGCGCGATGGCGCTGTTGCGGCGTATTGCGGCACGGGGGAGACCCGCATTGCTCGGAGATCCGGGGCGCGCCTATCTGCCGAGGAGCGGCCTGACCGAACTGGCGCGTTATACCGTGCCGACGAGCCGTGAACTGGAGGCGAAAGAGATCAGCGAGGGCGTGGTGTGGCAGGTTCAGCCGGAATGACAGGGGCCGTCATTGCCACTGTCTAGGACCATTGTCGTCTCGGCGCTCGGCACCTCGCAGACACTCGCCTGGGCATCGAGCTATTACCTGCCGGCGGTACTCGGCGCGCCGATTGCGGCGGGGCTCGGCCTGCCGACCAGCGTGTTTTTCGCGGTGTTTTCGTCAGCCCTGCTGCTGCAGGCGGCGTTTGGGCCGTATATCGGGACGCTGATCGACCGGCATGGCGGGCGGGCGGTGCTGACGGTCTCGAACCTGGCGCTCGCCGCCGGGCTCGCGACGCTCGGGCTGGCGCAAGGCATCGCCGGGCTGATCGTCGCGTGGATCCTGCTTGGCATCGGCATGACGATGGGTCTGTACGACGCGGCTTTCGCGGCGCTGACCCGCCTCTACGGCCATGAAGCCAGGGCCTCGATCACCGGGATCACGCTGATCGCCGGCTTTGCCAGCACGCTCGGTTGGCCGGCCTCGGCCTGGTTCGAGCACGCCTTCGGCTGGCGCGAGGCCTGCCTGATCTGGGCGGCGGTGAACTTGCTGGTCGCGATGCCGCTCAACTGGTTTCTGATTCCGCCCGCCCCGCCCTTGCCGGTCCCCGACGCGGCGAAGGGCATAACGGGGGCGATCGCGCCGCCGCGCGGCGCGATGCCGATCCTGGCCTTCTATTTCTGCACGACGGCGTTCGTGACCGGTGCGTTGCAGGCGCACCTCCTGCGCTTTCTGGAGACGGCCGGAGCGTCCGAGACCGCCGCGATCGTCGCGGGAACGCTGGTCGGGCCGGCGCAGGTCGCGGCTCGACTCTTCGAATTCGGCCTGATGCGCGCCCTTCACCCGGTGTGGTCGGCCCGAATTGCGGCCTTGTTGCATCCGCTTGGCGCGGGTGTGCTGGGCGTGCTCGGGCCCGCTGGTATCGCGGCCTTCGCGGTGGCCTATGGCGCCGGCAACGGCATGATCACGATCGCCAGGGGCACCCTGCCCTTGGCGATTTTCGGCCCGTCTGGCTACGGCTTGCGCACCAGCCTGCTATCCGTGCCGGCCCGCCTGTCGGTGGCAGCCGCGCCATTCCTGTTCGGGCTGCTGCTCGACCGGGTCGGCGTTTTGGCGGTGCTGTTAACGGTCGGGCTCAACCTGTCCGCTTTCGCCTCGCTCTGGCTGCTGCGGCCGCGCCCGGCGCGAGTGGTTGCGACGGTGGCGAGCAATTAATTGCAACCATAGGAGAGCCGTAGATGCGCTTCCGTGTCTGCCCCGTATTGTCGCTGCTGATTGCCTTGTTCCCGTTCACGGCATCGGCACAAAGCCAGCCCGCAAGCACCGTGCGCACGCTGCTGGCTGCCGGACGGCTCGGCAGCGTCGTCGATACGCCCCTCAACTTCAGGCTGCTCTCGGTCCGTCTGCCCGCGGCGCAGCGCGTGTCCTACAGCGGCCCCAATGCCATGGTCTACGCGCCGTCGGGCGGCTTGGGATTCGAGCTCGACGGCAAAGCACAACCCCTCGCCGAGGGTGCCGGCGCGTTCATCCCGGCGGGCCGGGCCGCAACATTCAGCGCATCCGGGCCCGAGCCGGCGAATTTTCTGTTGTTCGTCCTCTCGCCCGCCACCAGTGTTGAGAAACCGCTGCTTGGGTCTCCTGCCGTGGTGGACGAGCTGTATCGCTCGCCCGAGCCGCTGCCCGGCCTGCAAGCGGGGCCTTACGAATTCAGCCTGACCCGCGTCATGTTGCCTTCCGGAATGCCCGGGAACCCGCCGCATTACCGGTCCGGCGCCGCTTTGTACTACATCGCCAGCGGCAGCGGGACATTCACCGCCGACGGAAAAAGCGAGCCTAGGCCCGCCGGAATGGCGCATTTCGAGCGGGCGGGTTGGGTCCACCAATGGGCAAATCCGGGCGCCACCCCGCTCGTTCTGATCCAGGCGAACATCAGTCAGGAGGGGGTGCCGGCAGTGATCGCGGCCGGCACGAACTAGACTAGCGCGCCGCTACTCGATCACCACGTCGGCGCGCATCAGGGCGGCGGGCGCAATTACCAGGCCCAGCGCGCTCGCGGTCTTGGAATTGATGCCGAACACGAATTTGGTGGGTTGCTCGACCGGAATGTCGCCGGGCGGGGTGCCCTTCAGGACCTTGATCACGAGTTCGGCGGTGCGCCGGTGAATTTCCTGGAAATCCGGGCCATAGCTCATCAGCCCGCCGGCTTCGACAAAGCTGATGTCGGGAAAAATCGCTGGGGTGCGGCGAGCACCGGTGAGCGCGACGAGCGGGCGGACGCTGTTGAAAATCATCAAACCTTCGAGGATCTCTACGCCATCGACACCGGCGTCGGCCATCGCAGCGAGAGCCGTAGGAAACTCGGCCGGCTCGCGCACCTCGAAGACGCTCGGGGCGACGCCGAGCTTGAAAGCAGCGGCTTGCACCGCGATCACGGACGAGGCACCGGCGGAGGCTTCCCGCAACACGCCCACTCGCGCCATCCCGGGGAGCGCCTGTTTCATCAGCTCGAGCCGTTTCGCGCTCAATTCCGGCGCCAGCCAGGAGATCCCAGTGATGTTTCCGCCGGGATGGGCGAGGCTTTTCACGAACCCCTGATCCACGGCGTCGCCGACCCGGGCCATGACGATGGGAATCGTGGTGGTCGCTTGCTGGACGTACCGGATCGCCGGCGCGCTCGCCGTAACGATAAGGTCGACCTTGAGGCGCACCAGCTCCCCGGCCAGTTCGGGCAGCCGCTCGATGCGACCTTCGGCAGAGCGGTACACGATGGCGATGTCCCCGTTTTCGCGCAGACCGCGCTCGGCGAGGCCCTCGCGCAGGTCCTTGAGGAAAGTGCTGTTGGCATCGATAAAAGGCGACAGCACACCGATGACCGGCCGTTTCTGCGCCAGAGCCGGCGGCGCAGCGATGGCCAGCAACACGAGTACCGCAGCAACAATTTTCACCCTGCCGCCCCTTCGCCTTCCGCCGGGTCGCGCAACCGGCTCAGCATAGCCTCAGCCACGCCTGCCGCCCAATCGCGCGCTCGCTAAGCCGACGGCCCGCGCCTATATAGCGGGCGATGCCTTACGCCAGCCTGCGCGACTTCATCGTCCGGCTCGAAGCCGCCGGACGGCTGAAACGCGTCACGGCGCCGGTCTCGCCATTTCTCGAAATGACCGAGATCCAGACCCGGCTGTTGGCCGAAGGCGGTCCGGCGGTGCTATTCGAGAACGTCGTGCGCGACGCTTCCGGCGCGATCGCGATGCCGGTTCTGATCAATCTGTTCGGTACGGTCGAGCGGGTCGCCTGGGGCATGGATCGCGAGCCGCGGCAATTGCGCGAGATCGGCGCGACCCTCGCCTTTCTGAAGCAGCCCGAACCGCCGGGCGGCTGGCGCGAGGCCCTTGAGATGCTGCCGCTGCTGAAGACGGTGATGGCAATGCGCCCGCGTACGGTCGCCTCCGGCGCCTGCCAGGAGGTCGTGCTGCGCGGCGCCGAGATCGATTTGTCGTTGCTGCCGATCCAGACCTGCTGGCCGGACGAGCCGGCGCCGCTGATCACCTGGCCGCTCGTCGTGACTAAGGGGCCGAGTCAAGCCCGCGAGGATGGCTTCAATCTCGGTATCTATCGCATGCAGGTCACCGGGCGCGACACGACGCTGATGCGCTGGCTGCGGCACCGCGGCGGCGCACAGCATCATCAGCGTTGGCGCGCCGCCAAGCGCGAACCCTTGCCGGCAGCGGTCGTGATCGGCGCCGACCCCGGCACGATCATCGCCGCGGTGACCCCGGTGCCGGATACCCTGTCCGAGTACCAGTTCGCCGGGCTGTTGCGCGGCAAGCGGCTCGATCTCGTCGAGTGCAAGACCGTGCCTTTGAAAGTGCCGGCCGAGGCGGAAATCGTCCTCGAAGGTCATGTCGCGCTCGACGAATACGCCGACGAGGGCCCCTACGGCGATCACACCGGCTATTACAACGCGGTCGAGCAATTCCCCGTATTCCGCATCTCCGCGATGACGATGCGGCAGAACCCGATCTACCTCTCGACGTTTACCGGCCGCCCGCCGGACGAGCCCTCGGTGCTCGGCGAAGCGTTGAACGAGGTGTTCGTCCCGCTGTTACAGCAGCAGTTTCCGGAGATCGTCGATTTCTGGCTGCCGCCCGAGGGCTGCTCCTACCGGATCGCGGTCGTGTCGATCCGCAAGGCCTATCCCGGCCAAGCGAAGCGCGTGATGATGGGGATCTGGTCGTTTCTGCGGCAGTTCATGTACACGAAGTTCGTCATCGTCGTGGATGACGACATCGCGGTGCGCGACTGGAAGGACGTCATGTGGGCGGTTTCGACCCGCATGGATCCGGTGCGCGACGTGACGCTGATGGAGAACACGCCGATCGATTATCTCGACTTCGCCTCGCCCGAATCCGGGCTCGGCGGCAAGATCGGCCTCGACGCGACCAACAAGCTGCCACCCGAGACGCACCGCGCCTGGGGCCGGCCGATCCGCATGACGGACGAGATGATCGCCGAGGTGACCCGCAAATGGGCGAGCTATGGGCTGCCCGGCAGCGGCCGCCCGATCTGGAAATAGCCAATTCACAATGAGGCGGTGAGGCAGTGAGACAGAAATGCGGTACAATGAATTCGTCAGCTTCTTGCTGACTTAAATCCAAAAGTTGGCCCCGTCGAACTGAAATGTATGTGGTTCGATGACTTGTATCGCCCCGGTGAGATTTGCCCGAGGGGGTATTCTCGCGAAGTTTGGGAACGGGGATTGCGAGAGTGGAAATCGTGCTTCACTGATGGCGAGTTGCGTGTTCTGGCGCGGTTCCACGACAAATATGCCTCACTCGTTGATGCCCTCCCCCCCCCGGATGGGCGCAGGCCCCCGGTTGGCAAACGGTAAAGAGAGCCGCCGCTGATGCCCTGGCTGAACTCGCAAAATTGCCGAACTCCCCTGGTTAGACTCTCGAGTCGTCCTTCATGAGCCGATCCACGGTGACGAATGAAATCGCATTCCCGGCGAATCGCTGGGACCCAACCCCTCAGCTGTCTCAGGCGCGGATCAGTGGATCCCGGCTTTCGCCGGGACGCCGGTTTTCCACTGATGTCCTTGTCACCGAACCGGAGCACGGTCCTCGCTGTCTCACTGCCTCATTGTGAATTCTGATTTTAGGACCACCAAATGAGCGACCGCAAAATCGACAAGGAAACAGCAAACGATATCGACCTGCTGCAGGATGTGGTCGGCCGCGCCCGCAAGGCTGGGGCCGACGCCGCCGACGCGGTGCTGTTCGAAGGTACTTCGCTGTCGCACGCCCGGCGGCTCGGCAAGACCGAGAAGGTCGAGCGGTCGGAAAGCCAGGATCTCGGCCTGCGCGTGCTGATCGGCAAGCGGCAGGCGATCGTGTCGTCGAGCGACCGCTCGCCGAAGATGCTGGCCGAGCTGGTCGAGCGCACGCTGGCGATGGCCCGCGCCGTGCCGGAGGACCCGTTCTGCGGCCTCGCCGATCCCGCCGAGATTACTCGCGATTGGCCAGCGCTCGACATGCTCGATCCAGTCGAACCGAGCGCCGAGACCCTGATCGAGCGGGCGCGGGCCGCCGAGGAGACTGCTCTCGCGGTCGAGGGGATAACCAACTCGGAGGGCGCCGAGGCCGGCTGGGGCCGTTCGCGCATCGCTCTGGTCGCTTCGAACGGGTTTGCCGGCGGGTATTCCGGCTCGCACCACGCGGTCAGTGTCGCGGTGATCGGCGGTTCGGGCAGCCGCATGGAGCGCGACTACGATTTTGACAACAGCGTCTATGCCGCCGATCTGCGCGATCCGGCCAAGATCGGCCACAGCGCGGGCGAACGCACCGTGCGGCGGCTCGGGGCGCGGAAAATGGCGACCTGCCGCTGTCCGGTCGTGTTCGATCCAAGGGTGGCGCGCAGTTTCATCTCGCATCTGTTGGGGTCGATTTCCGGCCCCTCGATCGCGCGCGGCACCAGCTTTCTGCGTGACCGGCTCGGTCAGAGGATCTTTCCCGAGGCGATCACGATCACGGAAGACCCGCACCGACAGCGCGGTCACCGCTCGAAACCATTCGACGCCGAGGGCATCGCCAACCGGCGGCGGGCGCTTATCGATAAGGGGGTGCTGACGACCTGGCTGCTGGATCTGCGCTCGGCCCGCCAGCTCGGAATGAAGACGACAGGCCATGCCGCGCGCGGCACGGCCTCGCCCCCCTCGCCCGCCGCGACGAACATCTGGATCGAGCCTGGAAGCGTCAGCCCCGCAGAGCTGATGGCCGACATCAAGAGCGGGTTCTACGTTACAGAGCTGATGGGGATGGGGGTCAACGGCATCACCGGCGATTACAGCCGCGGCGCCGCCGGCTTCTGGATCGAGAACGGCCAGATCGCCCATCCGGTCAGCGAAATGACGGTGGCCGCCAATCTGAAGGACATGTTCGCCCGGATCGTTGCGGCCAATGATCTCGAATTCAGGGTCGGCGCCGATTCGCCGACCTTGCGCATCGACGACCTGACCGTCGCCGGGGCTTAGCGCGATTCCTGCGGCTCGGCTAGGCTTGCCAATTCCGCCGCCCGCCTCTAACACTGGCGGGGCGTCATGCACGACACAGCCGGGAATTCGCCACAAGCCTTAAGCTCGCTCGCCCTGGTGCGGCGGCTGGTGCGCGACTTCATCTGGCGCCATGCGGGCATGATCGCGCTGGCCTTCCTCTGCATGGGGATGACCGCCGGCAGCACCGCGTTGCGCGCCTGGCTGATGGAGCCGGTGCTCGACCGCATCTTCATTGCCCGTGATGCCTCGCTCCTCCTCCTGCTTGGCGGCTCGGCGCTGGCGCTGGCGCTGATCAAGGGATTCGCCGATTACGGGCAGACCGTGCTGATGAACCGGGTCGGCCAGCGCGTCATCGCCGACATCCAGATCGCTTCATTCGCGCGGCTGCTTCGCGCCGATCTCGCCTATTTCAACGCCACCTCGAGCGGTCTGCTGATCTCGCGTCTGACCAATGATGTCGGGCTGTTGCGCAACGCCGCAGGCAACGTGCTAGCCGGCATCGGCCGCGACTCGGTAACGGTGGTTTTCCTGATCGGACTGATGTTCTACCAGGACTGGGGCCTCGCCCTGATCGCCTTCTTTGCCTTTCCGTTGGCGATCCGGCCGATTATCGGGATCGGCCGCCGCATGCGCCGGGTCTCGGCGAACACGCAGGCCGAAATGGGCCAGCTGACGACATTGCTCAGCCAGACCTTCCAGGGGGCGCGTCACGTCAAAGCCTACGGCATGGAAGAATACGAGGAGCAGCGCGCCGGCGGGCTGATCGAGCGGATCTTTGCACTGGTCGACCGCGCCAACCGTACCCGCTCGCGGGCGACACCGATGATGGAAGCCTTGGGCGGCGCGGCGATCGCGGTCGTGATCCTCTATGGCGGACAACAAGTGATCAGCGGCGCGCGCACACCCGGCGCCTTCTTCTCGTTCATCACGGCGCTGCTGCTCGCCTATCAGCCGGTCAAGGCCCTTGCTATCCTGAACGCCAATCTGCAGGAGGGCCTCGCTGCGGCTCAGCGCGTTTTTCAGGTGCTCGATATCGAGCCCGCAATTCACGATCGCCCCGGCGCGCAGCCATTGCGCATCGAAACCGGGGAAGTGCGCTTCGAGCAGGTCAGGTTTGGCTATCACCCCGGCGCGGTCGCGCTCGATGGGATCTCGTTGACGGTCCCGGGTGGCGGCACGGTCGCGCTGGTCGGACCCTCGGGCGCCGGCAAATCGACGATGCTGAACCTGATCCCGCGCTTCTACGAGGTCGACCAAGGCGCGATCTCGATCGATGGCCAGGATGTCCGCGCCGTGACGCTTGCGTCACTGCGCGGGGCGATCGCGCTCGTCGCCCAGGAGGTCAGTCTGTTCGACGACACGGTGCGCGCCAACATCGCCTACGGCCGCTTTGGCGCCTCGGGAGAGGAGATCGAGGCGGCTGCCGCCGCGGCCGGAGCCGATCGCTTCATCCGCGAGCTGCCGCAGGGCTACGACACGCTCGTCGGCGAGCACGGCGTGCTTCTTTCCGGCGGACAGCGCCAGCGGTTGGCGATCGCCCGCGCGATGCTGAAGGACGCGCCGATCCTGCTGCTCGACGAGGCCACCTCGGCGCTCGACAGCGAATCCGAACGGCAGGTCCAGGCCGCGTTGCGCAGCCTGATGCGCGGCCGCACGACGATCGTCATCGCGCACCGGCTGTCGACGGTTATCGGCGCCGACCTGATCTGCGTGCTGGATCGCGGGAATATCGTCGAGACCGGCCGGCACGCGCAGCTGCTGGCGCGGAACGGCCTTTACACCCGCCTCTACGAGACCCAGTTCGCATCAGAGCGCGACATCGCGGCGACCGCCGCGGCGGCCGCGGCCGCGGGGTAGACCGAGGCAATGAAAGCGCCGAGCCGCTGGGGGCGCCGAATCGCGCGCAGCGATCGTCTGCGCCGCCTGCTGTGTTGGGTCATCCAGCTCTATATCCGCTTCGTCTACCTGACCAACCGCTGGAGCGTCGAAGGCGGCGAAATTCCCCGCCAGCTGCGCGATTCGGGACGGGCGTTCATCCTCGCCTTCTGGCATGGCCGGCTGTTGATGATCCCGATGGCGTGGCAGCGGCTCGCGCCGATGCACATGCTGATCTCGGCGCATCGCGACGGCCGGATCATCGCCGATGCCGTTACCTATTTCGGGGTCAATTCGATCGCCGGCTCGACCCGGCGCGGCGGATCGTCTGCATTGCGGCTGATGCTGAAGCAGCTGGCGGCCGGCGATTGCGTCGGCATCACCCCAGACGGGCCGCGCGGCCCGGCGATGCAAGCCAGCCTCGGCATCGTCAATGTGGCGCGCCTCGCCCGCGTGCCGATCGTGCCGGTCGTGTTTGCGACCAGTCGGCATCGTGTATTGCGCAGCTGGGACCGCTTCCACCTCGCAAAGCCGTTCGGCCGCGGGGTGTTTATTTGGGGGAAGCCGATCGAAGTCGAGCCCGGCCTCGATGATGCGGGTGTCGAACGCGCCCGTCTGCTGGTCGAGACCCGAATGAACGAGATGGCGGACGAGGCCGGCCGACGGGTCGAGAGCGCGTCAAAGCAGCCGCGAGACCTGCCCTCGTCTCTTCCAAGGATGGAGAAAGGGTCCGGCGGATTGCCCGCCCTATACCGGGCCGTGACGGTCGCTTTGACCCCCGCTGTCCTGTTTTATTTGAAACGGCGCCAGCGACGCGGCAAGGAAGACGGCGATCGCTTGGGCGAGCGCCTTGGTATCGCCAGCGCCCGGCGGCCGTCCGGACCTCTCGTCTGGATCCATACGGCGAGCGTCGGAGAAGCAACTTCGGTCCTGGCGCTGATGCAGCGGATTATCGACCAGCGGCCGGCGGTCGAGGTCCTGGCAACCACCGGCACCGTCGCGGCGGCGCGCCTCTTGGAAACCCGATTGCCAAAGAGGGTTCGCCATCAATTTGTGCCGGTCGATCTGCCGCGCCCAGTGGAGCGATTTCTCGACCATTGGCGTCCCGATCTCGCGATCTGGGTTGAATCCGAGCTTTGGCCGAATCTGGTTTTTTCGACCAAGCGCCGCGGCATCCCGATGCTGCTTATCAATGGCCGGTTGTCGGACCGATCACAGGCGCGCTGGCGCGTCCTGCCGGGTATGATCCGGCCGATGCTGCGGGCATTCGCGCTGTGCCTCGCGCAGGACGAATTCCAGGCGGAGCGGTTTCGCCGGCTCCGCGCGCCTGTCGTCGCGAGTGTCGGCGATCTCAAGACGGCGGCGGAGCCGCTCGCCGCGGATCCGACCGCGCTTGCCGAGCTGCGGCAGCAGGTCGGCGCCCGGTCCTTATGGCTTGCCGCCAGCACCCATGATGGCGAAGAGGCGATCGCCGCCGCGGCGCATCGCGACATCGCTCGATCGCATCATGGACTTCTGACAATCATCGCGCCGCGCCATCCGGTGCGTGGCCCGGCAATCGCAGAGATGCTGCGAACGAACGGCTTGCAGGTCGCGCGGCGCGCGGTCGGCGAGCCGATCACAGACGATACGGATGTCTATCTCGCCGATACGCTGGGCGAGCTCGGTCTGTTTTTTCGACTGAGCGGGATCGCCTTTATCGGCGGTTCCCTGGTCGGCAAGGGCGGACATAACCCGTTCGAGGCGGCCCGGCTCGATTGCGCCGTCCTGCACGGACCCGACATGACGAATTGCGCGGCGATGGTGGACGCTCTTGGCGCCGCCGACGCAAGCGAGACGGTCCGGGGTGCGGAAAGCCTCGGCCGGGCCGTGACACGGCTCTTAGACGACTCACAGCTCCGGGATGCCCGAGCCGCGGCAGCACAGCGCGTCGCCGCCGCTGGGTTCGGCACGCTCGATGCGGTGCTTGATCGACTTGCTCCCTGGCTTGATTCGCTGGTACCCCGTGAAGAGATCGAGCTTCCATTAGTGGGACGCCGCCGGGTCGCGCTCGGCCACGCCGATGCGCGCCCCTGAGTTTTGGCACGAGCCGCCAGGGCTCGCCGCCGGCCTGCTCGCGCCCGTCGGCGCCGCATGGGATATCGCGGCGCGGCTACGGCGGGCAGTCGCGCGACCCTATCGCGCGCCGGTGCCGGTCCTATGCGTCGGCAATTTGGTGGCGGGCGGCTCTGGAAAAACACCAATTGTACTTGCGCTTGCGGAGTTGTTCAGGGAACGAGAGATCCCGGTTTGCGTCGTGAGCCGCGGTTACGGGGGCGGCCTCGCCGGCCCGGTGCGGGCCGACCCTGGCGTGCATGACGCGGCTGCCATTGGTGACGAAGCGCTGTTGATCGCGGCGCGGGCGCCGTGCTGGGTCGCGCGCGACCGGGCCTCCGGCATCGCCGCCGCCGCCAAGGCTGGCGCCGCAGTGATCCTGCTCGACGATGGCTTTCAGAACCCAGGCGTGGCGAAGGACCTGTCGCTGGTCGTTGTCGATGCCGAGTACGGCTTCGGCAATGGACGCGTGATCCCCGCCGGACCGCTGCGTGAGCCGATCGCGGCAGGGCTAGCCCGCGCTGACGCGATCGTGCTGATCGGCAACGCGCCGGGACCGCTAGAACTGGGCATGGTGCACTGTCCGATATTGCGGGCTGCCCTGGAACCGGTGAATAGCGAGCGCTTTACCGGGGCCCACCTTGCCGCCTTTGCCGGGATCGGCCGGCCGGAAAAATTCTTCGCCATGCTGCGCCGACTCGGGGCAACCCTGATCGCCGCGAGGTCCTTTCCGGATCACCACCCTTATCGGACCGCCGAGATCGCCCGGCTTCGCGAGACGGCCGCGCGCGAGGGCGCGCTGCTCGTTACCACCGCCAAGGATTGGGTCCGGCTATCACCGGCATTGCGCGAGGGCATCGAGGTGCTCGATATCGAGGTCCGGTGGCGCGATGCTGCGATATTGCAACGGCTGCTTAGCGATTTCCTGCAACGAGCCGACAATGGACGCAGCGCGCGCCCGGCTCACGGCTGAGCCGCTGCCAACGCCGATCGCCTGGCCCTACCGGATCGAAGCCTGGGGTGCGGCCCTCATCTTCGCGCTTCTCGGCTGTGTGCCGCTCGATGCCGCCTCGGCAATCGGCGGCATGCTGGCGCGCCGGATCGGGCCCCGGCTCGGCGTCTCGAACCGGGCGCGGCGCAATCTGCGCGCCGCCCTGCCCGAGCTTTCGGCGACGCAAATCGCGGCGATCCTGCGCGGCATGTGGGACAATCTCGGCCGGGTCGCCGCGGAGTACCCACATCTGCGCGATATCCACGTGTTTGGCGCCGCGAGCCGGGTCGAGACGCGCGGCCTCGAGCATCTCGACGGCGCGCTCGCCGCCGGCCGGCGGGTGATCTTGTTCGGCGGGCATCTCGGCAATTGGGAGATCGCCGCCCTCGCCGCCGGACAGTACGGACTGGATATCGCGCAGATCTACCGCGCCGCCAACAACCCGCTGATCGACCGCATGATCGCCCGTATGCGCGGCGGGAATGGCGAGCTGATCGCGAAGGGCGCGGTCGCCTCGCGCCGCGCGGTCGCGGCGCTACGGCGCGGCGGGCATGTCAGCCTGCTCGCCGACCAGAAGCTGAACGAGGGGATCGCCGTGCCGTTCTTTGGCCGGCCGGCAATGACCGCCCCGGCCTTGGCGTTGCTGGCCTTGCGTTTCCAGTGCGCCGTGTTACCGGTGCGCGTCGAACGGTTGAAAGGCGCGCGTTTCCGGCTGACCCTCCACCCGCCGCTCGAATTACCGCGCACCGGCAACCGCGATGCCGATGTCGCGGTGCTGATGGCGGCGGTCAACGCAACGCTAGAAGGCTGGATCCGCGAATCCCCGGAGCAATGGTTCTGGGTGCACAGCCGCTGGCCGGAATGACGAGTGAACCCTATCGAATCCCGGTCATTTTGTGTGTTTGCAGGCTGAGCTGCCATTGCGGGTGGGCAAGGCAGAAGCGGATCGCCCATTCCGTATTGTGCGCGCGGTCAGGACCATCCATCGGCTGCACCGAGAAACGATGAAAGTCGAGCCCGGCAAAGTCGAGCGGGTCGAGCCCATCCTGCGGAACGACCACTTTCAGCTCGTGCCCGCGGGTGACGACGAGCGGCGCGCCGGCTTTCGGGCTGACGCAAATCCAATCGATGCCGCCGGGCGGCATGATCGTGCCGTTGGTTTCGATCGCGATCTCGAAACCGTGCTCGTGCAGCGCCGCGATCAGCGGCGGATCGAGCTGGAGCAGCGGCTCGCCGCCGGTGCAGACGACAAACTGGTCAGCCTCTCCGGCCGGCCACAACGCGGCAACGGCATCAGCCAGCATCTCGGCATCGGCATAGCGGCCGCCGTTGGTCCCGTCGACCCCAACGAACTCCGTATCGCAAAAGGTGCAGACCGCCTTGGCCCGATCCTCCTCGCGCCCCGACCACAGATTGCAGCCGGCAAAACGGCAGAACACCGCCGGGCGTCCGGTCAGCGCGCCCTCGCCCTGCAAGGTGTAGAAGATCTCCTTGACCGCGTAGCTCATTGACCATCAGGGGCGCTGTTCCGGCCCGGTACGAAAGCCTCCCAGCCCTTGCGGCGCAACTCGCAGGCCGGGCAGGCGCCGCAGCCATAGCCCCAGTCGTGGAGGTGCGTCCGGTCGCCCTGGTAGCAGCTGTGGGTTTCGTCGCGGATCAACTCGACGAGCGGCATGCCGCCCAATTCCCGCGCCAAGACCCAGGTCGCCGCCTTGTCGCGCCACATCAGCGGCGTGTGGATCGCGAAGCGGTGCTCCATGCCGAGCGACAAGGTCGCCTGCAACGCCTTCAGGGTGTCGTCGCGGCAATCGGGATAGCCCGAATAGTCGGTCTCGCACATGCCGCCGACGAGATGCTTGAGGCCGCGCCGGTAGCCGACCGCCGCGGCGAAGATGAAGAACAGCAGGTTGCGGCCGGGCACGAAGGTGTTCGGCAGCCCAGTCTCCTCGAAGCGGATCGCCGCGTCGCGGGTCAGCGCCGTGTCGCTGATCTGCCCCAGGACGCCGAGATCGATGACATGGTCCTCGCCGAGCTTTCTGCCCCATTCCGGGAATTCGTCGCGCAGGCGTTGGGCCACGTGTATGCGGCATTCCATCTCGACCCGATGGCGCTGGCCGTAATCGAAGCCGATTGTCTCGACCCGGGCGAAGCGGGCGAGCGCCCAGGCCAGGCAGGCCGTCGAATCCTGCCCGCCGGAAAACAGGATGAGGGCCGCCTCGGGCTGCGAAAACTGGCTCATGCCGGGCAAATAGGCCTTTCCGGCGCGGCGATCAACCAACCCGCTCGTCGATCAATAGGCCGATGCCCCATCGGAAATATCGCCGCTTTGGTCGGCCGCGATGGTAGGTAGGGCTGATGGCGACGCTTCATTTCATCTGCGGCAAGGCGGGCGCGGGAAAGACGACGTTGGCCCGCGAGTTGGGGCAAACACTCCCGGCAATGGTGTTCTGCGAGGATGAGTGGATCGATACGCTCGGCTTCGAGATCCGGTCGCTGGACGACTTTCAGAACGCCTCCTCGAAGTGCCGCAACCTGATTCGCCCTCTCGCCATCGACCTGCTAGGCCTCGGCGTCTCCGTCGTCTTCGACTTTGCCGGCAACACGATCAGGGAGCGGCGGTGGGTGCGCGCCGTTTTCGAGGCGGCCAATGCCGACCATGTGCTGCATCTCATCGAGGCCAGCGATGCCGAATGTCTTGCCAATATTCACAGGCGGAATGACGAGAAACCGCCGGGCATCTACTGGGGGTACGTCACCGACGAAACCTTCCACGCCGTGACCGCCTATTTCGCACCGCCGCGACCCGAAGAGGGGTTTCGGGTCCTGGCGCACCCACACCGGTAATCGACACATACGCCGTCCGCGGCGGCGGCAGATCACAAACCGGCAGCTGGGCTGCTATATTAGCGTCCTCGCTCGCCTGGAGGTGATATGCCTGCCCCTAAATCGAACACGAACCCCTATCTGGCGCTCGGCGTGCGGCCGTTCATCAATTGCTGCAGCGTGCGCACGATGCATGGCGGCAGCCTGATGCTGCCCCAGGTGCGCGCCGCGGTCGACGCCGCCTCACGCCAATTCGTCAATCTCGACGAGCTGATGGACGCGGCCGGCAAACGCATCGCCGAACTGACCGGCGCCGAATGGGGTATCGTGACCTGCGGCAGCGCCGCCGCGGTGGCGCTCGGCACCGCCGCCTGCGTCGCCGGCAACGATCCGATCAAGATGCTGCGGCTCCCCTTCACCGACGGCATGGTCAACCGCGTCATCATCCCGAAGAAGCAGCGCTTCGCCTACGACCAGGCGGTCCGGATGATCGGCTGCCACATCGTCGAGATCGACACCCGCGAGGAGCTCGACAAGGCGCTCGAAGAGCCGGTCGCGATGGTCGTGCTGCTCGGCAAACAGGAGCATCTCTCGGCGGTGCGCCTCGAAGAGATCGCGGCGGTCGTCAAGCCGCGCGGCATCCCGATCATGGTCGACGCCGCCTCCGAACACATCGAGCGGCCGAGCCCCTGGCTCCAGCGCGGCGCGGATCTGGTGATCTACAGCGGCGGCAAGTTCCTGCGCGGGCCGCAGACCAGCGGCCTCCTGCTCGGCAGCAAGCGGCTCGTTCAGGCGGCCTGGCGCAACGGCTCGCCGCACCAGGCGCTGGGCCGGCCGATGAAGGTGTCGAAGGAGGACATCATCGGGGTCATCACCGCGCTCGAATACTGGTTCGAGGAGCGCGATACCGCCGCCGAGCGGCAGAAATGGTACGACGATTGCGCGGCGATCGGCGAGCGCGTCGCCCGCCTCGACGGCGTGCACGGCGAGATCGTCGAGCCGGAAGGGGTCGATCGCGTACCGCGGGTCAAGATCGTCTGGGACCGGGCGCGGTTTCCGCTCGACGGGCTTGCGCTGCGCCAGCGGGCGCTGGAGGGCGAGCCGCGGGTCATGCTCGACGACAATTCGGCGACCGAGAATTCGATCGCGGTCGACCCGTTTCAGCTGCAGCCGGGCGAGGCCGCCGAGGTCGCCGACGCCGTCGCCGCGGTGTTGCGGGCGGCGATGCGGGCGAAACCGGCCTCGGCGCGCCCGGCGGCGGCCCCGATCGCCGGCGATTGGGAATTGCGGCTCGATTTTCTGCACGGCAGCCTGGTTCATCGCCTGGCGCTCGAACAGAAGGGAAGCGAACTTGCCGGGCATCAGCGCTCGACCCAGTTCGAGGGTCCGGTCAGCGGCGCGGTCGATGGCGATACCGTCCGCTTCAGCTTTGGCGGGCGCTACGACGCGAGCAACCTCTCCTACCGCTTCGAGGGCCGGGTCAGCGACGGCACGATGGCTGGCACGGTCGAACTCGGCGCCGCCAGCGACACCAGCAACGGCATCGTCAACCGCAGCCAGTTCGGCAGCGGTGAATGGCAGGCCCGCCGGCTCGCGTGAGCCTCCGGCTGGCGGGTCTGCCCCTGCTCGCCCCGGTGGTCGCGCTGCCCGCCGCGGCGGGTGTGGTCGAGACTTACGAGTGCCGGCGCGATCTGGCGATGGCCGACCAGCTCGTGCACGGCGTGCGGCTACAGCAGATCGGCGACGGCGCTCCAGTAGCGCTGCATCGCGGCGATATGGTCGGCCAGCGTACGGCCCTCGATGCGGCGCAAATGGCCGCTCTGGTAGTAGTTCGCGAGCGTCAGATGGGTGACGCCGCAGGATTTCCAGAACCGCACATCCTCGCGCCAGTCTGACTCATTGCCGGCGGCGGAGACCCGGGTATCGATGCCGATCGTCGCGGGATCGCGGCCGGCCTCCTCAGCAAGGGCGCGCAGTTTGTCGAAGGCGGTGCGCGCTTCCTCGCCCGGTGCATAGGCCAACGGCATCCAGCCATCGCCCCATTTGACGACCCGCCGCAACGTCACCTCGGCATGGCCGCCGTACCACAACGGGACCCGCCCTGCCGCTGGTCTCGGATTGATGCCGGCATCCTCGATCGTGTGCCATTTGCCTTTGAAGCTGACGTGCGGCTCGGCCCACGCAGCCTGCATCAGCTCGACTTGCTCCTCCGACCGGCGGCCGCGGTTGTGGAAGTTTTCGTTGAGGCCGACAAACTCGACCTCGTTCCAGCCGACCCCGATGCCAAGCCGGAACCGGCCGCCCGACAATACGTCGAGGCAGGCCGCCTGTTTGGCGACGAGCACGGTCTGGCGCTGCGGCAGGATCAGCACCTGGGTCGAAAAATCCGCGATCTTGGTGCACCCGGCGAGAAAGCCGAACAGCACGAATGGGTCGTGGTAAAGGTCGGTCGACCGGGCGCGGCCTTGCGTCCAGCCCGGCCGGCTCGCGACATTGACCCCGAGCACATGATCGGGCGCCGCAATCCCCTGGTAGCCGATCGCCTCTGCCGCCTGGACGAAATCGCGGATCGCATCGGGTTCTCCGCCGATATCGACGATCGGCAATGCCACGCCGAGTTTCATCTGCCGCTCCATTCGATCGTTTCGATACCTCGGGCCCGTCATCCGCCCGGTCGCATTTTCGGCCATGATACCATCGCTTCGATGGTGGACGATCGATCACCGGGACCGGCACGCGATTCGCGAAGCGCCGGGCAAGGCGAGCCTGTCGCTCCATCCTGACGAGATCGTTGTCATCGAGACCCCGCGCGCCCGTGGATGGGGCCGCGCATAATGCCGCAACCGATCGTACCGCCCCCCGGCGTAAGGTGTCGCCCGGGCTTTTCATACGGAAGCAAGTCCGCGGGCTGAAGCCGCCCAAACAACAAATCTTCGTGCTCGGATGCTGCAACGCCTTTACGCCCGCATGCTCGACATCGCCGCCGGCCCCAATGCGCTGACGGCGCTGCTGATCATCTCGTTCGTCGAAAGCTCGTTCTTTCCGATCCCGCCCGACATCCTGTTGATCCCGATGATCCTGGCGCGGCCTCGCGAGGCGTGGCGGCTGGCCGCCTATTGCACCCTCGCCTCGGTGGCGGGCGGGCTCCTCGGCTACGCGATCGGCTATTTCCTGTTCGATACGATCGGCCGCCCGATCCTCGAATTCTACCACGCGATGGATCGCTATGATGCGCTGAAGGCCGGTTTCGACCGGTGGGGAACCTGGATCATCATCCTCAAGGGGATGACCCCGATCCCCTACAAGCTGATCACGATCGCCAGCGGAGTGGCGCATTTCGACCTCGCCTCCTTTATCGGAGCCTCGATCATCTCGCGCAGCCTGCGGTTCTTCTTGGTCGCGGCCATCCTGTGGCAATTCGGCGACGCCGCCCGGCGCTTCATCGAGCGTCGCCTGACGTTGGTGACGAGCCTTTTTGCCGTGGCGCTCGTTGGCGGGTTTGTGGCGCTGCGCTATCTCTAGGGCATGAACATCACGACCCGGGCTTTCGCCGGTTTCGTACTGATCGCCAGCGCCGTCGTGCTGGGGACGGCGCTGGCGTCCGAATATTGGGGCGGGCTCGCGCCGTGCGAGCTGTGCCTGGTGCAGCGCTGGCCGTGGGCGGCGGCGATCACGATCTCGGTCATTGTGCTGTTGGTCGGCGAGCACGCCAGGCTGGATTGGGTCGCGCTGGTGCTCGCGATCGTTTTCGCGATTAGCGTCGTCCTGGCCTTCTATCACGTCGGGGTCGAGCAGCATTGGTTTGCCGGCCCGACCGCCTGCACCGCGCCCGCCAGTGGGGCGATGACACTCGAACAGATGAAGCAGCAGATCCTCGGCACGCCGCCGGTGCTGTGCGACCGCCCGGCCTGGACGCTGTTCGGGGTATCGATGGCCGGTTGGAATTTGCTGGCGTCGTTGATCATGAGCGGGTGCTGCATTGCCGCGCTGCGGCAAGCGCTAGACGGCTGGCGAAAGCGTGCGGAGCGTAAAATTTCGCGCGGGGCAGCATGACTCGCACGATGTCCAGTGGGCGCCCGCCCTATCTGCCTGGCGATCCGGTGCCTGAAGCCGAGATCGCGCGCATGATCCGCGTCGACCATGCCGGCGAATACGGCGCCGTGCGGATCTATGACGGCCAACTCGCGGTGATCCGCCATGGTCGTGCTCGCGACGAGATCCGCCATATGGCCGAGCAGGAGGCGCGTCACCTTGCCGCCTTCGACGAGCTGGCGCGGTCGCGGCGAGTGCGGCCGACCTTGTTGCAGCCGCTGTGGCATATGGCGGGGTATGCGCTCGGCATGGCGACGGCGCTGCTCGGAGAAGAAGCGGCGATGGCCTGCACCGTCGCGGTCGAAGAGGTCATCGACGAGCATTATCGCGGTCAGGCGGAGCGGCTCGGCGATGGCGAACCGGCGCTCAAACAGACAATCCTTGCGTTCCGTGACGAGGAGCTGGCGCATCGCCAACGCGCGATCGAACACGGCGCGATGGATACGCTCGGCTACGATGTGATTTCCGGCGCGATCAAGGCCGGCTCGCGCTTCGCGATCTGGCTGTCGACGCGGATCTAGGCAAGCAAGAACTGCTTACTGCCGCCAGATGCCGCGACCCGCGCTGCGGGCTTGTATCTCGGCATCGCGCAGCCGCTCGGGAGCGTTCGCGGCGGCCCGGCCGGCGCCGTTCAGCACGACCGCCTCGCTGAGATCATACTCGCCGAGCTTGCAGCGATACTGCGTCGCGCCGCGCTCGACCGGCTGACAGGCGATCTCCCGGCCTCTGATGTAACGCGCAAGGTCGCTCACCACCGGGCCGGCTTCACCCTCGACGCCGCTCAGCTGCACGGTCGCGCCGTTGAGGACCAGTGTGCCGGTATCGACCACTTGCGGCACGCCGCGCAGCGATTGCGGCGCCGCCTCGGCCAAAGCCGCCGGCTTCACCGCCACCGGGCGCTCCTCCGCAACTGCGGCGGCCGGCGCCGATTTCGGCGGTTTGGCGCTGCCGGTCAACGGCTCGGACGCCGGAGCATTCGGCGTGGCGATGATCTTTTCGGCTTCGACCACGAAATCGTGCCAGATCTTGGCCGGGATCTCGCCGCCGGCAACCTTGTCCATCGGGCTGTTGTCGTCATTGCCGACCCAGACGCCGACGACGATGTCGGAGGTAAAACCGATAAACCAGGCGTCGCGGTACTCGTCGGTCGTACCGGTCTTGCCGGCCGACCGCCGGTCGAGCCGCGCCGCCCGCCCGGTACCGTCGGTGACGACCGCTTCGAGCAGATGCATCATCGCCGCTCGGTTCCAGTCGGGCCGCTCTGAGGCGGTGTCGGGCCGGGTATAGAGCAGCGGCGCCGCGGTCTGCGACTTGATCGAGCGAACCATGTAGGGCTGGATCGATTTGCTGTCGGTGGCGACCGCATCGACCGCCCGCGTCATCTCGAGCAGGGTGACCTCGACCGAGCCGAGCGCCAGGCTTGGCACCGCCGGCAGCTCCGACTGGATGCCGAGGCTCTTGGCCATCGCGATGACCCGATCGATCCCGACTGTCTGGGCCAGCTGGGCGGCCACCGAGTTCAGCGACTGGGCGAACGCGGTCCGCAAGGTGACCCGGCCGCGATACTCCCCATCGTAATTTTTCGGCTGCCAATCGCCGATCTCGACCGGCCGGTCGACCATGACGCTGTCCGCGCTGAAGCCATTGCTGAGCGCGGTCAGGTAGACGAAGACCTTGAACAGCGAGCCCGGCTGGCGGTGCGCCTGGGTCGCGCGATTGAACTGGCTCTCCGCGTAGTCGCGCCCGCCGACCATGGCAAGGATCGCCCCGTCCGGCGCCATCGCGATCAATGCCGCCTGCCCGACATGCCGGCGCGCGCCCTCGCCGGTCAACCAATTCCTGACCACCTGAACGGCCGCGTCCTGCAGCCGCGGATCGAAGGTCGTGGTGACCGTCAGATCGAGCGGCGGCGAGCCGACCAGCCGCTTGACTTCGACCTCCGCCGTATCGAGGAAATAATTGTCGTTGGGCTCGGGCTCGGGCGGCATCGCCAGCTGCGGCGGATGGGTTTGCGCTTCGGCGGCTCGCGCCTTGTCGATCGCTCTGGTCTCGACCATCGTCTGCAGCACCAGATCCATGCGGCGGGCCGCGGCCTGCGGGTTGCGGCTCGGTGCGAGATGCGACGGAGCGCGGATCAGGCCCGCCAGCATCGCCGCTTCGCCAACGTCCAGATCGGCGGCTTTCTTGTCAAAATAGCGCTTGGCCGCGGCGTCCGCGCCAAACGCGCCGGCGCCGAAATAGGCCGCGTTCAGATAGCGCGCCAGGATCTCCTGCTTGCTGAGACGCGACTCGAGCCACAGCGCCAGCATGGCCTCCTGCACCTTGCGGCGCAGGGTACGCTCGTGTGACAGATAAGTGAGCCGCGCCAGTTGCTGGGTGATCGTGCTGCCGCCCTCGGTCCCGCGATGGCCCGAGAGGTTGCGCCAAGCGGCGCGCAGCAGGCCGCGCGGATCGATCCCGCCATGGTCGAAGAACCGCCGATCCTCGATCGCGACGACCGCCTGCACGAGGTTGGACGGGAGATGGTCGGCGGCGAGTTTCTCTCCGCGGTAGACGCCGCGCGCGGCAACCGGCTCGCCGGTGCCGGTGGCGAAGACAATCGCCGCGGGAGACTGCTCGGCGGTGGGCTGGTCCAGCGGCAGGGTGTAGGCGCAATAGCCGAGGAAGACGGCGGCGACCAGGATCCCGAGCCCCCCGATCAGTGCCAGCCCGAGCATCGCGCGCCGGAAGGCCTCGAAGATCGACATCTCGCTCCGTTCTTCGCGCGCATCCCCGCGCGGAATTGGCGACGGATTGCGACAGCAGCCGGCACCGCCCGCGCTGATCGAACGGAAATCGGCGGGTCTCTGTTCCCACCCGGCTCCCCATTTGGGCGATCGGCGGAACAGGGACCGGTGCGCGCTCGTTATCCGGGGTGATCACGTAGAGGTGCATCGTGGCGCTGCAGGCGATATGGGTGGGCTTGCCGGCGATCGGTTTCGCGGCATTTCTGTGCGCCTGCACCTCTTCCGATCGGACGGCGGCGGTAAGCCAGGCCTCACCTACCGATGCGCCGGGGATCGCCGCCGCCCTCGAAGCACCGCGCCATTACGGCAGCTCATCCGCGCCTCGCACTCGCCATCGCGCAACGATGAGGCATGCCCGCCATCGTTATGAACGGCAGCAGGCGCAAGCGGATACGGTCAACCCGCCGTTCGACGCTGGGGAGTAAGTTCTGCTACTTACCGCGCGTGCCGGAGCAAGCGTGCTGGGCGCTGATCCATTACGGGCGCCCGGTGCTAGGATCCGCGAATTCCGCGTCGCAGAGGGGAGCCGAGCCATGCCATCGAGCGTCAAACAGATGCTGGCGGAAGCCAATGCCGCCGTACCGCGGGTGCCGCCGGCCGAGGCGCGCGCCCTTATGGATCGCGGCAACGTGCTGATCGTCGACGTCCGTGATCCATCGGAGGTGCAGGCGAGCGGCAAGATCAAGGGTGCGGTCAGTGTGTCGCGCGGCATGCTCGAATTCCGCGCCGACCCGGATAGCCCGTACCATGATCCCGCCTTCCAGAAGGACAAGACGGTGCTGGTCTATTGTGCCTCGGGCGGCCGCTCGGCATTGGTCGGCAAGACACTGAAGGATTTCGGCTACGCCACGGTCTACAATCTCGGCGGTTTCAAAGAACTGGCCAATGCCGGGCTGGAAACCGAGGCGGCCTAGCCGAGAGGCGCAGCGTCGCAGCAAGGCCGGAGCTGGTTGCGGCTCCGACCAAAGCCGGCTAAGCATTTGCCACCTTTGCCGCGATGCGGGCCCTTTTCCCACCTTTCCTGTCGAGAAATGTCCAGGATGAACCGGATTATGACCACGACCCTTTTTGCTGGTCTTTGCCTCGTGTTGGTCGCGGCACCCGCCAATGCGCAGCAGCGCGCGGAGTACTGCGACGCCTTAAAGATGCTGCTGCAATCGGCGAAGGACGGCTTCACGCAAGCCCGGACCTTCAAGATGGCGGGCGCCAGCGTCTGCAATGTCGAGAGCGATACGCGGTCCTATGGCTGCATGTGGACCTTCGACAAATCATCATTGGCGGCGTCGGGCTATCAGAAGGCGGTGCAGGCCGCCCGTGCCTGCTTCCCGAATGTGACCCCGAAGCAATCGCGCAGCCAGCGTGGCACGATTCATACGGAATACGATTTCGGCAACGGCGAGGCGCTGCTCGATATCTCGCGGGGCCGGCCGGGCAGCGACGAGGGCGACTGGTACAGCATCGACATCGTTGCGCCGTAGCTCGCGTTACCGTTTCGGTTTCAGCTCATGAACTCGGGAGCTTGAATCCGACCAGCGCCCGAAGGAGCTCGCTGTCAGCACGGCGCGGTCCGCCGCAGATAACCTGCGCATGCAGGTGGGCAACGGAAGCGCCGGTGAACTCCGTCATCCCCGTGCGCAACAGGAGCGTGGCTCCCTTCAGACGGTAATCGCTGACGAGCCGACGATAGGCACTGCCGAGCGTCTCCCAGGCCTCGGATGGCAGCACCTCGGCGCTTTCGATATGGTCGCGCGCGATCAGCACGAATTGGTGGCGCGTACCCTCGTAGGGCCAGGCATTTTCCGTCACAATCCAATGCGCGTTGCTGAACAGGATCGGCTTGCCGTGATGCTTCGGCAGATGCTCCTCGCAAAACGGGCAGATGCCCGCTTCTTCTATTTTCGCAAGGGCCTGCGCGTACTCGCCGCGCGCTCGGGTGCTCGCGTTCTGCACGTCTACCCGTCGGCCCATACAGGCTCCCTCAGAATGCCCCAGAGGAGCCATATCGGAATTTGGTGGAGATGGTAGCGGGGGAGGGATTTGAACCCCCGACCTTGGGATTATGATTCCCCTGCTCTAACCAACTGAGCTACCCCGCCGGGAGGCCCCGGATATAGGAGATGGCCCTGTTGGGGTCAAGTTCAGGGGGATGGTTAAGCGCGGATCACGCGGCGACGGCGCCTTGTTCTGCCTGCTCTTCCGCTGCCTGCTTACCGGGGCCGCGGCGGATCCAGCCACCGCCGAGCAGCCGCTCGCCATCGTACAAAACCGCGGCCTGACCAGGCGCTACCGCCCCGGCCGGCGCGGATAGCACCAATTCTGCTTCGTCGGGTATGGCAGCGCGATAAAGGGTCGCCGCAACGGGCGGCTGGGCCGAGCGCAATTTGGCAGAGACAGGCGCGCCCTCCCCCGCTGTCAGCGGCACCCCGAGCCAGTTGAGCTCCCCCAGATAAACCCGCATCTCGCACAGCGCGCTCTTCGGGCCGACAACGACGCGGCGGTTCTCGGGGTCGAGTCGCAGCACATAAAGCGGCTCGGCGGCGGCGATGCCGAGCCCCTTGCGCTGGCCGACCGTGAAATGGGCGA